>Ga0160472_100145_pt1 | contig 104990 bp, 94 predicted proteins | sample HID1973M_E11MG_FD_108267 | JGI IMG/M metagenome (GOLD analysis project Ga0160472, IMG submission 108267) | Enriched mosquito-associated microbial communities from UW Madison campus, WI, USA - HID1973M_E11 MG | ecosystem: Host-associated > Arthropoda: Insects > Digestive system > Unclassified ... | reverse complement strand
GGGGTTTTCAGTAAAAAGCCGACGCTGACCGTTAAGCCGCCTTCTTTCATAAAAAGCGTCGTGGACAGGCATTCATCTGCCCGCCTGCAGCACAAAGCAAAAACCCCGCCGAAGCGGGGTTTTTAGTAAAAAGTCGAAGCTGACCGTTAAGCCGGGTTCTGTCGTGGACAGTCATTCATCTAGGCCAGCAATCACTCACTGGCTCAAGCAGCCTACCCGGGTTCAGTACGGGCCGTACCTTGTGAACCCCTATTTGGCCTTGCTCCGGGTGGAGTTTACCGTGCCACGAACTGTTGCCAGTCGCGCGGTGCGCTCTTACCGCACCCTTTCACCCTTACCTGATCCCATTACTGGGCCATCGGCGGTTTGCTCTCTGTTGCACTGGTCGTAGGCTTGCGCCTCCCAGGCGTTACCTGGCACCCTGCCCTATGGAGCCCGGACTTTCCTCCCCTTTGCCCGTCTCCCCACAAGTGAGGACGACGACAAAGCGGCGACTGTCTAGTCAGCTTCGGCGGCGGATGATAGGACATTCGCCCGCGTTTGTCACGCCTCTTGCTGATCTAGCGCGAAGCGATAGAGTGCGTTTTTCTTCACACCGTGGATCTCAGCGGTTAACGCCGCCGCTTTTTTGAGCGGCAACTCTTTTTGCAATAACGCTAAAGTGCGCAGTGCATCTGCCGGCAAGGCTTCCTCATCCGCTTTATGGCCTTCGACGATCAGCACCATTTCGCCTTTACGGCGATTTTCATCCTCTTTCACCCACGCCAGCAGTTCGCCGACTGGTGCACCATAAATCGACTCCCACGTTTTTGTCAGTTCACGCGCCAGCACCACGTAACGATCTGCACCCAGTTCCGTGACCATATCCTGCAAGCTGTCTAACAGGCGATGGGTCGATTCGTAGAAAATCAGCGTGCGCGGCTCCTCTACCACGGCGCGCAACGCATCGCAGCGGCCCTTGGTTTTAGCCGGCAGAAATCCTTCGTAACAGAAACGATCGGACGGTAATCCCGCAGCGCTTAATGCTGCTATCGCCGCGCAGGCGCCAGGCAGCGGCACAATACGAATGCCCGCTTCACGACAACGGCGCACCAGATGGTAACCGGGATCGTTGATCAGTGGCGTACCGGCATCGGAGACCAATGCTATGCTTTGACCTTCCTGCAGCTTCGCCAGCAGCAGTTCGGCTTTCTGCTGCTCGTTGTGGTCGTGAAGTGCGAAGAGCCGCGCATTGATGGCGAAATGTTGTAGCAACAGCCCGGTATGACGTGTATCTTCCGCAGCGACCAGATCGACGCTCGAAAGCACCGTCAGCGCCCGCTGGGTGATGTCACCCAAATTACCAATCGGGGTTGGAACGATGTAGAGCGTGCTGGCAGAAATGTCTGCCCGATCGTGTTGTTTCATTGTTTCATCCGAATTGCCGATTTAATATTGAGCATCTTGAAAAAAACATCACTGGATACAGTATGCTTCCTTCAAAAATCGTTCGTCATAAAGCAGGACGCTTTGTGCCTGTCCTTCTTGCAGCGCTAATTTTAGCCGCGTGTAGTGGTCAAGGTCCGCAAGCCCCAACCGTTAATATTCAAGGCCCCGCTACGGGCGCATCCGCTTACTATCTGCAGCAAGCGCAGCAAAGCAGCGATGATAGCAAGACCGACTGGCAATTACTTGCAATCCGCGCCTTGTTGAAGGAAGGAAAGTATCCGCAAGCTAACCAACAGTTGAATCAACTCCCCTCGCAGCTCTCGGATATCCAACAACAAGAGTTGCTGCTGTTGAAAGCGCAATATCAGATCGCGCAACAAAATAGGAATGATGCGTTACAGCTGCTGGGCCAGGTAAAAACCGGTGCCCTGTCGAAGGATGAGCTGGCGCGCTATTACGGTTTGCAAATTGCCGCCTCACAAGGCCAACCTTCTCTGGCGCTGCTGCGTAACTACATTGCACAAGAGCCCTTGCTCTCCGGGACCGATCATCAAAACAACATTGATGCGATGTGGCAAACGCTGACGCAAATGCCTCAGCAACAGGCAAATAACCTGGTTATCAACGCTGATGAAAACGTCCTGCAAGGCTGGCTCGATTTACTGGCGGTTTGGCGTGCCAATACGCAAGATGCTGAAATGCTGAAAGCCGGTATCAAAGATTGGCAGACGCGCTACCCGCAAAACCCAGCGGCGAAAAATCTTCCGACGCAACTTACTCAGGCGCAGAACTTCACTAAAGCCTCAACCAGCACCATTGCCCTGATGCTGCCGCTGAATGGTCAGGCACAGGTATTTGCCAATGCGATTCAAAAAGGCTTTAACGACGCGAAAAATGGCGTCCTGACTGCTGCACCGCAGCCGGCTCCAGCCCAACCTACATCCACCGATCCTAACGCCGCTTCCCAGCCCAACGCTGATCCGAATGCGGTTGTCAGCCCTTCAGCGCCAGAAGCCACGCCAGCAGACCAGCAGAATAGCGCTGAGACGCAGCCACAAGCGCAGCCCGCTGTTGCCAGCGATCCCGCCAGCAACGCTCAGGTCAAGGTCTATGACACCAGCAGCCAGCCGATTCAGCAGCTGTTACAGCAAGCCCAGCAGGATGGTGCCACCCTTGTGGTCGGCCCCTTGCTGAAAAGTAACGTTGAAGCGGTCGCCAATAGTCAAACACCTTTAAATGTGCTGGCGCTTAACGAACCCGAGCAGATCCAGAACCATCCGAATATTTGTTATTTTGCGCTTTCTCCTGAAGACGAAGCGCGTGATGCCGCGCACCATATCTGGGATCAGGGCAAACGCCAGCCTTTGCTGCTGGTGCCGCGTAACAGCTTTGGCGATCGCGTGACTAAAGCCTTTGCGCAAGAGTGGCAAACGCTGGGCGGTAGCACTGCAATGCAGCAGCGCTTTGGTTCTGTTTCTGAGTTGAAACAGGGCATTAACAGCGGCGCAGGCATTGCCTTAAGCGGCACGCCGATTAACGTGACGCCAGACCAGCCGCAAGGGATTGCCATTGCGGGATTAACCATTCCGGCACCGCAATCGAGCACGCCGGATGTGGCCTCTACCAGCGGTGGCGGCAATGTTGATTCGGTGTATATCGTCTCAACGCAAGAAGAAATGCAACTGATCAAACCGATGATCTCCATGCGCACCGGCAGCCGCAGCAGCGTTTCGCTGTACGCCAGCTCACGCAGCTTCCAGGCGGGCGCAGGCCCAGATTTCCGTCTGGAGATGGATGGTTTGCAGTTTAGTGATATTCCGCTGCTTTCGGGTATTAATCCGGGCTTAATGCAGCAGGCGACAAAATCGTTTAATAATGATTATTCTCTGGTGCGCCTGTATGCCATGGGCATTGATGCCTGGAAGCTGGCGAATCACTTTAACCAGATGCGTCAGATGCCTGGATTTGCGCTGGATGGCAATACAGGCAAACTCAGCGCCGACACGGATTGTGTGATCAACAGGAAGTTGACATGGAACCAGTACCGCCAGGGCGAAATCAGGTCGGTGAACTAAACCGCCGACAGATTGGTGCCGAGCAAGAACAACGCGCCCGCCAGTACCTTGAGCGGGCCGGGTTAAAATGGGTAGCCAGCAATGTTTACAGTCGCGGTGGTGAACTTGATCTTATAATGCGCGACGGACATTGCTGGGTATTTGTTGAGGTGCGCTATCGGCGCGATGCGCGTTTTGGTGGTGCCCTTGCCAGCGTTACCCGCCAGAAACAACATAAGCTGCTACGTGCTGCTGCTTTTTGGCTGGCGCAACGTGGCGGCAGTTTTGAAACAGTGAATTGCCGTTTCGACATCATTGCTATTACCGGCACGGCGCTTGAATGGTTGCCGAATGCCTTTAATGCAGACGTTTAGAGCCAGGTGGTCGTGTGCAGGAAAGAATTAAAGCGTGTTTTACTGAAAGTATTCAAACCCAAATTGCCGCAGCCGAAGCGCTGCCCGATGCGATTTCTCGTGCGGCAATGACTCTGGTGCAATCGTTGTTAAACGGCAACAAAATCCTGAGTTGTGGTAATGGTGCCTCTGCGGCTAATGCTCAACATTTCGCGGCCAGCATGATCAATCGCTTCGAAACCGAGCGCCCAAGCCTGCCCGCGTTGGCGTTGAGCGCAGATAACGTCATGTTAACGGCCATTGCTAACGATCGTCTTCACGATGAGATCTACGCCAAGCAGGTACGCGCGCTGGGTCAGGCGGGTGATGTGCTTTTGGCCATCTCTACGCGTGGCAATACACGCGACATTGTTAAAGCGGTGGAAGCGGCCGTCACGCGTGATATGACTATCGTTGCGCTTACCGGTTATGATGGCGGTGAGCTCGCTGGATTGTTGGGGCCGCATGATGTGGAAATTCGCATTCCGTCACATCGAAGCGCACGTATTCAGGAGATGCATATGTTGACCCTCAACTGTTTGTGCGATCTTATCGACAACACACTGTTTCCACACCAGGAATGACTGAAGGAGCAATAATAATGAAAGCATTGAACGCTGTAGCCATTCTTTTAACCGCCATGATGTTGCAGGGCTGTGTCGCTGTCGTCGCGGGTAGCGCCGCTGTTGCAACCAAAACCGCTACTGATCCGCGCTCAGTAGGAACCCAGGTTGATGATGGCACGCTGGAATTACGCGTTACTAACGCATTGGCGAAAGATCAACAGATCAAATCTGATGCACGCATTATTGCAACGGCTTACCAAGGCAAAGTCTTGCTGACCGGCCAATCGCCTACGCAGGAAATTGCTAACCGCGCCAAACAGATCACCATGGGCGTAGATGGCGCGACTGAGGTTTATAACGAAATTCGCATTGGCCAGAAAGTCACGCTCGGCACTTCATCTTCTGATACCTGGATTACGACTAAAATCCGTTCGCAGTTGTTAGGCAGCGATCAGGTGAAATCCTCAAACGTGAAAGTCACGACTGAAAACGGTGAAGTGTTCTTATTAGGTCTGGTTACACCACAAGAAGCGCAGGCCGCAGCCGATGTTGCCAGCCGCGTCAGTGGTGTGAAGCACGTTACGACCGCCTTCACGATGCTGAAGTAAATTAAAAAAACAGCAAGGGCGGCCACTGGCCGCCCTTTTTTTATGCCTGAATTTTATAGCAGAGAGCTTACACCAACGCTTTAAGCAGGCTTTTTATACCTACTCTTTATACAGGGATATCAATCACCAGCGCCCGCGTCGGCGTGGTCGCTTCTAGCCTGATTTGATGTTCTTCCTGCAAAAACGCCCCATCACCACAGCTCAGTTTTTCCTGATGATCTGCACCCGTTGAAGCAGACAGCGAGCCATGAATTGATTGCAGATAAGCGCGAGGACCATGCAGCGGCAATTGATGCTGCTCACCCGGAGCCAGTTCAATCTGATGAATCCACACCTGCTGGCGCAGCTGCAAGCTGCCTTCAACACCGTCTGGCGAGGCCAGCAGATGCGTGCTTTGCCCTGCCGGCAGCACTATTTTCTGCATACGTGGACTTTCACGCTCCGGGCAGGCTGCCAGCCACAGCTGCATACGCGTTAACGGACGGTCTTTGCTGGCATTGATTTCACTGTAGCTGACGCCTTGCTGCGTAGAGAGCAGTAAGGCTTCCCCCTCGCGCACCGTGATGTGATTGCCTTCACTGTCGCGGTATTCCGCTTCGCCCTGCAACACAATGTTAAGCACATCGACTTGCGGATAGGTACGCGGTTGAAAAGCAGCGCCGGGTGCCAGCACTTCCTGATTCAAAACGCGTAACGAGGCATAACCCATCAACTTGGGATCAAAATAGTGACCAAAAGAGAAACTGTAGCGCGCCTGCAACCAACCGAAATCGGCCAGACCACAAGCGGATGCACTGCGTGTCGTAATCATGTTTACCTCCAGCGTCCTGCGACAAAAGGCGGCCGCAGACTTTATACACTTATGGTAAAAGGCTGGACGCCGGATTGTTAGCCAGTTAATCTGCCCAGCATGTTCAAATTTCCTGAAAGAGAACCGGGATGTCCAAAGAACGTGCGTTAACCCTTGAAGCTTTGCGTGTGATGGATGCGATTGATCGACGTGGAAGTTTCGCTGCAGCGGCTGATGAGCTAGGACGTGTCCCTTCTGCTCTCAGTTACACCATGCAAAAGCTGGAAGAAGAGTTGGATGTGGTGTTGTTTGACCGTTCAGGTCACCGTACCAAATTCACCAATGTCGGACGCATGCTGCTTGAGCGCGGCCGCGTGCTGCTAGAAGCGGCAGACAAACTCACCACCGATGCTGAAGCGTTAGCGCGCGGTTGGGAAACGCACTTAACCATCGTGACAGAAGCGTTGGTGCGGACAGAAGCGCTGTTTCCGCTGGTGACAAAGCTGGCAGATAAAGCCAATACGCAGATCTCATTAGTGACTGAAGTGTTAGCAGGCGCGTGGGAAAGACTGGAGCAAGGCCGGGCAGACATCGTGATTGCACCGGATCTCCATTTCCGGGCATCGACTGAAATCAACACCCGCAAGCTCTACACCATGATGAGTGTCTATGTCGCTAGCGCAGATCACCCGATTCACAACGAGCCAGAACCGCAATCAGAAGTCACGCGAGTGAAATATCGCGGTATTGCGGTGGCGGATACCGCACGTGAGCGCCCGGTTTTAACCGTGCAATTGCTGGATAAACAGCAGCGCCTCACGGTAAGCAGCATGGATGATAAACGGCGCGCCTTGCTGGCAGGGCTGGGCGTTGCGACTATGCCTTATCCGCTGGTAGAGCAAGATATTGCCGAAGGACGCCTGCGCGTAGTGAGCCCAGAATATACCCGTGAAGTGGATATCATCATGGCGTGGCGACGCGACAGCATGGGCGAAGCAAAAGCCTGGTGTTTACGTGAAATCCCACGCTTGCTGGCAAAAAAGAACGGATAGTTTTAGGGATGCGCTCAGCATCCCGCTCTCGCATACCTACAAACGACTTAAACAATCCATCGCTACCGCTTTAAAACTGCCAAAATCAGCGCTGTCACGTAATCGGGTCATCGCACGCTCACGTAAGAAGGTCACGAACAGATCATAAATTGCCATCGCCTCTTCATATTCGCTTTTACTGATCGCCAGCAGGAAAATCACATACGCCGTATCATCGCCCCACGCAATGCCTTGCGGAGCCAATACGGTATAGACAACGGTTTTCTTCGCCAGTAAACCCAGCGAGTGTGGCAGCGCAATACCTTCACCCAACATGGTACTGACAATCGCTTCACGCTCCTCTACCGACGGGTAAAATTCAGCATCAACAAACCCTTCCGCTTCTAACTGTTTGCAGAGCTGACCGAAGAGCTGCGACTGTGTCATCGGACGATCAACGATCAAGAAGTGCTGGGCATCAAAAAATTTCTCTAACATATAGGGACGCGTGCGATCCACCAGCACCAGTTTGCCTATCTGCTCAAGTTGAAAACCGGTGGGAAAAGGCGACATCACCACCACCGGCTTCTCTTTCTCACTGAGACGAATGGTCGAAATGACAAAATCTTCGTCAATGCGCGTGCGCGCCTCATATTCCCGCTGTGATAAACGTGCCGTCACCTGCAACTGCGGGTATTTACGCATCAGCATCGCTTCGATCATTCGTAGCGTTGAATTGCCGCTATCGCAGACCAGCAGCACTTGCGGATGACGCTGATATCCCACGTCATAATGTCGCTCCAGCCCTACGCCGATATGCAGCACCAGGAAGCCAATTTCATTTTCGCTGATGACGTAAGGCGTATATTTCCCCCAGCTGGTTACGGCCGCCAGCGTCACATCATAGGCCATTGGATAATGCTGCTTGATGTTATCTAACAGCGGGTTAGGAATATGAATTTGGTAGCGCACCCGCGTAATCATGGTTTTGATATGCGTAAGCAGGTCGGCGCGCAGTTGTTCATCGCTTTGCAGGTTGAAGTTGTAATGGTTATTGATGTAGCTGAGCAGATAATCCACCAGCGCATCGGCATCATCGGCATTGATAGCGCTGGGCGCAACATCCTGAATTCGCCGCGCCGCAATATTCACCCGTAGCCAGTTCTCTTCCGCCGGAGAAATAGGTTTACTTACCAGCGGGCGCAGTTGATTAATCAGATCATGTGCTGCTTCACGCACCTCATCGCCAATATCTTCCGCGCCAGGATCGTTGAGCGGATAACCTTCACTGATCCGCCGTACCGCTACCGCGCAGTAAAGCCGCAAATAGCGCTCACCTTCATCGCTGAGGCGAATGTTGTGACAGGCAAAACAGCGTTGCAGCATCGGCTGTAGGCTCGCCAAAATGCCATGGTTCAACGCTTCAATTGTCACTAGCGGACTGTCGGGTTGTTCCTGATCGATTTGCCACAGCAGGTCAGTTAAGCAGGTACGAATCGCGACCTCGCTACCAAACAGCTTCATACCGTAATGCGGCTTGCTTTCAATGGTGAGGTGATAACGCCCCAGCCATTCACGGACTTCAGCCATATCGTTCTGAAGCGTGGCGCGACTGACAAACCACTCTTCTGCCAGATCCTCTAGCTTGAGTGAATAGGCGGCGGTCAGAAAGCGAGTCAGTAGATAGCGAATCCGGTCTGGTGAAGTTCTCGGCACCCGCAACGGCGAACGGGTTTGCTGCTGCAGATGCTGGAAACGCTGCGCATCGTCCACTTTTAGCTGATAGCCCGCTCCGCGATTCAGGACAAACTGTGCGCCATGCTGCTCCAGTAACGCATTGAGCGCGGTGATGTCGGTGCGCACAGTACGCGTTGAAACGGCAAAACGCCGCGCCAGTTCATCCTGCGGCAGCGTTTCGTTTTTCAATGCGTCAAACAGTTGCGCAAGGCGTTGATTGGGAAATCTCACAATATTGTCCCTGTTGCAGCAGTTGGAAAAAAGGCTTCCAAAACGTTAGCTTACGGTTATAAAAAATCCAACGTCCATGTTGCTGTACGCCCTCATATTGTGTGTGAAGGCGCGAGATTGATCGTCAGGCCAACAGTTTCTTGCATATCGCCAGAAGCTGGCGCACATCTTCTACGCGCGTTTCGCCGCTGGCTTTATCAATGATCGCGCTGTAGACGTGTGGGATCACTTTGCTGACGCCTGCGTCTAACGCAATACGCAGGATCTCTTCTACGTTTTCCAGATCGATGCCGCCGGTGGGTTCCAGCCAGAAATCGTGTTTGGCGCAGGCTTCTGCCACCGCACGATACTCATCCACTGCCTCCAATCCGCCCATCGGGAAATATTTCACCGAGCTGCCGCCCATGTCTTTCAGCAGCGCGATAGCTGTTTCAATCGGCACAATGCCATCACTGCTTTGCGCGCTGAGCGGCCCAGTAGAGATTTTGACTTTACCTGGCGTTCCGGTCGGTGAAATCAAGCCATTTACCACAGTTTGTGATTGCCCCAACAGGGCGCGGCTGGTGCCCACACCGGTGAAAACCTGGTTGACGTGCTGCGGTTGCAGCACTGCGGAAATCTCGCTCACCATCATGGATTGATGAGGATCGCCCGCCCCTAATCCCACTGACAGCGCGTTATCAATCAGCGCCGCGTACTCGCGCATATCGGCTATCGCCGCCTCATTGCTGGCGTAGTTTTTCGACAGCACACCGACCAAAACATGCCCTTCTGCCGCTTGCCAAATGGCGCGCGCATTCTCTTTCGATCCTGCCAGCACGTTGAGGCACAAACGATCCTGATAAAAATTGGGTGTCAGCGTCATGCTTTTTTTGCCTCGTTTAACAGTGCCTGAATAGATGTGAAAATAACCTGTAACTGCTCGGCACTGACGCTGCGAACATCAGCTTCGATGATGCCTTCGTTGGCTTTATAGCCGCGGAAGTAAATGGCAATGTCGCCGGTTTTCAGCGCCTGAACCAGATCGCCGGTGCGCTGGTTGATCACTGACTCATCAAATTTGATTTCAGCGCGCGCAATATCTCGTCCAGCGGCGTCCCACACCACACGCGCTGTGACGCCGCTGAGGGTGTTGAGATTTTCAATGAAGGGCGTCATTTTTTCTACCATCTGCGCACCGCTGGTTTTCTCGTGTGTCAGATAGTTTTCAATCGCCTGCGTCAGGCCAAGAATGCCCTCTTTGCCGACTTTCATTGCGCGGCCAATGCCGTTGCTCTGGCGTTTTACCCATTCCACATAATGTTTTTTGCCAATCACCAGCCCGCTGGTAGGGCCTTCAATGGCTTTTGCACCGCTATAGATCACCAGATCTGCACCGAACTGGTAATAGCACTGCAAATCCTCTTCAGCGGCGGCATCAACGATTAACGGTACACCATGCTTACGCGCTACCACGGCGGCCTGCTCAACGCTGAGATGGCTTTTTTGCACGCAGTGATGGGATTTAACATAGAGGATCGCTGCCGTTTGTGGCGTGATGGCTGCTGCCAGCTGTTCAGGCGAGCACTCATTGCTGTAGCCCGCTTCCACTAGCTTACCGCCACCCAACGCCACCATACTGCCCACCGGCGCGCCATAATTCACGTTATGCCCTTTGGGTACTACGATGTCGTGCGGCACGTTAAGCGGCGCGGCATGCAGATTATCCAGCAGCCAGTCGTTGTCTTTGACAATAACCGCTGCCACGCTCTGCGCAATACCGGCTGAAGCACAAGACACCACCACAGCATCTTCAACCTGCAGCAAACCGGCAATATAGGCTCCGGTCTTGTCCACCAGATCTTTCATTTCGAAGTAGTGATCGAGGCCATACTTAACCGTATCAATGACGTCGGCTGATGGCGTAGAAACGCCGAGGATCGTCATGCGCCCCGAGGCGTTGATGACCTGCTTAAGGCCATATTTTTCATATAGTAGAGACATTGGCTTTCCCTTCTTCAGTCAGGATCCACTCTCCAGCCACGACAGCGGCTAGCGGAATCAGATGTTTCTCGCCCTCAACCCGTTCGCCTTCTGAATCGACGAACGGGTGAGCTTCCTCTTTGACGGTAAAAATGGTCAGGTCGGCGTCAAAACCGACCTCAAGGCGTCCTTTGTGCGTCAGGCGTAAGCCATCCGCAGCTTTCCAGGTTACGCAGTCGATCACTTGCGGCAGCGTCATGCCAACGCTGAAAAATTTCGACATCACGTGCGCCAGGTTATGCACTGGGCCGTTCAGGCGATTGCGACAGTAAATGTCAGAGCTGATGCTGTCGGGTAAAATGCCCTGCGCAATGGCCACCCGCGCCACGTCAAAGCTGAAGCTGGCGCTGCCGTGCCCCACATCCAGCCGCACACCACGAGCCAGAGCATTTTTCACGGCTGCCTTGAGTTCACCCTGCGGCGTTAAAATGCGATTGGGCTTGCCGTTGTAACAATGGGTGATGATGTCGCCAGAAGTGAGCAGATCGGCAATCTCGTCGAGATCGGGCGGGTTATTGCCGATGTGTACCATTAGCGGCAGATCGCCAACCGCTTTTTGAATCGCCTTGGCTTTGATCAACGGTTGAATGCCGTTTTCACCCACCACGCTGCTGCTCATCCGGGCTTTCAAACCAACAATAAAATCGGGCAGGCGCGCCACGGCTTGCTCAACCGCCGGGCCATCAATCTGCGTCATGTCCGCGAGTTCGTTCTGGGTGACGATACCGGTACGCGCAATATTAATCAGGGCATAAACCTGAGTTTGTGCCGCACGCGTCAACTGGTAGAAGTCGTCAATGTGTTGTGCGCCGGTGCTGCCCGCATCAATCACCGTGGTCACGCCGTGGTTAACGCCAATGGCATCGGCTTCATCATGGTATATCGGTGATTTGGGATAACAGTGAACGTGGGAATCGATCCACCCTGCGCTGAGGTAATAGCGTCCCGCCAGATTGCGTTCGCTTTTCGCTTTGCCCTGCACATCACCAATGGCGGCGATTTTTCCGTCCAGCACGGCGATATCGACCCGCTGCTCATCGCTTAATCGCGCGTCACGAATAATCAAGTCGAACATGGTTACTCCTTAACGGCGGCCCCCTGACGAGCCGCCTGATGCATCAAAGCGCAATCGGGAAAATGGCACCCAAAATCATCGCGCCGAGAATCGCGCCACCGGTAATCGGTTTGTTCCAGAGATAGAACAGCAACGCGCCCAGCAGCGAACCCAATCCAATAGGAATCGACGCCGCCATGGCAGAAAGAATGATTAAAGGGCCGAGAAAGCGGCCAGAAGCGTTACCGGCACCCATCATCACGTCCGCACCGTAAGTAGAGTCGCTTTGATTGATGGTGAATTTACGCGCCAGAATGATCAGGTAGCCGATCGCCAGGCCAATCACCAAACCGGTTACCAGCGAAGCTGCAAAATTCGCCACTGGAAACACAATGCCCGCGCCCAGCAACAGCGCCGGAACGCCGAGGCCAACGCCGGTTTGAATCGCACCACCGATGTCGAGAATGCCCACCAGCGAACCTTCAATAATGCGAGCGAACAAGAAGCTGGCACCAAACGCCGCCACCGCGCCGTAGACGCCGGTTTCCATGCCGGCACGCAGCATCGAGACAAACGCCACTTCGTTGAACGCACCGATCCCGTAAAGGTAATACATGTGCGTACCGGCGAAGACGCCAGAAGAGAGCAGACCGACAAAAATCGGGAAGGACCAATCGGCGTACCAGAAGCTTTTATTTTCGTTCATCTTATTTGCCACTCATGGAGTTGTGAATGGAATCGAGCCAGCCCGGAATGCCTAACTGGAAAGATTGCAGCAGCTTCATGTCGAAGCCACGGAAGAAGCCGCTGAGCACGAACAGCAGAACGATGACAAACATCATGACTTTGGTAACTTTGTTCCAGCCGCTCTCTTCTACCCCTTTACCAATCAGAATACCCAGCACCAACCCCGGTACAGCATTGCCCATGATCAGCTGCGCCAGGCCGCCAAAAATCGTGGCCCAAAAGCCCGATTTCTTGCCCGCATCGATGGCTGCCAGCCAGAAGATCACCGGCATCACGGTGTTCACCAGCAGATTGGCTGCAGGTACTAATACTTTTACCGCCGTGACCTGCAATGCCGCGGGCACCGCCGATGCGGTTGAGTTAAGAAAGGCCACCACGATCATGCCGATAATGCCGCAGGCGATAGCCATTTTTTTCGGATCGTGCAGCGTTTCTGCCACGTTGCGATTCTTCACCATCAACGCTGCCGCGCCCCAGTTTGGAATGATGCGATGATCAACATCTTGCGTGAAGGAACCCGCCGCAACGGAAGAAGCCCAGGCGTTAAAGAAAAAACCGAGACCAAAGGAGAAGTGGGAAGCGGGATCGCCCTCACACGAGTTCAACTCGCCTAAGGTACGAAAAGCGCCCATGCCCTGCGTAGTGGGCGCATGGAACATACGTGCCGCACCCGCGCCAACGCCTACCCCCACTAATCCACCAATGATCAACGACTTAAACAAAATGATTAAAAACATATTTTTTTACCTTTGTTGTCGTCACTTACCCAAATACTCTGCGTTACTTAAAGGCGGCCAGCCTGAACCTCCACGCGTTGACTCAGTAAAGGAGTGGGACGCGAAGCTAACACCTCTGCAACCTGGAATTTGACGGGTAAATTTAGGGAGCCGCCGTGAACGCAACCTGTTCGGTATCGATCACGGTAACGCTGACGGTAATCTCCAGTTCAACGCTGTAGCTCCGCCGTTGGCGCGCCAAAAAGAAAAACAGAAATTTTTCGTTTTTAACGCTTTCCTGCGCACGTAAAACCCGCACATCTTCGGGCTCAATGCGCAACAGAATCTTTTGCGTCGCGCGCAGAACCTGGTTCTGCACGTGACTCAGCGCATCGGCGAATGCTTTCGCTTTGGTCTCGCCTTTACCCTGCACCGTCACCTGAGTAACGTATTGTTCTTTCATGGTTAGCTGCCGTATTTCTTGTTCCACGCCTGCACTAAGCGCTCGCCTAACTCTTCTTTGTCCATGAAGCCAAAACCTAAAACGGTCGCACCTTCATTAATGGCGGTAACGCCTTCGTCAATCGAACGCATGCCGTGCTTCGCTTTGTAGCCATATTTGTTCTGTGCGGTGATGGCACCTGCGCCGCCGCTGCCACAGAAGGAGATGCCAAAATCAGCGTTTTCCGCTTTCATGACGTCGCCTAACTTCATATCTGCCGCAACACCAGGAACAACCACCGCCCGGCCACCGGCTTTCTCAATGCCTGCCGCCACTTTCTGACCTTTACCTAAACGATCGCCAATCACTACAGTTACCATGTTGTGTTCCTCGGGTTATGTCTGCCTGGGCCGGATGTTTCTGCCCGTAACGTTTTCTTCGAGCCTTCACCGTCTTTGGTGAAGCCAGGTGAATTAATGGGTGCGTGCCACTTCGATATGAACGGACAGTAACCACGCCTCTTCGCGCGGCAAATTGCCAAACAGATCCACCACCTGCTGCGACAGTTGCATGGTTTCTGGAGAGATATCCTCAAACAAGTCAGCTTCAACCTCTGGCAGCGGCTCGCCGGTTAACGAGCGCGATGCCATCGCACGTACGTGAGAAACCAGCATTTGCTGCTGAACCGCATTGGGTTGAATACCGTGTTGCGCATAGATCACAGCGATCTGCTGCAGCACTTTGTCTGCCAGCTGCTGGACTTCCTCCGGGGGTGCGTCTTGCACCTGGACGCCGTTTTTACTCACCTTGCTACTCCTGTTGAAACCGGATAATTCGCGTTGAAAATAAATTACGTGGAAGCAGGCAAGCTTTGGAGACGCATCTTTTCCAGATGGAAGTGGAAATCGACGTGAGCACAGTGCGCCAGATCGCAGGCTGCGTGTTTAGTGTGATAAAGGTCGCGTTATGCGTGATGTGCTGAAAGGAAGCGATGATTATGCGTAAGTCATGCAGGTGAATTCGATTGGCAACCTGTTGAAGCGTGAGGAAATAAGCAAAAGTTATGACAAAAAAAGCCGATCAGATGACCGGCACAGGAATTAGCGAAACTTCTTATGGTTAGCTGTGCGAATATCGTCCAGCTTTTTTGCTTCCGTTTTGGCGCCATCAATATTGTTTGATTTTGCCAGCTCGTTCACCACGTCGATCTGAGCAATTAGCGAATCCAGACCCGCGTGGAAATCTTTGATCTGTGCACTGTCAGCCGGTTGGCCTTCCAGTTTTTCTGGCGTTGATTTCTTCGCATCCTGCGCCGCCGAACGCATTTCACTTAACGCTTTTTGCATCTCCTGCGCATCGTCAGTTTTCTTGACGATTTTAAGATTGGCATTCAGCGTGTCCATATCGTGTTCCAACTCAGCCGCGTAGAGGCTGGCGCTGGAGAAGAGCAGAGAGAGAGATAACATTGCAATCACATGCTTACGCATCGTTTTTTCCTTTTTATTGTGGTCAAAAAAAAGCAGCCAATTGGCTGCTTTCAGGAATCGATGTCTTTATTGCCCGGCAATTTTCATCTCAGGCAGTAATACCGAGCCGCACTGGATATTGCTGCGGGTTTCGATGTCGTTACCGACAGTGACCATGTTGCGCCACATATCCTTGAGATTACCGGCGATGGTGATTTCACTTACCGGATACTGAATCTCACCATTTTCCACCCAGAACCCTGCTGCACCGCGTGAGTAATCGCCGGTAATGGCGCTAACGCCTTGCCCCATCAGCTCGGTTACCACTAAGCCAGTACCCATTTGCTTCAGTAAATCGTCAAAGCTATGGCCCTGTCCGGCGATGCGCCAGTTATGAATGCCGCCCGCGTGACCGGTGCTGGTTAAACCTAACTTACGTGCGGAATAGCTGGTCATCAGCCAGGTTTGCAGCACACCCTCTTTGATGATGTCACGCGCCTGAGTGCGCACGCCTTCGCTGTCAAACGGCGTAGAAGCCAGCCCTTTCAGCAGATGCGGCTGCTCATGAATGGTGAGCCATTCAGGCAGGATTTGCTGACCCAGTGAATCCAACAGGAAAGTGGATTTACGGTAAACGCTGCTGCCGCTGATAGCGCCAACCAAATGACCGAACAAGCCGGTCGCGACTTCAGGGGCGAAGATCACCGGCGCTTTCATGGTAGAAAGTTTACGCGGTGCCAGACGGGACAGCGTACGCCGTGCGCACTCTGCACCGACCCATTCAGGGCTTTTCAGATCCTCGAAAGCGCGACCAATAGTGTAAGCGTAATCACGCTCCATGTTGCCATCCTGCTCAGCAATCACACAGCTGGAGAGCGAATGGCGGCTTGAGCAATAGCTTTGCAGCATGCCGTGGCTGTTGCCAAAAACTTTGATCCCGACGTGGCTGTTAAAGCTGCCACCTTCGGTATTGGTGATGCGCTTGTCCGCTTGTAATGAGGCTTGTTCCGCCTGCGCGGCCAGCTCAATAGCGCGATCGGCATCGATCTCCCACGGATGGTAAAGATCGAGATCCGGTGCGTCATAGGCCAGTAGATCGGCATCAGCCGGACCGGCAAAGGGATCGGGGGACGTGTAACGCGCAATATCAATCGCTGCCTGCACAGTACGCTTGATAGCGTCTGGGCTGAGGTCAGTCGATGAAGCGCTACCTTTACGATTTTGATGATAAACGGTGATGCCAAGCGCGCCGTCGCTGTTGAATTCGACATTTTCCACTTCACCGTAGCGCGTGCTGACACCGATGCCGGTCGTTTTACTTACCGCCACTTCTGCGCTGTCAGTACTTGCTTTAGCCAGTTCGAGCGCCTGTGCAATCGCCTGTTCCAACACTTTACGCTGTTCTGCAACTTGAGTAGATACGTTCATCGACCTGCCGTCTAATCTTATGGTTGAATAATTTGAGTCTATCAGAGTCAGAGAACAATTTCGCAGTCACCCGATAAACTGGTAGGATTAGCCTCTTTTTTTTGGGAGCCCAGAAATGACCAAACAGCCCGATGAGTGGCTCGACGATGTGCCAGATAATCAGGAAGAAGAAGATGAAGAGATTATTTGGGTCAGTAAGAGCGAAATTAAACGCGATGCTGAAGAGCTAAAACGCCTGGGTGCCGAACTGGTCGATCTGGGCAAAAATGCCCTCGATAAGATTCCGTTGGATGAGCGTTTGCGTGCCGAGATCGAACTGGCGGGGCGAATTAAGAAAGAAGGTCGCCGCCGTCAATTGCAGTTAATCGGTAAGATCATGCGCAGCATGGACGTAGAACCGATCCGCCAGGCGCTGGATAAGCTGAAGAACCGCCACAACCAGCAGGTTGCGCTGTTCCATAAGCTGGAAGCGCTGCGTGACCGTATGATCGAACAAGGCGATGACGCAATGACAGATGTGATTGCGCTCTATCCCCATGCCGATCGTCAGCAGCTGCGCAGCATGATCCGTAATGCGCAGAAAGAGAAAGCCGCTAACAAGCCGCCTAAATCCGCACGACTGATTTTCCAGTACTTGCGTGAGTTAGCTGAAGGTTAAAAAATGGCGGGTTAATAAACCCGCCATTTTTCTTTTTATTGCGCTACGACGCTATTTTTGTAACTTATCCAGCAGTTTCTGATGTATCCCACCAAATCCACCGTTACTCATCACCAGAATCGAATCACCGGGTTGTGCAGCTTTTGCCACCATTTCCACCAGCGTATCAATATCTGCCGTGCAGTGTGCCGGTTGCATGCAGGCTTCTGCGACATCTGAGACTTGCCACGGAATGTGATGCGGCTGGAACAAGAAGACTTCATCGGCGCGTGCCAGCGAAGGGGCTAACTCGTTTTTATTCACGCCCATTTTCATGGTATTGGAACGCGGCTCCAGCACCGCCAGAATGCGTGCCGTACCACCGACTTTGCTGCGCAGCGCGGCAAGCGTTGCCAGAATAGCCGTCGGGTGGTGAGCAAAATCGTCGTACACTTTGATGCCATTAACATCACCGCGCAGCTCAAGGCGACGGCGGGCATTGATAAAGCTGTCCAGCGCCTGGCCCGCATCTTCTGGCCTTACACCGACATGACGGGCGGCAGCGATCGCCATTAAACCATTATGCATATTGTGTTCGCCAACCAGCGCCCAGTTCACCTCACCCACTTTTGCGCCATCGAGATAGATTTCCCAGTGTGACGCATCAGGTTTCAGCTTTTTCGCCTGCCAATGACCATTATCGCCAACGCTCTCTTGCTCGCTCCAGCAACCCATCGCCATCACCTGCTTCAGGTTATTATCGTGTTCTGGCAGCAGGATCTTGCCCTGGCCCGGCACGATGCGGATCAGATGATGAAACTGCTTCTGGATCGCTTTCAGATCGTCAAAGATATCGGCGTGATCGAATTCGAGGTTATTCAGGATCAAGGTGCGTGGGCAGTAATGAACAAACTTGGAACGCTTGTCGAAAAACGCGCAATCGTACTCATCCGCTTCAATCACGAAGAATGGACTTTTTCCTAATTTTGCCGACACATCGAAGTTGCCCGGTACGCCACCGATAATGAAGCCCGGTTCGAGGCCACAAGACTCAAGAATCCACGCTGCCATGCCGGCTGTGGTGGTTTTCCCATGGGTTCCGGCGACAGCCAGCACCCAACGATCGCGCAAGACAAAATCATGCAACCATTGCGGGCCGGAGAGGTAAGGAATGTTACGTTCCAGTACCGCTTCCACACAAGGATTGCCGCGCGTCATCGCATTGCCGATGATCACCAGGTCCGGTGCCGGATCGAGCTGGGCGACATCGTAACCTTCTGTTAATTCAATGCCTTGCTGCTCAAGCAGCGTGCTCATTGGTGGATAAACGTTGGCGTCTGATCCCGTCACCTGATGACCCAACGAACGCCCCAGCATCGCCAATCCGCCCATAAAAGTGCCACAAATCCCAAGGATGTGAATGCGCATATCAAAGTCCATTACCTAAAAGTTCGGCGCACAGTGTAACGCCGGTCGCAGACGGAAGAAACGGATTAGGACTATGGTTTTTAAAGTTCAATCGGCTAAACTGCGTACGCATACGTTGGTGGTTTGTTACGCATGCTGCCACTCCATCGAAGATTCAGGGAATGTGTTATGAAAACGTTAGGCGAATTTATCGTCGAGAAGCAACACGACTTTCCGCACGCCACAGGCGAACTGACCGCATTGATTTCAGCGATCAAGCTTGGGGCCAAAATCATCCACCGCGACATTAACAAAGCCGGCTTAGTGGATATTCTGGGCGCAAGTGGTGTTGAAAATGTTCAGGGTGAACAGCAGATGAAACTGGATCTGTTCGCCAACGAAAAACTGAAAGCAGCATTGAAAGCACGTGGCATTGTTGCTGGTATCGCGTCTGAAGAAGAAGACGAATTCGTTATTTTTGAAGGTGAAGAGAACGGTAAGTACGTGGTGTTGATGGATCCACTGGATGGCTCTTCCAACATCGACGTTAACGTTTCTGTCGGCACTATCTTCTCGATTTATCGCCGCGTGAGCGAGCCCGGCACGCCCGTTGTCGAAGCTGACTTCATGCAGCCAGGAAACAAGCAGGTTGCTGCGGGTTACGTGGTTTACGGCTCATCCACCATGATGGTTTACACCACCGGTTGTGGCGTGCATGCGTTTACTTACGATCCGTCGCTCGGCGTGTTCTGCCTGAGCCACGAACGCATGACCTACCCAGAAAAGGGTTACACCTATTCTATCAACGAAGGGAATTACATTCGTTTCCCACAGGGTGTGAAAAAGTATCTTAAATTCTGTCAGGAAGAAGATATTGAGACCAAGCGCCCTTATACCTCACGCTATATCGGCTCGCTGGTGGCGGATTTCCACCGTAACCTGCTGAAAGGTGGCATCTACCTTTACCCGAGCACGGCCAGTCATACCAAAGGTAAGCTGCGTTTACTGTACGAATGCAACCCAATGGCGTTTCTCGCGGAGCAAGCAGGCGGTAAAGCCAGCGATGGTCAAAACCGTATTCTGGACATTCCTCCTGTCACGCTGCACCAGCGTTGCCCGTTCTACTGTGGCAATGAAGCGATGGTCAATGATGTGGAGCGCTTCCTGCGCGAATTCCCAGATTGCCGTCAAGGTTAATCATGAAGGGCGCGATGATCGCGCCCTTTTTTGTATCAGGCTTCCTGCAATCGAAATTGCGCCATCGTTGCCTGTAGATGTTCAGATTGTGCCTCAAGCGATTGCGTTGCCGCCGTTGCCTGCTCCACCAGCGCCGCATTCTGTTGCGCCACTTCATCCATTTGCGTCACCGCCTGATTAACCTGCTCGATACCGCGACTCTGCTCTTCAGATGCCAGCGAAATCTCTTTCATCAATGCTGTCACGCGCATCACTTCGCCCGAAATCTCATCCATGGTTTCGCCCGCTTTGGTCGCCATATCGCTGCCTTCTTTAACGCGCGTCTGCGAATCACTGATCAAGGTACGAATTTCTTTCGCCGCATTAGCACTGCGTTGTGCTAGCGTGCGCACCTCATTGGCAACGACGGCAAAGCCTCGTCCTTGTTCGCCCGCACGTGCGGCTTCTACCGCCGCATTCAGCGCCAGGATATTGGTCTGGAAGGCGATGCCATCAATCACGCTAAGAATGTCACCAATGCGATGGGCACTTTCAGTGATTTCACTCATCTTCTCCATCACATAACTCACCACTTCCGCGCCGCGATCGGCGGTATCAGAAACGCTCTTGGCCAATTGGTTCGCTTGCTGCGCATTGGTGGCGTTGAGACGCACAGTGGCGGTTAACTGTTCCATACTGGCGGCGGTTTGCTCCAGCGAGGCTGCAGATTCCTCAGTACGCTGCGAGAGATGAACATTGCCTGCCGCCAGCTCCCGGCTGCCAACGTCAATTTGCATGCTGGCTTCACGCACCTGATTTACAGAGGTACGTAACGCTTGCTGCATCTCGGCCAGTGCATTATTCAGACGCCCTAATTCGTTGTTACCCGCCAGCGGCAAGGTGTGCGACAAATCGCCAACCGCCACTTGCTCCAGATGCAAGATGGCGCTGTTCAGCGGCTGCAACAACATGCGGCGCAACAGCTGCCAGGCCAACACCAACAGCAGCAGCGAGAGCGCCACCGCGACGGCGATCAGCACTTTCATCTTGGTTTCGTTATAGGCCGCCTGCTCCAGCTGCGCAGCGGTGACGCCATTGGCGTATTGCCCAAAATCTGCCACCGCTTTGCTGTATTTGTCCGCCAGCGTAGGGAGATCGCCTTCCAGCAGCTGGTAATATTCGTCGTTGTACTGTTTATCCAGCGCGCTCATCATCGGTGTGATGCCCTGATCCAGATAGGCTTTGTAGCTCGAGACCACCGCATCAGCCAGTTTTTTGCCGTGCTCAGTAACAGTGCCCGCATCAATAAACTGTTTTAGACTTTTTTGCGAATCGATGACATCGGCTTGCGCCTGTTTCGTCACGACTGCGCCCTCGTCCAGCAAACCAATTTCAATTTTTCGCACGGCCAGCGCCGCTAAAGTGCGGGCGCGCATCAGCTCAGCATTGCTCTGGTAGAGATTGTTCAATTCGATGCCCTGAATGCGATTGATTACATCCAGCGATCGGTTCCCTTTGTTGATTGCCACAATTCCCATAAAACTCACCGCCAACAGCAGCAGTGTCATAAACGCCAGCATAGCCAGCAACCCGGTGCGTAGTGATAACTGTTTCATCTCGATAGATTCCATGTGTGTAGTAAAGGCAAAAAAATCCAAAAGCCCTAAAACGGGAAAGGTATCGGCTATTACGTGGCGAAACTTTAACCTTGATAGATGGTCAGCTGCTTGACCATCACGGATACATCAATCAAGCTGAACTCTGCCTCATCATTTAGAAAGAGAATGACAATGAAAAAATGGCTTCCTTTGGCGCTGACTCTCGTTAGCAGCAGCGCGATGGCGCAGAAATCCACGATTGACGATACGCTGGATCACTGCATGGAAGGCGCATCCACAACCTCAGCAATGACGCAATGCTACGGCGATGCAAATCAAGCCTGGGACAAAGAGTTGAATAATCAGTATGGGAAACTGATGAAAAAATTAAGCGGTGAGCCTAAAGCCAAATTACGTGCTGCACAGCGTAATTGGCTAACTTATCGCGACAGTTGGCTGGACGCCGGTCGCAGCCGTTATCGCGATCAGGGCACCTTGGGCACGGTGTCGCTCAGCGCGCAAAGCGTCAGTGTGGTGCGTAATCAGGCAATGCTGCTGCAATCAATGAATAAAGGGAGTTGCGCCAATCCTGATGATTGTTGATAAATGGACGCGGTAATATCGCGTATGTGCTGACATGGGTTGGCGCACTCATCCATTTTCAGGGAGAAAACATGGCTGCTTATGCCTCGACTTTTATTTTAATCTGCCTTGCCGTCCTCAGTTATTTTGTCCACAACAGCGCCGTGACGATTTCCATTCTGATTTTACTGGTAATCAAAATTACGCCCCTGGCACAATTTTTCCCCTATGTGGAAAAACAGGGCATCACGTTGGGCATTATTATTCTTACCGTTGCTGTGATGGCCCCGCTGGCCAGCGGTTCACTGCCCGCCTCAAGCCTGATTAAATCTTTTGCTAACTGGCAATCACTTGTGGCGATTGTGGTGGGCATTTTTGTTGCCTGGCTCGGTGGACGTGGCGTGAGTTTAATGAGTCTGAACCCTACCATTATTGGCGGATTGCTCATTGGCACAGTGATTGGCGTAGCCTTCTTTCGCGGCGTACCGGTCGGACCACTGATAGCTGCGGGCATTGTCTCGCTGTTTGTCACACAGAAGTAGCGTTGAGGCGCATTCCGAAACGCCAAAAAGGGGGCATACTTTCAGAGTCAGTTGGCTATAATAGCCGACACTCAACATACGACTACTGAAGGAATGCCCGATGAGTTTGAACCAGGTGCCAGCAGGTAAAGACCTGCCAGAAGATATCTACGTAATCATTGAGATCCCGGCCAATGCCGATCCGATCAAATATGAAGTTGATAAAGAGTCTGGTGCCCTGTTTGTAGACCGCTTTATGTCTACCGCCATGTTCTATCCGTGCAACTACGGCTACATCAACCACACCTTATCTTTGGATGGTGATCCGGTTGACGTGCTGGTACCGACCCAATATCCACTGGTACCAGGCTCCGTAATCCGCTGCCGTCCAGTTGGCGTGCTGAAAATGACCGACGAGTCTGGCGAAGATGCCAAACTGGTTGCGGTTCCGCACACCAAACTCTCTAAAGAGTACGATCACATCAAAGATGTGAACGACCTGCCAGAACTGCTGCGCGCACAGATCACCCACTTCTTTGAGCACTACAAAGATTTGGAAAAAGGCAAATGGGTGAAAGTTGACGGCTGGGATAACGCCGAAGCTGCGAAAGCAGAAATCATTGCCTCTTATGAGCGCGCTCAGAAGAAATAATTCTGTTGCCGAGCCATAAAAAAACACCGTCCAACTGGACGGTGTTTTTGTTTAGGCTTCTGGTTCCTCATCGCGCTTTAGCCAGTCGCCGCTGGTGATACGCTGGCGTCCAGCCACCGAGCGTTGATAAACATAAAGCCATGCACTGCCAAACGGCGTCTGCATGAGATGACGTTTGTACTCTCCACCCTTGGTACGTAGCGCATCCAGCTCGCCAAGAGTGGAAGCATCGATGCGGTACACTTCGCAGTGTACCGTTCCATTGCCCTGGATGACGCCGGGATAATGACCAAGACTGTAGAGCTCGAAGCCTTCAATCGGGTAATCACCCAGCCATTGCGCGTTCGTCATCCAATGACTGTTTCCCTGTTTGCGCCTTAAACTGCCGTAAACAATTATTCGCATTGCTAAAACTCAAACTGATAGAGCAAATCGAGAGCCTGGTCCACGCCGGACACGGCTTCCAGATAGAGTTTGGGCATCAGGCGGTAACGCAAGGTTAACGTCGCCAGTGAATCAAAAATGCCAACACCGTATTTTACTTGTAGACCCGGCAGCACATAACCGCTGACCTGCACCTGCTGGCTGTCGCCAACACCTGCGGTATCAAGGGCAAGGTTGCTGACACCGAATGTCTCGCCGATTTTACCCACAACCTGCCCACTTTGTGCAACCCCTAAGCCAACCAATGCTGAAGTCAGTGCATTACTGTCACCATCACTGTTGAGTCCCTGACCGCGTAAAAGGTAAGAAAGCGCTTCCTGTTGGGACATCGCCGGATCAGCAAAGACCTCGACTTTCGGCTCATCCGCCAGACCAGTAACACGCAGGCCCGCCGTGACATCATCCTCTGTGGCTTCCGGGTTACGAATGGCTTCAAGGTTGACGTAAGGTTGATCGGGGGGTCCGGCAAACTGCAACTCACCTTTACGCACAATCAGATCCTGACCATACGCATGGAAACGACCAGAAGGAATATTGATTTGTCCGTTTAATCCCAATCCTGACTTATCCTGCACCAGTTTCAGATCGCCATTCAGTTTCGCTTTCAAGCCAAAAGCAGAAAGCCGCACATCGTTGCCGACATTAATAACCAGATTACTGTTGATCGGAATCGAGGCGGTTTTCGGCTGAATAGGTTTGAGGTTTTCATCCAGCATCACTGCATCGGATGAAACGCCGGTCGCACTTTCAGGGACTTCTTGCACCGTGATACGCGCCCAGGGAATATCAACACGTCCATCCAGACTGAAAGCAGCAGGTGTGGCTTCGAATACCAGATCCGGTGAGACATCCATGCGCACCATTGGCGGCACGGTAACGCGTATGCGGCTACCCTGCGCGGCGACTCGGGCGCGCCAGTTATCCAGCTGGCTCCAGTCAGCATTACCATTCAGGTTGATGTTACCCTGCGCGGTTTGGATCAACCCATTGAGCGTTGAACTCATGCCATTGAACACCAGGTTTAGGTTCGCCGCAGTGAGATCAACGGGCATGAAGCTGCCATCAACATCAACATCCTGCAGGCCAAGCTGACCAAACACCTGCGGCTGCTGCACGCTGCCGCCAAGGCGCAAACTGCTGTTAAGCTTGCCTTTGATCTGCTCGCCCTGCATCAGGGCCGGATTGATCATCGCCAACGAAATATTGCGAATGTTAACGTTACCGCCCAGCGTACGGCGATTTTCAGGATCGTTGATTTGGACGTTGCCATCGAGCTGACCGTTATTCGCGATGCGAATCAGCCAGTCGAGCTGCGCGCGACCGTTGCGCAGCGCGGCATTTAGATTAAGTGTATCGAAGGCAATGGGCAGCGTGTTGCCCTGCACATCCTGCTCAACTTTGACGCCATTACCCTTCAATGCCACTGTGCCGGTTGGCAAGCTGCCGTCAGCACTCCAGTTTACGCGGGCATCACCGCTGAACACGCCGTTGAGTTTGGTCGCATCGGGCATAAACGGTTTGATCATGGCCAGATCAAAGCGATTAAGCACCACATGCGCTTTTCCGCTCGGGCCCGCTTCAATCGGCTCCGGCACGCACAACTGCGCATTGGGGTTCTGCCAGCAATGCGCGCCAATGGTGGCGGTTTGTTTGGCGTTGAGATAATCGATCGCCATCGCCCGCGTCAGCCGCCATTCGCCTACTGGCGTGTCGAAGTGCGTGTTGTTCAGTGAGCCTTTCCAACGCTGCTGCTGGCGATCAAAGCTGCCGCTCAACGCCAGCTGACCGGAAACCGGTTTACCCTGAACATCGAGTTTGAGCTGATGCTGCTTTTCGTTACCGTCGGCGTTCAGCGTCAACAGGTTAATACTCAAGGCATCCTGCTTAAGCTGTTCAACGCGTAATTGCAGCTTGCCAGCGATTTGATCGCTGGAACGCACGTCGCCATTCAGCGTAACGCGGTTGATTTGCAACTGTTGCCAACGCAAACCGGTGGCATTGAGGTCAGCCAATACCTGTGGCGCCTGCAATGTTCCGCGTGCTTTAAGGGTACCTTTCACCACACCGCCTAATCCCGGCAAGGCATTATTGAGCTGTGGCGCATCAATGGTTGCGTCGAGGTTTACCGTATCGCCTAGCGCACCTTTTACGTCTAAATGGTTGCGGCCTAATGCCAGCTTGATACCGGGCACCGTCCATTGATTGTAGCTGTTGCCGCTCAGTGAGCCGTCTGCGGTTACTGCGTTTTGCTTCACGTTTCCTTTCAACTGCAACTGCGGCACGCTGACTTGCCAGGTTCCGCCATACAGGCTGCCGCGCGTAGCGATCTTACCATCCAGCTTCGCCGGCCAATCGGGATACTGTTTTGCAGTATCAATTCCTGACAAGGTTAATTCACTGCGCCAGCTGATCGCTTTGCTCCAATCCACCAGCGCGGTGAGATCGACATTGCCTTGCAGCGCGGCGACACGCAATTTATCCAGACTAAACTGCTGCACGTTGCCTTTGCCGTCGAGCGAGATCGTTGCTGGTGGCACCGCTTCGCCTTTCACTGCGGTACGCAGCGACATCACGTAATCAGTGGCTTTGCCTTTGAATTGATAATCAAGATTGTCAGCCTGATACTGCACCGGACCGGTTAACGGCCAACGCAACTGTGGGCTGGTAAGTTTCAGCGACAGCGGTAAACCCGCTACCGCTGGCTGCGTGGTCGCATCAAGTTGCGCACGCACCGGACCGGATAAATTCAGCGCTAACGCCAATTCATCACGCATCGCTCCGTTTAGCTTCAATACGATGTTTTCGCCTTTAAGCGGATCCACGTTTGCCGTGCCGTTGAGCGAGAAATCCACCGGCCAGTTATCCGCTAACGTAGCCTGACCGCTGCCGTTGAGCTGCCCCAGATTAGAATCAACCTCCAGCGTATGCAGCTGCATCTGGCGATCGGTGGTTTTCGCTTTCACCAGCAGGCGTTTAACGGAAATATCGGTGTCGCCAGTAATGCGCAGCTGTTCGCCCAGGATCGACTGCACATCAATATCCAGCGGCAGCTGAAAATCGGGTAGCTCTGGCAGTAGCGGTTTGGCAAACATCGCCTGCAGCGTTTCACCCAGCGGTTTCTCATCTGGCTGCGGTTGCTGAACTTTGGGCTGAATCACCTGCTCATTAGCCACCTTCGCCGCTTTTGGTAAGGCGATCAGCAGGCTTTGAATATGGGTTGGACTCAACGTTAACGCCCGATCCTGCCACTGCAAGCCGGTGGTGAAATCCATCAGCGAAATCGCTGTATCATCCACTTTGACATTGACGTTGTGCAGGCCAAGATGGCGCAAGGTGATCGGATAAGGCGTGCTGAGATTGGTGCTACCGCCCTCTTCTTCTGGCGGTGGCGCGCTGGATGGCGTCATTTTTTTGCTGTCGACCACCACGCTAATATCTTTGAGCGTGACGTCATTAACGCACACCGACGAGTGCAGCAGGCAATTTAAATCCACCGCTAAATGGATATTGCCAGCATCAACGCTGACGCCGGGCATTTCATAACGCAGACCGTTAATCGACAGATTACGCCAGCCGCCTTCGACCTGTTTGATCGACAAGCCCGGCACCCAGCGTGATGCGCCATTTAGCACCAGATGTAAACCTGGTGTGGTGCCAATCAGAAATGCCACACCACCCACTAACAGCACCAGAAAGATCAGAATACCTATCAGGACCTTTTTCCACAGCTTCATAGTTCAGGCCCCAGTCCTACGTAAAATTGCAAACCATGTTCCTCGCGATCGCCAATCGGTCGGGCGATGTCGAACTTAATCGGCCCTACCGGCGATGACCAGCGCACGCCAACACCTGCGCCAGTTTTGAAATTACTCTGTTTGATGTCGTTAACGGCTTCACCAGAATCGACGAAGACCGCACCCCACCATTTTCCTGTCACGTTGTATTGATACTCCAGCGATCCTGTCGCCATTTTTGATGCGCCCGTTAGCTTGCCGTCATCATCACGCGGAGAGATATCTTTGTATTTGTAACCGCGAATACTGCGATCGCCCCCCGCAAAGAAACGCAGATCGGGCGGCACTTTTTCGAAATCGTTGGTTTCAATCCAGCCAACATTACCGCGTGCAACAAAGCGGTGATTATCGCCCAAGGTACGGATCCAGACGTTTTGTGCCTGAAGGATCAGGAAATCTACGTCTGAGCCCCAGGTTGTGTCAGAGACGTCCACGGAATAGCGCTGTGAATCGCCCCAGGTTGGCATCAGGCCGCCACGCGAACGGGTGCGGTTCACGCTAACGCCCGGATAGAGCAACATTGTGGTGTTAGTGACGCTGCCTTGGGTAAAGTGATCGAGGCTCCAGCGCAGGTTAACCGCTCTTTGCCAACCGGAACTGCTGTCCCAGTTACGCGAAACGGCTAACGTTGATGTATCAGATTGCGTGTCGTTGAGATCGGTACGCTTCAACCCGCCCGAGAAGGTGTAATACTGCTCCAGCGGACTTTTCAGCAGGGGAACTTTATAGCTGAGATCGAGCTGCTGCTCCGGTGCAGACACATAGGCGCTGGCTACCAGGCTATGACCCCGATCGTTTATCCAGGGTTTTCTCCAGGTGCCTTTCAGACGGGGACCGACGTCAGTGGAATAGCCAACACCGGTTTCAATGGTATTTTCGGTACGTGGCGACACCACCGCGCTCAGCGGCAGCACTTTGGTTTTTCGGCCTTCATTAAATTCTGGCGCCACCACCACGGAATTAAACCAACCGGTTGCAGAAAGACGACGGTTGAGTTCGGCTAAATCACGTGAGCTGTAGTAATCGCCCTTTTTGAAGGGCACCAGATTGCGCAGGTATTCGTCACGGATTTGCGATTTTTCAAACGTTACGTCGCCAAAGCGATAGCGCGGGCCGCTGTCGTAATCGATATCCCAAAAGGCTTCACGCCGTTCTACAGATATGCCGAGCTGGCTCTGTTTGAAATCACCGTCGAAGTAACCGTTACGAAGAGCAAGGTTGGAGAAGCCGCTTTTGAATTTGTCATACTGGCCGTGATTCAGCTGGGTGCCGACTTTCGGGCGGCCTTGTTCAACCCAGGCTTTGTAATCGGCATCGTTTCTGGCATCGCCTTCAACCACAATGGTGCTGCCGCCGATTCTTACCGGCTCTCCCGGCTTCACGTGGGCAATCAATACTGGGCGGCCACCCTGTGCAGGTGCCGGACGTGATTCAAAATCGATATCGGGTTCATAATAACCCAGTGCACGCAGCCCTTCTTTTACCGCTTCCGAAACGCGCGCGCGGAAACGGCCATCATTTGAGACCTCATCGCTGCCAATGGTGGACAAGCGTGCTCTGACATTTTTTTGCAAATCCCCGGTTAACCCTTCTACCTGCAATCGTACTGTCGCAGCCCCAAGGGAAGGCGCGGCAAGCAGCAGGCTGGCCATACAATAAATATGAAATCGTGGCACGGGTACTCCTGTTAATCATGCCGGCCCCTTTTCCGCAGGGCACTCATTAATCTTCTTTGCCTGCTCTTACGGCAAGGCAACACCATCATCATAGCCACACTTTTTTGCTAACGGTGGCGTAAAGGCGACATCTAAGTCAAATCGCCGACTATTGTCGGTAAATGCCGGGATCGATACAACAACCGTGCGGCCGATCGGCTTGTTCAGGTGCCTCACTCAGATTAATCTTACGGTTCTGTTCCCGGTTTCGCCTGACACTTCCCGCTTATGCTGCTATTCGCCCTCTGGCGGCAACATTGTGGCTGCTGCTATAATCAGCCACCACAGGCATATCGCCTGTTTTCATTTCTGCCCCGACAGTGATTTTCTTTGTCGAATTGGCGCAGACATTTTTGGCACGGATAGCCCAGATCGATGGGTAAGTACATGAAGTACGATCTTACCTCGCGCTGCCCAGGCCAAAAATGACAAGTGGATAACCCTTTGGATCTCATATGTTAGATAGCTTGCTTGTCATTCTTTTGCTGATCGTAATCAGTGCTTTTTTCTCCCTCTCGGAAATCTCGCTGGCCGCCGCCCGCAAGATCAAACTGAAACTGCTCGCCGATGAAGGCAACATTAATGCACAACGTGTGTTAAAGATGCAGGAAACGCCCGGAATGTTCTTCACCGTAGTGCAAATTGGTCTGAATGCGGTGGCTATTCTCGGCGGTATCGTCGGTGATGCGGCTTTTTCTCCCGCTTTCAACAGTTTGTTTAGCCGTTTTGTTGCCCCGGATCTCGCCGAGCAGCTCAGCTTTATCTGCTCCTTCACCATTGTCACCAGCCTGTTTATTTTGTTCGCCGACCTGACGCCAAAACGCGTCGGCATGATTGCGCCGGAAGCCGTTGCCTTGCGTATCATCAACCCCATGCGCTTCTGTTTAATGATCCTGCGCCCGCTGGTGTTTTTATTTAACGGTTTGGCTAACGTCTTCTTTCGCATCTTCAAGCTACCGATGGTGCGCAAAGATGACATCACCTCTGATGATATTTATGCGGTAGTTGAAGCCGGTGCGCTGGCGGGCGTGTTGCGTAAGCAAGAACACGAACTGATTGAAAACGTGTTTGAACTGGAATCACGTACCGTTCCTTCTTCAATGACCTCACGCGAAAATATCGTCTGGTTTGATTTGAATGAAGAAGAGAACAGCCTGAAAACCAAAATCGCGGAACATCCACATTCTAAGTTTTTAGTCTGTAGCGGTGACATTGACCACATCGTTGGCTACGTCGACTCCAAAGAACTGCTGCTACGCGTGTTGGGCAACCAAAGCATGACGCTGAACAGCGGGCTGCAAATTCGTTCGGCGTTGATTGTGCCAGACACGCTGACGCTTTCGGAGGCGCTGGAAAGCTTCAAAACCGCTGGTGACGATTTTGCCGTGATCATGAATGAATACGCGTTAGTCGTCGGTATCATCACGTTAAACGACGTTATGACCACGCTGATGGGCGATTTGGTTGGCCAAGGCATGGAAGAGCAAATTGTGGCGCGTGATGAGAATTCATGGCTGGTTGAGGGTGGTACGCCAATTGATGATGTGATGCGTGTGCTGCATATCGACGATTTTCCGCAGTCCGGTAACTACGAAACCATTGGCGGCTTCATGATGTTCATGCTGCGCAAAATCCCGAAACGTACCGATTTCGTGAAATTTGCTGGCTTCAAGTTTGAAGTGGTGGATATCGATAGCTATCGCATCGACCAGCTCTTAGTGACGCGGATAGAGGAACGTCCGCCGGTCTTAAACCTCACAAAAACCACTGAAGAGTAAAAATATTAAGGGCGCCGTTGGCGCCCTTTCTTTTGCATACTGCTTACTGCTATTTTTTTTGATTAGTTGAACTCAAGCTTCAGACGAACAACCTGACGGTTAATTTCTGACATTACGCTCAGATGCTGTTTGTCTTTGACGCGGGGAATTAACACTTTTCCCTTGTCGAACTCGAACGCGCCAACGTCCTTGATATACAACCTTCCTCGGAACAGCGTTTTTACGTATTTCGCTATTTGCAGCGGATTATAGCGCTGGAAGATCTTCATTCTGTCTAACTCCTAAATTTTTATAAACACGCTTCGCCGTTGCCAAAATCGGTACGAGCCCTTGAAGCGCAAATTGCGGATAAACTATAGAACACTGTGCGTTACTCGTGTTCCGAAAATTGAATTTATTTACTGAGTTGACACACCATTACAGAACACTCTGTTACTGCCGTGACACAACCCAGTATAAACCTTCAGTCGTTAAGGAATTGTGGCGTTGATAACAAACCTGACACTTTGCCGCGACAGCAGCATCATCACTGCCTACTATTGCAATAAAATGACTAACTGGTCTGATCACTTAAGGATGTGTTTATGCGGACAACATGGGCGGCGATATTTTTAACCCTGATAATGCCGGTTAGCGCACTTGCTCACGATATCAAACAGGGCGAGCGCGTTCCCGCAGTAGGCATTAACGACAAAGGCGAATTGCTTTGGCATCAAAATGAGTTTAGCTATAAAAGTTGGAACAGTGCACAGCTGATCGGCAAAGTACGCGTGATTCAGCATATTGCCGGCCGTTCATCAGCAAAGGAAAAGAATGCTGCGCTGGTAGAAGCGATCAAAGCCGCGAAATTTCCGCACGATCGTTATCAAACCACCACCATCGTCAATACCGATGACGCAATTCCGGGCACCGGCATGTTTGTGCGCAGCAGCATTCACAGCAACAAACAGCAGTATCCGTGGTCGCAGTTTATTATTGATAGTAAAGGTAATATTCAAAAAGCCTGGCAGCTTGAAGAAAGCAGTTCGGCGATTGTGGTCGTAGATAAGACGGGACAGGTTCGATTTGTAAAAGATGGAGCGCTCACGCAGCAAGAGTTGCGGCAGGTAATGATATTGCTGAAAACGTTGTTAAAAGAATAAGCAGTGTTAATAAACGGGAGGAAAACCTCCCGTTTTGCCTATCAGAACAGGGACACACGGAAACCCGGATTGAGGAAAGATTCACGTGGCGCGTAATCCAGTGTTTTACCCTGCCAGTCGTGAACATGCGCACCCGCCGCCATCGCTACCGCGTGACCCGCTGCGGTATCCCAGATATTGGTTGGCCCAAAACGCGGGTAAAGCTGAGCTTTACCTTCTGCGACCAAACAGAATTTCAATGAAGAACCGGTAGCAACTGTTTGGTGCTCGCCCAGCTGTTTCAGGTATTGTTTCATCTCATCATCATCGCCATGTGAGCGACTGACCACCACCAGCGGCGGACGTGCATCCTGCGCCTGAATTTGCACATGCTGACCGCCCTCTTCTTTCCAGGCTTTACCTTCTGCGGCGGAATACATCACGCCCAGCGCGGGCGCATATACCACCCCCATCACCGGCTTACCTTGCTCAATCAGTGCAATGTTGACGGTGAACTCGCCGTTGCGTTTGATAAACTCTTTGGTGCCATCCAGCGGATCGACCAGCCAGTAATGCTGCCAATGCTGGCGAACATCCCAACCTTGCGGATCTTCTTCTGATAATACCGGCACATCAGGAGAGAGCTGTTTTAAACCCTGAATAATGACATTGTGTGCGGCGATGTCTGCCGCCGTCACAGGCGAGTCATCGGATTTGTGAGAAACGTCAAGCGGTGCCGCGCCATTATAAACGTGCATGATGGCATCGCCCGCTTCACGCGCCAGTTGGCAGATTTGCTCTAACATTTTTCACCTCGTTTTGTGCGGCTGCTGCGCGTATGACTCAACGCCAGACCGATTACATGTCAACAGTTCCGCTATCTGCGCCGACTTTTCGGCATGCAGCGGAGCATTTCATAGATATATCAATATCATAGTTCATACAGCATCGCTATGCTTGCCACGTGGCGGCAAAATCTGAATTCTGCGAGCCGCCTTCCAAAGCCTGAAAGCGTTACATCCATCACGTTTTAAAATGACCATTGATCAAGCTTTTACATTATTTTGGGAGCTTCGACCTTTTGGGAGCAGGAACCTACATGTTTAAGCCTGGCATAACGTTACTGGCGCTTGGAATTTCCAGCGCATTATCGGCAGCAACCGTGGATTTGCGCGTACTGGAAACCACCGATTTGCACAGTAATATGATGGACTTCGATTACTACAAAGATACGCCCACCGAGAAGTTTGGCTTGGTACGTACCGCATCGCTGATTCATGCTGCACGTCAGGAAGTTAAAAACAGCGTGCTGGTTGATAATGGCGATATTATTCAGGGCAGCCCGCTTGGCGATTACATGGCCGCGAAAGGGCTTAAAGCGGGCGAGATCCATCCCGTTTATCAAGCGCTCAATACGCTGGACTACAGCGTGGGTAACCTGGGTAATCACGAGTTCAACTACGGTTTGCCCTATTTGAAAAAAGCCCTTGCTGGTGCCCGCTTTCCTTACGTTAACGCCAATGTGATCGATAGTAAGAGCGGCAAGCCACTGTTTACGCCTTATCTGATCAAATCCACTGATGTCGTCGATCGCGATGGAAAACGGCAAACGGTGAAAATAGGTTATATCGGCTTTGTTCCACCGCAAATCATGGTGTGGGATAAAGCGAATCTTCAAGGCAAAGTGCGGGTAGACGACATTACCGAAACGGCTCGTCGTTACATTCCTGAAATGCGAAAGCAAGGCGCGGAAGTGATTATTGCCATTCCGCATTCTGGCCTGAGCAGCGAGCCTTATCATGCCATGGCGGAAAACTCGGTTTACTATCTCAGCCAGGTCGAAGGCATAGACACCATTCTGTTTGGGCACGCACATGCCGTATTCCCAGACAAAGATTTCGCCAACATTAAAGGCGCCGATATCGCTAACGGAACCCTGAACGGCATTCCTGCGGTAATGCCGGGCATGTGGGGCGATCATCTTGGTGTGGTCGATCTGGTGCTGAACAATGACGATGGGCGTTGGCAGGTGAGCAGCGGTAAAGCGCAGGCGCGTCCCATTTACGACATCGCGCAGAAAAAATCGCTGGTGGCTGAAGATCCGGCGCTGGTTAGCGTGTTGGCGGATGCGCACCGTGCTACACGAGAGTTTGTTGCCAAGCCGATCGGTAAATCAGCAGATGTGATGTACAGCTATTTGTCGTTGGTGCAGGACGATCCCACCGTGCAGATCGTTAACAATGCACAGCGTGCCTATGTAGAACATTTTATTCAGGGCGATCCTGACTTAGGACGTCTGCCGGTGCTTTCTGCTGCTGCACCGTTTAAAGCGGGTGGACGTAAAAACGATCCGGCAAGCTATGTTGAAGTTGAAAAAGGAGCGCTAACCTTCCGCAATGCCGCAGATTTGTATCTTTATCCCAACACGTTAGTGGTGATGAAGGTCAGCGGCGCGCAGGTAAAAGAGTGGCTGGAGTGCTCAGCTGGCCAGTTCAATCAAATTGATCCCGCCAGCAGCAAGCCACAATCACTGATCAACTGGGATTTCCGCACCTACAATTTTGATGTGATCGATGGCGTGGAATATCAGATTGATGTGACGCAACCTGCGCGATATGACGCGGAGTGCCAGATGATTCACCCTGAGGCTTCGCGTATCAAGCAGCTTAGCTGGCATGGCAAACCGGTTGATCCGAAGGCGACTTTCCTTGTAGCGACCAACAATTACCGTGCGTATGGCGGCAAATTTGCCGGAACTGGCGATAAGTACATCGCTTTTGCTTCACCGGATGAGAACCGTTCAGTGGTGGCGGCTTATATCAGCGCAGAGACCAAGAAGCATGGCGAGGTTAAGCCACAGGCCGATAATAATTGGCATTTGGCACCGATTGCTTCCACTGCGTCCGTCGATATTCGTTTTGAGACTGCACCGGGAGAAAAAGCCAACGGCTTTATCAAACAGCATGCGCAATATCCGATGCAGCAGAAAGGCAGCGATGAGATTGGCTTTGCGATTTGGCAGGTGAATTTGCAGCAGCAGAAGAAGTAAAACAGAGAGGGCGGCATGATTGCCGCCCTTGGGTATTACAGGATTTCGAGCAGCTCGACTTCAAACACTAACGTGCTGAAAGGTGGGATGGATGCGCCCGCACCGCGCTCGCCGTAAGCGAGGTTGTGAGGAATAACCAGTTCCCATTTTGAGCCGACCGGCATCAGGGTCAATGCTTCAATCCAGCCTGCAATCACGCCGCTAACCGGGAATTCCGCTGGCTCGCCACGTGTGACTGAGCTGTCAAACACGGTACCGTCAATCAGTTTACCGGTGTAGTGAACGCGCACGCGATCCTGACGAGATGGGATTGGGCCTTCACCTTGAGTGATTACGCTGAACTGCAGACCTGATTCAGTGCTGCTCACGCCTTCACGCTGTGCGTAGTCAGTCAGGAACGTCTGACCTTGTGCTGCCATTGCTTCAGTACGCTCACGACGTACGCCTTCCGCACGCTCATGCACTTCACGCAGCGCGCGATGTACCACATCTACCGGGACCGCCGGTGAATTCCCTTCCAGCGCGTCGCGCAGGCCCGCGAGCAGTGCTTCTGGTTGCAACCCTTGCAGACCAGATTCCAGCAACTGCTGGCCAACCTGTAAACCAATACCATAACTTGCTTGTGCTTCGACGCTGTCGAAAGAAGGGGTTGTCATCTTCGTTCCTTTCACTCTGGTAAAAAATTCGAGCGGGCAGCATAGCAGCGCAGGCCGCTGGCGTAAAATGCCCTGCATCGCGGATGACTTTTCGCGATGAAAGAGAAACAATACGCAGGTCAAATTTATCAATGCTGGCGGGCACTTCGCGTCCACATTGCCCATACTGTATCTCAGAACGTTCGAATTGCAGGAAAGCAGCAAGCAGAGAATATCCGGGAGCAAGTAGCCTGAGTATTCGATCCACTGCCTATGCAAGTTGAAAAGATGAAAGGTATATAACAACCGACAAGGCTTATCTTGTCTGTGGCACATAATGAAGAGAGAGAACATGGGCCAGATCGCCCCACGACGCCGCAGGACGCACGCACCGCGTATTTTATCCCGGCTGCAAACCTGGCTGCATCAACGCAAGCCACAGCAATCCGCCGGAGAGGAGGAACCACGAATGGCTTCAGACGCGTCATCCCGCTTACCTAACTGGCTGCATCGTATTTGGCACCTGACAGACACGATTCGCTGGATGGATCCACTACCTGCCCCGCATCGCCGTGGCATTGTTATTGCCCTGCTGCTCATGCTGCTGGCGTTTCTCTGGCCGAGCAGTACGCCAAAATATCCGGTGGAACGTCCTGTGACCTCATCCTCTGAGCAAGAGACGCCGATGCAGGCGGATATCTACGAAAACAAGGCAGCACCTTCACAGCAGCAAACTCCACCGAGAAGTGATTCACAAGGTGCGTGGCGCAGCTATACCGTGGCATCAGGCCAGACGCTGGCGCAGCTGTTTCGCGATAATAATTTGCCGGTGAATGATGTCTTTGCCATGGCGCGTGTCGAGGGCAACGATCAGCCGCTGAGCGCTTTACAAAGTGGACAACAGGTGAAGATAAGACAAGATGCGCAAGGCGCAGTGACAGGATTGACGGTTGAGAGTGCAAATGGCCCGGTGCTGTTTACGCGTCAGCCAGATGGCAGCTTTCTTCGCGCGCAATAAACAAAAACGCCGGCACAAGGCCGGCGTTTTGCGTTGCTGGGTAATAAATTACGCAGCCACTACTTTCACGATCAGTTTCGCGAATACATCGCTGTGAACCTGGAAGTCCACTTCGTGCTCACCGGTGGTGCGCAGAACGCCGTTCGGTAAACGAACTTCGCTCTTAGACACTTCAACGCCAGCTGCAGTTACTGCATCTGCAACGTCGCGGGTACCGATGGAACCGAACAGTTTACCTTCGTCGCCTGCTTTAGACGCGATGGTAACGGTGTCCAGTGCGTTGATTTTCTCAGCGCGTGCAGTCGCTGCAGACAGAACGTCAGCTTGTTTCGCTTCCAGTTCTGCGCGGCGTGCTTCGAAGAATTCAACGTTTTTCTTGGTAGCAGGGACAGCTTTGCCCTTAGGAACCAGGAAGTTACGAGCGTAGCCCGCTTTAACGTTAACCTGATCACCCAGGTTACCCAGGTTTGCTACTTTATCAAGCAGAATAACTTGCATTACCTTATCCTCTTAAAGTCGTTAATGGACAGTTGCCGATTACTGATGACGATCAGTGTACGGCAGCAGGGACAGGTAACGCGCGCGCTTGATAGCACGAGCCAGCTGACGCTGGTATTTAGCGCGAGTACCAGTGATACGGCTTGGGACAATCTTGCCGCTTTCAGTGATGTAGTTTTTCAGCGTTGCGATATCTTTATAATCGATCTCTTGAACGCCTTCCGCGGTGAAACGGCAGAACTTGCGACGACGGAAATAACGTGCCATTTGGCTAGTCTCCAGAATCTATCAATTCAATCTGCTCGGCATGTAACACCATTTTACTCTGGCCATTTCGCGCCTGATGGCAGCTAATGAAACCTTCGAGAATGAGTTGCGTGCCGACCGTTATATGTTGAGTAATCACCTGATGGGTGCTGCCGCTGATAATCACCGGCATCCGACACCAGGCTTGCCGGTGAAACCCGGCTTCCTCCTGCACTGAGTTGTGCTCAAGCACAAACTGACAATGCGGGATTCCTGACGGACTTATTTTTCGAACCGGTGTCTTGCACACGGTGCCAGACAAACGCAGTCGATTAGCCGTCACGATGGATTACTCTTCAGAATCCCCAGCATCTGAGTCATCAGCGGATTCGTTAGCAAAATCTTCGCGACGATCACGACGCTCATCTTTCGCTTTAACCATCGGTGATGCTTCAGTTACCGCGTTTTTAACGCGCATAACCATGCTACGGATAACGGCGTCGTTGAAGCGGAAGTTCGTTTCCAGCTCGTCGATCACTTCCTGCGGAGCTTCTACGTTCAGCAGAACGTAATGTGCTTTGTGCAGTTTGTTGATCGGGTAAGCCAGCTGACGGCGGCCCCAGTCTTCCAAACGGTGGATCGTGCCTTCTGCACCAGTGATAGCACCAGTGTAACGCTCGATCATGCCTGGAACCTGTTCGCTCTGGTCAGGATGGACCATAAATACGATTTCGTAATGACGCATCGAAATTGCTCCTTACGGATTATTCAGCCTCCTGTCTGGGTCAACCGCGGCCCGTGGAAGCAAGGAACGTTATAGACCGTGCCCCAATTTTCATGGGTCACAGCCTGAGAATGCGGCTGAAAAATTGACGCGTAATCATACTGATGTCCCCCACTAAACTCAAGAGCACATTTCAACAAATCGTACAGATCGTGCCAAATACCGCTACCTTTTGTGCTATCTCTGTTAATACAACGCGTTGTATAAGAATTGTTCAAATTAGCTGAAGAAGAGCATCAAAAGGCCGACTGGCGACATAATGACCAGCCACTAAACTTTATTCAGACGTCGCGGCCTTTTTGTCGGCGTCCTGCCAGAGTGTTTTCCCTGTAGTGAGGAGTCGAGCATGAAAACGTTCGTCATCGCCACCTTACTGGGTCTCTTCCTGTCTCCACCCGCCCTTGCCAGCAGTGCTGACTGTGCGCAGCAGATGAGAAGTAACAGTAGCAAAGCGGCTTCAGGCTATGTTTACGTTAATCGATTGGATACGCCAGGCAATAGCAATGCCAACGTCACCATCAGCGCAGCGGAGCGGTTATCGAATTCGTACTAATGCCCTGTAACGTAACGGGCTGGCAGCGTGCTACCAGCCCAATTTCATTTACAGCCGGTGTTTAAAGAAACTCACTAGCGCGGTCAGGCCTGAGGGCGTGATTTTGTGGCCGATATGTTTTTCGGACAGCGAGGTCAAATTAGCGTCCAGCCCTTGTTCGCGCAGGGCCGTATCAAGCCTTGTGGTTTCAGCAAAAGGCACCACTTCATCAGCTTCACCATGCCACAACAGCAACGGCCGATTAGCCAGCTTATCCAACTGTCCGCAAGGATCGTAACCCGCTAGCGGTGCCATGCGTTCGGCAAACTGCGTCTTTTGTTCTGGTGTGCGCGCCACCAGCGGCGGGAACAGCGTATTGCTGAGCTGCATAAAATAGCCCGACCCCATCATGCAGGCGACGCTGTGAATCTGCGGATAACGCGCCATTGCACCTAATGCTGTCATTCCTCCCATCGATGCCCCTGCGACCGCAAAGCGATCATGACTAATCAGGTCATTCTCGCGCAGCGCGGCTTCCAGTTGAGGGACTTCATCAATGTTCTGTTTCAGGATGTCCCAGAAGTGGCTCATTCGAGACTCGGCATCACCGTTGTAGCGCGCCCCATGCATATCCGCATCTGGCATTACCGCACGAAAACCAGCCTGAGCCAGCGCTACGGCGAAATAGGCATAGACCTCTTTAGACGACGTAAAGCCGTGGTAAAACAGCACGGTCGGCAGCCTGGCGTGGCGCTGACCTGCGGGCGCTGCGTGTAGGCATTCAATACCGGCCAATGTTTCCGTGGTGAGTTCAATCATGTGCTCTCCTGAGTAAGGGGCAAAACCTGCTTTGACGTATACATTCTGCCAATAACAATATTAATCAGCCCACCTTTGATCTAGATCAATGCGTCCTAAACTTTTCTTCTTACCTGCCGTTGATCTTGTACCCTCCTATCATAATCAAAGGTAATTTATGAAGCGTCTCTCTCTCAGCAGCCTGAGCCTTGGAATAAAGCTGTCTGTACTGACGTCTCTTAGTGTAGCGCTGCTGTTATTTGTCCTGACTCTCACGCAAAGTCATAACGCATCTCGTCAGCTGGAAAGTCTGGCAATGGACGATATGCATAACCAGGTACAAGGCATCAGCGAAATGGCGACGATGTTTAACGCCACACTGACCGAAGAGGTCAGCAGCTACACCCAACTTTTCGCCAGTTTCCTGCCTAAAAATTTTAGCCGCGACGACAGTGCTCGTATTCAGGTGGGTAACTTCTCGACCCCGACGCTGAGAGCCGGACTGAAGACGCTTAACCTTGATCAAACGGCAGTGGATGATTTCACCGAGCGCACTGCTGCGGTTTCCACCATCTTTGTGCGTGATGGCGATGACTTCGTGCGTATTTCGACCTCACTGAAAAAGGAAGATGGCAGTCGCGCAATCGGTACTCAGCTGGATCGCACCAGCGCCGCGTGGAAAAGTGTGAATCAGAGTGAGGTTTATCGCGGTCTCGCCACGCTGTTTGGTCATCGCTATATCACGCAGTATCAGCCGGTGAAAGATAGCAGCGGTACGGTCGTTGCCATTCTGTTTGTCGGCGTACAGATTGATAAAGAATACGCCTTAATGCGTGAAAAAATACTGGCGCGTCGACTCGGCGAAAGCGGCCACTTTTACGTGCTAAATGGCACGTCAGGCAAATTGCAGGGCCAATACCTGTTTGATAAGCAGCGTGAAGGCCAGCAGCCCGCTTGGGATAAAGCGCTTCTGCAGCAGCTGGTCACTCAACCACAAGGTATCCGTGAAGCAGAAATTGCGGGCGAGAATAAGATGCTTGCCTGGCAGCAGTTGCCTGGTTGGAATTGGGTGATTGTGGGTGAAGTCAACCGCGCCAGCCTGCTGGCGCCTATCACCCATAGCCGCAATCTGTTTATGATCACCGGTCTGGTTCTGGTGGTGATCTTCGCGCTTGGTTTTGCCTGGTACAGCCGACGCGCCATTACTCGCCCCTTACAGCAGGTTATCCATCTTGCAGAGCAATACGCTGCGGGCAATCTGCAGGTTCATCTTGATACGTCGCGACGTGATGAAGTGGGTCAGTTGATCACGGCCATTAACGGCATTGGTGACGGTTTAGAAAAAATTGTGGCGCAGGTGCGTGGCGCGGCGCAAGAGATCAGCGATGGTACTGACACTATCGCCGCCAGTAGCCAGGATATCAGCGCCCAGATAAGCCGTCAGGCCAGCAGCGTTGAAGAAACCTCGGCCAGCATGGAACAGTTTGGCGCGACGGTGGAGCATACGGCGGACAGTTTACGCCAGGCGATGTCGTTGGTATCGGAAGCCACCAGCATGGTGAATCACGGCAGCAAAACAGTGGTGCGCTCGGTCAACACTATGTCGGCGATTAAAGTTTCGTCACAAAGCATTGCCGACATTACTCACGTGATTGAATCGATCGCTTTCCAGACCAATATTCTGGCGCTCAATGCCGCTGTTGAAGCCGCGCGTGCCGGTGAGCATGGCCGCGGCTTTGCTGTTGTCGCGGCTGAGGTGCGTGCGCTGGCGCAGCGTTCGGCACAGGCCGCCAAAGAAATTGATGGCCTGATTGCGACTTCCATCAGTAACGTTGCTGAAGGCCATACCTTGTCTGAGCAAACACGCGAAGCGATGACTAACATTGTGACGCACATTGAGCAGGTTCAGGCATTGATGGGTGAAATCAACGTTGCCGCGCAGCAGCAGGCAGCGGGCATTGGTCAGGTGAATCTGGCGATGAATCAGATCAGCCAGGCGACGCATCAGAACAGCGATTTAGTGGCGCAGGCAGAAACCACTGCACAGAACCTGAGTCAGAAAGGGCATCATCTGACGCAGTTGGTCAGCGTCTTTAACCTCAAATCGTAATTGCCTGCGGGACGGTGTGACATACACTTAAAACATCGTCCCTCAGGAGGATTTGCCATGCGTTACGCTTTCCTGTTGTTTTTTGCCTTACTGCTCAGCGGCTGTTCAGTTTTTAAAGATACGCCGGAAGCGCCGCCTGCGCCGACCAGCCATGCACAAGAAATTTCACGATCGCAAACTCACGGCTTGCCGAAGCTGGGCACGATTAGCGTCAGCGTGCGCGGTTCGCCAGATGACGCTGAGCGTGAAATCGATGCGCGAGCAAATCAAGCGGGTGCGATTTACTATCAGATTGTGATGGTTGATGAAACGGTGATGCCAGGCTTATGGTACGCCACGGCAACATTATACGGCGCTTCAACTGCCGCTCGCGCGCAGTAATAAACGATCGGTCAGCGCGTTTTCTAACGGACGCGATCCGCGCAAATCGAGCCATTGGCGACACCATGCATCAGCAATCGGCGGCTCAGCATATTTCAGCAGTTGCGCCGCCGTTGCCAGTTGTAGCAGCTGATGCGTAAATTCATGCGCCTGCACTTCCTGCGCTTTATGCAGCCGCAGCTTGAGCTGACGCCAGCGCGCATCAAAATGGCGATTGCTGCCTTTTACCGCATCAAATTCCTGATTCAACATGTCGATAATGCCAGATTGCCGGGTGAGCACCCGCAGCACATCCAGGCACATCACATTCCCGGATCCTTCCCAAATGCTGTTAACCGGCATGTCACGATACAGGCGTGGCAGTTCACTCGCTTCGCAATAGCCGATGCCGCCTAATACTTCCATCGCGTCGGCGACAAACGGCATGCCCGCTTTGCAGATGCCATATTTCGCTGCTGGCGTGAACAAGCGAGCAAAACTGACTTCATGCGGTTGGGCAGGCTGCGACCAGGCGCGAGCCAGACGCAATAAAAATGCGGTTTGCCCTTCTAGCTGCAGCGCTTGCGTCGCCAGCATCTGTCGCATCAAAGGCTGGTCCACCAAATTTTTTCCCTGCACCTGACGCTGATGTGCATGATAGAGCGCCACAGAAAAAGCGCGCCGCATTTGACCGTGGCTACCAAGAGCACAATCGAAACGCGTCATGCTGCCCATTTTCAGGATCATCCGCACGCCTTCGCCTTCTTCGCCCAATAGCCAGCCAATGGCATCTTTAAACTCAACTTCTGCGCTGGCATTCGAGCGATTACCGAGTTTGTCTTTGAGTCGTTCAATAACGATCGCGTTGCGCTCGCCGTCAGGAAGCAGACGCGGCAGAAAAAAACAGCTTAACCCTTGCTGGGTTTGCGCCAGAATCAGATGCGCATCGCTTTGAGGCACGGAAAAGAACCATTTGTGGCCTACGATACGATAGGCTTCGCCAGGCCCGCGCTGCTCCAAAGGCTCTGCGCGAGTGGTATTGGTCATGACGTCGCTGCCGCCCTGTTTTTCCGTCATGCCCATGCCAATCAACAACCCACGCTTCTGTTCGCCAGGTTGTGCATGCGTGTCGTAACGATCGCTCAACAGGGGATCGAGCCAACCTTCAAACGCGGCGGGAAGCGTGCGTTGTAGCAAAGGAATGGCAGCGTGCGTCATGGTCACCGGACAAAGCGTGCCGGCTTCCACTTGCGCATGAAGAATAAAGCGCGCCGCACGCGCCACGCTGGCGCGTTCAAGCACATTGGGCTGCCAGGTAAGATTATGCAGACGGCTGGCGCAAACGCCCTGCATCAGTAAATGCCAGGCTGGATGGAAGCGCACTTCATCAAGACGCGCGCCACGCGCATCGTAACGCAGCAGTTCGGGTGGCTCAGCGTTGGCTAAACGGCCCAGCTCCAGTGATTCGGCGCTGCCAAGCTGCATACCAACCGAGGCGAGCCAATCGCGATCCCATTCACCGCCTTCACGCAGTAGCGCTTCACATAACGGCGTATCCGACAGAAAGAGATTACTGTTGCTAAGAGGTTGCGGCTGATTGAATACGGTGTGGGTTGTCCAGGTCATAACGGCTCCTCACGGATTTCACTCCCTAATTATGGGAGTGATGCGCAGTTATGCCTGGTACAGAAACTTTTTTGCGGTGGCGATCACGCCATCAGCGATTACAGCGCGCGTTGACGCACCGCTTCAAACAAACAGACGCCGGTTGCGACTGACACGTTCAGCGAGGAAACGCTGCCCGCCATTGGAATGCTGATCAGCTCATCGCAATGCTCTCGCGTGAGGCGACGCATACCTTCACCTTCCGCGCCCATCACCAAGGCCATTGGGCCGGTCATTTTGCTTTGATACACGGTGTGATCGGCTTCGCCAGCGGTACCCACTACCCAAATGTTGTATTCCTGCAGCAAGCGCAAAGTACGCGCCAGGTTAGTCACGCGAATTAACGGCACGTTTTCGGCTGCGCCGCTGGCCACTTTTTTCGCTGTTGCGTTGAGTGTCGCGGAGCGATCTTTTGGGACGATGACCGCATGCACACCCGCAGCATCGGCGCTACGCAGGCAAGCACCCAAATTGTGCGGATCGGTGACGCCATCCAGCACCAGTAAAAACGGTTTTTCCAGGCTTTGCAGCAGATCCGGCAGATCGCCTTCCTGATACTGACGGCCCGGCTTCACGCGCGCGACAATACCCTGATGCACGCCACCTTCAACCTGGCTATCGAGCCATTGACGGTTAGCCAGTTGAATCACGATACCTTGAGCTTCCAGCGCGGTTACCAACGGTTGCAGACGACGATCGTCGCGGCCTTTGAGGATAAAGACTTCCTGGAAACGTTGTGGATCGTTTTCCAGCAGCGCCTGCACGGCATGGATACCAAAAATTATTTCGCTCATCGATCTGCTCAGTATTGGGAGAATGAATGGATTACGAACCGCCCTTGCTCTTCGGAGCAAGGGCGGAGATGCGCATCAGACAGGATTTGCCTTCTTCGCGGCGCGCTTGGCCTTAGTAGCGGCGGCGATTTTACGGGTTTTCTCCGAGACTTTTTTACTTTTTTTCTCGGTGTTTGCAGCAGCAGGCTTTTTCTTTTCGCCAGCGGGCTTTTTCTTCTCACCGCGGAACGCGGAATCTGGCTCGAAGTTAGCCTTCTTACTGATTTCACGACGACGCTTCGGCGGTGCTTTGCCTTCACGTTTATCGCGTTCACGAGCCGTTTTACCTTCGCCGCGTGGCTTGCGAGAGCTGGAAATCAGGGCAAAGTCGATTTTACGCTCATCCATGTGCACCGCTTCAACTCGGACTTCTACGGCATCACCCAGACGATAAGTACGCCCGCCTGATTCGCCAATCAAACGCTGACCAATCGGGTCGAAACGATAATAGTCATTGTCGAGCGTTGATACGTGTACCAGACCATCAATGAACAGATCGTTGAGGCGAACGAAGAAGCCAAAACCGGTGACGCTAGAAATGACGCCATTGAAGACATTGCCGACCTGATCCTGCATGAAGTCACACTTCAGCCAATCAGCAACGTCGCGGGTGGCTTCATCAGCACGGCGTTCAGTTAAGGAGCAGTGCTGGCCCAACTGCAGCATTTGCTGCATCTCGTAGTGATAACCGCCAGTTTCGGTAGTAATGCCTTTCACTTCGCCCTGCTCTTTTGCCAGCAGATATTTGATTGCGCGGTGCAAGAGCAGGTCTGGGTAACGGCGAATCGGTGAAGTAAAGTGCGCGTAAGAGGTCAACGCCAGACCGAAGTGACCACGGTTTTCTGGATCGTAAACGGCCTGCTTCATTGAGCGCAGCAGCATGGTTTGCAGCATTTCCGCATCAGGACGATCGGCAACTTGCGTGAGCAGCGCTGCGTAATCGATGGGTTGCGGCTTAGTCCCGCCCGGCAAGGTCAGCCCCAGCTCGTTTAATACGGTGCGGAAGCTTTTAATACTTTCATCGGTAGGACGATCATGATCGCGGAACAGCGCCGGCTCTTCATTTTTTTCAACAAAGCGTGCCGAGGCAATGTTCGCCAAAATCATGCACTCTTCAATGAGTTTGTGCGCATCATTACGCGAAGTGCGCTCTACACGTTCGATACGACGTTCAGCGTTGAAGATAAACTTGGCTTCTTCCGTTTCAAACGATATACCACCACGCTCTTCGCGCGCCGCTTCCAGCGCCTGATACATATTATGCAGCTCTTCAAGCTCTTTGACTCGCGGCGCATATTGCTCGCGCAGTTCCGCATTGCCCTGCAGAATATTCCACACTTTGGTGTAAGTCAGACGCGCATGCGAATTCATCACCGCTTCGTAATGCTTAAAGCCTGTCAGCTTGCCTTTGGATGAGACGGTCATTTCGCACACCATACACAGGCGATCGACCTGTGGGTTCAGCGAACATAATCCGTTGGAAAGCACTTCCGGCAGCATAGGAACGACTTGAGACGGGAAGTAAACTGAAGTGCCACGCTGATGGGCTTCATCGTCAAGCGGCGTGCCTGGACGCACGTAATAGCTGACATCCGCAATCGCAACCCACAAACGCCACCCACCGCCACGCTTTTTCTCACAGTAAACGGCATCATCAAAGTCTCGCGCATCTTCACCGTCAATAGTGACCAGCGGCAGCTGACGCAAATCAACACGCCCAACTTTGGCCTCTTCTGGCACCACTTCACTCAGCTTGCTTACCTGTTTCTCTACTTCTGGCGGCCAGGTGTGTGGAATCTCATGGGTACGTAATGCCATATCGACGGCAAGGCTAGTGCCCATATCATCGCCAAGAATTTCAGCGATTTTACCAATGGCTTTCGTGCGGCGTGTTGGACGTTGTACCAGTTCGACCACCACCACCGAACCCATGCGGGCGTTCAGGGTTTCTTCTGGTGGAATGAGAATATCGAAACTCAGGCGGCTGTCGTCAGGCACCACAAATCCGGCTCCCGCATCAGTGAAGTAGCGGCCCACGATTTGATTGTTACGCGGCTCTTGCACACGCACAACGCGCGCCTCACGACGGCCTTTGCGATCCGCGCCCAAAGGCTGAGCGAGAATGACATCGCCGTGCATGCAGAACTTCATCTGTTCTGCAGAGAGGTAGAGATCGTCTTTCTGCCCTTCTGCGCGCAGGAAACCGTAGCCATCACGGTGGCCGATAACTTTGCCGCGCAGCAGATCGAGACGTTCAGGTAAGGCGTAACATTGACGGCGAGTGAACACCAGCTGGCCGTCGCGCTCCATTGCACGTAAGCGGCGACGTAATGCTTCAATGTGTTCTTCTTCTTGCAAATTCATTTCTTGCGCCAGCTCATCGCGGCTGGCTGGCTTTTCGCGTTTTTCTAACAGCGCCAGGATAAATTCCCGGCTTGGAATTGGGTTTTCGTATTTTTCAGCTTCTCTATCCTGATAAGGATCTTTTGACATAACGGTTCCTCCGATGTCATTTAATTTTCATTGCCACCGGCGGTTCGGACAATATGATTTCATATAAAGGTGTATTTCCTTCAACGAGATCCGCCAGGGTATAGCTATCCAGTTCCCGTAAGAATACCTGCACCGCAGCATGGAGTGCATTCCTTAAACGGCAAGCTGGCGTAATGGCACACGCGCTGCAATCTACTAATTGTAGCGGTTCCATCTTACGAACGACTTCACCAATGACGATTTGATTGGCTTTCATGCCTAAACGAATGCCGCCATTTTTACCGCGCGTAGCTGCCACAAACCCAGCGCGGCTTAATTGATTGATGATTTTGACCATATGATTACGCGATACGCCATAGGTATTGGTTACTTCGGTAATGTTAGTCAACTTGCCTTCCGGCAAGGTAGCCATATATATCAAGGCCCGCAGACCATAATCAGTAAAACTTGTCAGCTGCACATTAACCTCGGTGAATCATCAAAAGTGGCATTGATTCGTGTGTTCGCCTTGCGATTAATTTCAATTGTTAACCGGTTCGCTTTTTAATTAAGTAAGATGATAAACCAGAGTCTGGGCAGCTGTGCGTTTTTTTAAGCCAGAGGGTGATTTGATAAGCGAAGGGATATTCAGGGGCGTCAAAGCGCGGAAAAACAAAGGCCGGAGATTGTCCGGCCTCAATGTGATTATGCGTCGAACGGATCGCGCAGAATCATCGTTTCACTACGATCAGGGCCAGTAGAGATGATATCAACCGGCACGCCAGTGATCTCTTCTACGCGTTTGATGTAGTTACGGGCAGCTTGTGGCAAGCCTTCCAGTGTTTTCACACCAAAAGTCGTTTCGCTCCAGCCTGGCATTGATTCGTAAATCGGCTCAATGCCTTCCCAGTTTTCTGCCGCCAGCGGTGTGGTGGTTGCTTCACTGCCATCTGGCATGCGATACGCTACGCAGATTTTCACTTCTTTCAGGCCATCCAGCACGTCCAGCTTGGTCATGCAGAAACCTGATAAAGAGTTGATCTGAACGGCACGACGAACAGCAACAGCGTCCAGCCAACCAGTACGACGACGACGACCCGTGGTAGCACCAAATTCGTTGCCTTGCTTACACAGGAACTCACCCGTTTCATCAAACAGTTCCGTAGGGAACGGGCCTGCACCCACGCGAGTAGAGTAGGCTTTAACGATGCCCAGCACATAATCAACGTAACGAGGACCAATACCTGAACCGGTGGCAACGCCGCCTGCGGTGGTGTTTGATGAGGTTACATACGGATAAGTACCGTGATCGATGTCCAACAACGTACCTTGTGCGCCTTCGAACATGATAAGGTCATCACGCTTACGCGCGCCGTCCAAAAGTTCAGACACGTCAACGACCATGCTGGTCAGGATGTCGGCAACCGCCATCACATCGCTCAGCACTTTGTCGAAATCGACAGCTTCTTCTTTGTAGTAATGCACCAGCTGGAAGTTGTAGTAATCGACCACTTCTTTCAGTTTGGCTGCGAAAGTTTCTTTGTTGAAGAGATCGCTAACACGCAGAGCACGGCGAGCCACTTTATCTTCATAAGCCGGGCCAATACCACGGCCGGTGGTGCCGATCGCTTTGGCACCACGCGCTTTTTCGCGCGCCATGTCCATCGCAACGTGATATTGCAGAATCAGCGGACAAGCTTCAGAAATCAGCAGACGTTCGCGTACCGGAATCCCACGCGCTTCCAGGCCTTTCATCTCTTTCATCAATGCTTCAGGAGAGAGAACCACGCCATTACCAATAATACTGGTAACGTTTTCGCGCAGAATGCCAGAAGGGATCAAGTGGAGAACGGTTTTTTCACCGTTGATGACAAGTGTGTGGCCCGCATTGTGGCCGCCTTGATAACGCACAACGTAATTCGCGCGTTCAGTCAGAAGGTCTACAATCTTACCTTTACCTTCGTCACCCCATTGGGTGCCCAGTACGACGACGTTCTTACCCATTTCTCAAAATCACCGATTGCTTAAAAATGGATTCTACCATCTGATCGGGTCGCTTTCAGCACTTTTAGCATACGATTGCGCGCTTTTTTGCCTGAGTTTTGATCACTACAACATGTGGGGGGAAACGCGCCTTAAAACCACAATTTAGGCTGTGAGCGATCGCGCATCAGATATTGCCGTGCATGCTTAACATGCAATAAATCACTACACCCGCGACCACTAAGCCGCCGCCAAAACGATGCAGCAGGCGATCGGGCAGTTGCGTCATGGTTTGAATTAACCGCCGCCAGGCACGTGGCATAAACATCGGTCCTAAGCCTTCCAGCACCAATACCAACGCTAATGCCATCCAGATACTCGTGTTCATTCCTGTAATCCAAAAAAAAGGCCGACAAAAGTGTCGGCCCGTAGGTTATATCAGTTCTTATCGCGTTGCGTTAGAGGGCGCTTTCATATATCGGAAGAAATCGCTGTCTGGACTCAACACCATGATGTCCTGATTTTCGTTGAAGCTATTTTCATAAGCGCGCAGGCTGCGGATGAAAGCATAGAAATCCGGGTCCTGACTAAACGCATTTGCAAATAACTTCGCCGTTTCAGCATCACCATCACCGCGGGTAATCAACGCTTCACGCTGTGCTTCTGCGATGGTACGTGTTACCTGATAATCGGCCTGAGCGCGCAATTTCTCCGCTTCTTCCTGACCTTGTGAACGCTGACTACGCGCTACCGCTTCACGTTCTGCACGCATACGGTTAAAGATGGCGTCAGACACTTCGGTCGGCAAGTTAATTTGCTTAATGCGCACATCAACAACCTGAATACCTAACGCCGCCATGCTGTTCGGGTTTGGCGCAGGTTCACTGCTGTTGGTTTCACGCTCAACGCGCGCTGCCGCGTTAGCAATCGCATCATCAGCGGCGGGTGTCGCAATTTCGTCGTCGTTGCCCGCGCTACCGGTATTCAGTGCATCACGCACGTCAGTGGTTAAGCGGCCACGCGAATCCGTCACGATGTCTTTCACATCCAGACGACCCATTTCAGAACGCAAACGGTCACTGAACTTACGTTTCAGCAGCACTTCAGCCTGTGAAACGTCACCGCCGCCGGTTGCCAGGTAATAACGGCTAAAATCACTGATGCGCCATTTGATATAAGAGTCAACGATCAGGTCTTTTTTCTCTTTGGTTACAAAGCGATCGGCTTGGTTATCCATGGTCTGAATACGTGCATCCAACGATTTAACCGTTTCGATAAACGGAATCTTGAAATGCAGACCCGGTGAAAACACCTGTGGTTTGTTTTCATCATCGCGCAACACTTTACCGAAACGCAGCACAATGCCCCGCTGGCCTTCTTGCACAACAAACAGCGATGCGTAAAGCGCCACCAGCACAACAATAAGTAAAAAGATTATGGGCTTACGCATCGATTACTCTCTCCCTTCGCGCTGGGTATCGTTGCGCTGAGCATTCACTCGACGCTGATCCAGGACGCTGTCTGGACTGTATGACGAACTTTCACTGCGGCTGGTATTACGGTCTGAAAGGGGTGGCAGCGTTGATGAACTCGTGCCTTTTTTACCACTCTGACCGGAAGAATCCATGCCACGCATCAGTTGATCAAGCGGCAGCACCATCAGGCTATTACCACGATCATTAACCAGCACCTTACGAGTGTGACTCAACACGCGTTCCATGGTTTCGATATACAGACGCTCTTTGGTGATCTCTGGCGCGGCTTTATACTCCGGCAGAATCTTGGCAAAACGCGCTACTTCACCTTGTGCTTCCAGAACAGTACGCTCTTTATAAGCACGTGCTTCTTCAAGCAGACGTTGCGCCTGGCCATTGGCTCGCGGCTGAACTTCGTTGGCGTAAGCTTCCGCTTCACGTACGTATTGCTCGCGGTTTTCACGCGCTGCAATTGCATCATCAAACGCTGACTTCACCTCTTCCGGCGGACGTGCTGCCTGGAAGTTGACGTCAAGCACCGCAATACCCATGTTGTATGGACGAATGGTTTCATCGATTTCACGTTGGGTATCGCTACGCACCACGGTACGGCCTTCAGTCAGAATGCGGTCCATGGTTGAACGACCAATAACGCCACGCAGCGCACTGTCAGTTGCCTGACGCAGGCTGTCATCGGCGCTGGTCACTGCATAGAGATAGCGCTCTGGATCGGTCACGCGGTACTGCACGTTCATTTCTACGCGCACCACGTTCTCATCAGACGTTAACATCACGCCAGAAGCCGCCAGTTCACGTACCGCTTCAACGTTAACCGCGCGGACCTGATCGATAAATGTCGGCTTCCAGTTAAGGCCCGGCTCAACCAGATGGCTGAATTTACCGAAGCGTGTAACCACGCCGCGTTCCGCTTCTTTGATGGTGTAGAATCCGCTGGCGGCCCAGATGACCACAGCAGCAACAGCTACAATGCCAACAATTTTTCCACCGCTGCCGGAGCCGCGCTGACCGTTGTCACTCTGTTTGCCACCGCCCAGTCCACCGAGCTTCTTGCTCAGCTTACGGAAGATATCATCCAGATCAGGTGGCCCTTTATCTCGACCTCCTTTATTTCCCCCAGAGTTGCCGCCTTGATTATTGCTGCTTCCCCACGGGTCGCGGTCCTGTCCGTTATTTCCGGGCTGATTCCACGCCATGTCTCTACTCCATTTATTGTATTTGCGGCTTACCTTCATCTTTCATGCTGGCGCGACGTTAGCTGCTCTCGCTTACCCCAATGACTTACCGCAGTATGCTTTATGGGATTCGCTCAATGACTGCCTTGCTACAACCTGAAATCTATTGGGTAAGTTCGATTGGGCAACATGTCAAACAATGTAACTGGTTAGTGACGGCTCTTGTTTACATAAACGACGCCAGTCAACAATTGGCATCCTGATCTGTAAACCGACACTGCCGTCTTCTTCATTCCACTCTTTTTCAATCGCCTGCAACTGATAGAAACGGCTGCGCAAGCGCCCCGCATCTGGTGGCAGACGCAAATCATATTGGGCAATTTCACCCGACAGGCGCTCTGACAACGCTTGCCACAACAAAGGGATACCCACGCCAGTCTGGGCTGAAAGCCAGACACGAATTGGCAGGTTTTCTTCGTTGCGATCAATACGCGGTTCAAAATTATCGAGCATATCGATTTTATTCATGATCAGAAGCTTCGGTATTTCGTCCGCTTCAATCTCTTCAAGAACCGTATCTACGGCTTCGATATTCTCATTCAGTCGCACGTCTGCACCGTCAATGACGTGAAGCAGCAATGCTGCCTGACGCGTTTCTTGCAGTGTAGCTTTAAACGCAGCGACAAGGTCATGCGGGAGATGGCGAATAAACCCAACAGTATCCGCTAATACCACCTCGCCAACATCAGCCACATTCAAGCGACGTAAAGTAGGATCAAGGGTCGCAAAGAGTTGATCCGCAGCGTACACATTGGCAGAGGTAATGGCGTTAAACAGAGTGGATTTTCCGGCGTTGGTGTAGCCTACCAGAGAAACGGTGGGTACATCGGCTTTAGCGCGCGCCTGACGTCCCTGCTCGCGCTGTTTTTCAACACGCTCAAGACGGGAAAGAATCTGGCTTATGCGGCCACGTAATAAACGGCGGTCAGTCTCTAGCTGCGTTTCACCCGGGCCACGCAGGCCAATACCGCCTTTTTGGCGTTCAAGGTGCGTCCAACCACGCACAAGACGCGTAGCAAGATGACGTAGCTGAGCCAACTCGACCTGCAATTTACCTTCGTGGGTGCGGGCGCGCTGGGCAAAGATATCAAGGATTAAGCCTGTGCGATCAATCACACGGCATTCGCATAACCGCTCCAGGTTTCTTTCCTGAGCGGGCGTTAAGGCATGATCGAATAATACGACCGATGCTCCACTTGATTTTACCGCATCGGCAATTTCAACGGCCTTTCCTTCACCGACAAAATACTTCGGGTGTGGCGCTTTACGACTGCCGGTAATGACTTGCAGCGCTTCGACGCCAGCAGAAGAAACCAGGGTTTCAAATTCCTGTAGATCTTCTACCTCTTTGTCTTGGGAGAACCAGATGTGTACCAGTACGGCCTGCTCACCGGCATCATAACGGTCAAACAAGCTATAACCTCGCTAAAAATAAAAGACCAGGACGGAAAACGATTAACGTTCTCCAGTCCTGGCTGAACGGCGGCGCCTTATTCTGCGCTATCACCGTCTTGTTGTGGCTGCGGCTGCGCTGATGGCGTGCTGCCGCTATGATGGTAATTATTCGTGCTGCCGCCGGTATTATTGCTATGGTGAGAAACCGGACGTGAAGGCACTACGGTAGAAATGGCATGCTTGTACACCATCTGACTGACCGTGTTCTTCAACAAAATCACAAACTGATCAAATGACTCAATCTGACCTTGCAGCTTAATACCGTTAACCAAATAAATCGAAACCGGAACACGTTCACGACGCAATGCGTTCAAAAACGGGTCTTGTAATGATTGCCCCTTAGCCATTCTATCTTTTCCTTATATGCTTGTTGTTTGTTGCTTTTAGAACCTAGAGTTCTGAAAAAACTGCGTAAAAATTTGCGCACGATAACCAGCCAATTGTACACAATCACCCATGCTTCGCACTAAGAACCTGTAACACCGTTTCGCGGGCTAATTGGGGTTCGTCGCTGTCTAACCAGTGAACGTTTTCCCAACCACGTAGCCATGTCATTTGGCGCTTAGCGAGCTGCCGGGTCGCGCAAATTCCCCGATAAACCATCTCGTTGTAATCAATTTCGCCAGATAAGTAAGACCACATCTGACGATATCCCACACAACGAATGGAAGGCATGTCCGTATGCAAATCACCTCGTGCAAACAGGGCCCGAGACTCCGCTTCAAATCCTGACGCTAACATCTGTTCGAAACGTAAAGCGATGCGCTGGTGTATCAGCTCGCGGCTCGCGGGGGCGATGGCAAACTGGTACACGTCGTAGGGTAACGCTTCGCCGGACGTTTTTGTCAGTTCCGTTAAAGTTTTACCCGAAATAAAAAAAACTTCCAGTGCTCGCGAAAGTCTCTGCGGATCATTCGGATGAATACGACTGCCGGCAACCGGATCGATTTCACACAGTTGGCGGTGTAAGGCTTCCCATCCATCATCACGCGCCATTTGCTCTATACGCTGACGAACCTCCGGATCGGCCGAGGGCAGCGGCGACAATCCTTCAAGTAACGCCTTGAAGTAGAGCATAGTTCCACCAACAAGCAACGGAATACGTCCGCTTCGGACAATATCCGCCATTTCTGCTAAAGCATCGCGACGAAATTCCGCAGCCGAATAGGCCTCTGCGGGATCGCGTATGTCTAACAAACGATGGGGTGCCAACGCTAACTCTTCAGCCGATGGTTTCGCCGTGCCAATATCCATCTGACGATAGATTAAGGCAGAATCCACGCTGATAAGTTCCACAGGCAACTGCTTGCGCAGCTCAATCGCTAAGGCGGTTTTGCCCGAAGCGGTGGGTCCCATCAAAAAAATAGCCTTGGGCCGGCCAGCCTGGTTTAGTTCACTCATGCTTCAACGCGTTGATCGCGCTCTCAGTTTCAAGGGCTTGTAATAAGCCTGAAGGCGGCGATTTTAATAGCTGTGGGCAAAGCCGTTCCAGCTCAGCCAACAATGTAATCGCCTGCGAGTGATTCCAGTTTTGAGACTCTGCATCTTCGCGTCGTGCCAGCCATTGAGCCAGCTGCGCGGCAGAATTCTCTTGCTGTCGGGCCAAATAGCCTAACAGCTCAGGAATCAAGATTTGTAAATTTTGTGTTCGTAACGGTAAAGGCACTGCGCGTAAGGTCACATGGTCGCCTTGTGGCTGCAAATCAATTGCCATCTGATTGAGTAAGCTGGCATTTTCTTGCGCCGCCTTGCGCTCAACCTGTGCAATTTTCAGCCGGACCGGAATCAACAATGGTTGCGGTTTTAATCCCGCTTCGCCAGGCTGAAGCTGGGCCTGTTTCAACCAGCGAGATGCAACCGGTAGCGCCATAAGCATCAGGGTTTCATTTTGTTCCAGCAGCGCATATTGGCCCTGTATTACCGTTAATACGCGACCAAAACTTTGTGCATGCGCTGCCAGCGGAGCTTCTTTTACCGCTGGACGAAGCGTGGTTTCTGGCGCGCTAACCTGCGGCGTTTTCAGCAATTGCTGATACACCGAGCCTTCACGCTTACTGTAACTGTTCTCTTTCGTTTGCCACGCGGGAACCTGAGCGGGAGCTGGAGCTGAGACACTTTCACTGCGGCGCGGCGCGGGCTGGGCAAAATGGTTGCCTCCCGCCGCCTGGCGGTTTTCGGGCTGCCAGCGCGGAGCCGGTTCTTCAGCTTGCAACGTAGGCAACGTTGGCGCGGCGCTCGCCTGTAAAGCGCTGATTACGCCCTGATAAATAAAATCATGCACCAGGCGTGACTGATGAAAGCGCACTTCATGTTTTGCCGGATGAACGTTCACATCGACCTGATGTGGGTCGATCTCCAGATAAAGCACATAAGCGGGTTGTTGGTCGTCCTGCAGCTGCGTTTGAAAAGCCTGGCGAATGGCATGATTGATCAACTTGTCACGCATCATGCGGCCATTAACATAGCAATATTGCAGCTCGCTAACCTGACGTGAACCGGCGGGATCGGCGACCCATCCGCGTAAAGAGAGATCATCATGTTGCCAGTCAATACGCATCGCATGTTGCATAAAGGTGGTGCCGCAAATCGCGCCCAGACGGCGTTCGCGCTGCCCTTCATCAGTGACAGCACGATATTGGCGCATCAATTTGCCGTTGTGGCTAAGTGAAATAGCCACGTCAAAACGCGCCAGCGCAATGCGACGGACAACTTCATCGATATGCGTAAATTCGGTTTTTTCGGTACGCATAAACTTGCGGCGTGCAGGCGTGTTGTAGAACAGGTCGAGCACCTCAAGCGTGGTGCCGCAAGGATGTGCCGCCGGTTTGACTGTGACCGCCATATCGCGCCCTTCTGCATAGGCCTGCCAGGCTTCATTTTGCTCAGCAGTACGTGAAGTCAATGTCAGACGCGAAACGGAACTGATACTCGCCAGCGCTTCGCCACGAAAGCCCAGGCTCATAATGGCTTCAAGATCGTCAAGTGAGGCGATTTTACTGGTGGCATGACGTGCCAGCGCCATCGCCAGTTCTGCCTTGTTAATGCCGCAGCCGTTATCGCGAATGCGGATCAGCTTGGCACCCCCCTTTTCAATATCCACATCAATGCGTGTCGCACCCGCGTCGAGGCTGTTTTCCACCAGCTCTTTTACAACCGATGCGGGACGCTCAACCACTTCGCCTGCGGCAATTTGATTAGCCAGCTGCGGCGGTAAAATTTGAATCGGCATGATGGATATCCTTTTAGCGGGTAGCCCGGCGCAGTGGCCGGGCAAACAATCAGGACGTTGGAATCTTCAGATTTTGACCTAGCATCACATTGGTCGATTTCAAATTATTCGCCTGCATAATCGCTTTCGGGCTAACACCGTAATGCGCAGCAATGCCCGTTAATGAATCACCTCGAACCACTTTATGACGTACCGGTTTTTGTGCGGCCGTCGTGCGGCTGGCTGCGGCGCTGGCGGGCACTTTTAAACGTTGGCCAACCCAAACTACATCACGCTTCAGGGTATTCATCTCACGCAACGTCGCCATGCTAACGCCATATTTTTCCGCAATCCCGGAAAGCGTTTCACCGCGTGTCACCGTATGACGCTGGGTAACGCCCGTGTACTGCGTTACGCCCGTGGCCGGATTACTGGCAACACTAATCGTCGGCTGCGAGCCGACTGGGCGGTTTTCCTCCTTTGGGACCGATTGTAGCGGGTGCGCCAGGAAATAAGTGCGCAGACCTTTATAGATCGACTGCGCAATTTTTTCCTGGTGTGCGCTACTGCCAAGCAGTCGCTCCTCCGAGGTATTACTGATAAAACCGGTTTCCACTAACAGTGAGGGAATATCCGGCGAACGCAGCACGCCAAGGCTGGCATGCTCAGGTAGACGCTTGTGAAGGGTTGCGACACCCCGCATCTGTTGCAATACTTTTACCGCGATGTCATACCCCACGCGCTGCGAATGACCAAATTGCAGATCAAGCACCGCCTGGCTGAGATAAGGATCGGCCTGACTGTTTGCCAGCAAATCGCCCGCGCCGCCGAGCAGTTCAGATTGCTTCTCTTTCTGTTCCAGCCAGTTCGCCATTTCGCTGTTAGCACGCCGATTCGACAACACCCAAACTGACGCACCGGTCGCCGCATGGCTTGGTGCCGCATCGGCGTGAATCGAAACCAGCACGTTAGCATTGGCTTTACGCGCTACATCCGAGCGCCCCATGACCGAAATAAAATAGTCACCGTCACGTGTCAGCACACCTTTGAACATCGGGTCATTGTTCAATAACACTTTCAGCTTGCGAGCGATCGCAATGGTGACATTCTTCTCTTTTAAGCCATTCTGCCCCATCGCGCCGGGATCCTGACCGCCATGCCCGGCATCAATCGCCACAATTACCGTATCGTTAAGACTGGATGCGGAGCCAGGCCGAACCGTGCTTGCAGTACTGGTTACAGCGGTCACCGGACTCGCATCGAAAGGATTGCGGGTTGAGGTGCTTTGTGTCGGAACGCGAGAAGGTGTTAGCGTGCGGGAAGGTGTGCTTCGTGTTGCAGGCCGCGTACCGTTGATGGTAAACACCACGTTGTAATTGTTGCCATTGCGCTGCGTCACTGCACGCGTTTTGCCTAGCTGCGTTAGCTCAAGCACCAACCGAACGCTTTGCTTATCTTTCGGCGTGCTGGTGCGGATGCGTTTAACGATGTTTTCGCCACTGAAATTCAGCGGTAAACCTTGAATAACGCCGCTTTGACGAATATCCAACACCACGCGATCGGGATTACGCAGCGGGAAGAAACCGTAAACCGGTTGGCCGGCAAAGCTAAGTGTCACCGTTGCCTGACTGTCGCCATTCGCCACTTTAATATCAGAAAGATTTGCGGCAAACAGCGGGGTGGCAACCAGTAACAACAGCGTTACCAGCGCGATTTTCATCCGTGACATCATGCTTGATTCCTGCCTTGCTCAATCTCATCAATCCATGTTTGACCCAGTGGCGATTGCGCCACCAGCTCAGCTTCACGTGCCGTATCAACGTAGCGCAGCGTCAGTGCCAAATCGGGCGGCGGCAAAACGCCTGCACCCTGCTGCGGCCATTCCACCAGGCAAATTGCGTCTCCCGTGAAATAATCACGAATTCCCATGAACTCAAGTTCCTCGGGATCGGCAAGACGATAAAGGTCGAAATGGTAAAGTGAGCGATCGCCCAAGATGTAAGGCTCAACCAGCGTATAGGTTGGACTTTTTACATTGCCTTGATGGCCTAACGCCTGCAGAAAACCACGGCTAAAGGTGGTTTTACCCGCCCCGAGATCGCCATACAAATAGATAACCGCCGCGCGGTGACATGCGCGAGCGAGTTGTGCACCCAATTCCAGCGTTGCCGCTTCGTCAGGCAGAGAAATAACACAGGTTTTCATGCTTTATTATTGATTCATCTCTGGATTAACAAACTGCCACAGCAGATCGAATAAGTCTGTCGCTAACATGCCGCGGGTGCCGCGTTTCGCTGCCACCGCATCGGCTGCAGCGCCATGCGCCACACAACCCGCACAAGCCGCATCGAACAGCGCCAATTTTTGCCCCATCAGCGAGGCGATAATACCGCTCAGCACATCGCCCATTCCGCCTGAAGCCATCCCTGCGTTTCCTACATCGGCAAAAGCCATTTCACCCGCTTCGCTGGCGATAATCGTTCCCGCGCCTTTTAATACCACAACACCACCATAGCGATTTGCTAAAGCTTGCGCGGCATGTAAGCGGTCACTCTCAATTTCGCTGGTCTTTATTCCCAGCAGGCGAGCCGCTTCACCTGGATGTGGCGTAATGATGCGATTCTGACGTTTCTCCGCACTGATTGCCAGCAGGTTAAGAGCATCAGCATCCCAAAGCATCGGCTTTTCGCTTTCAGCGACGCTTTTCAGTGCCTTCTTACCCCAATCTCGCTGTCCTAAACCTGGGCCAATGGCAATCACATCTGCCCATTCCAGCGCCTCGCTCAACCGTTCATCGGTTAATTCATCTACCATAATTTCTGGCCGTGCAGTCAGAATCGGCGCGATGTTATCTTTGTGAGTGAGTACTCGCACTAAACCACTGCCGGTGCGCAGTGCAGCTTCTGAAGTCATGCGAATAGCGCCTGCGGTTCCTGCATCGCCACCCACGACCAGCAAACGTCCCTGATTGCCTTTATGTGAGGTAGGTTTACGTGGTTTCAACCAGTGTGACAAAAAGCAGGCGTCAAAACGTGCCATAGGTGCTGTTTCACCGGACAAATAGGCGCTCAAGCCTAAATCTGCATAATTCAGCTCGCCAATGTAATCGCGGGCTTTACCGGTGATTTGACCCGGTTTCAGCGCAATAAAGCTCAACGTATGGGTTGCATCAATGACATCGCCAGGCGCACTGCCGGTGGCGGCAGACAGACCGGACGGCATATCAATGGATAAAACCGGCGCAGCATGCCTGTTTGCCTGCTGAATCAAAGTGGCATAAGGTTCCGCTGGCGCCCGATTGATTCCAGTGCCCAATAGCGCATCAATAATGAGATCAACTTTTTCGGGCCAGCTCGCATCGGCCGCATGGATTTCTCCCCCCGCCTCAAGCCAGGCGTCACGCGCGGATTGTGCTTCTTCAGGAAGCGGCTTTTTCCCTTCACAGGCCAGCAGCGTAACCTGTTTTCCCGCCGCTTGTGCCAGCCGCGCCACCACATAACCATCACCACCATTGTTACCGTGACCGCACAAAATTAACCAGCTCTGCGCCTCAGGCCAATGGGTTTGACTGTGCTCATAGGCAGCCTGACCGGCGCGCAGCATCAGTTCATATAAGGTAATCCCGAGCGTATCAGCGCCTTCACGCTCTAGCTGCGCCAGTGCCTGCGCAGGCCAGACAGAATATGGTAAACTGCCCCTGTTTTTCTTCGAATCCTGGTTACTCATGTCATACCCTCTCGATCTTCATCAACTCGCTCAACACATTAAACAGTGGGGATTAGATCTCGGCTTTCAGCAGGTCGGCATTACCGATACCGATCTCAGCGCGGAAGAGCCGCGTCTGCAAGAGTGGCTGGATAAGCAATATCATGGCGAAATGGATTGGATGGCGCGCCACGGTATGATGCGTGCCCGACCGCACGAGCTGTTGCCCGGGACACTGCGCGTCATCAGTGTCCGCATGAATTATCTTCCGGCAAAAGCCGCCTTTGCCAGTACGCTGAAAAATCCCCAACTGGGCTACGTCAGTCGTTATGCTTTGGGACGTGATTACCACAAAGTATTGCGCAATCGACTGAAAAAGCTCGGAGAAATGATCCAGGCACACTGCGGCGAGCTTAACTTCCGCCCGTTTGTTGATTCTGCGCCGCTGCTTGAACGCCCGCTCGCCGCCAAAGCGGGCTTGGGCTGGACCGGCAAACATTCACTGATTCTCAACCGGGAAGCGGGCTCATGGTTTTTCCTTGGCGAATTATTAATTGATCTGCCGTTGCCGATTGATGCGCCACAGGAAGAAAACTGCGGACGCTGCGTAGCCTGCATGACCATTTGCCCAACCAATGCGATTGTCGAACCCTACGTAGTGGATGCACGCCGCTGTATTTCCTATCTCACCATTGAGTTGGAAGGGGCGATCCCGGAAGAGTTCCGTCCGTTAATGGGCAACAGAATTTATGGTTGTGACGATTGCCAGCTGATCTGCCCATGGAATCGCTACGGGCAATTAAGTGATGAACCCGATTTTTCACCGCGAGCAGCGCTGCATGCGCCTGAGTTGATCGATCTTTTTGGCTGGGATGAAGCAAAATTTCTGCGTATTACCGAAGGTTCTGCCATTCGCCGGATTGGGCATTCCCGCTGGCTGCGTAATATTGCTGTCGCGTTAGGCAATGCACCCTGGTCAACGGAAGTGGTAGCAGCGTTACAACAGCGTCGGGGAGAACAGGCTTTGTTAGATGAGCATATTGAATGGGCATTACTACAGCAGCAGCAGAAACGTGAGCAGCTGGCTATTGAAGTGCAGCCGGCTCAACAAAAACGGCTGGTTCGTGCAGTGGAGAAAGGATTACCGCGTGATGCATGATTGAGCAACATGCTAGTCAAAAAAGTTTTTCCACACCTTGTGAATAAAAATAAAAAGCTGTTGTCATTCAAACGACATAACATTATCAAGTCGCTTAAATAACAAATTGAAATATTTTCATTAACTTATTATTCAATAGGTTACGCTGAAATTGTGTTTATTTAAGAATTGGGCTATCGCTTGGCTTGCTAATCAAAGCTGTGGATAACTCTGTTTAAAAGAGTTTTGTAGATCGCTGTGAATGGCATAGATGACGGCGTGTAGCGCTGTGGATAACCTTTAGAAAAGCGTCGACAGCAATAACAATCAACGTGTTATATAACTGGCTGATTTTATGTCATCAAAAAAAATTTGGAGCGGGAAACGAGACTCGAACTCGCGACCCCGACCTTGGCAAGGTCGTGCTCTACCAACTGAGCTATTCCCGCATAGAAGGGTACTGCAACTGCTAAACACATTTTGGAGCGGGAAACGAGACTCGAACTCGCGACCCCGACCTTGGCAAGGTCGTGCTCTACCAACTGAGCTATTCCCGCAAAGAGGATACTGCTACTGCTAAAAAAATTTGGAGCGGGAAACGAGACTCGAACTCGCGACCCCGACCTTGGCAAGGTCGTGCTCTACCAACTGAGCTATTCCCGCGCCTTGTACCGTTAATAAATTCTTCACCGGTACGGGGTGCGCATTATACGAGAAATCGTTGCTGCTGCAAGTGCCTGAAAGCAAAATTTTTCGCTTTCGATGCGTTTGCTGATTAAATCAACAAACTGGCGATTTCCTGCGCACCGCCTGACGCTTAAAGCTGCAAAAAGTGCTCGCGGTAATAAACCAGCTCGGCAATGGATTCACGAATATCATCCAGCGCCTGATGCGTTCCGGTTTTTTTGAAGCCTGGCAAAATACCCGGCTTCCAGCGACGCGCTAACTCTTTCAGCGTGCTGACATCCAGATAGCGGTAATGGAAGTAGGCTTCCAGTTCCGGCATGTATTTGAACAGGAAGCGACGATCCTGCCCAATGCTGTTACCACAAATAGGCGAAGTATTGGCTGGCACCCATTTTTTCAGAAACTCAATGGTCGCCAACTCTGCCGACCGATCGTCAAATTCGCTGGCTTTTACGCGCTCAACCAAACCGCTGTTGGTATGGGTACGCACGTTCCACTCATCCATCAGCGCCAGTTGTGCATCAGACTGACGCACCGCCATCACCGGGCCTTCTGCCAGGATGTTCAAATCGGCATCGGTCACGATGGTCGCGATTTCAATAATACGATCGCGTTCCGGATCGAGGCCGGTCATCTCAAGATCAATCCAGATCAGATTGTTTTCATTTCCAGTAGCCATGCTGTTACCTGCCGTTGCTGTAGTCGTCATTAACTGTGATTAGGGTGTATCATAGACGTTTTGCCCAGCGGGGCGAAACCAGGCGAAAGCCGTGTGAGGGTTAGTGAGCAAAAATAAACTGTCGAAAGGTCAACAACGTCGCGTAAGTGCTAACCACGATCGTCGTCTTAATCAGCGGAAAGATCGCCCGGAAGCTGACGACAATCTGTTTGGTGAAGCTGCTGATGGCGTGGTGGTCAGCCGTTTCGGGATGCATGCCGACGTCGAAGACAGTGCGGGCATCGCCCATCGTTGTAACATTCGCCGCACCATCCGTTCATTAGTGACCGGCGATCGCGTTTTATGGCGTCCTGCCCACAGTGGTGGTAAAGGGATCGTCGAAGCGGTGCATGAACGCACCAGCGTATTGACCCGTCCCGATTTTTACGATGGCGTAAAACCCATCGCTGCCAATATCGATCAAATCATTATTGTTTCGGCGATTCTGCCAGAGCTGTCGCTTAACATCATCGATCGTTATCTGGTCGCCAGTGAAACGCTGGATATTGAGCCGCTGTTGGTGCTGAACAAAACCGACCTGCTGGACGAAAAGGCCCGCGCCTTTGTTGATGAGCAGATGGATATCTATCGCCAGATTGGCTACCGTGTGTTGCTGGTTTCCAGTCGGGCAAAAAACGGCCTCGATGAACTGCAGGAAGCGCTGAACGATCGCGTCAGCATTTTTGCCGGCCAATCGGGTGTGGGTAAATCCAGCCTGCTGAATGCGCTGCTCGGCCTTGATCGCGAAGAGCAAACGGCCATTCTGACCAAAGATGTTTCAGATGCCTCCGGCCTCGGCCAGCACACCACCACCGCTTCACGTATGTATCACTTTCCCAATGGCGGCGATGTGATCGATTCACCGGGCGTGCGCGAGTTTGGTTTATGGCATCTTGAGCCGGAACAAATCACCCGTGGATTTGTCGAATTCCGTGAGTTTCTTGGCGATTGCAAATTCCGTGATTGCAAGCATGACACCGATCCGGGTTGCGCTATCCGCGAAGCGGTAGAAGCAGGTAAAATTAACATTTCCCGTTTCGAGAACTATCACCGCATTTTGGAAAGCATGGCGCAGGTAAAGACGCGTAAAAACTTCGCCAGCGAAGAATAACGGCCGGTATTCGCCATCTGACCGGGGCGCTGCTACAATCCGCCCCCTTTTTTCTTAACGTCACGATAAATAGCCAGGAGGCTAAGGTGTTTGATCGTTTAAAACTCGGCTTGAATCATGTTCTCCCGAAAAAATGGCTGACTGAACTTGCCGGTTGGGGCGCCAGTCGCCGCGGTGGTTGGTTGACCAAACTGGTCATCGACATCTTCGTCTGGTTCTATAAAGTTGACATGGCGGAAGCGCGCAAATCTGATACCGCTAGCTACCGCACTTTCAACGATTTCTTTGTTCGCCCGTTGAAAGATGACGCGCGCCCGATTGACCTTGATGCAAACCTGATCGCCCTGCCCGCCGATGGCGCAATTAGCCAGCTTGGCCATATTGATGGTAATCAGATTTTTCAGGCTAAAGGCCATCATTACACCCTCGAAGCACTGCTGGCCGGTAATGAGCAGATGGCGGCGAAGTTCCGCGATGGCGAGTTTGTAACGACTTATCTGGCACCGCGTGATTATCACCGTGTACATATGCCGTGCAATGGCATCCTGCGCGAAATGATTTACGTGCCAGGCGATCTCTATTCAGTAAACCCGCTTACCGCGCGCAACATTACCAATCTTTTTGCTCGCAACGAGCGCGTCATCTGCTATTTCGAGACGGATATTGGCCCAATGGTGCAGATCCTGGTGGGTGCCACCATTGTCGGCAGCATTGAAACTGTGTGGGCAGGTACCATTACGCCGCCGCGTGAAGGTGTGATTAAACGTTGGCACTATCCTGCGGCTGATGATGAAGGCGCAGTGGTGTTATTGAAAGGTCAGGAAATGGGCCGCTTCAAGCTGGGCTCGACGGTCATTAACTTGTTCGCACCAGGCCGCATAAAACTGGCAGAAAGCCTGGAAGCTGAAAGTAAAACACGTTTGGGCCAACCGCTGGCGATGACGCTACCGATGGCGCCCCACGTTTCTGACGTTATCGTCGACTAAATTGAGTGTTCCCTTTGCGTTCGATCCTCTTCTTGCTGCTGAGCCTGTGGCTCAGCACCTCAGCCTTGGCGGCCAGCGTTCCGGAAGCCAGTTCTTTAAAACAGCAGCTGGAAGAGGCGAAAGCCGCTAAAAGCTCTCCGGCACAGGCGGAACAGATTCAGTCGCTTGAAGCTGCGCTAAATTCCCTTTCTGAACGTGATGAATCACTGGAACGGGCCCGGCAGTATCAGCAAGTTATTGATGACTTCCCGCGCCTTTCCCGTGAAATACGCCAGCAAATTGCCTCGCTAAACGACAGTCCTAAAACCCTTCGAACGACGATGAGCAGCGCTGAATTGGATCAAGAGATCCTGCAGGTCAGCAGCCAGTTGCTGGAAGAGGGACGGCAGGCTCAGCAGGAGCAAGATCGCGCGCGTGAAATCAGTGACTCCCTCTCTCAACTGCCGCAGGATCAGACAGAAGCGCGTCGCGCCATGACTGAAAGTGAGCGTCGTTTGCAAAGCGCAGGCAGCGGCGGCACCACGCCGCAATCACAGACGCAATTGGCCGCACGTCAGGCAGAAAATGCCGCGAACAAAGCGCGCGTTGATGAGATAGAACTGGCACAGCTGTCAGCCAATAATCGCCAGGAGCTGGCACGCATGCGCGCGGATGCGCATCAACGCAAAGCCGCGCAGTTAGATAACTATCTTCAGTTACTGCGTAATCAGCTCAACGACCAGCGCCAGCGCGAAGCTGAACTGGCGTTAGCGCGGACAGAGCAGTTGGCGGAAAACAGTGGCGATCTCCCGCCATCAATCAGCGATCAGTTCCGGGTTAACCGCGACCTTTCCGGTGCGCTGAATCAGCAAGCGCAGCGTATGGATTTAGTGGCTTCGCAACAGCGACTGGCTACCAATCAAATTATTCAGGTGCGTCAGGCGCTCACCACGTTACGCGAGCAGTCGCAATGGCTGGGTGCATCGAGCTTACTGGGTGAAGCGTTGCGGGCTCAGGTTGCCCGCTTACCGGAGATGCCGAAGTCCCAACAGATTGATAACGAGATGGCGCAGCTGCGGGTGCAGCGTCTCTATTATGAAGATTTGCTGGAACGTCAGGATGCGTTGCGTAAAGCGCATCAGGCCGATGGACAGCCTTTCACCAACGATCAAAAACGTATCCTTGATGCGCAGTTGAAAACCCAGCGCGAACTGCTGAATTCGCTGATCTCTGGCTGCGATACCTTGATCCTTGAAATCACCAAGCTAAAGGTCGCTAACACGCAGCTTCAGGATGCGTTAACAGAAGTCAAAGACGCGACACATCGCTACCTTTTCTGGACCGCCGACGTCAGCCCCATCAGTTTGAGCTATCCGCTGGAACTGGCTAAGGATTTGTCACGCCTGCTGTCACTCGACACCTTAGGCCAGCTCGGCAAAGCGCTGGCGATGATGTTTACCAGCCGTGCCACGGTGCTGCCTATTATCGGCGCGCTTTTATTGGTGGGTTTCAGTATTAGTTCACGCCGTCATTTCAACGGCTTCCTTGATCGCTCTGCCAGCAAAGTCGGCAAGGTAACGCAGGATCGTTTTCGCCTGACGATTCGCACCGTGTTTTGGTCGATTCTGGTGGCGTTACCGCTGCCGGTATTATGGGGCGCGCTGGGTTATGGTTTGCAGAATGCCTGGCCTTATCCGATCGCAGTTGCGATTGGCGATGGCATTACCGCCACGCTGCCGCTGCTGTGGGCGTTTATGATCAGCGCTGCATTTGCACGTAAAAACGGTTTGTTCATTGTGCACTTCCGCTGGCCCCAGAGCCGCGTGGCGCGCGCAATGCGTTATTACTCGCTAAGTATCGGCCTGATTGTGCCGCTGATTATGTTGCTGATCGCCTTTAGCAACCTCGAGGATCGCCAGTTCTCCTCCTCGCTAGGCCGCCTCTGTTTTATCCTGATCTGTGGTGCAATCAGCCTGGTTACCGTTAGCCTGAAACGTGCCGGTATTCCGTTACATCTGGATAAAGAAGGCAACGGCGAAAACATCATTAACCGCGTGTTGTGGAATTTGATGATTGCGATCCCCCTGCTCGCCGCCCTCGCCTCGGCGATTGGTTATCTGGCGACCGCGCAGGCGCTGTTGGCACGTCTGGAAACCTCGGTAGCGATCTGGTTCCTGTTGCTGATCATTTACCACATTATTCGTCGCTGGATGTTGATTCAGCGCCGTCGCCTCGGCTTTGATCGTGCCCGCGCACGCCGTGCCGATATACTGGCAAATCGCGCGCGCAGCGAAGAAGAGAAAGAGCAAGGCGCGCAAAATGTGGATGCGATTGAGATAGAAGAACCGGTCATTGATCTTGATGCCATTAGTGCGCAATCGTTGCGGCTGGTGCGTTCTATTCTAACCTTGATTGCTTTGGTTTCGGTGATTGTCCTGTGGTCAGAAATTCATTCGGCCTTCGGCTTCCTTGAGAATATCCGTCTGTGGGATGTGAACACGTCTATACAAGGCGTCGAGAGCATTCAACCGATCACGCTTGGCTCAGTATTGATTGCGATCCTGGTGTTTATTATCACCACGCAGCTGGTACGTAATATGCCCGCACTGTTGGAGTTGGCTCTGCTACAACACCTTGATCTTACGCCTGGCACCGGTTACGCCATTACCACGCTAACCAAATATGTGTTGCTGTTAATTGGTGGCCTGCTGGGTTTCTCATTGATTGGTATTGAGTGGTCGAAACTGCAGTGGCTGGTCGCCGCACTCGGTGTTGGATTGGGCTTTGGTTTGCAGGAGATTTTCGCCAACTTTATTTCTGGCCTGATTATTCTGTTTGAAAAACCTATTCGCATCGGTGATACCGTGACAATTCGCGATCTCACCGGCAGCATCACCCGAATCAATACCCGTGCGACCACCATTACCGATTGGGACCGCAAAGAGATTATCGTGCCTAACAAAGCGTTCATTACCGAGCAGTTTGTTAACTGGTCCTTGTCAGATTCAGTAACACGTGTGGTGTTAACCATTCCAGCGCCTGCGAAAGTGAGCAGTGAAGAGGTTACGACCATTTTGAAACAGGCCGCCGAGCGCTGCAGTTATGTTCTGGATACTCCGCCACCAGAAGCATTCCTGGTTGATTTACAGCAGGGCATTCAACTGTTTGAATTGCGTGTTCATGCCGCTGAGATGGGGCATCGCATGCCGCTGCGCCATGAATTGCATCAGCTCATCTTGCAAGGCTTTGACCAGCACGGCATTGAAATGCCCTTCCCTCCATTCCAGATGCGAATGGAAACGTTGGGCAAGAAAGCGCCAGCGACCAATGGCGCGCCCGCGTCACGTAATTTCAAATCAGGTGGTTTGTAGAAAAAGATTTGTAGGGACAAAGTGTAAACAAAAACGCCCGGTTAGACCGGGCGTTTTTCTGTTTATCTCACGCTTACTGCTTCACAAACTCTTCACCCTGCGCGATATCTTTCTTCAGGGTTTCCAACATGCCATCCAGTGCCTGCTGCTCAAAACTGCTTAAGTTACCCAAAGGCTTGCGTTCAGCGACGCCATTTTTTCCCAGCAGCAGCGGTTGTGAGAAAAAGCGCGCATATTCCCCATCGCCTTCGACATAGGCACATTCCACCACGTTCTCTTCGCCTTGTAAGGCGCGTACCAGTGACAAGCCAAGGCGCGCTGCCGCTTGTCCCATGGATAACGTTGCTGAACCGCCACCCGCTTTGGCTTCTACCACTTCAGTACCTGCATTCTGAATGCGTTTGGTTAAGTCCCTGACTTCCTGATCGCTAAAGCTGACGCCTTTAACCTGTGACAGCAGCGGCAGAATAGTCACGCCCGAATGCCCACCGATGACCGGAACTTCAATATCGCCCGGTGATTTGCCTTTTAGTTCAGCAACAAAAGTATTGGCACGAATGATATCGAGCGTAGTGACACCAAACAGGCGGTTTTTATCATACACGCCATGTTTTTTAAGCACTTCAGCGGCAATGGCTACCGTAGTGTTGACGGGATTAGTGATGACGCCAATTAACGCTTTAGGTGCAGTTTGAGCAACCTGATCAATCAGGTTACGGACAATGCCCGCGTTGACGTTAAACAGGTCAGCGCGATCCATGCCGGGCTTACGTGCCACACCGGCAGAAATTAATACTACGTCAGCGCCTGTCAGGGCTGGCGTGGCATCTTCTCCACTGAAACCTTGAATTTTTACCGCAGTAGGAATATGGCTGAGATCGACAGCGACGCCAGGCGTAACCGCGGCGATATCATAAAGGGTGAGTTCTGAACCCGCAGGAAGCTGCGTTTTGAGTAAGAGTGCGAGCGCTTGGCCAATGCCACCTGCAGCACCGAGGACGGCAACTTTCATTCGTGACTCCTTATTAAGGTGGGGCAGAGAAGAGCCGAAATTCCATCTGAGTCAGACCTTAATCAACAGCTCAGGCGATGACGATTATCCGCGCTCATTCTACGTGCTAACGCGCTTAATCTCCGGATTCAATAATTACTTATCATCTCATTACCTGAATGACCGACAACTTCGCCGTCTGCAGACAGAGAACGGCTGTGTTCGTTATCTGTTGCTACATCTCCAATAGTATAACAACTTTGCAACCTTTGCCCTGATGCGTCATAAAGCGCGGTTTTGGTCTGAACAAAAATCTTTGCTATTATCCACGCCCGCTGGCCGCTTCAGATAGCTCACTTGCTAACCAATTGAATAAAAATTCATTTAAATGCATAATCATCGCTCTGCCGTGGGCTGAATCCCGGTTATTCCCCTTTTTTATTGGTAACCTATGCGAAACCCATCCAAACAAGACGATCTGATTAAGGCCTTTAAAGCCTTATTAAAAGAAGAAAAGTTCAGTTCCCAAGGCGAGATTGTTCAGGCGCTGCAGGATGAAGGCTTCGAGAATATTAACCAGTCAAAGGTTTCTCGTATGCTCACCAAGTTTGGCGCAGTGCGTACTCGCAACGCCAAAATGGAGATGGTTTACTGTTTACCTGCAGAATTAGGCGTGCCCACCACCACTAGTCCACTGAAAAATTTGGTGCTGGATATCGATTACAACGATGCGCTGGTGGTGATTCATACCAGTCCCGGCGCGGCTCAGTTGATTGCACGCTTGCTGGACTCCTTAGGAAAATCAGAAGGTATTCTTGGCACTATTGCAGGTGATGACACCATCTTTATCACCCCTGCCCGCGCCTTCACAGTTAAACAACTGCACGACGCTATTCTGGTTTTATTCGAACAAGAGCTATAAACCCCGCTTTGGCTGCCGGCAGTTAACCTGCCGGTTACGCGTTCTTTTCTCTCTGTTACACAAGAAACTCAAATTTTTTATTAAAATTCAATATATTGACATTAAAGCGCTTCATATTTAGCGCTGCGCGAAAATGGTTAAACCTTTGTACCAACTTAACCTTTTGCGCTATTTTACACTGCTTTACATCACAGACTTAGCGTCATTACCCAGATCTAAATCAACCTGCAGCCTTATCGACCACTACTTTTCGCACAAAAAGATAAAGTGATGCATGTCACTGTTTTAACATGAAATTAACCACAAAAGCTCATTTTGTAACCACTTTTTATAACTTAAGGTTATTAAAATATGTCATAAGGATAAAGAATCGCAAAAAAACATTATTAGCAGAGTATTAATTTCTTCCGTTATTAGTTCTATACTTGTTTTCGTGATGCGAATCACACAAACAAAAAGATAAAAACAGACGACGAGGAAATATATATGAACGTTAAAACCACTATCGCCACCCTGAGTATTCTATCTGCCCTGTCATTTGGTGCTGTTGCAGCTGATTCTATCAATACTTCGCAAGCGCAAAATTTGCAGTCCGTTGGCACCATAAGTGTTAGCGGTGTCGCTGGCTCGCCAATGGATATCAACCAGAAGCTGAGTGATAAAGCCGATCAGCAAGGCGCAAAAGCCTATCGTGTGATTGAGGCTTACAACAACGGCAACTACCACGCGACGGCTGAACTTTACAACTAAGTTCAGGCAACAAGACAACAGATAACGGGCGGCCTTTTTGAAGCGCGCATATGCACTTCGGGTTGCCACCTCAAATTTCAGGAGAGTGAATCATGAAAACCAAATTAACCCTTGCCGTATTAAGTCTGGCTTCTGTTCTGTCATTTGGCGCTAGCGCTGCCAGCCTGGTTTCAAATCAACAGGCGCAGACTCTACAGCCTATGAATCAAACCATTACCGTAAGTGGTCGTGATGGTGATCAGACGAATATCCGTGAAGTGCTTTCTGAGAAAGCCGATGCGCAAGGTGCCAGCCACTATCGTGTTATCGAGAACAATCAAGACAACACCTATCACGTGACAGCTGAGCTGTATAAATAATTAACCGAACCGGTGTTTAAACGACACCTGACACATATCGACGACCCGCTTCATCTTTGAATTCCGCAGGTTGTTGATTGTAATGAGGAGACGAATTATGAAAATCAAAGCAACCATCGCTACAGTTAGCCTGCTTTCAGTTATCGCTTTTGGCGCATCTGCTGCCCAGCTAGTGACTGAACAGCAAGCACAAAATATGCAGCCTGCGGGAACCATCACCATTAGTGGTACGGCTGGCGCACCAATGGATTATCGTGCGCAGCTTTCTCAGAAAGCCGATGAGCAAGGTGCCAGCGCTTATAAAGTGATTGAAGCACGTACCGGTGATAATTATCACCTCACCGCTGAGCTCTATAAATAATTCCTCGTCAGTTTCTTGACGAACCCTTTGGCCCCGCTCGTCGGGGCCCTTTTTCGTTGTTATTTGACATTGAAATGGAGTTGACCTTCCAGCTCCTCTTCTGCTTCATCAAATAATAAAATTAGCGCGCCGTAGCGTCTTTTCTGTCCCTTGCCTAAGTTCACAAATTCGATGTGTAGCGGCATAGGCAATATTTCACCTGTGACAACTTCCCATAATCCATCCAGATCACAGATACGCCGATCTTCCAAAGCAAAACGTTCGCTGAACTGGCGAAAGAAATGGGCTTGATCAACGATCTCATTAAAGTCAAAACACTCGTTTTTCATGCGGACAGCTCCCATCCTCCCACTGCGGACGACCGCTTTCGTCGTCCGTAGTGATGAAACTAGTTCAGACCGCCCAGATGCAGCGCTTTGATTTCCAGGTATTCTTCCATGCCAAGCACCGATCCTTCGCGCCCTAATCCAGACTCTTTAACGCCGCCAAACGGCGCCAGTTCAGTTGATACCGCGCATTCATTAATACCAATCATGCCGCTTTCCAGCGCGGCTGAAACGCGAAAAACGCGCTGCAAATTCTGCGTATAGAAGTAGGCAGCCAGGCCAAACTCTGTGTCATTAGCGCGGCGAATAACGTCATCTTCATCATCAAAGCGGAAGCATGCTGCCACAGGACCAAACGTCTCTTCCTGTGCCAGTTTCATCCCTTCATGCGCCTCAGTAATGACCGTGGGTTGCCAGAAATTGCCACCCAATGCGTGACGTTCTCCTCCCACCAGTACTTTGCCGCCTTTAGCTATCGCGTCTTTAACATGCTGTTCTACTTTTTCTACTGCTGAAGCCTCAATCAACGGTCCAACAATCACACCCTCTTCCATACCATTGCCTACTTTAAGTTTTTTCACTTCGTCGGCGAGTTGGTTAACAAAGCGGTCGTAAACGGCATTATGGATATAAAAGCGATTGACGCTGACGCAGACCTGCCCGGCATTGCGGAATTTATTGGCAATCGCGCCCTGTACCGCTGCATCAATATCTGCATCATCAAACACGATGTAAGGCGCGTTACCGCCCAGCTCCATCGACACTTTTTTCATGGTTTCGGCGGCGTTACGCATCAGCAGCTTGCCGACTTCCGTGGAGCCGGTGAAAGAGATCTTGCGCACCACTTTGCTGGCCATGATCGCGTCGCTGATAGCATGTGTGTCGCCAGCGACAGCATTCAATACGCCATCCGGCACGCCCGCTTTTTTTGCCAACGCCAGCAAGGCAAACGCACTCAACGGCGTGTTATTTGCGGGTTTAATAATACCGGTACAGCCCGCTGCCAGTGCGGGTCCTAGCTTGCGCGTCAGCATTGCCATGGGGAAATTCCATGGCGTGATAGCGGCCACCACACCAATCGGTTCACGTGTAGCAAGAATGCGCGATCCCGCTTTGGCCGGAGGAATAATTTCACCATTTGCACGCTTGGCCTGCTCAGCAAACCACTGAATAAAGCTGGCGGCATATTCCACTTCGCCTTCGGCTTCTTTTACAGGCTTACCTTGTTCAGCCGTCATTAGCTGACCAAGCCAGTGTTTGTTCTCAATCATCAGCTGATACCAGCGATTAAGAATGTCTGCGCGGGCTTTAGCCGTTTGCGCTCGCCAGGCAGGAAAGGCGCGTTCAGCCGCAGCAATCGCCTGTTCGGTTTCGCTTTTCCCTGCTTTTGCAACCTGCGCTATTACCTCGCCTGTAGCGGGATTGGTCACGTCAAAGGTGGCGGCAGCGCGATGCCATTTGCCATCAGCCAGGTAGCCGGTCTGAAACAGTTCGCTGTCTTGTAGTGAAGTACTCATTGATTCGCTCCTGTCAGTTTCACTTTCCGTCAAGAAAGTATAGTTGGCAAAAGCGACAGGTTTTATGAAGGAATGGCATTGCGCAGGCCGCTGCGGTACGCAGCGGCCAGTTTCAGATTTGGATGAGCGTATTCTGGTATTTACTTAACATCAGTGCCAGCCGTTTTACCGGCTCAGTGACGCTAGCTGGCGCTTCGTACTGCTGCAATTTTTCTTGATAAACATCCAGTTCTTGCAGCAAACGCTCAAAGTAATAACGCCGCTTGTCATCGCTGCTGGCAGAGATCACTCGATCAGCGGTATAGCGAAGCTGACGATGATAGGCCGATAAGTCAGCATTAACCGGCACTTCGGCATTACGTAGACGCTGATGACCGATAATCAACGTGAGCGCGATGCGGTACTTATCGATATCGCCAGGAAACAGATTCAACAGTAGAAAGAGTTGCTGATAGAGCGCAGGCAGGTGGTTTTCACGACGTCGTGCCTGATTGGTGGTCATCGCTGATACGGCTGCATACATGAAGCGGTTCAACAATTTGCGGCCGGTGCGCTCTTTTGATTTATCGCGAATCAGCAGAATTACCATCATCGCCACAAAACAACCAATGACCTGGCCCAGCACGTTATCGAGGAAAACGTTGAACTCGAACTGCATCGGATTATCCAGCACCAGCACGTTGATGGTGCCGATCAGCGCACCCAGCGTACCCAACTGGCGTCGCTGAACAAAGATACCGCCGATGAAACCCAGCAATCCAATGGCAATACACAACAGGAGCGCGCTTTGCTGGGTGCCCGGCAACACATACATAAAGTAGAGTGCACCCAATGGCACCGCCACCGTCATGCCATACAGAAAGTCTTTGGCCATCATCAACGGATTTGGCATACGCATCGCCAGCGCGGTAATGACTGCCAGCATCACCATACAGCCGCTACCAGAAGTCCAGCCGGTATAGAGCCAAAACAACGAACCCAGCGCTGTTGCTACAAAGGTACGGATACCGTTGATCATTGCATGATGCGTTTCTGCTGATCGTGCCTGAATCACTACCTCACGCTGTAAAATCTCCTCTTCCAGCGCGGTGATACGGCTATTACTTCTGATGCCGTTGATCAACAGCAAATATTCTGTGGCTGCGCCGACCCAGCTCGCCAGCGTGAGCGGCGAGGTTTTACTGCTGACGCCCAGCACCCGACGCATAATCTTCATACGCTGGTGCACGTCTTCGACGCTTTCAACCTCTTTTTCAATCAGCAAACGATACTGCGGCGCGATGTAATCTGGTCGGGCGTTTTGTATCAAAAACGTTTCCGCCGCTTGGGTAATCAGCGTCAGCGATAAGGTATTCAGCATTTGCAGGCGGCGATTAGCGTTCTGCCAGCGCGAAGATTCCATCATCAGCTGGCTGCGCATGCTGTTAAGTGCAGTGGTACGACGCACCAAGGCGGCCCACGCTTTATCCACTTCTTCTTTATCACCATGTGCAACGCAGAGTTGCAGCAATTTGTAGTGCGCCACCAGCAGTGAATCAACTTCCTGATCGATCACTTTTTTAATCGATCGCGGTGAGAAGATCATGTCGGCGAGGATCGCACACAAGATCCCTAAAACGATTTCGCTGCAACGCTCTACGGCATATTGCGGTGCTAACGTCAGGCCGCCGCTGGCATCCGCAGTAACCACGATAATCAACGCGGTATACCCGGCTAATCCCAGCGCATAAGAGTTTTCAACTTTAATCAGCGAGGAGAGCCAAACGCATAAACCGGCCCAGATGCAGCACAGTAGTAGCATCACCACCGGCGCACGCACGGTCGCAATCATGATGGTTAGCGCAGCGATACAACCAATGAAAGTACCGATAATACGGAGGATGCCGCGATAGCGCAGCGCGCCAGAATAGGGATCGCCACCTGCAGCAAAGGCGGTGCCGCCAGCGACAATCCCTGCGGTCATCACCGCCCAGCGTGGCGTTTCAAGATTGAGGTGAAAGCCGATCATCAACGCTGCGACCAGCGCGAAACTGAGCTTTACCGGGAAACGCAGAAACTCAATCATAACCCTTAACCGAACTCACGCAGGCGATTGAACAGCTTGCTCATCGGCGAGGCATTGGTATGTTGGCGATCCTCTTTTCCGGTGATAACCACTGTTGCGGTGGTGCCCGCCGGGAAACGATTACCGGGCTGCTGATCGAGACGAATACGTACCGGCACACGTTGTGCCAAACGTACCCATTCAAGATTTGAATCCACGGTTGCCATACCTTTGGTATCTACCGAACTGCTGCTGTTTGTCACACCCGCGGCAACGCTGTCTACCGTGCCGCGTAACACCACGTTACTGCCTAAAGGTGTGACTTCTGCGCGGAAACCTTGCTGAACGCCGTGCAGCTTGGTTTCTTCAAGATATGCCAGCACATAGAACGAATGTTGCTGCACCAGCGCCACCGCGACTGAGCCGCGCGTGATGTATTCACCTTCAAAAACGTTAAGGTTGGTTACCCAACCGTCAGACGGTGCCTTGATCGTGGTGCGGTCGAGATCAATTTTCGCCAGATCGCGCGTAGCAATGGATTTCGCTAACTGATGCTCGCTGGTTTGCAGATCGTTGTTGGCTTGATCAATCGCTTCACGCGACATCGCAGAAGTGCCCAGCTGATTACGTCGTCCAGCTTCACGGCGTTTTTCGCTGACCAACGCCTGATAATACTCAACATCCGCCTGGGATTGATCCAACGCCTTTTGATAGCGCGGGCGATCCACCACAAACAGCGTGTCACCCTTCTTCACTAACTGGTTGTCGTGAATCGGGACATCTGTGATCAAACCAGTGACATCGGGTGAGATCGCTACGATATCGGCTGAGAATTTGGCATCACGCGTCCACGGCGATTCGGTGTAAAACACCCAAGCGCGAAAAATGATGATGACTGCGATGATGACTAACAGAATGGTAATCGCGTAACGCGCGATTTTTCTTATGAGCGTTTTCACTTAAACCTCAGACAAATAGACGGGATACAAGGTAAAACACACAGCAGTAAAGTGCTGTATTAAAAAGTGCCGGATGCCAGACAAGATCGTAAATACCGCTGGGCGTCAGCACACGCTTCACCAACCAGAACAGCATCAGTGAAATAATCAGTTCAATGAAAACGGGCGGAAAAGAGAGCCCAAACATGACAAATACCGGAAGCACACTCATCAGAAATCCTTAGTTCGACCTTGCCGGGATAATCCGTTGCCTAATTGAACCCATTAATGTTATCGAAGATAACAAACAGCTGAACACCACATCCGAACCACGGATGGCTTAATAATAGCGTATCATCGGGTGATATCAGGCAATGAAGAATCACCGGGTAATACCCCGGCGCGCATATAGTAACGCGCTTGACTATACGTTTTCTACCGAATGTGATCTAAATCACTTTTTAGCCAGAGTAAACAATGGAACGACTAAAAGGCATGTCCATTTTCGCCAAAGTGGTTGAAATGGGTTCTTTTACCGCCGCTGCACGTCAACTTCATCTTAGCGTTTCGTCTATCAGTCAAATTGTTGCGAAACTGGAAGATGAGCTGCAGGTTAAACTTCTTAATCGCAGCACGCGCAGTATTGGACTGACTGAAGCAGGAAAAATTTATTATCAAGGCTGTCGCCGTATGCTGGCAGAAGCGATGCAGGTTCATGAGCAGCTTTATGCCTTCAATAATACGCCCATTGGTGTACTGCGCATCGGCAGTTCATCCACCATGGCGCAGAACGTTCTCGCCGGCATGACCAGCGATATGCTGCGTGAATATCCCGGGCTTAGCGTTAATTTGGTCACCGGTATTCCCGCGCCAGACTTAATAGCGGATGGGCTGGACTTAGTGATTCGTGTCGGTGCATTGAAAGATTCCAGCCTGTTCTCCCGCCGCCTTGGCGCTATGCCAATGGTGGTCTGTGCAGCAAAAAGTTATCTGGCGCAGCAGGGAACGCCGGAAAAACCCAGCGATATCGATAACTTTGCCTGGCTGGAATACAGCGTGCGGCCTGACAACAATTTCGAGTTAATCGCCCCGGAAGGTTTGGTTACGCGGTTATCACCGCAGGGACGTTTCGTCACTAATGATTCACTGACGTTGATTCGCTGGTTAAAAGCGGGCAATGGCATCGCTTACGTGCCAATGATGTGGGTAATTGAAGAGATTAAAGCAGGCGAGATCGATATTTTATTTCCGCAGTATCAATCCGATCCGCGTCCGGTTTATGCGTTATATACCGAAAAAGATAAACTGCCGCTTAAGGTACAGGTCTGTATCGATTATCTGACAGAGTATTTTGAACAGGTCGCCGAGCAGTATCAGCAGCACCGTAAAAGCTAACAACCCGCCGGGTGGCGGGTTGTTTTTAACACATCAGGCGGTGCCGCCGATGGTGAGTTTGTCGAGTTTCAACGTGGGCTGACCTACGCCAACCGGCAGGCTTTGGCCTTCTTTACCGCAAACGCCAACACCTTTATCCAGTGCCAGATCATTACCGACCATGGAAATCTGCTGCATAGCTTCAATGCCAGAACCGATCAGCGTCGCGCCTTTCACCGGTTTAGTCACTTTACCCTTTTCAATCAGATAGGCTTCCGACGTTGAGAACACAAATTTCCCGGACGTGATATCGACCTGACCACCACCGAAGTTTGGCGCATACAAGCCGTACTCAACGCTTTCAATGATCTCTTGCGGGGTCGATTTACCCGCCAGCATGTAGGTGTTTGTCATACGCGGCATAGGCAGATGCGCATAGGATTCACGTCGACCATTGCCGGTTGGCTTCACACCCATTAAGCGCGCATTGAGCTTGTCCTGCATGTAACCTTTCAGCACGCCGTTTTCGATCAGCACATTGTATTGGCCAGGCACACCTTCATCGTCAATTGCCAGCGAACCGCGCAGGCCATCAATCGTGCCGTCATCAACCACGGTACAGAGATCGGAGGCGACCAGTTGCCCCATTTTACCGCTGAACACAGACGTACCGCGGCGGTTGAAATCACCTTCCAGACCATGTCCAACAGCTTCGTGTAACAGCACGCCCGGCCAGCCTGCGCCCAACACCACCGGCAAGGTGCCAGCAGGTGCGGCGACGGCAGAAAGATTAACTAACGCCATGCGTACCGCTTCACGTGCCCAGGCATCAGCACGTACGTCCCCGTTTTCATCGGCGAGGAAAAATTCATAACCTGTGCGGCCACCGCCACCGCTTGAGCCACGCTCGCGCTTGCCGTTGTCTTCCACCTGAACACTGATAGAAAGACGGACCAGCGGACGGACATCCGCCGCCAGCGTACCGTCGGTTGCGGCCACCAGCACTTGCTCGTAAACACCACTCAGGCTGGCGCTGACTTCCTGCACGCGCGCATCGGCAGCACGCGCAACCTGGTCAACACGGTGCAGCAGTGCAATTTTGTCTTCACGCGTCAGACTATCCAACGGATTAGTCGGTGCATAGAGCGAGCGGTTTATCACCGCTGACAGCGTATGCGCTTTGCCATCACCTTGCTCACGCACGATACTGCGTGCTGCTTCAGACGACAGACGCAGCGCATTCAAAGTGATTTGGTCAGCATAGGCGAAACCGGTTTTCTCACCGCTAACCGCGCGCACGCCAACACCTTGATCAATATGGTAGGAGCCATCTTTAATGATTTTGTCTTCCAGCACCCAGGATTCGTGGAAACTGGACTGAAAATAGAGATCGGCATAATCCAGACGACGTTCTGAAAGCTGCCCTAACAGGGAAAAAAGGTCCTGCTGATTAATGCTGTTAGCAGTTAGCAACTGCTCACTTACCAGGTTCAGAGTCATCGTTTCTCACTCATTATGTGCTCGGATAATCATAGCCTGCGGCAATTCCGGTACGGCGTCAAATTCACTTGGTGCCGTTTTCACGCGGTTTGCGCAGCACTTCATTGATTTCCGGTTTATCCAGCGGTCCGCTGATGTGATAACGCAGCAGCGATATTTTGTTCCACAGTGGTCCCAATACCTTACTAGCGGCAAATACCGCGGCACCCACCACCGGATTCACGACAAATGCCGCCGCAACGCCGACCGAGGCGGAAATTTCCGGCGCAACCACCGCTTCCATATCAATGCGACGCTGCACTAAATCCATCTTGCCTTGCATGGCAATGTCCGCTTCAAGCCCGTCCACCAACAGGTTATCCGTTCTCATCACGCCATTTTCAATCCATGCGGTGCCATTAATTGAATCGAAATAGAATCCCTGATTGAAGGTGTCATTGAAATCAAAGCGGAGCTTGCGTAGCAGCGCGTCAAAGCTGAACAGCCGCAGAATTTGTCCGGCGGTACCGGTATTCACATCAGCGATTTGGCCTTTGCCGAAATGCGTTTTTAACGTGCCGCTCAGCGTTTTCTCTGAAGGCTGCCACGGCGCTGAACGCCAGTGCAGATCGTAATCGATGTTAAACGGTGCGTCGCGCAGCGGCGTGTTCATCCCAAACCAGTTGGTCGCATTATTGATGTTTTGGCCTTTCAGGGTGCCTTTTAGTGAAGTGCGCTGGTCGTTAGGTCGGTTTACCCATTCACCCTGAATGTTGAGTTTTGAGCTACCCGTATCCACTGAACCGTTAGTAAGCGCTAACGTATCACCTTTAGGTTGCAACGTGGCCTGCATGCGGCCATATTTTTGACCCATTAACCAGCACTCGCTGCAGCGAAGTTGTAACGCCGGCCAGCCACTGAAATTAATTTGGCTGGATTGCTGCGACAACGGTGACGCGCTTTTCGCCTGACTATCGCCCCATTGTGGATTGTAATAAAGGTAATCGAGTGCAATCTGCCATGGCGCAGAAGGTGATATGGCCAGCTGCCCTTGGATTTCTTTACCTTTTACTGAAACCTGCGTATTACCGTTGGCATTTTCTGCCAGCGTCGCATCAATATCATGCCACTGCTGTCCCGCCAGCTTGACCGCTGGGCTACGTAGAATGATGTTGCCAGGAATAGTCGCACCGCCAACTTGTCGCGCACTTTGCGTCGTTTTAGTGCCGCCATTACCGTCGCTGCTACCGGCCATCAACGCCGTCCAGGCTTCGCCATCCAGCGCCGGTAAGTTCAACACCATGCCGGTATTTTCAGGCAGCGCGGGTATACGTTTCGCATCATTCAGCCAGATGCCGCGATCAACGCGCAACTGCGGTTCCAGCAACCACCGGCTGTTAAAGCGATGGCGCTCATCAATGCTACCACTGAGTTCAAAACGCTTCAGATCACCGCTGGCTTTGATAGTGATCGGCATCGCTTCGCCGCCTTTTTTATCCAGCGGCTCAGGTAAGCGACTACTTACTTCTTTCGCTTCGCCTTTAATCCCAATCTCATAACGTGCCCCGCCTTTATGCGGCAGCGTAATATCAACATTGCCTTGCCATGGCAAATGACCGCCGAGCTGGCTACGAAATTGCTGTGGGATTTGCGTGATTTTGCCCGGCTGCCAGTCGCCCAACAGTTTGACGTTCACACCAAAATCGTCTGGATTTTCTTTGGTGCTGAAAGTGACGCCCAGCGGCTGACCAAACCAGTTCGCCTGCATTTCCTCACTGTCTAAATTACCGTTGTTGTAACGGAATCGGCCCGTCAGGTTGGTCAATGTCGTGTTGAGCGGCTTGATATGTAGCGAGTTATTATTCATTACCACGTTACCGCTGGCATGCACCAGTTTGCCATTCAGCGGGATATCCAGATTAAGGTGGCCGCGTGTATTGCCGCCAATCTGTAACTGTTCTAATGCCGCGCCCAAAGAGCTTTTCAACGGCGTTTGCTGGAAATAGTCAGCAATTTGGCTGCCCTCGCCGCTTACGTCGCCATCAATAATCAGCTTCTCTTTGAGATAATCAGGAATAATAGCGCTGATATTGCGAACATTAACGTCACCCAGCTTTGCGGCTGGCGCATTCATCCACAAACCGTCATTGATGAAATTGAGATCGATGTCGAGATTATTGATAGCTGGCCATTTAGGCTGGAAAGCATACGTTGCCTGACGCAGCGGCACCCAAACCTGGAACATGCCATCGTTATGTTTGAACGGGAACAGTTTGGGATTACCGGCAAACAGCAGCGTGGCATTGTCCACCTTGCCGCCTTTAATCGCACCGCTGAGATAATGGGTTAAGTTATGCCCCATCAGCGGAACCGGGAAATAGCGCCATGCATCACCGGCATTGGTCAGGTTAATGCCAGCAAGGATATCCAGGCGTGGCTCGCTGCCCCTGTTCTGTTGATAACGGAAACCGCCGCGCGCCCAGAGCGAACGTGCCTGCACGTCGAGATCTTTGCCATCCAGGGTCAATCCATGATCATCACGTAGCCAGCTCATTGACCCCGTGATTTGATCAATTTCCAGCGGAGCCTGGAACATGTCGCCATACGGCACATCGGCACGGCCCATATCCACTTTCACTTGACCATTCACCAGGCTGCCGCGTGCTTCACCGTTCAGCTTGCTGATCCCTGGCAACAGCTTCCAGTGTTGCCAGCTAAAATCGCGCCATTTTACCTGCATGCGGGTATTTTCTGGCTGCTGTAACGGGATATCCAGTGCCAGTCCTTCAATGGTGCCTTGCGGTCGCACGGCGCGCCAGTTATCGAACAAGGCTGGCGATAACGGCGCAAAAAGCGGCACCAGCGGCGCAATGTGCTCTAAATTTAACTGCGTCGCGCGGACGCGCACTTCAGCCTGCTGATTCGCTCCCAGCAATTGTTTGTCTTCAGGTCGCCACAGCAACGCGAAATGTCCCGCGGGCCAGGCTATACCATCGGTGCTGAGTTTGGTTTGCGGTACATTCACCGCCCAGCCATTTTGATAACGTGAAAGATGTGCAGTCAGGCCATCAACCTGCAGCTGATGCGGCCCTCCCTCGCCCTGCCAGCGCGCGCCGCCTTTGCGCAACAATAAATCACCTGCATAGATTTCGCCTTCACGCAAATTAACCCATGCCGCAAGGCTAAAGCGCGCGCTGTCGAGACGCGTGTTATCGCGCATCCAGCGTCCTAACCATGGCCGTACATCTACGTCGTCCGCCTGCATCCAGATGCGCCCGTCGTTAAGTAAACCTTCGCTATCGTTGAGATTGAGGCGCACCTGCACTACGCCATGTTGGCCGGTAAAACTAGAAAGACTGACTTCACCTTCGGCGCGGTGACGCGTTTTTTCGTTTACCCAGGTGAGCTTAGGGATCGCCAGTTCGGCGTGTTGGCCTGAAGGGGTGAGGAAGCGTATTGAGCTGTCGCGCAGATCGAAGTGATCAAACTGGCGCAAAAAGAGTTCGTTGATTTGGGCTGGCTTGAAGCTATTTTTCTGTTCATCACTCGCCAGCAGCGGGCGGTTGCTGTCGAGATGCAGCTGCCAGAAGGTCAGATCACGGAACTGCCAGCGCCAATGCAGCAAAGATTGCCACACATCCAGCGCCAGATTAACCCGGGCAATGGTCAGCTTGTCGCTGTCCTTCATTTCTACGTTGAGGTCGTGAATTTCCAGCGTTGGGCCGAAGTTCTCCCATTTGCCCTGCAGCTTGCTCGCCTTTATCGGCATGCCGCTGGCATTGGAAGCAATCTGCAAAATGTTACTGCGATAGCTGTCGAGATGCGGCATCGCCAGACGCAGCCCACTGACAAGCAGCGCGACAATCACGATGACTGTCGCGACCAGCAGTAACAAGATCCTCGGCAACTGCCTCACTCACACTTCTCCTTGCCTTCCGCGAATGACGGAGGATTCATTCTCATACCCAACCGTCATCAGACAAAAATAAGCGGTATGAATGTGCATTTTAACCCAAACATGGGCGCTTTTTTAGCCCAACCAACTTGGTCGGGCCAGCGTTAGCAAGACGCTACATCATCACAACATCAAACTGCTCTTGGGTGTAAAGCGCTTCGACATGCACCTTAACCTGTTTCCCGACGAAAATTTCCACCTCGGCCAATGCATGTGACTCATCGGTTTTTAAAGCTTCACCGACGGTTGGCGAGACGTAGACCAGGAAACGATCGGCGTCGTAAGCATGGTGAACCCGGACTATCTCACGCATGACTTCGTAGCAGACGGTTTCGACGGTTTTCAAGGTGCCGCGCCCTTTGCACACCGGGCAATCTTCACAGAGTACGTGTTCAATGCTTTCGCGCGTGCGCTTACGCGTCATCTCCACCAGCCCCAACGCGGAGAAACCGCTGATGCCGGTCTTCACCCGGTCTTTATTTAGCGCACTTTCCAGCGAATGTAGAACGCGGCGGCGATGATCTTCATTACTCATATCAATAAAGTCGATGATGATGATGCCGCCGAGATTACGCAGCCGCAGCTGGCGAGCAATAGCCTGCGTTGCCTCTACATTGGTATTAAAAATGGTTTCGTCGAGATTACGATGGCCGACAAAGGCACCGGTATTAATGTCAATGGTGGTCATCGCTTCGGTTTGATCGATGATCAGATAACCGCCAGACTTCAACTCGACCTTGCGATCCAGTGAACGCTGAATCTCATTCTCTACGTCGAACAGATCGAAGATCGGCTGTTTGCCGTTGTAGAGCTCCAACTTACGGGCCATTTCTGGAATATATTCGCTGGTAAATTCCAACAGCAAATCGCAGGTCAGACGTGAATCAACACGAATGCGATCCAACGCGGCATCCGTGAAATCACGCAAAATACGCTGCGCCAGCGCCAGCTCACCGTAAAGCAGGCAGCGTGTTTGGTTGCGCTTTTTACGCTCGCTGACTTTGGTCCACAAACGTTTTAAAAAAGCGGCGTCTTGCGCCAGCTCTTCGTTGCCGATGCCTTCTGCAGCAGTACGAATAATGAAGCCACCGAGATCGTCACAATAATCAGCCACTACAGCTTTCAGCCGTTCGCGCTCGCTTTCGCTTTCAATGCGTTGTGAGACACCTACATGCGACGCACCAGGCATGAACACCAGATAACGCGACGGCAGTGTGATATCGGTAGTCAGACGTGCACCTTTGGTGCCCAGCGGATCTTTCACCACTTGCACCATCAGATCCTGGCCAGGACGTACCAGTTCAGCAATATCGCGTACGATAAAATTCTTTTTCTCATCGCCGGCTACGCATTCGGTGTGCGGCATGATATCGGAAGCATGTAAGAAGGCAGCTTTTTCCAATCCAATATCGACAAAAGCGGCCTGCATGCCAGGCAGTACGCGACTAACGCGTCCTTTATAGATATTACCAACGATACCGCGGCGTGCTTCGCGCTCGATATGGATTTCTTGCAGAATGCCGCCGTCAATATAAGCGACGCGCGTTTCGGATGGCGTGACGTTTACCAGCAGTTCAGCCGTCATTGTTGTCCCCTTAAGGCACGCAGTGACTGAAAATGGCTGAATAACTCTCCTGTCTCAACCAAAGGTAATCCGACAACCGCGTGATAGCTTCCATTGATTTTGCGGACAAAGTTTCCACCTATGCCCTGAATGCCGTATGCCCCGGCTTTATCCATCGGCTCGCCGGTCGTAATGTACTCGCGAATATCTGATGCGGTTAAGTTTCGAAACGTGACATCAGTTGTAACCAGACAATCCAGCGCTTGCTGACGATCAACCAGCGCGACGGCGGTCATCACTTGATGCGTTTGCCCTGAAAGTTTGCCCAGCATTTCTGCCGCATGTTCTGCGTTGCGCGGTTTTTCGAGCACTTCGCCGTTTAACACCACGATCGTGTCCGCGCCCAGCACGGGTAAATCATGCTCAGCCAACATAACGCCCGCGCGAGCTTTGTCATTCGCCAGACGGCGAACATAGGCATCAGCCGCTTCATTCGGCTGACGCTGCTCTTCTACATCGGTAATGAGACGTTCAAATGTGAGGCCAAGCTGAGTCAACAGCTCACGCCGACGCGGTGAACCGGAAGCCAAATAAAGGGATACCATAAATTTCCTTATTGAACAGCGAACTGACGACGAATCTTTCTCATTAATAAGAATAGCCAAGGCCAGAGAATACCGTCGACGACACTGCTCCAGAAAATCTCGGGTCGAAATGAGACGTTGATCACTAAGAATTCCGCCCAGAATACAATCACATCCATCGCCAGCGACAGCACCATAACCATTAACGCCTGCTGCCACAACGCTAAGTTACGGAAAAGCTGGAATTTAAAGGCTACAAGGTAGGCGATGATGCTTAGCGCTAACGCGCGTACACCGAGCGTCGAACCGGCAATCAAATCCATGATTGCACCCATCAAAAATCCACTACCTACGTTTACCCGATGCGGTAGCGCTAAAACCCAATAGATGAGAATTAACAAAAGCCATGAAGGCCGGAACATATAGAGCTGGTCCGGCCACGGCATGATTTGTAAGATGAGAGCAACCAGAAAAGACAGCCAGATAACCCAACGTCCCTGGCTGCGATATCGACTCAAGGCTGACCTCCGCGTGAGCGGGCTGGCGTACCTTGTGTGTTACCTTCGTTACGCGTTGGTGCTGGAGGTCCCATCTGCACAGCAGGTGCGGGTGGACCCATTTCTCCCGCAGGCGGTAAAACTTGCGGCATCATCTGCATCAATCGTTCGTTAGCAACACGATGGACATCTGCCGGCGCCATAGGCATATCCCCATTGCGATCGGCTCCCCACAGCAGCAGCAAATAGCGCAGACGCTGCAAACCTGCGGCTGGACGCGCCTGAATCACAGTGTAAGCACGTTGCGTATCCACTTTCACGGAAGAGACCACACCCACCGGATAACCTTCCGGGAAGCGCCCGCCTAATCCTGATGTGACTAACACATCACCTACACGGATATCAGTATTACCTGGCAGATGCTCAAGTTGCAGATCTTCGGTGCAGCCATTTCCGGCCGCAATAACACGAATATCGTTACGCAACACCTGGATAGGTAACGCATGTGAGGCATCACATATCAGCAACACGCGGCTCGAGACTTGCCCTACGGCAATCACTTGCCCTACTACGCCTTTATCACTGATAACGGGCTGACCTTCATAAACACCGTTAACACTGCCTTTGTCGATGACCACTTGATCGGTATAAGGATCGGTGCCGGTGGAGATCACCTGCGTCACCATTTTTTGCTCATCCTGACGTAGCGGTGAACCCAACAGTTCACGCAGACGTGCGTTTTCCTGCTTATATTGCCCCAGCATTAACAGGTCACTATTTTTCAGGAAGAGTTCGCGACGTAAGGCTTTGTTTTCCAGCTCAAGCTGCTGACGCGATGCCAGCGTTTCTGACACGCCGTCTAAAAGCTGGCGTGGCCCGTTAGCCAGAAAGTAAAACGGACTGACCGACGTATCCAGATAGTTGCGTATTTGATTGAATGAACTCACACGGCTGTCGGCAATAATGATAGCTATTGCCACAATCACCGCCAAAAAAAGACGCAACTGCAGGGAAGGCCCCCTGCTAAAAATCGGCTTCATATAATCTGCGTGTTCCTCGACAACAGGTAAGGAAGCACGGTAATGACCGTACTCCCTTGGGCTGGACGTATCTAACCGACGCGTGCCGCGCCGGTTTACACGCTATTCCCTGCGCATGATAATTCACGGTCTCAGCCGGTTGAGGCGATTATTCTTCGCTGAACAGATCGCCGCCATGCATGTCGATCATTTCCAGTGCTTTACCGCCGCCGCGTGCTACGCAAGTTAATGGATCTTCTGCGACAACCACCGGAATACCGGTTTCTTCCATCAGCAGACGATCCAAATTACGCAGCAACGCACCACCGCCGGTCAATACCATGCCGCGTTCGGAAATATCAGACGCCAGTTCTGGCGGACATTGTTCCAACGCAACCATTACCGCACTAACGATACCGGTCAGTGGCTCTTGCAACGCTTCAAGAATTTCATTGGAGTTCAGCGTAAAGCCGCGCGGTACACCTTCAGCAAGGTTACGACCACGCACTTCAATTTCACGCACTTCATCGCCCGGATAGGCTGAACCGATCTCATGCTTGATACGTTCTGCGGTCGCTTCACCAATCAATGAACCGTAGTTACGACGCACATAATTAATAATAGCTTCATCGAAGCGGTCACCACCGATGCGCACGGAAGAGGAATAAACCACACCGTTCAGGGAGATCACAGCCACTTCTGTCGTACCGCCACCGATATCAACCACCATTGAACCGGTTGCTTCAGAGACAGGCAGGCCAGCACCGATTGCCGCAGCCATTGGCTCTTCAATCAGGAACACTTCACGCGCACCAGCACCTTGAGCAGATTCGCGGATGGCACGACGTTCTACCTGCGTCGCCCCCACCGGCACGCAGACCAGCACGCGTGGGCTGGGACGCATAAAGCTGTTGCTATGCACTTGTTTAATAAAGTGTTGCAGCATTTTTTCGGTGACGAAGAAATCAGCGATAACGCCGTCTTTCATCGGGCGAATGGCTGCAATATTACCTGGCGTACGGCCAAGCATCTGTTTTGCGTCATGACCGACGGCCGCAACACTTTTCGGTGAACCGGCTCGATCCTGGCGGATAGCAACCACGGAGGGCTCGTTCAGCACGATGCCTTGTCCTTTCACATAAATCAGGGTATTCGCGGTACCCAGGTCAATGGACAAGTCATTGGAAAACATGCCACGAAATTTTTTAAACATACTAAGGGATAATCCTGCAAGCTGGGGGCGGAAAATAAAATCCGCTTACTTTACCAACCACACGAAGCTGCCACAAGGCGCAAAAACGTTCTGCTTCGGTGAAAAAACACGCCAAATTGCGTTTAAGTTATCTGTACGAGGCTTCTGCACCAGCGGAATGGCGAAATGACGCCTTGTTAGCCGCTTTTAGCTGCAATGTTTCAGAAGAGCTTCGACATAAACTTTAACATTTCCGGCCAGATATTCTGGACTCTGCGTTAGGTTCATTGGCAAAAAAGCGAGTGTAAAGCCTATAAAGCGGCGCAATGGGCTAAATACGATAACGTTGAGAATACTTTTTAACGTTACTGTTTACCGGTTGAGATGGCGCAAATAGGTCGCCTTGCCCCCCTGCTACACCTAAGCCCACCAGCGTTTGCCATTCGGCGCGCGTTCGTACGCCTGTGGCAAAAACTTGGGTATGCGTCGATTTACACACTTCCATCAAATTCTGCACAAAAAGCTGGTTTTCAGTTCGGTGCTCAATGTTGCGAACTAAGCCGGGATCAAGCTTGATCAATTCCACCGGTAATTGCTTGATATAGGCGCTGCTTACCACCGTCAATCCAGCCTGGCTTACCGCAATCCGGCAACCAAAAGCTTTTAACGCACGAAAAACTGGCGTTAAACGGTTGATGTGTTGACATACATCTGCCTCGGCAAGTTCAAATAAAAATCGTTTTCTTTGTCCTTTTGGACATTGCAGCAGCATATTCTGCAGCCAGAGCACAAAAGAACGCTGTAACAAAGAGTCTATATTCACAGGCATGACCAGCGTTTCTTCCGGCCACCATTCTGATAAAGCCGCGATTCGCGTCACTAATTGGCGGTCCCAAATCTCTGCCATGCCGAGCTGCTGTACCAGCGGCATATACTCTGCCGCTTGCACCTCTTTATCGCCATCAAAGATGCGCGTCAGCATTGTCCGGTGCTGCACCTTGCCTTCTCTGTTCACTGCAGGTTTTTGATATAAGCGTGGCCCACCGCGGCTCAGCGTATTTTCCAATAAAGTGCGCCAGCGCACGCTACCTCGCCCGGCATCAAGAGGATTGCCTTCGCCATTCGACCAGTTATTCCCGCCAAGTAGCGTTGCCCGCCGTGTCGCCATTTCGACATTTTCCATTACCTGCGGCACGCTTTGTCCGCTGTGCCAGGCGCTGATACCGATATGTATCAGATCGTCACGATTCACCATGCGCATGGGTGGCAGCGAATCGACAGCATTAATCAATTTATCGGCAATGCCATTCGCCTCTTTTAAGCTGCGATGCGGCAGTAATACGGCAAAATCACTGCGGAAATAACGGGCCAGCAGCGCGCCTGGATAGCGCAACACAAAAGTCGACAACATGTTGACCAGATCGAAAAGATATTCTTCGACTAAGGAGGGACCCAGTGTTTCATTCAGGATATCGAAATCGGGCAGGCGCACCATCATAACCACCCCGTGCGTGCCGACAGCCTCCTGATCTTCAAGCAGCGTAGCCAGCTGGTTATCGAAAAAAAGACGATTATTCAAACCTGTGCGGCCATCCTGAGCGGCAAATGTGCGAATCAGGGTATCGATGCGAAGCCGCTGCTCACCCGCTTCCTGTAAATCTGTCAGCAGCACGTCCAGCGCACGACTGGCTTTGGGTGGCCACTCGTCGATATGGCTGTTGCGCATTATCTGGCGCTCACCTTCAATAATTGCATCTGCACGTACTTCTAAATGTTCCATGCCTCGCCATTGTCGGGTTAACCAGCGATGCATAATGAACAACAGTAGACTCATCACCAGCACAACGGAGAGTAAGGCACCAAGCGTATAAGCCGCGGTAATAGAACGCAGCCAGGTTTTCGCCGGATCGAGCATCAGGACACGTAAACTCACGCCTGTTTGATGCATTAATGGCACATCAAATTGAATAAAACGATTGGGTTGATCTTCAATCATTTGATGTTCGTGGCGAGAGAGTGTGAGCAGCGTGTGACTACCGCTGTGCAAGGTGAGTTGCTCGGCATTCATGACCGGCATCAAGCGAGATAGCCAGCCATTGAGTTGATCGGGTGTTTGGTTAAAAAGTGATTTATCCACTTCGGTCGCCAGCACTTGTACTCTGTTTTCAACCCGCTGATGGCTCAGCCAAAAAACGCTGAAAGCACAGCCTACCAGCATAAGTAACATCGCCAGTACGCTGAGAAATGTAATAAACGCGGATAGTTTGGTGGTTAATCGCATCCCTGTGCCTGTATTACTGCGGTGATAACCAGATCACATTCCTGTATGGCATCGCCGAGCCGATGAAAACGCGAGCAAAATAGCATAATTTGCGTCAGGCGGCAGCGTTGCAATGTGTGAGCGATCAGTATACCGCTGGCAGATGACAGCTGAACTTTATCGCGAAACTTTTCGGTGTATTCTGATTGGCAAGGCTTGCCAGGAAATTTCACATTTTCGCGGCGAAATTCGCCAGCATCAGGGTTTTTAGCCATGCTGGAAGACAAAATCGAGTCTGGAGAATAGAGCATGAAAACAACCAAAAGCCTGACTGAAAACGACGTTACCCCTGAAAGTATTTTTAATATGCAGCGCCGTCAGGTCTTGAAAACTTTAGGTTTGAGTGCTGCGGCCATGAGCGTACCCAGTATGGCGAATGCAGATATCCTCAGTTGGTTTAAAGGCAACGATCGTCCTGCAGCACCGGCTGGCCGCCCCCTGGATTTCAGTAAACCCGAGCAATATCAAAATAATCTGACATTAACGCCAGAAGATAAAGTGTCGGGTTATAACAATTTCTATGAATTTGGTCTGGATAAGGCGGATCCTGCCGCTAACGCTGGCACACTGAAAACCGATCCCTGGAAACTGACGATAGACGGTGAAGTGGCTAAACCCATTACGTTAGACATGGATGAGATTTTTAAACGCTTTGCTATGGAGCAGCGTATCTATCGCATGCGCTGTGTCGAAGCTTGGTCGATGGTCGTTCCATGGGTTGGTTTTGAGTTAAATAAACTCCTTAGTCTTGCGGAGCCCACCAGCAATGCGCGTTTTGTCGCCTTTCAAACACTTTATGCACCAGACCAGATGCCGGGCCAAAAAGATCGGTTTATTGGCGGCGGACTAAACTACCCCTATGTTGAAGGATTACGCTTAGATGAAGCCATGCATCCGCTGACCCTTCTCAGTACTGGCGTCTATGGCAAGGCGTTGCCCCCTCAAAACGGTGCGCCAATTCGCCTGACCGTGCCGTGGAAATATGGATTCAAAGGGATTAAATCGATCGTCAAAATTACGTTAACGCATGAGCAGCCACCGACAACCTGGAACCAGATCGCCAACAACGAATATGGCTTTTATGCCAATGTGAACCCGCATGTAAATCATCCACGCTGGTCGCAGGCCACCGAGCGTTTTATTGGTCCCGGCGGATCCTTGAAAGTCGAGCGTCAGCCAACACTGCTGTTTAATGGTTATGCGGATCAAGTCGCCTCGCTCTATCGTGGACTCGATCTGCGGGAGAATTATTGAGTGCGCCTTTCTATTAAGCAGATTACCTGGCTAAAGGTGGTGCTGCATTTAGCGGCATTTTTACCGCTGGTTTATCTTTTCCTGGCAGCCAGCCAGGGAGGATTGAGCGCTGACCCAGCCAAGGATATCCAACATTTTACTGGCCGTATGGCGCTTAAATTGCTGCTGGCAACGCTGTTGGTCTCACCCTTGACTCGCTACGCTAAACAGCCGCTGTTGATCCGCACACGCCGCCTGCTTGGCGTCTGGACCTTTGTGTGGGCCTGCCTTCACTTACTGAGCTACTACCTGCTGGAACTTGGCGTTGATAATCTCCGTTTGTTGGGGAGCGAATTAATTTCCCGTCCTTATCTTACGCTGGGAATTATTTGTTGGTTGATACTGCTGGCACTCACTGTCACTTCATTTCAACGTATGCAGCGCAAGCTCGGCAAACGCTGGCAAACTTTGCATAACTGCATCTATATCGTGGCCATACTGGCACCTATTCACTACATTTGGTCAGTGAAAACTGTGTCGCCGCAACCGTTGATTTATGCCGGTATTGCTGCACTGCTATTAGCGTGGCGTTACAAAAAATTCATTAAATGGTGGCCTTTTTAACCCTTCCTGCGTTGTTTTCTGCCTCTACTCTCTGATAAAAGATGTGGCCCTTGGGCCACGTCCAATCATCTTCGCAGATAAGACCAGTATTTTGCTGCGAAATGCTACGAAACGGATATAATGCCCGGCTTTATTGCAAGCCATGTCTTCTTTTTTACCCTGACGGGTGACAAACGAAGAGAGGCAAGGTATTTTACGCGATGCCTCAATGATTGCGGGAGATGGCAGCAAGATGGCGCATAAATTACACATTCTGCTCTTAAACGGTCCCAACCTTAATTTGCTGGGAACGCGCGAGCCTGAGAAATACGGTCACACCACGCTAAATCAGATTGTCACCGATCTGACGCAGCAAGCAAACCAATTGAATGTGACGTTAAGCCACTTGCAATCCAATGCTGAATTCCAGCTTATTGATCGCATTCATGAGGCCAAAGGCAATGTGGATTACATCATTATTAATCCTGCCGCGTTTACGCATACCAGCGTAGCACTGCGTGATGCACTGTTGGCGGTAGATATTCCGTTCATCGAAGTGCATCTCTCAAACGTGCATGCTCGCGAGCCCTTCCGTCATCATTCCTATCTTTCTGATGTTTCTGCTGGCGTGATTTGTGGACTTGGCGCTGACGGCTACGCATGGGCTTTACAAACGGCAGTAAAACGCCTGTCTCAAACAAATTAATCAAACTGAGTACGGAACCCCACTCATGGATATTCGTAAAATTAAAAAACTGATCGAACTGGTTGAAGAGTCTGGCATCTCCGAGCTGGAAATCTCCGAGGGCGAAGAGTCCGTTCGCATCAGTCGTGCACCTGCAAATGTTGGTTATCCGATGATGCAGCAGGCTTATGCTGTTCCTGCTCCGCAACCTGCCCTGGCTAACGCTATTGCACCGGTTGCTACCGTGGCGGAAGCCGCGCCAGCGGAAATCAGCGGCCACATCGTGCGTTCTCCTATGGTCGGTACTTTCTACCGCACCCCGAGCCCAGATGCCAAAGCCTTCATCGAAGTGGGTCAGAAAGTGAATGCCGGCGATACGCTGTGCATCGTTGAAGCCATGAAAATGATGAACCAGATCGAAGCCGATAAGTCTGGTGTGGTGAAAGCGATCCTGGTGGAAAGCGGTCAACCGGTTGAATTCGACGAGCCGCTGGTCGTCATCGAATAACGAGGCGAACCATGCTGGATAAAATTGTAATTGCTAACCGTGGTGAGATCGCGCTGCGTATTCTGCGTGCCTGTAAAGAACTGGGCATCAAGACCGTAGCGGTGCACTCTAGCGCGGATCGTGACCTCAAGCACGTGCTGCTGGCGGACGAAACCGTCTGTATCGGCCCGGCTCAGTCGGTCAAAAGTTACCTGAACATCCCGGCCCTGATCTCCGCAGCGGAAATCACCGGCGCCGTGGCGATCCATCCCGGCTACGGCTTCCTCTCTGAGAACGCCGATTTTGCCGAGCAGGTTGAACGCTCAGGCTTTATCTTCATCGGCCCGAAAGCGGACACTATCCGCCTGATGGGAGACAAAGTCTCCGCTATCAACGCGATGAAGAAAGCAGGCGTGCCAACCGTACCAGGCTCTGACGGTTCGCTGACCGACGACATGGAAAAGAACCGTGCCTTCGCGAAGCGCATCGGCTATCCGGTGATCATCAAAGCCTCCGGCGGCGGCGGCGGTCGCGGCATGCGCGTCGTGCGCAGTGACAAAGATCTGGAAGAATCCATTAACATGACAAAAGCGGAAGCCAAAGCGGCTTTCAACAATGACATGGTTTATATGGAGAAGTTTCTGGAGAATCCGCGCCACATCGAGATTCAGGTACTGGCCGATGGTCAGGGCAACGCCATCTATCTCGGCGAGCGCGACTGCTCTATGCAGCGCCGTCACCAGAAAGTCGTTGAAGAAGCGCCAGCGCCAGGCATCACGCCTGAAATGCGCAGCTTTATCGGTGAACGCTGCTCTAAAGCCTGTATCGAAATTGGCTATCGTGGCGCAGGTACTTTCGAGTTCCTGTATGAAAACGGTGAATTCTACTTCATTGAAATGAATACCCGTATTCAGGTTGAGCATCCGGTTACTGAGATGATCACTGGCGTCGATCTGATCAAAGAGCAACTGCGTATCGCTGCCGGTCAACCGCTGTCGATCAAGCAATCTGACGTAGAGATTCGCGGTCACGCAGTTGAGTGCCGAATCAACGCCGAAGATCCTAATACCTTCCTGCCGAGTCCGGGTAAAATTACCCGCTTCCACGCGCCGGGTGGTTTTGGCGTACGTTGGGAATCGCACATCTACGCTGGCTACAGTGTGCCGCCGTACTACGATTCTATGATCGGTAAACTGATCACTTACGGTGAAACCCGTGACGTGGCCATTGCGCGCATGAAAAACGCGCTGGCGGAACTGATCATTGACGGCATCAAGACTAACGTCGAGCTGCAGATGAAGATCATGTCCGACGAAAACTTCCAGCACGGTGGTACCAACATCCACTATCTGGAGAAAAAACTCGGCCTGCACGATAAATAAACGCAACGCTGAGACAATGAGAGGCCGGTTAATCCGGCCTTTTTCTTTTGCCGCTGGGATTGGGGTGAATGATGGATCCTCGCTTTTTACAGGCACATAAAGAAGCGCGCTGGTCGCTATATTTGACGCTGGCCTGGCTAGTCGTTTGGGGCTTATCTGCCTGGCTGGGCGGTAATCAAATCGGCATTATTGGCTTGCCTCGCTGGTTCGAACTTTCCTGCGTTTTTGCGCCGCTGCTGTTCATTTTTTTATGCTGGTTGATGGTGCGGCTGATATTCCGCAATATGTCGCTGGAGGATGAAAATGGAAACTGAAATTGTCCTTCCTTTATTAGCCTACCTGGTGGGGATCGCCGCTCTGTCGGTGTTTGCCGCGCGTAAACAGCGCCAAGGCAATTTCCTTACTGAATATTTCCTCGGTAACCGCTCGATGGGCGGATTTGTCTTGGCGATGACCATTACGACTACGTATATCAGTGCCAGCTCATTTATCGGTGGTCCCGGCGCAGCCTATAAATATGGTTTAGGCTGGGTGCTGCTGGCGATGGTGCAAGTTCCAGCGGTATGGCTTTCGTTAGGCGTATTAGGCAAAAAATTCGCTATCCTGGCGCGACGGTACAACGCAGTAACCCTGAATGACATGCTCTATGCGCGTTATGGCAGCACACTGCTTATTTGGTTAGCCAGCCTGAGCCTTCTTATTGCTTTTATTGGGGCGATGACCGTCCAGTTTATTGGTGGTGCACGCCTGCTCGAAACAGCGGCCGGCATTCCTTATGACACTGGATTGCTCATTTTTGGCGGCACCGTTGCGCTCTATACCGCTTTTGGTGGTTTTCGCGCCAGTGTACTCAACGACGCTATGCAAGGCGTAGTGATGCTAATTGGTACCTTTCTGCTGCTGTTTGCCGTTATTCATCAGGCGGGTGGCTTACACGCAGCGGTGGAAAAACTTCATGCCATCGATCCTAAACTGCTGTCGCCAGAAGGGCCGGGCGATATTATTAACCCCACCTTTCTCACGTCGTTTACCGTGCTGGTCTGCTTTGGCGTTATTGGCCTGCCGCACACCGCGGTACGCTGTATCTCCTATAAAGACAGCAAAGCAGTACATCGTGCGATTATTCTTGGCACTATCGTAGTGGTGATCTTGATGCTTGGCATGCATCTGGCGGGTGCCTTAGGTCGGGCCGTTTTGCCCAATCTCACGGTGCCCGATAGCGTTATTCCAACATTGATGATTACTGTGCTTCCACCGTTAGCCGCTGGAATTTTTCTGGCAGCGCCCATGGCGGCTATCATGTCGACGATTAATGCGCAGCTGCTGCAGGCTTCAGCGACGCTGGTAAAAGATCTTTATTTGCGCGTTGCGCCGCACCAAATGGAAAATGAAGCGCGACTGCGCGCCTTGTCTGGCACCATCACTTTTGCGCTCGGTATTCTGCTGCTGGTTGCCGCCTGGAATCCGCCCGATATGATTATCTGGCTCAATCTGCTGGCCTTTGGTGGCCTGGAAGCGGTGTTCTTGTGGCCTCTGGTTTTGGGTCTGTATTGGGAACGCGCAAATGCCGCAGGTGCGATCAGCGGTATGGTGGTTGGTGGCAGCTGCTACGCTTTTCTGGCGAGCCTGAACTGGCAAATAGGGGGATTTCATCCCATCGTACCTGCCCTGCTTTTAAGTCTGCTGGCATTTTTAGTCGGCAATCTATTTGGACGTGTCCCGCAACCGGTTGATGCGCCACAACACTGAATTAAAGAGAGACATTATGCCGTGGATTCAAATTAAAATTAATAGCGCAGGTGAACATGCGGAGACGCTGAGCGATGCGTTAATAGAAACAGGCGCGGTGTCAGTGACTTTTCAGGACACCAATGACACACCCGTCTACGAACCGCTACCGGGCGAAACGCGCCTGTGGGGCGATACCGACGTGATTGGTTTGTTTGACGCAGAAACGGATATGGAAGCGGTAGTCGCTGAGCTGTCACAACATCCGGTATTAGCAGCTGATTTCCGCCACAAGATCGAACAGATTGAAGATAAAGACTGGGAACGTGAATGGATGGAGAACTTCCACCCAATGCGTTTTGGCGAGCGTTTGTGGATTTGCCCAAGCTGGCGCGATGTGCCGGATCCCAACGCAGTTAATGTGATGCTTGACCCCGGTTTGGCTTTTGGCACCGGAACACACCCAACAACCGCGCTATGCCTGGCTTGGCTGGATGGATTGGATCTAACCGGTAAAACTGTGATCGATTTCGGTTGTGGTTCAGGGATCCTGGCGATCGCCGCCTTGAAATTAGGTGCAGCGCAGGCGATTGGTGTTGATATCGATCCGCAAGCGATTCAAGCCAGCCGCGATAATGCGGAGCGTAACGGCGTTTCTGAACGACTTTCTCTTTATCTGCCGCACCAACAGCCAGAGAATCTTCAAGCTGACGTTGTGGTCGCGAATATCCTTGCGGGTCCGCTGCGTGAATTAGCGCCGCTGATCAGTGTGCTGCCAAAACAAGGAGGCCATTTGGGCTTATCGGGTGTTTTGGAAAGCCAAGCTGAAGGTGTGTGTGAAGCTTATATAGAGCAGTTCGATTTGGATCCGGTTGCCGTTAAAGAAGAGTGGTGTCGAATTACCGGCGTAAAACGCAACGCTTAATAATTTAGGCTCATTATCAAGTCTGTTAGCGCGCGATAATAAGACCCTTTTCAAAACGCCTTGGGTATAAATCACAGGGCGTTTCCTTACAATTTCTCCATTAAACTCCCCGCACAGGTACAGCGCCATCACTATTTATAGGGCCATCAACCGGCACCGCAATTTCAGTTTTTTATTCAATTAAAATAAGAAATTTAAATTGAGCATGGCTGCGCTATTACTGGTTCTGGCACCGTTAACCTATGCCCATAATATTCACTCCCCTGAGCATTAGGGTGATTTAGGTGCTGCTTATTGAACCTGTAAAACCACGGTAAATCAGTTGCCTGTTGATATTATCAGCGTGGTTAACGGCACGCTGAATCCTCTGAATTTGGACTATTATGCCAAAAAAACATTGTTAATAATGGTCATACTATTCAGGTTTGTATTAAAGGTGGCGGCACAATTAAATGAGATAGAGCGACTTTTACATTACGCCCATTCCATTTCCATGCGGCAAGTGAAAAGCGCATCCAGAGTATATCTCTCTCGTTAGAAATGCATTTTGTTCATGAAAGCGAACAAGATAAATTGCCCGTTATCGGTGTCACGTTCGAAGCAGGTCAAGTAAAACCTGCTGTTGAGGCGGTTTAAAAGCATGATCCTTCTAAAGTGAATCAAGAGAAAATGCTTAATAAACCATTGAGTCTCGCTGAACTGATTCCAGATAATAAATATTACTATCGCTTCAATGGCTCACTGACCACATTTCCTTGTTCAGAAGGCGTACGCTGGATAATAATGAAAAATTCAGTAAGCGCTTCGCCTGCGCAATTACCACCCTTTGTCCGCTTATTAGGCGATCACGGCAATAACCGTCTGGTTCAGCCACCGGACGATCGCCTTATAGTTGAGTAAAGCGTTGACGTCGCCTGACTGCATCCTGACATGCGACATGACCGAACCCTCTTCTAAACCCTTTTCTTCCGCCACATGTATCGTTAATCACGCTAAGTGACGTTTAATATCTGGCATTTTGTTGAACTTTATCGGAAAAACGTTTGTTCACAATTCCAGCATAAATCAGTAACTCTTTGAATTTAAATAATAAAAGTTAATGTAAGCTTACAACATCCCGATTCGCTTGATCTTTCCATGCTTATTGTTCAAAGTTTGGCCTTTCATCTTCCTGAAAAAATGCGTAATATACGCCGCCTTGCAGACACAGTATGGCATCCCGACTTCATGCGTATTGGAAACCTTCAGCTGAGAAATCGATTGATTGCAGCGCCTATGGCCGGTATTACCGACAGGCCTTTCAGGACGCTCTGTCATGAGATGGGTGCAGGCATGGCGGTTTCTGAGATGCTGTCATCAAACCCTGAAGTTTGGGCGAGTGACAAATCTCGGTTACGTATGGTGCACAGTGATGAGCCAGGCATTCGTGCCGTACAAATTGCCGGTTGCGATCCCAGCGAAATGGCCCAAGCTGCACGTGTTAACGTTAATGCCGGTGCACAGGTCATTGACATTAATATGGGCTGCCCTGCAAAGAAAGTTAACCGTAAAATGGCGGGTTCGGCCTTACTGCAATACCCCGAGACAGTGGAATCTATCCTCTCCGCGGTGGTTAATGCAGTGGATGTGCCGGTAACGCTTAAAATTCGTACTGGTTGGGATCCTGAAAACAGGAACTGTGTCGCGATTGCCCAATTGGCTGAACGCTGTGGCATTCAAGCCCTGACGATACATGGCCGCACTCGTGCCTGCCTGTTCAACGGGGAAGCTGAATACGACAGCATTCGGACAGTTAAGCAGAGTGTCTCTATTCCGATTATCGCGAATGGAGACATAACTGACCCGCATAAAGCCCGAGCGGTGCTCGACTACACCGGAGCCGATGCTCTGATGATAGGACGTGCTGCTCAGGGAAGACCGTGGATCTTCCGGGAAATCCAGCATTATCTGGACACTGGGGAGCTGCTTGCTCCGCTGCCCTTGGCAGAGGTGAAGCGCTTGCTTGTTTCGCATATACGTGAGCTGCACGACTTTTACGGTTCAGGCAAAGGATACCGTATAGCGCGAAAGCACGTCTCTTGGTATCTCCAGGAGCATGCCCCGAATGACCAGTTTCGGCGCACATTCAACGCCATTGAGGATGCCAGCGAACAGCTGGAGGCGTTGGAGGCATACTTCGAAAATCTTGCGTAACGAAATAAAGAGCTGAAAGAACTATGTTCGAACAACGCGTAAATTCTGACGTACTGACTGTTTCTACCGTTAACTCACAAGATCAGGTAACGCAAAAGCCGTTACGTGATTCGGTAAAACAAGCACTGAAGAACTATTTTGCTCAACTGAATGGTCAAGACGTTAGTGACCTGTATGAGCTGGTTTTGGCTGAAGTCGAGCAGCCTCTGTTGGACATGGTGATGCAGTATACCCGTGGCAACCAGACTCGCGCTGCCTTGATGATGGGTATCAACCGCGGTACGCTGCGTAAGAAATTGAAAAAATACGGTATGAACTGATTTTTAGTTCAGCCTGCTAATCACGCCAACCTTCGGGTTGGCGTTTTTATTTGTGCTTTATGCAACAAAGCCAAATAAAAACGCGTGAAACGATCAAGCGCCTAATGGTAACGAGTGTTGCAATCGCAAACGTAATATTTTCTCATCGCCTTGCTTGCCTCCCCTTTCTGTTTCTTCCCCTATGTTGCCGCTTATTGCGCGGTCTATGAGCTTTTGTGATCCCTCCCGACATTATTAGCAACAAGTCCTGCCTGTACATTTTATCCTGAGGCTCTTCTCACACTGCTTCCATATAGTGAAACTAATTGCACTAAATGTGATCGAGTCGGCTCGCTATGCTTCCTTTTGGTGCGCGATATTAGCGGAACTTTCTAAGTGCTTCGGAGTATTAACAGATCTTTCTAAGGAATTCATGATTCTGCAAACCTGGCATCAGCTTTGCAAAGTCGTGAATGGCTGACTGCCGCAGACAGGAAAAAACGCACAAAAAAGTGCGCAATACATAACAACACGATTCCGCCACACAGGATGCTTTATGAAAAAGATGATGCTCTCCACTTTGGTCGCTGCTGCTTCTCTCTTTGCCGTTGCTCAGCAAGCGCATGCAGGAACCACATTGGATGCGATTAAAAAGAAAGGGTTTGTTCAGTGCGGTATCAGTGACGGCCTGCCGGGCTTTTCCTACGCTGATTCCAACGGCAAATTCACGGGAATTGATGTCGACGTCTGCCGTGCAGCGGCGGCGGCAGTCTTTGGGGATTCCACTAAAGTGAAATATACCCCGCTGACGGCTAAAGAGCGCTTCACAGCGCTGCAATCAGGTGAAGTGGATATCCTTTCACGTAATACGACCTGGACCTCCGCGCGTGATGGCGGCATGGGCTTTTTGTTTGCTGGTGTGAATTATTATGATGGCATCGGCTTCCTGACACATCAGAAAGCGGGTCTCAAAAGCGCTAAAGAGCTGGATGGCGCTACCGTATGTATTCAGGCAGGCACCGATACCGAGCTGAACGTGGCGGACTTCTTTAAAGCCAATAAAATGCAGTACACACCTGTCACCTTTGATCGTTCTGACGAATCAGCTAAAGCGCTCGACAGCGGCCGCTGCGATACGCTGGCTTCTGATCAGTCTCAGCTCTATGCATTGCGCATTAAGCTGGGTAAACCAGACGAATTCATCGTGCTTCCTGAAGTCATTTCAAAAGAGCCGTTGGGACCGGTGGTACGCCGTGGTGATGATGACTGGTTCACCATCGTGAAATGGTCGCTTTACGCAATGCTAAATGCTGAAGAGATGGGCATCACTTCTAAAAACGTTGATCAGATGACGGCCAAACCTACCACGCCGGATATGGCGCACTTGCTGGGTGCTGAAGGCGACTTTGGCAAGGATTTGAAGCTTGATAATAAATGGGCTTACAACATCATCAAGCAGGTTGGTAACTATCAGGAAAGTTTTGACCGTAACGTTGGTAAAGACAGTGCGCTGAAAATCGCACGTGGTCAGAATGCGCTTTGGAACAACGGCGGTATTCAATACGCGCCACCGGTACGTTAATTACACCTCGCCAATCGGGCACCGTATTCTTCGGTGCCCCACCAAAGCTTTTGTCATTGAGGTTTCAACATGTCGCAACGCCCAATCGTGAAAAGGGATTTTTCATTCGGTAATCCCAAAGTTCGCGCCTGGCTTTACCAAACAATCGCGATAGTAGCGGTCATTGCGGTGGTGGGGTATCTCATCCACAACACAGTGATCAACCTGTCTAATCGTGGGATAACATCCGGTTTTGGTTTTCTGGAACGTAATGCTGGCTTCGGTATCGTCCAACATCTTATTGCTTATACAGAAGCAGATACCTATGCGCGTGTCTTTCTGGTTGGTTTAACTAACACTCTGCTGGTCTCCGCCCTTTGCATCGTGTTTGCCTCTTTTTTAGGTTTTTTTATTGGCCTTGCTCGCCTGTCTGAAAACTGGCTGCTGCGTAAAATCTCTAATATCTATATCGAGACCTTCCGTAATATTCCGCCACTGCTGCAAATTTTCTTTTGGTATTTTGCCGTGTTGCGTAATTTGCCGGGACCGCGCCAGGCGTTAAGTGCATTTGATATGGCTTTTGTTAGTAATCGAGGTTTATACGTTCCCTGGCCTACGTACGCAGCGGGAACCTGGCCTTTTGTTATCGCATTGCTGCTAGCCGTTGCCGCTAGCTATGGGATGTTTCGTTTTAATCGGACGCATCAGCGCAAAACCGGCCAATTGCGTCGTACCTGGCCCATAGCGATCGCTATGCTTGTCATTTTTCCATTCATTGCACATTTGGGATTTGGGGCCGCTACCCATTGGGATTTACCACAACTGCGTGGATTTAACTTCCGCGGTGGCTTCGTGATGATTCCTGAACTGGCCGCGTTAACGCTGGCATTGTCGATTTATACATCGTCATTTATCGCTGAAGTTATACGCTCTGGTATTCAGTCAGTACCGTATGGACAGCATGAGGCTGCGCGTTCGCTGGGCTTACCGCATCCAGTCACGTTACGTCAGGTCATTATTCCACAGGCGATGCGCGTCATCATTCCACCGCTGACCAGCCAATACCTCAACATAGTGAAAAACTCCTCTCTGGCCGCAGCTATCGGTTATCCCGATATGGTGTCGTTGTTTGCCGGGACCGTGCTCAACCAAACTGGCCAGGCGATCGAGACCATTGCGATAACTATGGGCGTTTACCTGATTATCAGCTTGTTGATTTCATTATTGATGAACCTCTACAACCGCAAAATTGCGCTGGTTGAGCGTTAAGAGAACGGGATAACTATGTCTGTTACTACACATGAAACACCGCCCGTACCTACCACGCCAATAAGTCGCGCCTGGAGTTGGGCACGTAAGAATCTGTTTTCAGGTTGGGTGAACTCCCTGCTTACCCTCTTTTGCATCTGGGTGATGTGGAGTGTGATTCCACCGGCATTGAATTGGTTAATCTTTCAGGCTAACTGGTTTGGCACAACCCGTGCTGACTGCACGAAAGAAGGCGCATGTTGGGTATTTATCCATTCGCGCTTTGGTCAGTTTATGTATGGGCTTTACCCACATGAGCAGCGCTGGCGTATTAACCTGACGCTGATTATTGGCCTGCTTTCAATTGTTCCGATGTTCATCAAGAATTTGCCATACAGAGGGCGCTATATCGCTGCTTGGGCGGTTACTTATCCCATTATCGTCTGGTTCATGTTGTATGGTGGATATTTTGGTCTTGAGCGCGTGGAAACGCGTCAATGGGGTGGTTTAACGCTAACGTTAATTATCGCTGCTGTTGGGATCGCCGGTGCATTGCCATTGGGTATTTTGTTAGCGCTAGGACGCCGTTCACACATGCCAGTTGTACGCTCGCTTTCAGTAATATTTATTGAATTCTGGCGTGGTGTTCCGCTAATTACTGTGCTGTTTATGTCTTCGGTGATGTTGCCGCTGTTCATGGCCGAGGGCACCACTATCGATAAGTTAGTGCGCGCATTGGTTGGCGTCATACTTTTCCAATCGGCTTATGTCGCAGAAGTGGTAAGAGGCGGGTTACAAGCGCTGCCGAAAGGCCAATATGAAGCTGCGGAGTCGCTGGCGTTAGGATACTGGAAGACTCAGATGCTGGTTATATTACCTCAAGCATTGAAGCTAACTATTCCCGGCCTGGTGAATACTATTATTGCGCTATTTAAAGACACTAGCCTGGTAATCATTATTGGCCTTTTCGATCTCTTCAGCAGCGTTCAGCAGGCAACTGTCGATCCAGCATGGCTAGGCATGTCCACTGAAGGCTACGTATTTGCCGCGCTTGTTTATTGGATTTTTTGTTTCAGCATGTCGCGTTATAGCCAGTATCTGGAAAAGCGCTTTCACACCGGGCGTAAATCGCACTGAGGTTTTTAAATGACACAAATTATCACTCCATCTGCCAATGCTATGATGATTACGCTCGAAAATGTGAATAAATGGTACGGACAATTTCATGTTCTCAAAGATATTAATCTTCATGTAAAACCGCGTGAGCGCATTGTATTATGCGGCCCTTCCGGTTCAGGTAAGTCGACGACTATTCGTTGTATCAATCATTTAGAAGAACATCAGCAAGGTCGAATTGTGGTAGATGGCATCCATCTCAACGATGATGTCCGCAATATTGAGAAAGTTCGAACAGAAGTGGGTATGGTATTTCAGCACTTCAATTTATTTCCCCATCTGACAGTTTTGCAGAACTGTACGTTGGCTCCTTCATGGGTACGTAAAATGCCAAAGAAGGAAGCTGACGAGCTGGCTATGCATTATCTGGAGCGAGTCCGTATTGCCGAGCATGCCCACAAATTTCCGGGTCAGCTTTCAGGTGGTCAGCAACAGCGTGTAGCCATTGCTCGCTCTCTGTGTATGAAACCGAAAATTATGCTTTTTGATGAACCTACCTCAGCACTCGATCCCGAAATGGTAAAAGAGGTACTCGATACCATGATCGGTTTGGCTGAAGATGGTATGACAATGCTATGCGTCACGCATGAGATGGGGTTTGCTCGTACCGTGGCTGATCGAGTGATCTTTATGGATCGTGGTGAAATCGTTGAGGTTGCTCCACCGCAGGAGTTCTTTGCGAACCCTAAATCGGAACGCACGCGCGCTTTCCTGTCGCAGGTTATCCATTAACAGGATGACAATTATGCCGTTCACACCCGGCCACGCGCCGGGTTTTTTATATGTATTTTTGCGGTGTCTCGATCACGTCAATCTTTCCATCCCATTGATTAAATAGACGTTATTTTACCGTGGAATTTATAGACGCAAGGACAGGAAAGGATTAAAAATGTTGTTTTTATTAACGTACAAAACGAAAAAAGCCCTTTGCAGATGCAAAGGGCTTTTTCTTATTTGATGCCTGGCAGTTCCCTACTCTCGCATGGGGAGACCCCACACTACCATCGGCGCTACGGCGTTTCACTTCTGAGTTCGGCATGGGGTCAGGTGGGACCACCGCGCTACAGCCGCC
>Ga0160472_100138_pt1 | contig 109830 bp, 88 predicted proteins | sample HID1973M_E11MG_FD_108267 | JGI IMG/M metagenome (GOLD analysis project Ga0160472, IMG submission 108267) | Enriched mosquito-associated microbial communities from UW Madison campus, WI, USA - HID1973M_E11 MG | ecosystem: Host-associated > Arthropoda: Insects > Digestive system > Unclassified ... | reverse complement strand
CTTGCCGTGCCACTTGCACTGTCTGCGGCCGCGCCCTTGCAGGGCGCGCATGCGCTGGCAGGCGCATGCCGCTACGCAGGCGGATCGCATGCGATCCGAAACCCCTGCTCCGCCCTAGCCAGAACCGCTTCGCTTCATTCTGAAACAGTCTATGAGTGCGTTGCCACGCGCCCGGCGGGCCCGGCTACACCAGCACGGATTTCACCTCCAGGTACTCGGTCAGCCCATGTACCCCATTCTCCCGGCCGTTGCCGGACGACTTGTACCCGCCGAACGGTAGCGAGAAGTCCATCGGCGCAGCATTGATGCGCACGGAGCCGGCGCGCAGGCGGGCCGCCACGCGGCGGGCGCGGTCGACGTTGCCCGACGCGATGTAGGCGGCCAGCCCGTAGTCCGTGTCGTTGGCGATGTTCACGCCATCGTCTTCGCTGTCGTACGGGATCATGACCAGCACCGGCCCGAAGATTTCCTCGCGGGCGATGGCCATGTCGTTGTCGACATCCGCGAAGACGGTCGGACGCGTGTAGAAGCCCTTGTCGAGACCTTCCGGACGCCCCGGCCCGCCGGCGATCACGCGCGCGCCTTCCTCGATGCCGGCGGCGATCATCTGCTGCACTTTCCCGAACTGCGCACGATTCGCAATCGGGCCGAGCTTCGTCGCCGGGTCGGCCGGATCACCGACGGTCAATGCACTCGCGGTGGCGGCTGCCACCGTCACGGCCTCTTCGTAGCGCGCGCGCGGCACCAGCATGCGGGTCGGCGCGATACACGTCTGCCCGGAATTCATCATGATCGAGGCCACGCCACCCTGCACGGCGGTGGCGATGTCGGCGTCGTCGAGGATCAGCAGCGGCGACTTGCCGCCGAGTTCCTGGTGCACGCGCTTGACGGTCGGTGCGGCGCTGATGGCCACCTCGATGCCGGCGCGCGTCGAGCCGGTGATGGAGATCAGGTCGACCTCCGGGTGCGACGACAGGCGCGCCCCCACTGACTTGCCGTCGCCGTAGATCATGTTGAACACGCCGGCCGGCGTGCCGGCGTCGTGCATGATCTGCGCGAACAGGTGCGCGTCGAGCGCCGAGATTTCCGAAGGCTTGAGCACCATCGTGCAGCCGGCGGCGATGGCCGGGCCGACCTTCGCGGCGATCAGGGCCAGCGGCCAGTTCCACGGCGTGACGAGCGCGGCCACGCCGATCGGCTCGTAGCGGACGTAGTGCCTGCCGTGGCTGGTCTCGAACTCGAACTTGCGCAGCGCGTCGAGCGCCGACTGCAGGTACGCCAGCCCGACCGGGGCCTGGATGGTGTTGCATACGCTGACCGGCGCGCCCATCTCGAGGCGCACGGCCTCGCCGAGTTCGCCGAGGCGGGCCTTGTACGTCGCCATGACGCGTTCAAGGAGGGCAATGCGTTCCTCGCGGCTCGATTGCGACCACGACGGGAACGCGGCACGAGCCGCGGCCACCGCGCGGTCGGCATCCTCGGCGGTGCCGAGCGAGAGCTTGCCGATGACGGCCTCGCTGGCCGGGTTGACGATGTCCATCACGGTGGCGCCGGCGGCCGGAGCCACCCATTCGCCGTTGATGTAGAAGGTGTCGATATGTTTCATGGGGGTGCCTGTCAGTGCCTAGCGATCGGCGTCACGATGTTGAAGGAGGGATCGAACGAGGTCATGAAGCCCATCAGGTCGGCCAGCTTGCGCCCGTCTCCTTCGATCTTGATTTCGCCGTTGTGCATCGCGTCCGCCAGCGTGACCTGGCGCAAGCCGATGCGGTCCAGCGTCGCCTTGCTCATCGCCACGGTCGCATCGGCTTTGGCGTGTTGCATGCCTTCGCGGTAGGTCAGGACGCCGTTGCGCAGCGTGAGGGCGAAGGCCTTCTTCAGGTCCGGGAACACCCAGTTCAGCGTCATGTCGTGGCCGACGGCCTTGTCCGAGTCGAGCCGCACGCCCATGTAGTCGAAGAACATCGACGGCTCCAGCGCACGCACGAGGTCTTCGGCCTGCCGCGTGGAGTACGACCCGGTCCCGTTGCGAAGCTCCAAAGCGCCGGTCAGGTACATGTTCCGCCACAGCGAATTCTCGGACTGGTAGCCAAGCTGTTCGAGCGCGTCGGCCTGCGCGTTGCGTGCATCCTGGTTCTGCGGCTCGGCGAAGACGAGATGGTTGCCGATCTCCGCGGCCCAGCGGTAGTCACCCCTGGCGATGGCGTCGCGCATCATCGCGAGCACCTTCTCCGCGCCGCCCATCGCCGCGACGTAGCGCTTGCCGGCCGCCTCGGGTTCCAGCGGCTCCAGGTTGGCCGGATTGCCATCGTAGAAGCCCAGGTAGCGCTGGTACACCGCGCGCGAATTGAAGCTCAGCGAGCCGTAGTAGCCGCGTGCGTACCACTTCTTCTCCAGATCGCCAGGGAGCTTGCGCATCGCTTCGGCGATCTGCATCGGCGTCAGGCCCTGGTTCAGCAGGTGCAGCGTATGGTCGTTGAGGTAGGTGTACATGTCGCGCTGGTCGGCCAGCAGCGTCCGGATGCGCTCGCCGCCCCAGGTCGGCCAGTTGTGCTGCGCGAGCAGGACGTCGGTCCTGTCACCGTAGCGCACGAGGCTTTCGTCGAGGAACTTGCCCCATGCCTTCGGATCGCGCACCAGCGCGCCGCGTGGCGTGAGGATGTTGTGCATCGTCCGCGTCGCGTTCTCGGCCATGCACAGCGCGCGCAGGCGCGGCAGGTAGAAGTTCATCTCGGCCGGTGCCTCGGTGCCCGGCGTGAACTGGAACTCGAAGTCGACGCCGGCGATGCGGCGGGTCTCGTACGGCTTCGAAATGGTGACGGTCGGCGCGATCAGGCTGATCGTCCCGCCCGCCATGCTGCTCTTGCCGATGCCGGTATCGACCTGCCCCAGTTCGTTGCGCGGCACGGCGGCCGCGGCTTGATAGACGGCGCGCCGGAACATCGCCGTACCGGCGAAGACGTTCTCGCTGACCGCTTCCTGCATGAAGCCGGCCGGCGCGTAGACGGCCACCTTGCCCGCCTTGACGTCGGCTTCATCCACCACGCCGCGCACGCCGCCGAAATGGTCGACGTGGCTATGCGTGTAGATCACCGCCACCACGGGCTTGCGCGGACGATTGGCGTAGTAGAGCGCGAGTGCGACCCTGGCTGTCTCGGTGTACATCAGCGGGTCGACGATGATGATGCCGCGCTCGCCTTCGATGATGGTCATGTTGGCCAGGTCGACGCCCCGCACCTGGTAGATGCCATCCGTCACCTTGAAGAGGCCGGCATTGCTGTTGAGTTGCGCCATGCGCCACAGGCTCGGGTTGACCGAGTCCGGGCTCATGGCCGCCTTCTCGAAGGCATAGGCCGATGCCCGGCGAATGGGTTTCCCGTCCGCATTGAGGATCTCGCCCGTGAACGGCGCGACCAGGCCGCGGCTGGCCTCGTCGTAGTCCGCGCGGTCGTCGAACGGCAACTGCTGCAGCAGCGCGGCGTTGGCCGTCGCGGTGAATGCGCTGGCCGGCTTGGGCTGCTCGGCGGCGCTCACGACCTGCGCGCTGGAAGCGGCGGCAAGCGCGGCCGCGGTCGCCAGGGTCATCCAGCGGCTCGCGGATCGCGCGCTGCGCGGCGCAAGGCTCGTCCGCGTCGCGCCGGCGGCTTCCTGCGGCGCGGCTGGCTTCGCTTCGACCCGGGGCGCTGCTGCCTGCCCGAATGAAAACGCATCCGCCCGCCTGATGCCACGCACGAGATCGGCGGCTTTTTCGCCGATCATGATGGCCGGCGCGTTCGTGTTGCCGCCGATCACCGTCGGCATGATGGAGGCATCCGCCACGCGCAGGCCTTCGACGCCGCGCACGCGCAGTTCGGCATCGACGACGGAATGCGCGTCGCTGCCCATGCGGCAGGTGCCGACCGGATGGAAGATGATGTCCACCTGCTCGCGAATCCACTCGCGCACCGCCGCGTCGTCGCTGCCGTCGAAGCGCAGGTGTCCGTAGTTGTGCGCCGCGCCGCCCAGCGCCGCCAGCGACGGCTGCGCGAGGATGCGCCGCGCGATGCGGACGCCCTCGACCATCGTTTCCATGTCGCGCCCATCGGCCATCAGGTTCTGGTCGATGCGCGGCGCCACGCGTGTGTCGGCGGAAGCAAGCAGCACCTGCCCGCGGGTGTGCGGGCGCAGGACGCAGACATGCAGGCAGTACCCGTGCACGCTGCGCTTCTTCGAATCGCCCAGCGTCGTCGTGAAATGCAGTTGCAGGTCAGGCTCGGCGAGGTCGGGATGGCTCTTGATGAAGCCCCCCGTCTCGGCGATGTTCGACGCGAACATGCCGAACCGTTCCTTCTTGTAGCGGCGCCATTCTCCGAACAGTCGCAGGCCGCCGCGCAGCGTGGCTGCGTAGAGGTCCGTACTGGACAGGCGATGCTGCAGCTTCATGTCGGGGTGTTCCTGCAGGTTCTGGCCGACGCCCGGCGCATCGACGACCAGATCGATGCCCTGCTGGCGCAGGTGGGCGGCCGGCCCGATGCCGGAGGCCATCAGCAGTTGCGGCGAGTTGAACGTGCCGGCGCAAAGGATGATTTCGCGGCGGGCCGTCAGCACGCTTTCGACACCGTCGCGCACCACGCGCACGCCGGCCGCGCGCTTGCCGTCGAATACGATGCGCAACACCTGCGTGTTTGTCAGTACGTGAAGATTCGCGCGCCCGCCGTTCAGCGAGTCCGGGTTGCCCTGGTGGAGATACGCGCGGGCGGCATTCCAGCGCTCGCCGTTCCGTTGCGTGCGCTGGAAATAGCCGGCGCCTTCCTGCTGTGCGCCGTTGAAGTCATGGTTGTACGGAATGCCCGCGGTCTGCGCGCATTCGACGAAGCGGCGGTCGAACGGATTGAGGGAGCGCGTGTCGACCACGTGCAGCGGCCCGCGGCCGCCGTGCCATGCGTCCGCCTCGTGGCCGGCGAGGCGTTCGTTGCATTCGGAGCGCTTGAAGTAGGGCAGCACGTCGTCCCACCCCCAGCCGTCGCAGCCCGCGGCGGCCCAGCCGTCGTAGTCGGACGGCACGCCGCGGATATAGATCATGCCGTTGATCGACGAACTGCCGCCGAGGCCGCGGCCACGCGGCTGGTAGCCGCGCCGGCCGTTCAGCCCGGGCTGTGGTTCGGTGGCGAAGCCGTAGTTGTAGGGGCCCGGCTTCGGTACGGTTGCTGCCAGGCCGATGGGGATGGTGATGGCGGGGCTGAAGTCGTGCCCCCCGGTTTCCAGCAATGCCACGCTTCCTGCCCCGGCATCGGCAAGCCGGCCAGCCACCGCGCACCCGGCTGACCCTGCGCCGACGATGATGTAGTCGTAAACCTCGTTCATATTCGCTTCTGTGTCCGGTTCTGCCCAAGACGGAAGGCGGATCGCGCAGGCGCTCGTGGCAAACCTCGCGTGGCTTCCGCAGGATCAATTGATAATGCGGATTATATTTTTGCGGGACACCGGTGCGAGCGCAATCGGCATGGCGGGGGGAGAGGGAAAACCCCGATGGGACTTAACTGGGGGGTGCGGGGGTACTTTTGGTGGGCGGCCGACACCGGCGGCTACGCGTCCAGATAGGCGCAAAACGCCCGCGTCAGCTCGTCGTCGAACGCCGGGCTCGCCAATCGCAGGGGTCCCGGATTGTTCAGCATCGCGTTGATGATGCTGCTGATGGCGAACTGGAAGGCGATACGGATACGCGACGCCAGCAACGCCCGGTCCGCGCCGCCGTGCAGCCGCCCGAGCACCGGCACCGCGTCTTCGACGAATTCGTACCGCCCGGCCTTCAGACGGGGCCACGCGGTGCCGCGGGGCTCCAGCAGCGTCGCCCGCAGCACGCCCTGGTGCCGCAGCGTCACGCGCCGCAGATCGGCAAGCAGCGCGTGAATGCCCGCCGGAAGGGTCCAGTCCCCGTCGTTCAACGCATGCAGGCGCTCGCGCATCGTGCGATGCGAGTCGTCTTCCGCGACGGCCTGCAATGCCCGGAAGAAGGCCTGCTTGCTGTCGAAGCGGCCATAGAAGGCGCCCGTCGTGACCCCGGTCGCGGCGCATAGCTCCTGGATGGTGACGCTGTCGAAGGAGCGGTCGCACAGGAGTTCCCGTCCGGCGCGAAGCAGCGCCTGGGTCGTCCGTCCCGCGCGGCTGTAACGGGGAGGCACGAATCCCGGCTGGCCTTCGAGCGCCTTAAGCGGCTTAAGTGGCGTGGGCGGCTTGGGTTTCGTCATGGATGTCTCGGCTTATGGTTCGTCGTGGTTTTCCCGAGCCCACCCGTTCCGGCAGTTGCGGCCGGCCCGGCCACGCACGAAAAATATATCCACAATTACAAATTGGAGGCAAGCATGCATACGTTGAAGGCTGAGGCATCCACGGTGGCCGGGCCGGCGGTGGTGCGTCCCGGCGCCCTGCGCTCGTCGTTCACAGTCGCGCGCATCTCGCCGGCGCTGGGGGCGGAGGTCGGCAATATCGACCTGGCCGTCGCGCAGGACGACGAGACCATCGCGGCACTGCGCGCCGCGCTCGTCGAGCACAAGGTGCTGGTGTTCCGTGACCAGGACATCACGCCGGCGCAGCACGTGGCGCTGGCGCGCCGGTTCGGTGAGCTGGAGGTGCATCCCACGTTTCCGCACGACGACGAATTCCCCGAGCTCGTGCTGCTGGGCGGCGACGACAGGAAGCCGGCGATGGAGAACGGCTACCACAGCGACGTGTCGTGGCGCGAGATTCCGTCGATGGCGTCGATGCTGCGCTGTGTGCAATGCCCCGACATCGGCGGCGACACGGTGTGGGTCAACATGGCGCTGGCCTACGAGCGGCTGCCCGGGCATCGCAAGCAGCAGATCGACGGACTGCTCGCGGTGCACGACATCGGCCCGGCCTTCGGCGACAAGATGACGCCGGAGCAGCGCCGCCAGTTTGCGCCAGCCATCCACCCGGTCGTGCGCACGCACCCCGAGAGCGGCGAGAAGATCCTCTACGTCAACGGCGGCTTCGTCACGCACTTCGCCAATTTCAGGAGCCGCAATCCGGTGCGCGGCGCCTTCGAGTCGCAATCGGAGAAGCAGGACCTGATGGACTACCTGCTGCGCCAGCCCGCCATCCTCGAATACCAGATGCGGCTGCGCTGGCGGCCCAACACCATCGCGTTCTGGGACAACCGCTCCACCCAGCACTACGCGATCCAGGACTACTTCCCTGCCGTGCGGCGCATGATGCGGGCGACCATCATCGGCGAGCGTCCGGCCTGAGCCGCGTGCCGGTCGCACCCGTCGAACCCATCGACCCCACCGCACAAGGAGCCGCGAGATGAAATGGAAGACACTGTTCTGCATTGCCACGCTCGCCTGCAGCCTGGCCGCCCACGCCGACACCTATCCCAGCCGACCCATCACCCTGGTCGTTCCGGGGGCGCCTGGCGGTGCCGTGGATACCCTCTCGCGGGCACTTGCCGAGGTGATGAGCCGGCGTATGGGCCAGCCGGTCATCGTCGAAAACAAGCCGGGAGCCGGCGGCATGCTCGGCACGCAGTACGTCGCCCGCGCCGCGCCGGATGGCTACACGCTGCTGGTCACGACGTCGGCGCCCATCCTCACCGCGCCGTTCCTGTTCTCGAAAGTGCCATATGACGTGAAACGGGACCTGACGTTCGTGTCGCAGATCTGTACCGGGCAACTCGTGCTGGCCGTCAACCCGCAGAAGGTGCCTGCGAAGACGATGAAGGCGTTCGTTGCCTGGGCGCAGCAGCACAAGGGCACCGTGACGTATGGCTCCTACGGCGTCGGTTCGGCGGGACACCTGATGGCCGCCTACCTGAGCGACTCGAACCACCTCGACATGACGCATGCCGCCTACAAGGGCGAAGCGCCAATGGTGCAGGACCTGATCAGCGGACAGATCGAGTGGGGCATCGGTTCGCTGGGCGTGATGGGGCCGCACCTGCGCGACGGACGGTTGCGCGCGGTGGCCGTCATGGGCGACCAGCGGCCCGCCGAGTTGCCCGACGTGCCGACCATGGCCGAATCCGGTTATCCGCAGCCCGAGTACCGTCCGGTCGGCTGGGCCGGCATGCTGGCACCGGCCAACATTCCGCCCGAGGTGCTGAAGCGGCTGGAGGATGAAGTCCGCGGCGCCGTCCAGACCGCCGCGATGAAGGCGCGCCTCCAGGTCTACGGCATGTATCCGCTGGGGACCACCTCGGTCGAGTTCCGGCGCGATTTCGAACGCACGCTCCCGGTGACGGAACGACTGGTCCGCCTGTCCGGCGCGCGCGTCGACTGAGGCATGGCAATGATGATGTCCCGGTGGTGATGTCCGACTGGCTGGCGAATGGCCTGATCCTGCTTGCCGGCATGGCGATCGGCGCGACGTCGATCGGCGGGGTGCTGGTCGTCCCCGCGCTGTCGGGCCTGGCCGGCATGCCTCTGGCGCAGGCGGTTGCGGCCGCCAGCCTCGCGTTCCTGCCTACCGGCGTGATGGGATGGCTGTCCGCGCGGCGCCACGCCGCACCCGGCGCCTGCGCATGGCCGCTGAACGTGGCCGCGCTGGCTGGCGCCGTGGCGGGCGCGGCATTCGCACACGCCATGCCGGCGGGGCCGGCGCGCATCGGGCTGGCGCTGCTGGCGGCGGGGGCCGGCCTGTTCGGGCTGGTGCCGGCGTCGGCTACGGCATCGGCGCGTCCGATGCCCGGCCGCACGGCGCAGATCGCTCTTGGCCTGGCGGTCGGCTTCCTGTCGGCCGCCTCCGGCACGGGCGGGCCGGTCCTGCTGCTGCCCCTGCTGATGCTGTGGCGCGCGCCAACGATCGCGGCCATCTCGGCTGCGATGGCCATCCAGCTTCCCGTGGCCGCCGCCGCGAGCGCGACCCACCTCCTGGCCGGCGAACTGCCTGCCGCGCTCGGCGTGCAGATCAGTGTCACCTTGCTGGCCGGGGCGTGGGCCGGCCGCTGCCTCGCCCGCCGGTGGCCACCCAGGGTCCTGCGGGTCATCGCGTCGCTCTGTCTCATCGGCGTGGCCGGCTGGTACGGCCTTTCGTTCAGGAGTCCCTGAGTCGTGCGGCCGTGGCAGTTTCCCGATCCCCGATCCCCACCACCTCCTGAAAGGAGAATCCCGTGACTGAATCCGACATCAAGACGCTGATGGCCACCTTCGGCGCCGCATTCCGCGCCGGCGACGCGGACGCCGCCATCGCCTGCCTCGCCGAGGACTTCACCTGGCATCTGCCAACCGGCAGCGGCGATCCGCGCGGGGACGTGCTGGAGGGCAGGGAGGCCGTGCGCCGCTACCTGCGCGCGCGCTTCGCGGCGCAGGCGAGCGGCGGCCATGGCGTGACCTTCTCGGACAGCCGCATGGAGATCTTCGGCGACGTGGTGCTGCTGCGTTATCGCGTGCGCGGGACGGCGGAAGACGGGCGGGCCGTCGACGCGGCGGGGCTGGATGTCTTTCGGGCCGCAGGAGGGCGGTTGGTCTCGAAGGATGCGTACTGGAAGCAGGTGGCGTGGTGAGGTGAAACGCCCGATGGCTTCTCCCCTCTCCCCCAGGGAGAGGGGTTGGGGGTGAGGGCAGGCGCATCGGGATGCGGTAGCGGTCGACGAACCGCCTTCCCTCACCCCCGCCCCTCTCCCACAGGGAGAGGGGAGCAAACACGCGGGCAATTCTTGCTTGTCGTGAAGCTCAGTCCAGATCGATCACCGCATCCACCGCATAGGCCCCCTGGCCCTCTGGCATCGCGATGACCGGATTCAGGTCGATCGACTGCAGGCGCGGACCCGCGGCCACGGCAAACGCCGACAGCCGCGACAGCGTCTTCGCCAGCGCGGGGATGTCCGCCACCGGCCGACCGCGCGCGCCCAGCAGCAGCGGCGCGCCCTTGATCGAGCGGATCATCTCCTCGGCCACGTCCTCGCCGAACGGGCAGCGGTGGAATACCACGTCCTTCAGGATCTCGACGAACACGCCGCCCAGGCCGAACATCGCCACCGGCCCGAAGGTCGGGTCGCGCTGGATGCCCATGATGCATTCCACGCCGCCGGAAAGCTGGCGGGCGACGAGAACGCCTTCGATGCGGGCCGTCGGCGCGGCGCTGCCGGCACGGTCCAGCAGCGTGGCGAAACCGGCGCGCACGGCCTCCTCGTCGCGCACGTTCAGCAGCACGCCGCCGATTTCCGACTTGTGGAGAATGTCGGGCGACAGGATCTTCATCACCACCGGGAAGCCGATCTCGCGCGCGGCGGCGACCGCGGCATCCGCGTCGGCGCAGGCACGCTCCGGCGCGCTCGGGATGCCGGCCTCGGCGAGCAGGCGCTTGGCCTCGGCTTCGGTCGGGGTCTGTGCGGGCAGGGCGACCGTTCCCACTTCCGGGGCCGGCGCCAGCGTCCTGCCGGCGAATGCCTTGCCGAAGCGGCCCATCGCGGCGATGGCCGTCACGGCACGGTTCGGGTCCTCGAACACGGTGAACCCGGCGGCTTCATAGGTATCCAGCACGTCGCGCGGGCCACGCAGCACCAGCACGTAGAGGCGGTCCGGGAAGCGCTCGCGCACCTTCGAGAGCTGCCCGCGCAGCAGCGGCGCGACTTCCGGCGTGGAGCCGGCGTAGCTGAAGAAGCCCAGCACGGAAGTATAGCCGCCCTCCGCAAGCATCGCCTCGGTGAATGGCGTGATCAGCGACGGGTCGTTGATGAACTGCGCGGTGGTGTCCACCGGGTTGCGCGGGGCGCAGATCGGCAGCATCTCCAGCATGCGCTTTTGCGCCGCGGCGGGCATTTCCGGCATCGGCAGGCCGAGGTCCTCGGCAGCATCCGAGACGATCACGCCGGCGCCGCCGCTGACGGTGATTACGCCCAGCGTGTTGTTCTCGGGGAACACGCCACGCGTGGCGAGCCGCACGATGTCGAGCATTTCCTCGGTGGTGCCGGCACGCACCACGCCGAGTTCCTCCAGCACCGCATCCACCACCGCGTCGTCGCCCGCGATGGACGCCGTGTGCGAGCGCGCCGCCGCGCCGCCCACTTCGCTGCGGCCCACCTTCATCATGACCACCGGCTTGCGGGCCGCGCGCGCGGCCTTCAGCGCCTCGACCAGGCCGATGCCGTCGTTGATGCCTTCGGAGTAGAGCGCGATCACGTCGGTATTGGGATCGGCCACCATCAGGCGGACGATGTCGCCCAGCGTCAGGTCGGCCTCGTTGCCGGTCATGACGATGTTCGACGGATACACGCCCGCGTCCATGGCGGCCGCCACCAGGTGGCTGCCGTAGGCGCCCGACTGGCTGACGATGCCCACGCGGCCCGGCCGGATGCCTTCCATCGTGGCGAACGACGAGAAGCTGCCGACGAAGCCGGTCTTCAGGTTCACCAGCCCCAGCGAGTTCGGTCCGAGCAGGCGCATGCCGCCCTTGCGTGCGGCGGCCACCAGTTCGGCCTGCATCGCCACGCCTTCGCCGCCCACTTCGGCAAAGCCGGCGCTGAACAGAATGGCGCCCGGCACGCCGCGCTGCGCCAGCGCCGTCACGGTCGCCAGCACCTGCTGCGCGGGCACGGCGACGATGGCGACGTCCGGCACCTCGGGGAGGGCATCGACCGACGGGTAGGCCGTCAGGCCCTGCACCGTCGCGCGGTTCGGGTTGACGGGCAGGATGCGCCCGGCGTAGCCGAGCTTGAGCATGGAAGCGATGGGACGGCCGCCGATACGGGCGGGATCGTCCGAGGCGCCGATGACGGCGACCGAGCGCGGGGACAGCAGGCGGTCCAGCGAGGGAGTGGTGGTCATGGGTGGGGTGTGCTGAATTGGGAGTCGGAGAGGTTTGCCGTTTTTCTCCCCTCTCCCATTCATGGGAGAGGGGCCGGGGGAGAGGGCAAGGGCGGCTCAATCAGCGTCGCCGCCGAGGGGCGCGCCGCACCCTCTCCCCCAGCCCCTCTCCCGCGAGCGGGAGAGGGGGGCAAGGCATCAGACCGGCCGGAACGTCGGCATCGGCGGCCCGTTGTCCGTCGGCGTGAAGGTCAGTTCGACCTTCTGGCCGATGCGCACGGTATCGAGGTCGCAGTCGACGATCTGCGTCATCATCGTCACGCCTTCGTCGAGCGTGACGTAGGCCATGCAGAACGGCGTCGGACCCGCGCGGCGGGTCACGCTGTACGAGTAGACGGTGCCGCGGCCGCTGGACTGCTTCCAGTGTGTGGTGCCCATGCAGTGCGGGCACAGCGTGCGGGGATACCAGTGCGGCTTGCCGCAGTCGTCGCAATGCTTCACCAGCAGGCGGCCTTCGCGCGCGGCGGCCCAGAACTCGGCGTTGTCCGGATATTCGGTCGGCGCGCTGAAAACGGTAGGGGTGTGAGGTGTGGTCATGGCTTGAATCCGTGAAGAGTCTGTCGTGGCGTGCTTGGAGTGGCTAACAGAATCAGAAGGCCCTGCTGTCTTCTCCCCTCTCCCATTGGGAGAGGGGCGGGGGTGAGGGGCGGCGCCACGTCGAGCGATATCGCTTGCCCGACCGCCTGCCCTTACCCCCAGCCCCTCTCCCGCAAGCGGGAGAGGGGAGCAAGCCGCTGTACATTCTGTTGGCGCCTCTTACTCGCGTTCGAGGATCAGCGTGGCGCTGCCGTGGCGCGCGCCGAGCAGGCCGCCGGTGCCTTGCGCAAGCGCGAGGCGGCAGTCCGGCACCTGCACGGCCGGATGCGCTTCGCCGCGCAACTGGCGCACGGCCTCGATCACCTTGGTGATGCCGCCGCGGTTGGCCGGGTGGTTGTTGCACAGGCCGCCGCCGTCGGTATTGAAGGGCAGCTTGCCTACGCCGGAGATCAGGTTGCCGTCCATCACGAACCTGCCACCTTCTCCTTTTTTGCAGAAGCCGAGGTCTTCCAGCTGCATCAGCACGGTGATGGTGAAGCTGTCGTAGATCGACGCATACTGGATGTCGGCCGGCGTCACGCCGGCTTCGGCGAAAGCCGCCGCGCCCGACACCTTCGCCGCCGACCAGGTCAGGTCGACCTGGCCGCCGAGCTGGCCCTTGATGTGCTCGCCCGCACCGAGGATCTTCACCTTCGGACGGTTCAGCTTCGCGGCGATTTCCGGGCGGGCCACGATCAGCGCGCCGCCGCCATCGGACACCACGCAGCAGTCGAGCTTGTGCAGCGGGTCGGAGACGAGGTCAGAATTCACCACGTCTTCCACCGTCACCACGTTGCGCAGCATGGCGTGCGGATTGTGCTGCGCGTGGTGCGACGCGGCCACCTTGATCCACGCCAGTTGCTCGGCGGTGGTGCCGTACTCGTACATATGGCGCTGGGCGACCATCGCATACGAGTTGACGGTGAGCGGGCTGTAGGGCGCCTCGAACGGCATGTCGGGGAGGTTGGGCCCCCAGTTGCGCGCCTTGGTGCCGCTGGAGCCTTCCGAACGCGGACGGCCGGCCAGCGTGATCAGCGCCACGTTGCACTTGCCCATGGCGATGGCCTGGGCCGCGTGCGAGACGTGCGCCAGGTACGACGAGCCGCCGGTCTCGGTGGAGTCGACGTGGCGCACCTTCAGGCCCAGGTAGTCGACCATGTTCAGCACGCCCAGTCCGGGCGCGTCGCCGGCGCAGAAATAGCCGTCGACGTCAGCCAGCGTCAGGCCGGCGTCTTCGAGCGCGCCCTTGGCGCATTCGGCGTGGAGCTGGGCGACGGTCTTGTCCGGCGCCTTGCGGGTGGGGTGCTCGTACGCACCGACGATATAGGCCTTGCCATTGATGCTCATGCTTGCTTCCTTGCAGGGGAGGGGGTGATCGGGAGATCGGGGAGGATGTGGCCGGCCTGTCATTCCGGCTCGATGCCGGCGAGGGAGATCAGGCGCTTCCACATCTGCTGGTCGGCCACGATGGTGGCGCGCAGTTCGGGCCCGTTGCCGGGGAACGGCGAGCTCCCGCGCATGCCGTAGTGCTTCGTGGCCTCGGGCGAATTGACGAATTCGAGCGCATAGCGCGAGAGCTTGTCGACGATGGGCTGCGGCGTGCCGGCCGGGGCGAACAGCGCGGTCCAGGAGTTCACGCCTGCGCGCGGCAGACCGGCTTCGGTCATGGTCGGCACGTCTTTCAGTTGCGGCAGGCGCGCCGGGCTGGTCACCGCCAGGGCGCGCAGCTTGCCGGACTGGATCTGCGCCACGGCTGCCGAGACCTCCACCACGCCATAGTCGACGATCCCGCTCATCAGGTCCGGCAACAGGTTGCTCATGGCCTTGTAGGGCACGCTCAGGGCCTGGATCTTCGCGGCATCGTTGAAGTTGGCGAGGATGGTGCGGTAGCCGGTGCTCGATGTGCCGAAGCTCAGCTTGCCCGGCCTGGCGCGGGCCGCGGCCACCAGGTCCGCGACCGTGTGATAGGGGGAGTCGCCCGGCACGACCAGCACCACAGGCAGCAGCGACATGCGCGCGATGGGCACGAAGTCCTTCAGCGGGTCATACGGCAGCTTCCTGAACAGGAAGGGATTTGCCGCCATCGCGCCCGAGGCGGAGAGCAGCAGGGTATAGCCGTCCGGCGTGGCCTTGGCCACGTAGTCGCTGGCAATGATCATGTTGCCGCCCGGCTTGTTCTCCACGACGAAGCTCTGGCCCAGCTTCTGGCCGAGATACTTCGCCAGCAGGCGCGTGTAGTCGTCGGCGCCGGTGCCGGCACTCGTGATCGACACGATCCGGACGGGGTGCTCCGGATAGGCCTGCGCGGACTGCGACTGCGCGGCGGCCGGAAGGGCGAGCGCGAGCGAGGTGGTCATGGCCACCAGCGCGGGGATGAAACGTCGGGTCTGGCCTGCAAAGCTTGTCATGGTGTCTCCTCCATGTCGTTTCGGTTTTTTTTGTTTTGCTCCCCTCGCCCATTCATGGGAGAGGGGTTGGGGGGAGGGCAACGGCGCCGGGAAGTCGCGTTGTCGCGTGCGACGCGCCAGATGCCCTCTCCCCCGCCCCTCTCCCGCAAGCGGGAGAGGGGAGAACACATACCGTCAATTCAATCTTTCATGACTTGATCAGGCGGATGGCGCGGTGTCTGCGAGGTCTTCCGGCATCCTGCGCCTGACCGGCCACAGGTAGTCCACCGCCGGACTGCCCATGCGATAGGTGTGGCACGAGCCGATCAGCGCGGGGCGCGGCATCGGCCCATCGCCGTCCATCGGGCGGCGGCCGTTGCGCTCGGCGCGCATGATCGCCATGGTCGACTGCATCGCGGTGGTCGCCATCGGCCCCAGCAATTCGGTCAGATGCGTGCAGCCCTTTACGCCGCCCACGATGGCCTTGGCCTGCTGGCGGAAGCCGCCGCGGATCTGCAGGCCCTTCAGCGCCGCGTAGGCGGATTCGATTTCCGGGCAGTACTGGGTCGGGCCAGCCTGGATGCGCGCCACCACGTCGTGGATGACCATGTCGCGGTCGATCGTCATCGTCAGGCGCATATGGTGGATAGCGCCACCCGGTGGCACCGTCTTGAACAGCAGGTCCGTGCCGGTGGGCGTGATGTCCTGCATTTCGCCTTCGAGGTCGATCAGGCCGTCGTCGCGCAGGAAGCCGGTGCAGGTGACCGTGCGGGTGTGGAGGGGGCGGCGGTTAGTGGTGGGGGCGGTGGTCATGGTGTCTCCGGGGCGGTGTGGCCGTGCGGCGTGGCGATGTCCGGGCGGTTCAGGGTCGCGGGATGGGCAAGTTGCGGCGCCAGCCCCGCCCAGTTGCCGACGGGCCGGCTCGCCAGCATGCGGCGGTGCGCGGCCCAGAACAGCACGCGCAGTCCGAAGCCAAGGCCGCCGCTCATGGCCTGCCGGCACTGTTCGGCGGGCAGTTCCACGGGCACGCCCAGTTCGGCGGCCGAGGCGTAGCAGACGATGCGCCCGTGCGCATCGTCGACCCGCATGCAGCGGTCAATCAGGGCATGGAGCGTATCGCGGTAGGCCGACTGCCCGCGGGCGGGCGCGGCGCGGCGGGCGGACTGCTGCAGGTCGCGGCTGAACTGGCGAACCTCGTACAGGAGGTCCATCAATCCTTCCATCGGGGGGGCGTTGTGTTGCGGCATGGCGACTGCTACCTGCGTGGGTCAGCTATCGGTGAGCAGGGCATCGCGCACCCCGCGCAGCACCGTCAGGCAGGCTTCGTGGTTCTTCTTCATGCGCTCGGTGGGCCCGGCGAGCGACAGTCCGACCGGCTGGTCGCCCAGCCAGCCCGAGACGGCCAGGCCGTAGACCCCCTCGCTGCCTTCCTCGCGCGATTCCCACCAGCCACGCTCGCGGCCCTCGGCCACCTGGGCCATCAGCGCATCCACGTCGATCACGGTGTGCGAGGTCAGCGGGCGCAGCGCATGCCGGGCCAGGCGGGCGCGGGCTTCGTCCTCGGGCAGCAGCGACAGCAGCGCCTTGCCCAGCGCCGAGGCGTGAAAGCTGGCGCGCGCGCCCACGTCGAGGATGTAGCGCAGGGGCAGCCGGCTCGGCTGCGTGGCGACCACCTTCACGCAGGTCGGGTCCGGCACGCCGACGAAGGCGCTCTCGTCGCTGCGGGCGCCAAGCTGCTCCGCTGCTTCCTGCGCGGCGACGGTCAGCGGATCGTTCTCGGCGATCTGGCGGGCGGCCTCCAGCATCCGACCGGTCGGATAGAAGCGGCGGGTGCGGGTGGTCCGCATCAGGTAGCCGAGCGAATGCAGCGTATGCAGCAGGTCCGATGTGCTGCTTTCGGCCACCTGGAGCAGGCGGGCCATGTCCGAGTTCGAAAGTTCGCGCTTTTCGCGCGCAAACACCTCGAAAACCGCCATGGCGCGACTTGCGGCGGGAATGTGGGTGGGCATCGCTGATCTGTCTCCGGGATGTGCGGTCCGTCAGGGTGAGGCGCTTTCTGGATCACTTCCGCCGGGCTTCGTGGTTCGCCCCTGCATTTGATGTCTGTCAACTGCCTACGAAATATAGTAGCATTCTCCTAGATGTCGTAGTCAAGTGAATTCACACGAACCGCGCCTCTCCTCGAGAGAGGGGCCGACTGATCCCCCGGATCGCCAGGAGACCGAAGAGATGTCGCAATCCACCGGAACGGCTGCCGTTGCTGCCGCCGCTGATTCCACCGCCGCCACGCAGTCCGCCTTGCCCCGCTATCGCGACGCCGCCCTGCGCGTGTCGCCCGTTGCCCACGAGGTCCGCGCGGACGGCACGGTGATCGTGCGGCCGGTGCAGGCGCCTGTCCCCGCGCCCTACCTGACGTTCAGCGCCTGGGCCCGTCGCTGGGCCGACGAGCGTGGCAGGCAGACCGCGCTGGGCCAGCGCGATGCGTCCGGCGAATGGCGGATCGTCACGTGGGCGGAGTTCTACCAGCGCATGCGCAGCGTGGCCGCGGGCCTGCTGGAGATGGGCCTGTCGAACGAGCGGCCCCTGATGATCCTGTCGGGAAACTCCATCGAGCACGCCCTGCTGGTGGCGGCTGCCGAGTACGTGGGCATTCCCACGGCAGCGGTGTCGCCGGCCTATTCGCTGCAGAGCCAGGACTTCGCCCGCCTGCGCGGCATTCACGCGCTGCTGCGCCCGGCCGCCGTGTTCGTGCAGGCGGCCGCGCCGTTCGCGCGGGCCATCGGCGCACTCGAATTGCCGGCCGGTGCCGTGATCGCGGCAGAAGGCGCGACGGCCGGCCAGGTCGACTGGATGACCTTGCAGGACACGCCGCTCACCCAGGCGCGTGAAGACCGTGTCGAGTCGGCACACGCCGGCATCGCCCCCACCGATACCGCGCGCTATTTCTTCACCTCGGGCTCGACCGGCGCGCCCAAGGGCGTGACCGTTCCCTACGACAGCCTCCAGGCGCTGATGGGCCAGTTCCTGTTCGCCCACGGCGATCCGGTCTACCAGGGCGCGGTGGTGCTCGACTGGCTGCCCTGGAACCACGTGTTCGGCGGCATCGGCAACCTCGGCCGCGCGTTCGTGCTGGGCGCCTCCTTCTATATCGACGACGGCCGCCCCACGCCGGCGCTGTTTGCCCGCACCGTGCAGAACCTGCGCGAGATCTCCCCGACGATGTTCGCCACCGTGCCGGCGGCGTGGGGCATGCTCGTGACCGAACTAGAGCGCGACGAGGCGCTGGCGCAGGCGTTCTTCTCGCGCCTGATGTTCGTCAGCTACGGCGGCGCCAGCCTGCCGGGCGACGTGCTCGCGCGTTTCCAGCGCGTGGCCGAGCGGGTGGCAGGCGCACGCATTCTCTTTACCAGCGGGTTCGGCGCGACCGAAACTACGGCGATGGGCCTGAACTTCAGCCAGCCCGCCGACGACACCGGCAACCTCGGCATGCCGGTGCCCGGCGTGGAACTGAAGCTGGTGCCGCTCGACGGCGGCGACGGCCGCTATGAAGTCCGCATGCGCGGCCGCAACATCTTCTCCGGCTACCTGCAGCAACCGGAACTGAGCGCCGCCGCCTTCGACGACGAAGGCTTCTACTGCATGGGCGATGCCGCCCGCATGGTCGACCCCGCCGAGCCCGGCGCGGGCCTGCGCTACGCCGGCCGCTGCGTGGAGGACTTCAAGCTGAGCAATGGGACCTGGGTGCGCACCGGCGCCGTGCGCGTGGCACTGCTGGAGCAATGCGCGCCGCTGCTGGCCGATGCCGTCATCTGCGGGCATGACCGCGACTACGTGGCGGCGCTGGCGTGGCCGAACGCGGTGGCCTGCCAGCGGCTGGCGTCGGAGTTGGCGGGGCTCACGGCCGAGCAACTCGTCTCGCATCCGGTCGTCGTGGCGGCCCTGTCCGAACGCCTGCGCGCCGTGACCGGTTCCGCGAGCCAGCAGGCGCGGCGCGTGCTGCTGATGGCCGAGCCGCCGTCCATCGATGCCGGCGAGATCGCCGACAAGGGCTATATCAACCAGGCCACCACGCGCGAGCGCCGCGCGGGCCTGATCGGCGAGCTGTACGCGGACCAGCCCCCCGCGACCGTCGCACGGGCGGCCTGACCGGTCCACCGGTCCACCCGTCCACGGATAGGCCGGGGCGCCCGCCGCGCCCCGGCCGTCTGCCAGTGCTGTCTTCCCGATCCGTCAACCCGAGGATCCATCATGCGCGTTGCCCCGCATATTCTCCTTTCCGACGCCGAGCGCGCCGAACTGCAAGCCGCCGCCAGCGCCGCTGCCAGTGCGGCGAACCCCCGGCTTGCCCTGCGCGCCCGCATCATCCTGCTGGCGGCCGAAGGGCTGCAGAACAAGGCGATCGCCGCCCACCTGAGCGTCGGTCGCGTGCAGGTGGCGCGCTGGCGCGACCGCTATGCGCAGTCGCGGCTGGCCGGCATCGAGCATGACCTGCCGCGCGGCGCGCCGCCGATGCGCGTCGACGTGCAGCGGCTGGTGGAACTGGCCAGCGGGCCGGAGACGGCGCAACTGAGCACGCGGAGCCTCGCGGCGACGCTCGGGGTCAGCCCGTCCAGCGTGTCGCGCCACTGGCGGTCCACGGGACTGCCGATGCGGCACGAGAGCCCGGTGTTGCCGGGCCTGGACTTCGACGGGCCGGTGGAGATCGTCGGCCTGTACGTCGCCCCGCGCGAGCATGCGCTGGTAGTGGCCTGCGGGACGGCTGGGATGGCCGGGATGGCCGGGATGGCCGGGATGGCCGGGATGACCGGGATGACCGGGATGGCGGAAGTGCAACCGGCGCGCCCGAGCACGGCCATGCAGCGGCACCTGGCCACCGCGTTCATGACAGCCCTGCAATTGCTCGACGCCGACGCCCCGGTCTTGCCCGCGGCCAGTGCCGACGCGCACGAGACCCGGCCGGCGGACTGGCTCGCCTTCCTGCGCGAGCTGGAAAGCGGCATGCCGGAAGGCACGGCCCTCCACCTCGTGGCGGACAATCACCTGGCCCAGCAGCATCCCGAGGTGCGCGACTGGCTCGCCCGCCATCCCCGCATCGCCGTCCATCTCGTGGCGGGGGCGCCGGCGTGGCGCCGGGCGGTGCAACAGCTGCTGCGGGATGCGCCCCGCGGCTTGCCGGCGGGCGTTTCGCAAGTGCTCGCGTATATGAGCGAGCCGGCCCGCTGGCCCTTGCGCTGGGTGCGCCGGACCGGGGGAGGGCAGATGGCATCCCTGCCGCAGGAGCCGGTCCGCATGGAGCCGGTGTCCGAATTCGCGCATGGACTGCTGGCCGTGCCGGCTGCGGGGCAGGCGGCGAGCCTGGAGTCCGGTGGCGGGGAAGCCGAGCCGGTGGACAGCGCGAAGCTCCTGCCACCGCGGCAGGGCAGGCAGTTGATCGTCCGCGACGCGCTCATGGCAAGGCTGCAGGAGGCCCGCCGGCGCCGCTGCGTCGTCGTGCAGGGCCAGGCGGGCAGCGGCAAGACGACCACGCTCGCCACCTGGCGCAAGAGCCTGATCTCGCTCGGCTTCGACGTATCGTGGCTGGCGCCCGGCGCCGGAGACAATGCGCCCGACCGCTTCTTCGGCTGCCTCGCGGCCAGCCTGGACGCCGTCGATCCGTCCCTGACGCGCGATACCGCGGTGCCTGCCGGCGAGTGCGATGCCGCAGCCATCGAGCATTGGGTCATCCAGCTGGTGCAGGCGCTCGGCCAGCGCCAGCGCGACCTGGTCCTGATCGTGGACGACCTTCACCACGTCACTTCGCCGCGCATCGTCCAGGCGCTGCAGTGGCTGATCGACTATGCGCCGCCGCAGTTGCACCTCGCGTTCGCCTCGCGCAGCGCGCTGCCGCTGGCGCTCGAACGCCTGCGCGCCCAGGGCATGGTCGCCGAGTTCGACATGCGCGACCTGTGCTTCACCGCCGACGAATCCGAGCGGTTCCTGCGCCAGCAGCTCGGCACCATCGACTCGCGCGATGCCGCCGCCATCCACGAACTGACCGACGGCTGGGTGGCCGGCCTCCAACTGTTCGCGGTCGACCTGCGCGCCCGCCGTGGCGCGGGTTACCCCGTGGTGCCGGTGCGCGATGCGCGCAGCTTCGTCGCGTACTTCGAGCGCGAGGTGGTGCTCCGGCTCGCACCGGACGATCTCGACATGCTGGTGCGGATGGCCACGTGCCAGTCCTTCTGCGTGCCCCTGTGCGCGTCGATGCTCGGCAAGCAGGAAGCCGACATCGGGGCGCGGCTGGGGCGGCTGGAGGCGGACAACCTGTTCCTGGCGCAGGTGGGCAGCGCCGGCCGCGAGCCCTGGTATCGCATCCATCCGCTGCTGCGCGAGACGCTGCAGGAGCGGCTGGGCCAGTTGCCGGAAGCCGACCGCAAGGCGCTGCACGCCGCCGCCTGGCGCTGGTACGACGCGCGCGGCCGGCTCGACGATGCCGTATTCCACGCCGTGCGAGCGGGGGACGAAGCCGCCGCGGCGGCCATGGTGGAAGCGTGCAGCCATGCGCTGCTGGCGCGCGGCGAACTCAGCCAGCTTTCGGCGCTGCTGCGGCTGCTGCCCGCCGCGCAGGTGCGGCTGCGGCACGGCTTGCTGGTGGTCAGGGGCTACCTCCAGCTCTACGCCCGCGACGTGGGCGGGCTGCAGCACACACTGGAGGAACTTGCCGCGCAGGACGTTGCCGACCCGGTCCGCGCCTACACGCTCTGCCTGCTGCGCGCCGGCCTCGCCTTGCAGCTGGACGATCCGGACACCGTGCTCGGCATGCTTGCGCAACTGTGGGACATCCCGCCCGGCGCCGACGATCTCGCGTGGTCGTCGCGCGGCAACGTGCTGTCGTGGCTGTTCCTGCAGCGGGGCGAATACGACGAGGTCCGTCGCCTGCAGGACGACATGACCCTGCGCACCGGCGCGCCGCGCAGTTCGCTGTTCGGGCGCTACATCCGGGCCACCAGTCTCGCGCTGGAAGGCCAGGTGGAACGCGCCGGCCAGCACGTGCGCGACGTGCTGCGCGAAGCGGAGCGGCAGGGGCCGGCCTATGTCGGGCTCGCCTGCCTGGCCGCCGGCCTGCTGGCCGACATTCTCTACGAGGCGAACGATCCCGAGGCCGCCTGCCGGCTGCTCGAGCCGCGCATTGCCGAACTGGAGCGCGTGTCGCTGCCGGATGTCGTGCTGCGCGCGCTGACCGTGCTGTCCAACGCGCACTGGATCGCCGGGCGGCGCACCCAGGCCATTGCCTGCCTGGATCGGCTGGAAGCCTACGCCGTGCGCTTCGGGCTGGACCGCGTGCTCGCCGAGGCGCTGCTGCTGCGCCTGCGCCGCCATCTGCAGCAGGCCGAGACCGAGCGCGCCAACACGGTGCTGGAGTGCGTGACCGCCCTGGCCGGGAAGCACCCCGGCGGGACGCGGGGCGACAGGATCCGCCGCACGGCCGTGCTCGGACGGATCGAGATGGCTATCTCCACGCAGGACCATGCCGGTGCCGCCGCCATGATCGACGCCTTGCTGGCGTCGGCGACCGCCGGCGGGGCCGGCGCGGCCGGTCTCCACCTGCAGCGTGCGATGGTGCACCACGCCCTGCATCACGAGAGCGCGGCACGCGACGCCTTTGCCCGCGCCGTCCGCATGGGCCACGGCGCCGGCCTGCTGCGCTCGCTGCTCGACGCGACGGACAGCGCACCCGAGGCGTTTGCTGCCCTCGCGCAGCGGCCGCTGCATGAGCCGGTGCTGGCGTTCTACGTCAAGCGCCTGATGGCGGCAGCGCGGAGCAGCGCGAGCAGCGCATCGGCGCACGCCGCGAAGGGCCAGTCTCCGATGGCCCAGCTCAGCGAGCGGGAAGGCGAGATCCTCGGACTGCTTGCGCAGGCCATGTCGAACAAGAAGATCGCGTCGGTGCTGAACCTGTCGCCGGAAACGGTGAAATGGCACCTGAAGAACATCTACGCGAAGCTCGGCGTCAACGGCCGGGGCAAGGCGGCGGCCCGCATGCGCGATCTCGCGGCCGGCGAGCCGGTGGCGCAGGCTGCGTGACGGCAGCAGGGGATTGCGCGCGACCGTGCCGGATTCCGGCGCCGTTGCCCTCTCCCCCGGCCCCTCTTCCATGGATGGGAGAGGGGAGCAAACATGCGAAGCGTTTCGAAATTCCCGGTGTTTTCTCCCCTCTCCCGCTCGCGGGAGAGGGGCGGGGGAGAGGGCCAGCGCATCGAATGGCGATGTCGCTGGCGAGCCGCCGTTGCCCTCTCCCCCGGCCCCTCTCCCATGCATGGGAGAGGGGAGCAAACATGCGGAGCGCTTCGCTCCATAACTGTCCCTAGAGACGCCAAAAATATGCGCCGCGCCGGGATGCTTCGCTCCCCTCTCCCGCTTGCGGGAGAGGGGAGAAAACGGTCGTGCCCCTCATTCTGTTAGCGCTTCTTAAGTCTTACTACCGCCCTAGACATAAGTCCCACCACGCATCGCCACCCGCGTTGGGGAGTACCCCCCCGGCAAGCCGCCCGCGATGATGGCAACCATCGCGGCAGTCAGCCGCGCAGTCGTCCGCACACCGTCGCCCGCATTCTCATCATGTCCCGCCCCGCACCGTCCTACGCACACTGGCCAGAAGGCATCCCGCAATGCGCGGACCTTTCCGGCGAAGCCCTGTTCGCACGGCTCGCAGCGCGCGCGGCGGCGATGCCGGATGCGTGCGCACTGCCGGCCAGCGGCATGTCCTACGGCGAGCTGTTCGACGCCAGCCAGATGCTCGCCGGCTACCTGCAGCAGCGACTGGGCGTGCGCGCTGGCGCCGGCGTGCTGCTGTCGCTCGATGACTGCCCGCAGCGGGCGGTGGCGGCATTTGCCATTGCCCGATGCGGAGCGCGCCTCGTCCCACTCGACCTGGATGCTGCCGCCGGCGGGATCGCCGATCGTGCGGACGAAGCCGGCGCCCGCTCGGCCATCGTCGCGCCCGCGGCACTGCCGGAACTTGCGCCGCTGCTCGACGACGGCACGCTGTACGGCTGCATCGTCTGCGGCAATGCTCCGGTGCGTCCGGGCTTGCACGACTTCGCCGGCGCACTGTTGGCGGGCATCGCGCCAGTGCCCTTATTTCACCCCCCTCGACACATGGAGTACGAAGCATGAGCTTGCTTGAAGGAAAGGTTGTCATCGTCACCGGCGCAGGCGCCGGCGTTGGCAAGGGCATCGCCCTGGAAGCCGCCCGCCAGGGCGCGCGCGTGATCGTCAACGACCTCGGCGTGAACATCGACGGTTCCGGCGGCAGCACCGGCCCCGCGCAGCAGGCCGTCGACGAGATCAAGGCCTTCGGCGGCGAAGCCGCGGCCAACACCGACAGCGTGGCCGACTGGGGCTCGGCCCAGAAGATCATCCAGCAGGCCATGGATCTGTACGGCCGTGTGGACGGCGTGGTCAACAACGCCGGCAACCTGCGCGACGTGATGTTCCACAAGATGACCGAAGAGGAATTCGACGCCGTCATCCGCGTGCACCTGAAGGGCACCTGGAACGTGTCGCGCGCGGCCGCTCCGCACTTCAAGGCGCAGGAAAGCGGCGCCTACGTGCACATGACCTCGACCTCGGGCCTGATCGGCAACGTGGGCCAGGCCAACTACGCGGCGGCCAAGATGGGCATCGTCGGCCTGTCGAAGTCCATCGCGCTCGACATGAAGAAGTTCAACGTGCGCTCGAACTGCATCGCGCCGTTTGCCTTCACGCGCATGGTCGGCAGCATCCCCGCCGAGACGCCCGAAGCCAAGGCCCGCATGCAGGTGCTGATGCGCATGGAGCCGGGCAAGATCGCCCCGTTCACGCTGGCCCTGCTGACCGACGAAGCCCGGGACGTCAACGGCCAGATCTTCGGCGTGCGCAGCAACGAGATCTACCTGATGTCGCAGCCGCGCCCGATCCGCACCGCGCACAACGACGCCGGCTGGACGGTGCAGAGCTGCGTGGAGCGCGCCATCCCGATGTTCAAGCCCTCGTTCTTCCCGCTCGACCTGTCGCGCGACGCGTTCGCCTGGGATCCGGTCTGAACGGTCTCTTCCGCCGCATGTTTTCTCCCCTCTCCCATTGGGAGAGGGGCCGGGGGTGAGGGCTGCGGCGGTTCAACCTGCGACGGCTGATCCTGATACGCCGCCCCTCACCCCCAACCCCTCTCCCGCAAGCGGGAGAGGGGAGCAAGTATCTCGGGGCGCTCGACGCTGCAGCCCCTTCAAGGAGACAACAACATGGACTTTCAGCCAGACCTCAGTCTGGAGGCCTTCCGGCAGGAAGTACGCCAGTTCCTGCGTGCCAGGCTGCCGGCGGAACTGGCGGGTCGCCTGCGCATCGGCACGCGCTCGCCGCGCGAGGAACTCGCGCCCTGGCAGCGCATCCTGAACGAGAACGGCTGGGGCGCGCCTTACTGGCCGAAGGCCCACGGCGGCACCGGCTGGAACGTGCTGCAACGGCTGGTGTTCGACGAGGAATGCACTGCCGCCGGCACCCCCACTCAGGATACCGGCGCGCAGAAGCTGCTCGGCCCCGTGCTGAACGCATTCGCCACGCCGGCGCAGAAGGCCGAACACCTGCCGCACATCTTCAACGGCACGCGCTTCTGGTGCCAGGGCTTCTCGGAACCCGGCTCGGGCTCCGACCTCGCGTCGCTGCGCACGCAGGCCGTACGTGATGGCGACGAGTACGTCGTCAACGGCCAGAAGATCTGGACCAGCCACGCGCATCGTGCCGACTGGATCTTCCTGCTGGTCCGTACCGATAACGAAGTGAAGAAGCAGGCCGGCATCAGCTTCCTGCTGGTCGACATGAAGACGCCGGGCATCACCGTCCGTCCGATCCATACCATCGACGGCTGCCACCACCTCAACGAGACGTTCTTCGACAACGTGCGCGTGCCGGTTGCCAACCGCATCGGCGAAGAGGGCGACGGCTGGAAGATCACCAAGTTCCTGCTGAACAACGAGCACGCCACCGCCGCCGACCTGCCGATGCTGCGCAAGTACATGGTGCAGATCCGCACGCTGGCGCAGCAGTCCGACGGCGAGGGCCGGGCACTCATCGAACGTCCGCAGTTCGCGCAACAGGTCGCCCGCTTCGAGGCCGAGCTGTCCGCCATCGCCATGCTGGTGCAGCGCGTGGCTGCGCTGGAGCAGGCGCAGGACCACAGCGCCGCCGCGCACGCCCTGGGCTCGATCCTGAAGGTGCGCGGTACGGAACTCCAGCAGCGCATGAGCAGTTTCGTCGTGGAAGCGCTGGGGGACTTCGCGCCCGTGGCCTTCGCCCCGCCCGAGACCGACGCCGGCGACGGCCTGCCGATGCAGGACGTGGCGCGCGGCCTGGCCAATGAAATGTTCTTCCGCCGTGCCTCCACCATCTACGGCGGCACCAGCGAAGTGCAGCGCGGCATCATCGCCCGCGCGCTGTTCCAACTCTGAAGCACACATCATGAATTTCAATCTCGACTCCGAGCAGCAGATGCTGCAGGACAGCGTGCGCCGCTTCGTCGACCGGGACTACGACTTCGAAGCCCGCACCGCGCTGATCAAGTCCGGCTCGCGCTGCAGCGCCAAGCACTGGGACACGTTCGCCACCAACGGCTGGCTCGCCGCCGCGCTGCCGGAAGAGCAGGGCGGCCTCGGCGGCACGCTGCTCGACACCGTGCTGATCGCTGGCCAGCTTGGCCGTGGCCTCGTCATCGAGCCTTACCTCGGCTGCGCCGTGCTCGCCGCGCAGACGCTGCTGGCCGCCGGCACGCCGGCCCAGCGCGACGCGCTGCTGCCCGCGCTGGCCGAGGGCTCGCGCAAGTTCGCGCTCGCCTACAGCGAAGCCGGCTCGCGCGGCCTGCCCGCGCCCATCGCCACGCACGCCGACGCGGCGCCCGGCGGCTACACGCTGCGCGGCGTGAAGACGCTGGTGCTGGGCGGCACCGAGGCCGACGCGTTCATCGTGTCGGCCATGACCCCCATTGCGGCGCCGACTAGCGCGCACGATGGCGCGGAGCTGCGCCTCTTCGTGGTGAACGCCGATGCGCCGGGCCTGTCGCGCCGCGCGCTGCCGCTGCACGATGGTAGCTGGGCCGCCGAAGTCACCCTCGACGGCGTGTTCGTTCCCGCCGACGCCCTGCTGGGCGAGCCCGGCACCGGCCTGGCCGCGCTGGACCACGGCCTGCTGCATGGCACCGCCGCGCTGTGCGCGGAACTGGTCGGCGCGATGGAAAAGACCATCGAGATCACTGCCGAGTACCTGAAGGTCCGAAAGCAGTTCGGCGTGGCCATCGGCAGCTTCCAGGCCCTCCAGCACCGCATGGCCGACATGGCCGCGGAACTGGAAGTGGCGCGCTCGATGCTGTACGCGCTGCTGGCGGCGGTGGAAAGCGGTACGCCGGAGGACGTGCGGAACACGGTGTCGCAGGCCAAGTCGCTGATCGGGCGCGCGGCCAAGTACGTGTGCGGCCAGGGCATCCAGCTCCACGGCGGCATCGGCATGACCGATGAATACACGGTCGGCCACTACTTCAAGCGCGCCGTGGTGGCCGACGCCATCTTCGGCAACGCCGACCTGCACGAGTCGCTGGTCGCCCAGGCGTTGCAGCAATCCCTGTCCCAATCTGTCGCGGAGTGAAAGCAAGCATGAAAGTCTACGAAAAGATCAGCGATCTCCAGCCGCTCGTCGGCGAGATCATCGGCACCAGCGAGTGGGTGACCATCGAGCAGGGCCGCATCAACCAGTTCGCCGACGCCACGGGCGATCACCAGTGGATCCACGTCGATCCCGAGCGTGCCAAGGACGGCCCCTTCGGCACGCCCATCGCGCACGGCTTCCTGACGCTGAGCCTGCTGCCCGAATTCTCGAATTCGGCGTACCGCGTGAAGGAGAGCCGCACTGGCGTGAACTACGGTCTCGACAAGGTGCGCTTTCCGGCCCCGGTGCCGGTGCTCAGCAAGCTGCGCGCGCACTTCAAGCTGGTGTCGTACGAGGCGCTCGAAGGCGGTGGGGCGCAGACCAAGGTGGAGATGATCGTCGAGCGCGAAGGCGGCACCAAGCCGGTGTGCATCGCCGAGTCGATCACGCGCCGCTACCCCTGAACTGGATGTGGATGCTCCGCAGGACGAAGACGGGGCACCGCAGCCGAGGTCACCGCGCCCCTGGACGGCGCGGTTTTTTTCATTTCGAGGAGACAAAATGAGCTACAACCATCTGGTGCGCCGGCGCGCAGTGCTGGCCACGGCCTGCGCGGCGCTGCTTGCGTGCGCGATCCCGGTTCGCGCGCAGACCTACCCGGACCGCCCCATTCGCATCGTGTCCGTCGCCAGTCCTGGCACGAGCATCGACGACTACACCCGGCAGCTCGCAAAGTTCCTGGGCGACCGCCTCGGCCAGGGCGTGGTGGTGGAGAACCGGCCGGGCGCCAACATGATCCTCGCGAGCGATGCCGTCGCCAAGGCGGCTCCGGACGGCTACACGCTGCTGCTGACATCTTCCAGTTCGATGTCGGCCAATCCTTTCCTGTACAAGAAGCTGCCCTATGACCCGGCCAGGGACTTCGTGCCGGTGGCACGCATGTCGACCCTGCCGGTGGCGCTGGTGGTGCCGGAGCAATCGCCCTACAAGTCGGTGGCGGATCTCGTGGCCGCGGCCCGGGCGAAGCCGGGTGCCATCAATGCGGGATCGAGCAGCACGGGTTATCGCCTGATGCTGGCGGCATTCAACGAGGCGGCGGGAATCAAGACGCTGGACGTGCCTTACAAGGCGACCGCGGGACTGCTGCCCGACCTGGTCGGCGGCCAGGTGGACTACAGCATGGTGGAATTCGGCGCGGCACTCACGCTGGTGCAGTCGAAGAAGCTGCGGGCGCTGGCGGTGCTCAGTCCGAAGCGGGTGCCGTTGCTGCCGGATGTGCCGACGTTGTCGGAAGCGGGAATGCAGAACGGGGGGCTGATGGACGCGGTGTCGCGGACAAGCTGGAGCGGGCTGTTCGCGCCTGCCGGCACGCCCGCGGCCATCGTCGACAAGATCGGCAAGCTGACGTTGGAGTTCGTCAACTCGCCGCAGGCGCAGCGGCACTATGCGGTGCGCGGAAGCCTGCCCAATCCGGGCACCGGAGCGGAGCTGGGCGCCGCCGTGCTGGCGGACCAGCAGGTGTGGAAGAGGATGATCGCCGTGGCGGGGATTCAGCCGGAATAAGCCGTAGCGCAGGTTGAGCCGGCGGTTTTCTGCCCCCCTCTCCCGCTTGCGGGAGAGGGGGTGGGGGAGAGGGCGCTGCGTCTAATCAGGCGAAGTCGCCGGTCAACGGCTTGCCCTCTCCCCCGGCCCCTCTCCCATACATGGGAGAGGGGAGAGACCGAGGGGAGAGACCGCCATCAGAACCCGAACAGCGATCTCGCCACGATGCCGCGCTGGATCTCGCTGGTCCCGCCATAGATCGTGGTGGCGCGCCGGAAGAACATCTCGGCGGCGAGGTCGCGCATCGCGTCTTCCCTCGGCAGCGGCTCGCCCCGATGACCGTCATGGCTGGCCGGATAGGCCACGGGGCCGTCGTCGCCCATGCTCTCCACGAGGAACTGTCCCATCTGCTGTTGCAACTCGGTGCCGCGGATCTTGAGCATCGATCCCATCGCGTGCGCCGCCGGGCTATGGTCCGCCTCGAGCGCTGCCACCCGCTGCACCATGACCGTGATGGCCTCCAGTTCGGCCTCGTAGCGCGCCAGGCGCAGCGCGAACTGGTGATGGCCGCCGAGCGTGCGGCTTCCGGCCGGCGACGCGGCCATGGCCCGCAACTGGCGTTGCAGCCGGCGCAGCGTCGGCAGGTCGGCGGTGGTGGCGTGTTCGTTGTTCAGCAGGAACTTGGTCACCTTCCAGCCGCCGCCTTCCTCGCCGATGAGATTGGCGACCGGGACGCGCACATTGTCGAAGAACGTCTCGTTGAGGTGGTGGCAGCCGTCGATGCTGATGATCGGCCGCACGGTGATGCCCGGCGTCTTCATGTCCACCAGCAGGAAGCTGATGCCGGCCTGCTTCTTCGCCGACGGGTCGGTGCGCACGAGCAGGAAGATCCAGTCCGCGTGGTGGGCGTAGCTGGTCCAGATCTTCTGGCCGTTGACGACGTACTCGTCACCCTCGCGCACGGCCTGCGTGCGCAGCGAGGCGAGGTCCGAGCCCGAGCCGGGTTCCGAGAAGCCCTGGCACCACAGGCGCTCGCCGCGCAGGATCGCGCCAACATGCTCGGCCTTCTGCGCGGGCGTGCCGAAGTGATTCATGACGGGGCCGACCAGCTTCTGCGCGAAGGCATCCTGCGACGGCACGCCGGCAGCGGCGCATTCCTCGTCGAAGGCCAGGCGCTGGGGCACGGTCCAGCCGGTGCCGCCGTGTTGCTCCTGCCAGTAGGGCGCGCCCCAGCCGTGCGCGTTCAGCACGCGCTGCCATTGCATGACGATTTCGCGCGGCGAGCGCATGCCGTGCGCGCGGTGTGGCAGGTCGGCGGGGACCTGGTGGCGCAGGAAGTGGCGTACTTCCTGGCGGAATTCGGCAAGGGTCGGGTCGGGGCGGAAGTCCATCTGAATGCTCTCCATATCACGGCCGCGCGGGCCGCCGATGCGGGCCGTCGCGATGTTGACATCTTGGCGGAGAGGCATGCGGGCATCGCCCCCCACCACTGGTGGCCCGTTAAGTCCCATAAGTCCCCCTGTGACCGGAACAATCGCCGCGTTCCGGACTGTCCGGCTCTTGTGCACGATGACGTTGCAGGAGGCACCACGCGATTCCCCCCGTGTCGAGTGGGACCGTTCCGGCGCGCCGGCCCGGAAACTTCGCCATGCAGTGCAAGTGCAGTGGAAGTCGACGTTGCAGAAGCAGGACCATTCCCATCAACGAAGGAAGGACAATGCATTCCAGGCAATACCCGCTACGCCATGCCACCCTTGCCATCTCCGAGGGTATTGCCGAGTTCACGCATCGACGGCCCGAGGCACGCAATGCGCTCTCGCTGGAGTTGCGGCAGGACTACGCGGAGATGCTCGACCTCGTCGAAGCCGACCGCGAGGTACGGGCGCTCATCATCACGGGGTCAGGCGGCAGCTTCTGCGCCGGCGGGGACCTGCGGTCCATCCGGGACCTGCTCGACGACCCGGATCCCACCGTGCGGGAGCCGGCTGCCATGCGGCGTCGCCTGACGGAGATCCATGGCTGGCTGCGCCGCCTGCATGACCTCGAGCTGCCCGTGATCGCCGCCGTCGACGGCGCCGCCGCGGGAGCGGGCTTCTCGCTGGCGCTGGCGGCGGACTTCGTCCTCGCCTCGGAGCGCGCCTCGTTCTCGATGGCCTTCGTCAAGATCGGGCTGGTGCCCGACATGGGCGCGATGTATGCCCTGCCGCGTGCGGTGGGGATGGGGCTGGCGAAGGAACTGATGTACACGGGGCGTCGCATGGACGCGAAGGAGGCGCACCAGCGCGGTATCGTCCACGCGCTGCACGGCGCCGACACCTTGCCTGGCGAGGCGCGCCGCTTCGCCGCCCGCTTCCTCGACGCGCCGCGCGATGCGGTGGCCCTGACCAAGCGCACGCTCAACGGTGCTTTCGAGTCGTCCTACGAGACCATGTTCGGGCTGGAAGGACAGGCACAGGGCCTGGCCGCCTCGACGCAGTACTACCGCGAGGCCATCGGCAGCTTCCTGGGCGGAGAGGGACTGCGTTTCGACTGGGACCGGATGATTCGCGAAGCATGAGCATTGCTAACGGAATGGAACGGGCCGCATGTTCGCTCCCCTCTCCCGCTTGCGGGAGAGGGGCGGGGGAGAGGGCATCTGGCGGCTCGCACGCGACAACGCGGGGTTCCGGCGCCGTTGCCCTCTCCCCCTGCCCCTCTCCCATGAATGGGAGAGGGGAGCAAACATGACAACGCAGTTCGCCATGCAGTCCGCCAATAAGTCACCCCAAGTCTGCGACGGCGCCGCAGCCGCGCGTCGCGCGCGGCACATCGCACGGTGTCCGGCCGCGGCTGTTCCACACCTGACGGCCCACGTGACCCGGGTGCTTACCCTGAATCTCCACCTCTCGGTCTGCTCGGGCCGGGGGTTTTTCCGTCCCGGCCCCGCGCCGGGACGGCTTTCTATGCAAGTCCGCTCGCCTGCGTGCCCCCCGACCCGGGTGGGCGTGTGGGTGGGCGCAACGCCTCGGGACAGGTGGGCATCGTGTTGCCTGCCCCGTGGTCTGCTTCTGTCTGCGCATGCACGGAGGAGCATGCGTACGGAAATCACCCACCGACCCGGTGCATCGAAGCTGCATCGGAGGTGAAGCCAGAACCCAAAAACGGAGAAGACTAGAAAATGAGGAAATCGCTAATCGCGCTTGCCGCACTCGCCACCATGGCCGGCGCAGCACACGCTCAGACCAGCGTGACGCTGTATGGCGTGATCGATACGGGTATCGAATACATCAACCGCGTGGCCACGGCACCGACCGTGCTGCCGCCCGGCGCCAACGGCCCGAGCGTGGGCACCACCCCGGTGGGCGCGCGCTTCGACATGATCAACCAGAGCGGCCTGTCGGCATCGCGCTGGGGCCTCCGCGGCGTCGAGGATCTCGGCGGCGGGCTGAAGGCATCGTTCACGCTGGAAAGCCAGTTCAACTCGGATACCGGTGCGTTCACCGGCAACAGCGGCATCTTCAACCGCCAGGCCAACATCGCCCTGAGCAACGAGCGCTGGGGCAAGGTCGCCTTCGGCAAGGTGTTCACGTCGATGACGGACGCCGTGGTGAACTTCATGCCGACCCGCTTCTCGCCGACGTATGAGCCGGCGATCTGGATGGTGGGCATCAACTACAAGCCGAACAACGCCCTGAAGTACAGCGGCCAGTTCGGCCCCTTCTCCACGTCGGCCTACTACTCGTTCGGCGCCGGCCTGCCGGTGACCTCGCTGAGCGTCGGCGGTGCCGGCACCCAGCTGACCAACGGCGGCAACGGCGAAATCCCGGGCAACTCGCGCGACGACACCTCGTGGGGTGGTTCGCTGGTGTACCTCGATGGCAGCTTCGGCGCCAGCATCGCCTACGACCAGTGGAACCCGTCGGTCGTCGTCGGCCAGACCGCCAAGATCCGCAAGGCCTACGCGGGCGGCAGCTACACCACCGGCCCGCTCAAGCTGATGGCCGGCTACCGCTGGGGCGACCAGACCTACGCCAACGGCAACACGGCCCTGCGCGACGACTTCTGGTTCGCCGGCGTGAACTACAAGGCCACGCCTGCGCTGGACCTGGAGCTCGGCTACTACTACTCCAACATCAAGAAGATGAACCTGACGGGGCCCGCGGGCACCACGTCCAACCCGGCCAACCCGCAGCAGATCAGCTTCGTGGCCGACTACGCCCTCAGCAAGCGCACGGACATCTACCTGTCGACGGCCTGGACGCACAACGGCAGCCTGGACAACGACGGCGCCTTCACGCTGTACCTGTTCAACTACGCGCTGCCCCCGGGCGGCAAGAACATGGTCGGCGTGGCCACGGGCATCCGGCATATCTTCTGATCGGCCCGGCTAGTCCGGTCGCCACCGTATTGGCGGAGCTTATCGGGTGACATACCCGCCGGATAAGTTCCGCCAATACAGCCGGTGTATCGCTCGACATACCGAAAGTATTTTTCTGATGTCTCCCCGAAACGTACGATGGCTTCACCAGTTTCGAGGAGACACCATGAACCCCGCAGCACTGCAGCAACAGGGAAGCGCAGCATGACCGGCCCCCTGCAAGGCGTCCGCATCATCGACATGACCACGGTCCTGATGGGACCGTACGCCACCCAGATCCTCGGCGACCTCGGCGCCGACGTCATCAAGGTCGAGCCGCCCACCGGCGACACCGTGCGCGACGTGGGTCCCCGCCGCCACGACGGCATGGCCGGCATCTTCCTGCACGTCAACCGCAGCAAGCGCAGCATCGTGCTGGACCTGAAGAAGCCCGCCGGGCGCGAAGCGCTGCTGAAGCTCGCCGCCGACGCCGACGTGCTGATCTACAACGTCCGCCCGCAGGCCATGGCGCGCCTGAACCTCGGCTACGAGGAAATCGCCAAGGTCAATCCGCGCATTCTCTACGTGGGCGTCTACGGCTACGGCCAGGGTGGTCCCTACGCCGCCAAGTCGGCCTATGACGACCTGATCCAGGGCGCCGTGGCGATTCCCTCGCTGGCGAAGACCGCCGGCGCCGACGTGCCGCGCTACGCCCCCAGCGCCATCGCCGACCGTATCGTCGCGCTGGCCGCCGCCAACGCCGTCACCGCCGGGCTGTTCCACCGCCAGCGCACCGGCGAAGGCCAGGCCATCGACGTGCCGATGTTCGAGACCATGGCCCAGTTCGTGCTGGGCGACCACATGGGCGGCCTGACCTTCGACCCGCCCATCGGCCCGAGCGGCTACGCGCGCATCCTCGATCACAATCGCCGCCCGTACCGCACGAAGGACGGCTATGTCTGCGTGCTCGTCTACAACGACAAGCAGTGGCGCCGGTTCTTCGAGATGATCGGCAAGCCGGGCCTGATGGACAACGACCCGCGCTTCGCCACCATCGGCGAGCGCACCAAGCACATCAACGAGCTGTACCAGATGGTGGCCGAGGTGATGCCCACGCGCACCTCCGCCGAATGGATCGAGCTGCTCGAAGCCGCCGACATGCCGGTGATGCAACTCCACACCATCGACACGCTGCTGGCCGACCCGCATCTCGACGCCGTGAACTTCTTCGACGTGGTGGAGCACCCCACCGAAGGCGCGATCCGCTCGATGGCGATCCCGTCGCAATGGTCGAAGACCTCGCCGCAGGTCGCCCGTCAGGCGCCGCGCCTGGGCGAGCACAGCGCCGAAGTGCTGGCCGAGGCAGGCTACAGCGCCGCCGATATCCGCAAGCTGGCCGAGGAGGGCGCGACCGTGCTCGCCCCGGCTGCGCAGTAACGTCACGTCCGGAGAGTTTCCCCTTGACCGCAAGCCTCGAATCCCTGCCGCTCGTCGCCATCCCGTCCGAGGATGAGGCGATGCGCGCCCCCATTCGCGCCTTCCTGCAAAAGACCCTGGCCGACGTGCCGACGCACGTGCGTGCCCGCACCTGGATGGGCTACGACGCCGAATTCAGCCGCGCCCTCGCCAAACAGGGCTGGCTCGGCCTCGCCCTGCCGAAAGAATACGGCGGCGCCGGCCGCAGCGCCTTCGCCCGCTTCGTGCTGGTGGAAGAACTGATCGCCGCCGGCGCGCCCGTGTCGGCCCACTGGTTCGCCGACCGCCAGACCGCCCCGCTGATCCTGAAGTTCGGCACGCCGGAACAGCGCGAATATTTCGTCCCGCGCATGGTGCGCGGCGAGATCTTCATGTGCATCGGCATGAGCGAGCCGGACACCGGCTCCGACCTGTCCAGCGTGCGTACCCGCGCCGTGCGAACCGAGACCGGCTGGCGCCTGAACGGCCGCAAGATCTGGACGACCAACGCCCACCGCACCCAGTACATGTGCGCGCTGGTGCGCACCTCGGGCCAGCACGGCGACCGCCACAAGGGCCTGTCGCAGGTGCTGATCGACCTGACCCTGTCGGGCATCAGCTATCGCCCCATCAAGGACCTGGCCGGCGACGCGCACTTCTGCGAAGTCGTCTTCGAGGACGTGGACCTGCCGGCCGACGCCATCGTCGGCGAGGAAGGTTCCGGCTGGAAGCAGGTGACCGCCGAACTCGCCTTCGAGCGCAGCGGCCCGGAACGCATCCTGACCAGCCAGTTGCTGGCCGAGACGTGGCTCGCCGAAGTGCGCGCCTCGGGCCTGCCGGTGCCGGATGCGGTGAAGGCCATCGCCGGCCGCATCGCCGGCCGCCTGGCCGCGCTGCGGGCGATGTCACTTGCCGTGGCCGACCTGCTCGACAAGGGCCAGAACCCCGAGACCGACGCCGCTTACGTCAAGGACCTCGGCACCGAGTTCGAGCAGACTGTGCCCGGCTGGATCGCCTCGGCCATCGAGCAGATGCCGGACTTCCAGCCGTCGGAGTCGCTGCAGCGCGCCATCGCCTACATCACGCAGCTTTGCCCGAGCTTCTCGCTGCGCGGTGGCACCCGGCAGATCCTGCGCGGGATTATTGCGCGCTCGCTGGGGCTTCGCTGAACGAGGCCACTGCGGAATGAAATGCCGCCGGCTTGCTCCCCTCTCCCTCTGGGAGAGGGGTTGGGGGTGAGGGCAAGCGCGTCGTTGTCGCGTTGCCGCTTCCCCCCCTCACCCCGGCCCTCTCCCTCAGGGAGAGGGAGAACTGCTCTGCTCCCCTTTCCCTTTGGGAGAGGGGAGCAAACCGCGGCCACTTATCAGTGCTACCAAGACACCGGATACCAAAATGACCGATTCCCTCCTGGAAGGCTTCGAGCGCGCGCTCGCCGACCTGTGTGACGACGATGCGGTGCGCCGCAGCGAAGCCGGCGAAGGCGCCGCCGCGCAATGGACAGCAATCGACGCCCTCGGCTATACCGACGCCCTCGTGCCCGCGGAATGCGGCGGCGCCGGCCTGTCGCTCTCCGAGGCCTTCCCGCTGTTCCTCGCCGCCGGCCGCGCCGGCCTCAGCCACCCGTTCGCCGATACCGCCATCGCCCGCGCCATGCTGGCGAAGGCCGGCCGCGAGAGCGCGGGCGAGTGCATTGCCATCGCGCCCGCCGCCGCCAGCGGCCAGCACATCGTCTGCCGCAATGTGCCGGGCGGTGCCGTGGCCGACCTGGTGCTGACGCAGTGGCGCGGCGAATGGCTGCTGCTGCCGGTGAGCGCCGCGCTGCGCACGCCGGGCATCTATCGCCCGCAGGCATCTGCCTCGCTGCAGTGGCAGTCGGCCGACGCCGCGGTGTTCCGCTTCCGCGAAGACCAGGCCGACATCGTCGCCGTCTGCAACGCCGCGCACGCCGCCGCCATGGCCGGCGCCATGCAGCGCGTGCTGGCGATGAGCGTGGGCTACGTCAACGACCGCCAGCAGTTCGGCCGCGCCATCAGCCAGTTCCAGGCCATGCAGCAGGAACTGAGCGTGATGGCCGAGCAGGCCAGCTCGGCGGTGTTCGCCGCCCGCCTGGGCTGCGCCGCGGAGGGCTACCTGCCCGACGTGCTGCGCGCCGCCACCGGCAAGCTGCGCGCCTGCGAGGCGGGCGAGCGGGTGGCGGCCATCGCCCACGCCGTGCACGGCGCCATCGGCATTACCGAGGAACTGGCGCTGGGCCTCTTTACCCGCCGCCTTCACGAAGGCCGCAGCGTGGCCGGCAGCGAGTCGTACTGCGCCACGCTGCTGGGCAATGCCCTGTTCGCGCAGGACGGTGCCTCGAGCCAGGTCATTCTCGATTTCGCGCGCAACCAGCTTGCGCTTAACGCCTGAGGACGCCATGCAGAACGCGAAGGAATCTATCGTCATCGTCGGCGCCAAGCGCACGCCCATCGGGGCGTTCAACGGGTCGCTGTCGGCCTTCAAGGCGCCGGAGCTCGGTGCCATTGCCATCCGTGCGGCCGTCGCGCAGGCGGGGGTCGACCCGGCTTCGGTCGACGAGGCCATCATGGGCCTGTGCCTGTTCGCCAACGTCGGCCAGGCGCCGGCGCGGCAGGCGGTGCTCGGCGCCGGGCTGCCCACGTCCACGCCGGCCACGACCATCAGCAAGATGTGCGGCTCCGCCATGAAGTCCGTAATGCTGGCGCACGACCTGCTGCTGGCCGGCACCTGCAACGTGGCGGTGGCGGGGGGCATGGAGTCGATGACCAACGCCCCCTACGTCGTGCCGCGTGGCCGCCAGGGCTACCGCCTCGGGCACGGCCAGTTCCTCGACCATATGTACTGCGACGGGCTGGAGGATGCCTACGAGGGCCACCTGATGGGCTACTACGCCGACCTCGCCGCCGAGGCACGCGGTATCGGCCGCGAGGCGCAGGATGCCTACGCCCGCGAGAGCCTGCTGCGCGCGCAGGCCGCCGTGGCCGAGGGCCGCTTCCGCGACGAGATCGCCCCGGTCGCCCTCAAGCGCGGTGGCGAGTTCGACACCGACGAAACGCCGGGCCAGTGCGACGCGGCCAAGCTGCCGAAGCTCAGGGCGGTGTTCCGCGACGGTGGCTCGGTGACCGCCGGCAACGCCTCGTCGATCTCCGACGGCGCCGCCGCGCTGGTACTGATGCGCGAAAGCGACGCGATCCGCCAGGGCCTCGCGCCGCTGGCCCGCATCGTCGGCCACGCCACCCATGCCAACCCGCCGCAGCAGTTCGCCGACGCCCCGGTCCATGCCGCCCGCCGCGTGCTCGACAAGGCCGGCTGGACGGCGCGCGACGTCGATCTCTACGAGGTCAACGAGGCGTTCGCCATGGTGACGATGATCGCGCTGGAGGAACTCGGCATTGGCCACGACCGCCTCAACGTCAACGGCGGCGCCTGCGCGCTCGGCCACCCGGTTGGCGCCACCGGCGCCCGCCTGCTGGTGACGCTGGTCCACGCGCTCAAGCAGCGCGGCCTGAAGCGCGGCCTCGCCAGCCTGTGCCTCGGCGGCGGCGAAGCCGTGGCCGTCGGCCTCGAACTGTGCTGAGGAGCCGGCAATGAGTCTTCAGCATCGCATCGAGAACGGCGTCGGCTGGCTGACGATGGACCGGCCCGCCGCCATGAACAGCCTGAACCGCGAGATGGCCGGCGCCATGACCGCGCAGCTCGACGCCTGGCGCGACGACCCCGCCGTGCGTGTGGTGGTGCTCACCGGCAATGGGCGCGCCTTCTGTGCCGGGGCCGACCTGAAGGAAGTCGCCGAGCCGGCCATCACCGGCGAGCCGGATTTCCTCGACGTGGTGGTCCGGTTCGTCGACACGCTGCGCGCCTTTCCCAAGCCGGTCATCGCCGCCGTGAACGGGCTGGCGCTGGCGGGCGGGCTGGAAACGGTGATGGCGTGCGATCTCGTCCTTGCGGCCGAGAGCGCGAAGCTGGGCGACGCGCACTCCAACTTCGGCGTCTTCCCTGGCGCGGGCGGGGCAGCGGTGCTGCCGCGCAAGCTGCCGGTCAACGTGGCGCGCTGGCTGCTGTTCACCGGCGCGAGCTTCACGGCGGCGCAGATGGAGCGCTACGGGCTGGTCAACGAAGTCGTGCCCGACGCGGAACTCGCCGCCCGCGCGCAGGCCGTTGGTGAGCTGCTGGCGGCAAAGAGCCCGCTGGTGCTGGCCCGCATGAAGCGGGTAGCCGCCGAAGCCGCCGACAAGACGCTGCCGGATGCCCTGCGCCACGAACTGCTGGAACTGCGCAATCACCAGCGCTCCTACGACATGCGCGAAGGCCTGCGGGCCTTTGCGGAAAAGCGGCAGCCCGATTTCAAGGGCTGCTGAACGATAGAGACAGAGGATTGACTCATGGACTTGCTTTACTCGGAAGCCCACAAGGCGTTCCGGCAGGAAGTGCGCGATTTCATCGACGCCAACCTGCCCGATGACATGCGCCAGCGCCTGCGCGCCGGCGGCTTCGCCTCCAAGGCCGACACGGAACTCTGGCAGCGCGCGCTGAACAAGCGCGGCTGGGGCGCGCCCGCCTGGCCGAAGGCCTTCGGCGGCGCCGGCTGGAACGCGGCCGAACAGCAGATCTTCGCCGACGAGTGCGCCGCCGCCCCCGCGCCGCCGCCGCACATCTTCAACATCACGATGCTCGGGCCGGTGATCATCCACTTCGGCTCCGACGCCCAGCGCGATTACTTCCTGCCGAAGCTGCTTAACGCCGACATCCAGGTCTGCCAGGGCTTCTCGGAACCCGGCTCCGGCTCCGACCTCGCCTCGCTCAAGACCGCCGCCGTCCGCGAGGGTGACGAGTACGTGGTCAACGGCCAGAAGATCTGGACCAGCCAGGCGCATTACTCCGACTGGGTGTTCTGCCTCGTCCGCACCGACCCCAACGCGGTGAAGAAGCAGGCCGGCATCTCGTTCCTGCTGATCGACCTGAAGACGCCCGGCGTGACCGTGCGCCCGATCATCAGCATCGACGGCCGCCACAGCCTGAACGAAGTGTTCTTCGACAACGTGCGCGTGCCGGTGACGAATCTCGTCGGCGAGGAGAACAAGGGATGGGACTACGCCAAGTTCCTGCTCGGCCACGAGCGCGCGTACATCGCCGGCATTGGTCGCAGCAAGGAACGCGTGGCCTGCGCCAGGGCGCTGCTGGCGAAGCTGGAGGCCGACGGGCACCCGGCATCCACGCTGGCGGCGTATCGCGGCCAGATCGCCATGATCGAGGCCGACCTCCACGCGCTGGAAGTGACGCAGTTCCGCATGCACGGCGGCCATGCCGACATGAAGCTGTCGCCGATGCTGAAGGCGCGGGGCAGCGAGATTTTCCAGGCCATCACCGACGTGATCTGTCGCATGACCGCCCCGGCCTCGCTGCGGGCGGACACCGGATCGCTCACCAAGTCGTATCTGTACTCCCGCGCCGTCTCCATCTTCGGCGGCAGCACCGAAGTGCAGAAGAACATCCTTTCCGCCACCATGCTCGACCTGTCATGAACCTGCAACTGAACGACGTCCAGCAGCAACTGCAGGACAGCCTGGCGCGTCTGCTGGCCCGCGAATACGACTTCGGCCACCGCCAGCAATACGTGGCCGCCGAGACCGGCCGTTCGCCGGAAGCCTGGGCGCAACTGGCCGAACTCGGCGTGACCGCGGCCGCGATTCCGGAGGCGCACGGCGGCTTCGGCGGCGACGCCGTGGACCACATGGTGATTTCCGAGGCGCTGGGCAAATGCCTGTCGCTGGAGCCGTACCACGGGACCGTGGTGATGGCGGCGACGGCCATCGGCCTCGTCGGCTCGGAAGCCCAGCAGGCCCGCCTGCTGCCGCGCATCGGGCAGGGCGAGCTGCAGGTGGCTTGGGCACATGGCGAAGCGGTGGCCGGGCGCGTGACGGTCTGCGGCGGCCACGGTGTGGACGGCTGGCGGCTGTATGGCGCCAAGCCCTGCGTGCTGCATGGCGCGGGCGCGGACTACCTGCTCGTCACGGCACAGGTAGCGGACGAGGGCGTCCAGTGCTTCCTCGTCGATGCCCGTGCGCAAGGCGTGGAATTCGAAGGCTACCGCCTGATCGACGGCACCCCGGCCGCCGACGTGAAGCTCGACGGCGCGCCGGCCGAGCGGCTCGGCACGCTCACGCCCGCGCTGCTGCTGCGCGTACTCGACACCGGCATCAGCGCCGCGTGCGCCGAGATGGTCGGCGCCATGGATGCGGCCTATACGCTGACGGTCGACTACCTCAAGACCCGCAAGCAGTTCGGGCGCCTGATCGGCTCGAACCAGGCGCTGCAGCACCGCGCCGTGGACATGCTCGTGGCGCTGGAGCAGGGCCGCAGCATGTCGGTCTCACTGGCGCTGGCGCTGGCCGGCCGCAACGATCTGACCGGTGCTGGGGTGCCGTCGCACGCGGCCAAGGTACTCGTCACGCGCAATGCGCGGCAGGTTTGCCAGGAAGCCATCCAGATGCACGGTGGGATCGGCATGACGGAGGAGTATGCGGTGGGGCACTACCTGCGCCGCGTGCTCGTGCTCGACCAACTGCATGGCGACATGCAGTACCACATGGGCTGCCTGGAAGGGCGCGACTCTGATTAACCACTGGTTTGCTCCCCTCTCCCGCTTGCGGGAGAGGGGCTGGGGGAGAGGGCCAGCGTTTCAACCGGCGATATCGCAGACGCAACCGCCGTCGCCCCTCACCCCCGACCCCTCTCCCATGGGGAGAGGGGAGAAACACACACCACCCAACAATCCACCCGAGGAGATACAACATGTCCGACAACAACATCATGTCCCTGGCCGGCAAGGTCATCATCGTCACCGGCGCCGCGCAGGGCGTGGGGCGTGCCACCGCCGAACTCGTGCTGAAGCTGGGCGCCAAGGTCTGCGTGGTCGACCTGAAGCGCGAGCCCATCGAGGCGTTCGCGGCCGAGCATCCGGATCATGTGCAGGCCTATGCCGGTAACGTGGCCGATCCCGACTTCGTCTCCGCCTCGGTCGAGCACGCCGTGGCGCGCTTCGGCAAGGTCGACGGCCTGGTCAACTGCGCCGGCATCGTGCGCGCCGCGATGATCGAGAACATGACGCTCAAGACCTGGAATGAAGTGATCGACTGCCACCTGACCGGCGCCTTCCTGTGGCTGCAGGCGGTCGGCTCGCGCCTCGTCGAGCGCGCGAAGAACGGCGAGAAGGTCAGCGGCTCGATCGTCAACATCTCGTCCGAAGCGGGCCGTCGCGGCTCCATCGGCCAGATCAACTACGCCTCGGCCAAGGCCGGCATGCTGGGGATGACCATGGCCGCCGCCCGCGAGTGGGGCAAGTACGGCGTGCGCACGAACACCATCTGCCTGGGCATGGTCGAGACGCCGATGACCGAGACCATCCGCAGCGACCGCTTCCGCGACCAGTACCTGGCCATGATCCCGATGGGCCGCTGGGCGCAGCCGGAAGAAGTGGCAAGCCCGATCGCCTTCCTGCTGTCGGATGCCGCCGGCTACGTGCTCGGCCAGCACCTCGGCGTGAACGGTGGCTTCCACCTGGCGAGCTGAGGCAGGCATGTCGTCGCGCAAGCTATTTACCCACGAGGAGTTGCGCCGCACCTTCCATCCGCGATCCATCGCGGTGGTCGGGGCGACGCCCAACGAGAAGGCCTTCGCCGGCCGCTCGATGACGAACCTGCGGCAGTTCGACGGCAAGGTGCTGCTGGTCAACCCGCGCTACGAGGAAATCAACGGGGAGCGCTGCTACCCCTCGCTGTCGGCGCTGCCGGAAGTGCCTGACTGCGTGCTGATCGCCACCGGGCGCGACACCGTCGAGCCCATCGTGCGCGAGTGCGGCAAGCTGGGCGTGGGCGGCGTGGTGCTGTTCGCGTCGGGCTATGCCGAGACGGGCAATCCGGAGAAGGCCGCCGACCAGGCGCGCCTCGTCGCGATCTCGCAGGAGAGCGGCGTGCGGCTGCTGGGCCCCAACACCATCGGCTACGCCAACTACATCAACAACGCGATGGTGTCGTTCACGCCGCTGCCGGCCCGCGCGGGGGCGCTGCCGCCCCATGCCATCGGGCTGGTCAGCCAGTCCGGCGCGCTGGCCTTCGCGCTGGAGCAGGCGGCCAACCACGGCACGGCGTTCAGCCATGTGTTCTCGTGCGGCAATGCGTGCGACATCGACGTGGCCGACCAGATCGCCTACATGGCCGGCGATCCGGCCTGCGCGGCGATTGCCTGCGTGTTCGAGGGGCTGTCCGACGCGAGCCGCATCATCCGCGCCGCCGAATTGTGCGCGGAAGCGGGCAAGCCACTGGTCGTCTACAAGATGGCGCGCGGTGAAGCGGGCGCGGCGGCAGCCATGTCGCACACCGGCTCGATGGCGGGGTCCGACCGCGCCTACAGCACGGCGCTGCGCGAGGCCGGCGTGGTGCAGGTCGACACCATCGAGCAACTGGTGCCGACCACGGTGTTCTTCGCCAAGGCGCTGCGCCCCGTCGCGACCGGCGTGGCCATCGTCTCGGGCTCGGGCGGCGCCGGCATCGTTGCCGCCGACGAGGCCGAGCGCTTCGACGTGCCGCTGCCGCAGCCGTGCGACGCCACCCGCGCCGTGCTCGAATCGCATATCCCCGACTTCGGCGCCGCGCGCAATCCGTGCGACCTGACGGCGCAGGCCGCCAACAACTTCGACTCGTTCATCCAATGCGGCGATGCCGTGTTCGCGGACCCCGCCTATGGCGCGGCCGTGGTGCCGCTGGTGGTGACGGGCGAGGGCAACGGCCGCCGCTTCGAGGTCTTCAACGACCTTGCGGTCAAGCACGGCAAGATGGCCTGCGGCCTGTGGATGTCGAACTGGATGGAAGGGCCGGAGTCGCGCGAGTCCGAGGCGCTGCCCCGGCTGGCGCTGTTCCGCTCGGTGACGCACTGCTTCGCGGCGCTGGCGGCGTGGCATCAGCGCGAGCAATGGCTGCTGTCCCGCCAGACGGCGAAGGCGCCGCGCCTGACGCACCCTTCCGTGGCCGCCGACGCCCGCGCCCGCATCCTGGCCGCTCCGGCCGCGACGCTGACGGAGCGCGAGGCCAAGGACGTACTGGCACTGTATGGCGTGCCGGTGGTGGGCGAATCGCTGGCCACCAGCGAGGAAGCCGCCGTCCGGGCTGCGGACGCCTGCGGCTATCCCGTCGTGCTGAAGGTCGAGAGTCCCGCCATCCCGCACAAGTCGGAAGCAGGCGTGATCCGTCTCGGCGTGAAGTCGGCGGAGGAAGTCGCGGTTGCCTACCGCGAGGTCATGGCGAATGCCCGCAAGGTGACGACCGACGACTGCATCAACGGCGTGCTGGTGCAAAGCCAAGTGCCGTCCGGCGTCGAGATCCTGGTCGGCGCGCGCGTCGATCCGCATCTGGGCGCGCTGCTGGTGGTGGGCCTGGGCGGCGTGATGGTCGAGCTGATGCAGGACACGGTCGCTACGATCGCGCCGTGCTCGGCGCAGCAGGCGCGCGGGATGCTGGAGCGGTTGCGCGGCGTGGCACTGCTCAAGGGCTTCCGGGGTGCTGCCGGCGTCGACATGGATCGACTGGCGGAAGTCATCGCCAGCCTGTCGGAGTTCGCGGCCGACCAGTGCGACGTCATCGCCGAGTTCGACGTGAATCCGCTGATCTGCACGCCGGATCGTATCGTGGCGGTGGATGGGTTGATCGAGCGGAAGCTGTAGTGGTCCGGGGTTGCTCCCCTCTCCCATGCAGTGGGAGAGGGGTCGGGGGAGAGGGCCAGCGCATCCAGTGACGCCGTCGTGGACGGAGCCGCCGTTACCCTCTCCCCCAGCCCCTCTCCCGCAGGCGGGAGAGGGGAGCGAACCTTAATTAAGTCCTCCCATGGTTTTCCCCGCCCCCCCGTGCTGTCTGTTGCGTTCGACGGGATCGCCGTCCGAGAATGGACTTCCCAACCAGACGTGGAGGACGACCTTGAAAATGAACATGATGCAGCGTCCGCTGCAAGGCGCCATTGCCCTGTGCGTGATGCTGTTCGCCGGCGTGGCCTATGCCCAGGCGCCGGCCTCGGCGCCCGCCACGCCGCCGGCGCAGATGACCGCGAAGCAGGCCAAGGAACAGTACGCGGCGAAGTTCGCGGCAGCCGACAGCAACCACGATGGCAAGCTGACGCAGGAGGAGGCGCAGGCGGGCATGCCGGACGTCTACACTCACTTCAGCGAGATCGACCGGAAGAAGAAGGGCTATCTGACGAAGAAGCAGATCGGCCAATGGTATGGCCTGCGCTTCAAGGAGAAGCAGGCCAGGCAGTTGGAGAAGCCGATCTGACGGTTGGGGCTTTGCGCCCCTCTCCCAGAAATGGGAGAGGGGAGAAAACATGCGGCTCATTTCATTCCGTTAGCGCTTCCTGCTGCGCCCCCTCCCTCACCCCCTCCCGCGTTACCTCCTGCGCCAGCGCCACGAAGTTCCGCGTCGTGGCGTTGCTGGGATCCGGCAATGTCGCCAGCGCGATGCCGAAGTCCATCTGCTCCGGCAGTCCGGTCAGCGGGATGTGGCGGATGCCTTCACCGCCCAGCCGGGCGGTGGCGGCCGGCACCAGCGCGACTCCCAGTCCGCTCTCCACCAGCGCAAGGACGGTCGGCACCTGCACGGCCTCCTGGGCAATGGGCGGGCTGATGCTGGCCGCCTGGAAGGCGTACATCATCAGCGCATGCATGGTCGGCACGCGGTCCTGCGAGTAGACGATGAATGGCGTATCGCCCAGTTCGGACAGCGCGACGAACTTGCGCCCGGCCAGCGGCGAATCGGCGCTGACGGCCAGCACCAGCGGGTCGGGCTGGAGCAGGGCGATCTGCGCGGCGGACTTGCCCAGCACGGGGAAGCGCACCAGCGCGGCGTCGAGGGTGTGTTCCTCCACGGCACGCAGCAGGTCGACGGTCGTGGACTCCTCGATCACCAGTTCCACGCGCGGGTACCGGCTGCGGAAGGCGCGGATCAGCCGGGGCATCAGCGAGTAGACCGATGACCCGACGAAGCCCACCCGCAGCTTGCCGCGCTCGCCTGCATCGCCCTCGCTGGCCGCGCGGCGGATCTCGTCGGCGAAGAACAGCGTATTGCGCATCTGCCGCAGCACCAGTTCACCGACCGGAGTCAGCGTGAGGCCCGACGGCAGCCGGTCGAACAGCGTGGCGCCGAGTTCCTCCTCCAGCTTGCGGATCGCCGTGGACAGCGGAGGCTGCGCCATGCACAGGCGCTCGGCGGCGCGGTGGAAATTCAGGGTTTCGCTCAGGACGAGCGCCTGTCGCATCTGTCGGAGGTCCATCTCTACTGCTCTGGGTAAGGAATTGGGGCCGCCCCCTGCGTGAGGGGGCGGAAAGGTGCCGGATCAGGGCAACACGTTGCGTGGGTCGGCCTTCAGGACCAGTTCCCACGCCTCGCGCGCCATCGGCTGGCTCTTCTCTTCCAGCACGTGCGCCAGCAGGCCGGCCGACCGGCCCACCAGCGCGAGGCCGCGACCGACCAGCGGGTCCAGGCCCATGGCCGCCACGATGGCGCCGATGGCCCCCACCACGTTCATCGGCAGCTTGCGGTCGTGCTCGGTCATCAGCACCTCCGAGATGGCTTCCATCAGGCGCCAGTGCAGGCCGTAGTAGCCGTTCTCGCGCGACAGCTCGCGCAGCGTGGGCACGCGCGGGTCGCCGTCGACGTGGATCGGATGGCCTACGCCGAAGACCTGCTGGCGGCGCTCCTTGTGGCGACGGATCACCTCGCGCGCGGCTTGCGTGACTTCGAGATCGGTCGCGTCGTCGCGCAGTTCCTTCGCGCCTTCGAGCAGCATCTCGGCGGCGTTCTGCATGGGGCCGAGGAACACGCTGCCGGCACCGAGCAGGCCGGTTGCCACCGCGCCTTGCAGGGCTTCCGGCGCACCGATGTACGTCAGTCGCGCCGACAGCGAACTGGGCGTGATGCCGTGGTCGGCCGTGGTCACCAGCAGCGCGTTGACCATGACCTTCTCGCGGGGCGTGGGCATGCGCGAGAGCGTGGTGAAGAAGATCATGTCGACGAAGTCGAACTTGCCGATGATCTCGGTCGCGAGGTTCTTGCCGCGCACCATGATGGTGTCGGTCGTCGTATAGCCGATGTCGGTCTTTACCATTGGGAAGGCTCCGTGCCACGGAAGGAGATGACGGCGTCCAGCGCCATCACGCCCTGGCCCTGCGGACGCACCGCGAGGGGATTGATTTCAAGTTCGTCGATGCGGTCGGCGTGCTTTGCCACGAAGTCCGAGAGCTTGACGAGCGTATCCGCCAGCGCGTCGATGTCGAACGCCGCCTGGCCGCGATGCCCCTTCAGCAGTTCGAAGCAGCGCGTTTCGGCGATCATCGCGCGCGCCGACTGCGGCGTGAGCGGCAGCAGACGGCGGCTCACGTCCTTGAACAGCTCGATGGCGACGCCGCCGAGGCCGAAGGTGCAGACGTGGCCGAATACGTCATCGCGGTGGATGCCGACCACGGCCTCCACGAAGGGCGACGGCAGCATCGGCTCTACCAGCACGCCTTCGATCCGGTCCGCCGGCGCGGCCTGCAGGCCGTTGGCGTGGATCTCCTCGAAGGCCACGCGCGCGGCGTCCTCCGATGCGATGTTCAGGCGCACGCCGCCGATGTCGGTCTTGTGCGTGATGGCCGCGCTGACGATTTTCATGACCGCCTTGCCGGTGCTCTGCGCGGCGACCTGGCGGAAGGCGCGAGCCGCTTCGTCCGCCGTGGTGGCGACCGCGCCGCCCGGCACCGTCACGCCGGCGCCTGCCAGCAGCGCCTTGCCGCCGGCTTCCGACAGGGTGGCGCTGTCGCCCTCGGTCTTGCGCTGGGCGGTCTCGCCGAGCGGATGCCACCCGTGGTCGAACTGCGCGCGCCACTTGCCGTACGCGATGAAGCGCTTGACGGCCAGCACGGCGTTGCCGACGGCACGCATGGGCATCAGGCCGCCGTCGATCATCTTGCGGTGGCCTTCGCCGGTGCGGTCGCTCATCCAGACGGGGACGATGGGCGTGGCCTCCTCGGATTGCACGCGCACCATGCTGTCGGCCAGCATGGCGCTGGTCTTGCCGTACTCGACGGGAATCGGCACGAGCACGAGGTCGGTGTTGGGATCGCTTGCCGTGGCCTTGAGGGCGGCGTAGCCGACTTCGGCGTTGACCAGCACCTCGGCGGTCACGTCCACCGGGTTGTCGAAGGCGGCGTAGCCGGGGAGGGCGCGGCCCAGCGCTTCGAGCGTCTCGGGTGCGAACTTCGACAGCGTCAGGCCCGAGATGCCGACCATGTCGGTACACAGGGCCGCGGTGCCGCCGGAGAAGCTGTAGACGGCGAGCTGCTCGTTGCCCGTCGGCATGGCGCGCGACAGCAGCGAGGCCACGTCGATCAGTTCGTCGATGTCGTCCACCTCGATGATGCCGAGCTGGCTGAACACCGCGCTGTTGATCTCCGCCACGCCGGCGATGGCGGCCGTGTGCGAGGCGGCCGCCTTGGCGCCGATCTCCGACTTGCCGACCTTCAGCGCCACGATGGGCTTGCCCCGGCGCGCGGCGTGCAGCGCGGCGGCCATGAAGCGCGCGCCGTTGCGCACGCCTTCCAGCGTGGTGACGATGACCTTGATGTCGGGCGCATCCGCCATGTAGTGGATGTAGTCGCTGACCTCGAGGTCGGCTTCGTTGCCGCCCGAGCACCACAGGCCGATGCCGACGCCGCGGTCCATCGACTGGATGAACGAGCGGCCGAGGCCGCCGCCCTGCGTCGCGACGCCGATGGGGCCGGGCTTGCCGTTGTCGATGCGCCAGGCCGGCGAGAACGTCATGCCGAGGCGCGCGTTCATGTTGTTCAGGCCGGGGCAGTTCGGGCCGTAGATGCGCATGCCGGTCTGCGCCACGATGGCGCGCATCTCCGCCTCGACGGCGCGGCCTTCGTCACCCGTTTCGCCGAAGCCCGAAGTGAAGACGATGGCGAACTTCACGCCGGACTCGCCGCATTCGCGCAGCGAGTCGAGCACCATGTCGGCACGCACGGCGAGGATGGCGAGGTCGGGCACGGCCGGCAGGTCGCGCACCGACGGGTAGCACGGCCGGCCCTGGATTTCCTTGCGGCCCGGGTTGACGAGGTACAGCTCGCCCTGGAACTGCGAGTAGACCGTCAGGTTCTCGAAGGTGCGGGCGCCGATGCTGTCCGCCTTCTCGGAGGCGCCCACCAGTACGATCGAGCGCGGCTCGACCAGGCGGCTGAGGTCGCTGAACCAGAGGCCGTTGGCTTCTGCGCTCTTGCCCGTGGCGCCCGTCATTGCGCTTCCCCCGGCGTGCGGCGCTTGAACAGGCAGGTGGCGGCCATCTCGGCGACGACTTCGCCGCGCTGGTTCACGGCCTTGCGCAGGAAGCTGATGATGCCGCGGTCCGGACGGCTGGTCGGCTTCTGCTCGGTGACTTCGATCTCGACGCGGATGGTGTCGCCGATGAACGTCGGCTTCGGGAACTTCAGGCGGTTTTCCAGCACGCTGAACAGCGACCCTTCGAAGAACTGGTTCGGGATCGAGCGCGAGGTCAGGCCGGCCATGAACGAGGCCACCAGCATGCCGTGCGCGATGCGCTGGCCGAAGATGGTGCCCTTGGCGTACTCGGCGTCGACGTGGACCTTGTTGAAGTCGCCGGTCAGCGCGGCGAAGGCGGCCACGTCGGCTTCGGTGATGGTGCGCGACGAGGTGTTGTAGGTCATGCCCGGCGTCAGGTCTTCCCAGTAAAGGGTGGTCTGGGCGATCTGGTCGAGGATGGCGGGTTGGGTCATGGGTTGTCTCTTGTGTGTTTGGTTGTTTTCTCCCTCTCCCTGAGGGAGAGGGCCGGGGTGAGGGGGGAAGCGGCCGCGCCACTACGAAGTGCCTGCCCTCACCCCCAACCCCTCTCCCGGAGGGAGAGGGGAGCAGGTCGTCGGGGATGTTCAGGTCAGCGCACTGATCCCCAGGATCTCCCGCCCAATAATCAGCGTCTGGATCTCCGTCGTCCCCTCCGGAATCATCCCGCCGCGCGTGTCGCGGAAGATGCGCTCGATCGGATAGCCGACTGCGTAGCCCATGCCGCCATGCACCTGCAACGCCAGGTTGGCCACCTCGAAGGCGGTCTCCGTGGCGTACAGCTTGGCAATGGAGCACTCGGTGCGGGCCGTGCCGTTCTGCATGGCGCGGGCGGCGCGGTAGCCCAGGGCGCGTGCGGCCTGCGTGCGCATGGTCATGTCGACAATGTGCTTCTGCACGAGCTGGAAGGAGCCGATGGGCCGGCCGAACTGCTTGCGCTGCAGCGCGTATTCCGTCGACAGGTCCAGCGCGCTTTGCGCCGCGCCCACCGCGCCCATCGCCACGTTGAGCCGGCCGAAGTTCAGCCCGATCAGGATCTGGCGCAGGCCCTGGCCTTCCTTGCCCAGCAGGTTGGCGGCGGGCACCTCGGCGTTCTCGAAGGTGATGGCCGCCGTGCCGGTGCTGCGCGTGAACATGACTTCCACCGGCGTGGGCGTGTACGACGTCACGTCGCGCTCGACCAGGAACAGCGACAGCTCGCCGTTGCAGGTCTCGCTGTAGGTGCGCGCCACCACGATGCCGAAGTCGGCGAACATGCCGTTGGTGACCCACAGCTTGCTGCCGCTGAGCACGTACCGGTCGCCCTTCTTGTCGGCGCGGGTCTTGATCTCGGCCACGTTGGAGCCGACGTCCGGCTCGGAGATCGACACGAAGGTCTTGCGCTCGTTGCGCAGCAGCGGCCGGAGGAAATGCTCTTTCTGCGCCTCGCTACCGTACGTGTTGAGGATGCCGGAGACGATGTTGAGCGTGTTGATGATGATGCGCAGCGACAGCCAGCAATAGCCCGCTTCCTCCATCATCACGGCCCAGGTCGGGTAATCCAGCCCGAGGCCGCCGTCTTCCTCCTTCATGTAGCCGCCGAAGTAGCCGAAGTCGGCGAGTCCGCTGATGGCCTCCTGCGGAAAGCGGCGGTCCTTCTCCGCCTGGTCGATCAGCGGGGAGATGTTTTCCTTCAGGTAGCGGCGGATGTTGTCGCGCAGCAGGCGCTGGCCGCCGTCGAGGCCGTCGATGTCGAGGTCAGCCAGATCAGCCATAGCGGCCTCCCGTCACGAACAGCGTGGTGCCGGTGATGTAGCGCGCGTGCTCGGACGCCATGAAGCAGACGGCGCCGGCGATGTCGCTGGTCTGGCCCGGGAAGGTGACCGCGTTCTTCGCCATCACGTTGGCGAGGATGGTCTCGTAGTTGGGCAGGCTCTTGATGTACTCGGTCTCGATGTAGCCCGGGGCGATGGCGTTGACGGTCACGCCCTTGCGCGCCTGTTCCAGCGACATCGCGCGCGTGAAGCCGATGATCCCGGCCTTGGCGGTGGAGTAGTTGGCCTGGCCCGGGTTGCCGAACAGCGCGCGCGAGCTGATGTTGATGATGCGGCCCCAGCCGCGCTCGTGCATCGACGGCAGCACGGCGCGGGTGGTGTGGAAGGCGCCCTTGAGCGTGACGTCGAGCACCAGGTCCCAGTCGGCCTCTTCCATCTTGAGGATGGTGCGGTCCTTCACCAGGCCGGCGTTGTTCACCAGCACGTCGATGCGGCCGAACGCTTCCAGCGCGGCGCCGGCGAGCTGCTTGACCTGCTCTTCCTTGCGCACGTCGCAGGCCACGGCGATGGCCTTGCCGCCGGCGGCCTCGATGGCGCGGACGTTCTCGTCGGCGGCGTCGAGGTCGAGGTCAGTGACCACCACGGAGGCGCCTTCCTTTGCCAGCATGCGGGCCGTCTCGGCGCCGATGCCGCGTGCCGAGCCGGTAATGATCGCCACGCGATCGTTCAATCCAAGATCCATGTCTCCTCCAGTTTGTTGCGTGTTGCTTGGTTGCCAGATGGGGTCAGTTGTCGGCCTGCAGCGCCTGGCTGACTTCGCGCAGCGCCGACAGATAGGTTTCGCGGTGTTTCTCGATGCGGTCGACCGGACCGGCCAGCGAGAGGCCGACCGGCTGTCCGCCCATCCAGAGCGAGACCGCCAGCGCCGTCACGCCGGGCGTGCCTTCGTCGTGGGCTTCGTACCAGCCCAGCTCGCGGCCGCGCTGGAGCTGCGCCAGCAGCCGGTCCACGTCCACCACGGTGTGCGGGGTGACGGCAGGGCGGCGGATGGCATCGAGCCGGGCGCGGGCCTCGTCCTCGGGCAGCAGGCCCAGCATCGACTTGCCGAGCGCCGAGGCATGCAGCGCCACGCGCTCGCCCACGTCGAGGATGTAGCGCAGCGGCAGCCGGCTCGCGGCGGCGGCGGCCACCTTGACGGCCATCGGCTCCAGCACGCCGAAGAAGGCGCTTTCGTTAGTGCGGTCGGCAAGCTGGTCGACGGCTTCCTGCGCCAGCGCGGCAAGCGGATCGCTGTCCGCGATGCGGCGTGCGGTTTCCAGCAGCCGGCCGGTCGGATAGAAGCGGCGGGTGCGCGAGGTGCGCATCAGGTAGCCGAGCGAATGAAGCGTGTGCAGCAGGTCGGAGCAACTGCTGTCCGCCAGGGAGAGCAGCCGCGCGACGTCGGAGTTCGACAGGTCGCGCTGCTCCCGGGCGAAGACTTCGAACACGGCCATGGTGCGGCTCGCGGCGGGAATCAGCGTGGGCAATTCGGGCTCCGGGATATGGGGCTTTGTTACGAGATATGGGAAAACAATACGAGGTTTCGCAAGATGACGCAACTAATTTCGAGATTTGGGAAATTAATTCGAAATGTCGTATGTAAGTTGGGAGACGGCATGCGGCGCCGGGAGCACATGCGGGTTGGCCGGGGGATGGTTTGGGGACGACAACGACGCGGGGAGCGTGCGGTCAGGGCAGGTGGGGGAGGGGGACGAATCCAGCGGTCGGGGGTGACGGTGGATTGAGGGGGGCGTCGGAGAGGGGGGAGGTTTGCTCCCCTCTCCCACGACGTGGGAGAGGGGTTGGGGGAGAGGGCGAGCAAGCCCGATGGTCTTACTTCGGCTGCATCCTGATCGCCCCATCCAGCCGGATCACCTCGCCATTCAGCATGGCGTTCCCAACCACCGCCTCCACCAGCTTCGCGTATTCAACGGGCCGCCCGAGGCGCGAGGGGAAGGGCACCATCTGGCCGAGCGCATCGCGCACGGTTTCCGGCAGGCCCAGCAGCATCGGCGTCTCGAACAGGCCCGGCGCGATGGTCACGCAGCGCACGCCGTCACGGGCGAGGTCGCGGGCGACGGCCAGCGTCATCGACGCCACGCCGCCCTTCGACGCCGCATACGCCGCCTGTCCGATCTGCCCCTCGAAGGCCGCCACCGACGCCGTATTGACGATCACGCCGCGCTCGCCGCCCGCATCGGGCGCATTGCCGACCATCGCGGCCGCCGCGAGGCGCACCATGTTGAACGTGCCGATCAGGTTGATGCGGACGGTGCGCTCGAAGGCATCGAGCGGATGCGGGCCGTCCTTGCCGACGGTCTTGCACGCAGGCGCCACGCCGGCGCAGTTGACCAGCCCGGCCAGCCGGCCGAGCGACGTGGCAACTTCCACCGCCGCACGGCCGTCCGCTTCGCTGCTCACGTCGCAGCGCACGAAGCGTCCGCCCAGTTCGGCGGCCAGTGCCTCGCCGGCGGGATTGATGTCGGCGATGACCACCTTGCCGCCCGCGGCGGCGAACATGCGTGCGGTCGCTTCACCGAGGCCCGAGGCGCCGCCGGTGACGAGGAAGACGTTGTCGCGGATTTCCATGGTCTGCCCCTTAGCGCTTCAGCTTGGCCATGTAGCTGTCGAGCGCAGCCTCATGGTCGGCGGTGTGGTGGGCCAGCGCCTGGAAGCCGGCGGACATTTCGAGGATGGTGTCGAGCCGCGTGTGCTGGCCTTCCTTCAGCAGCCGCTTCGCCATGCGCAGCGCGTGGCCGGGATTGGCGGCGATGCGCTGCGCCAGTTCCATCGCCGTGGGCATCAGCGCCTCGGGCGGCACCACGCGGGAAACGAGGCCCCATTCGAGCGCCTGCGCGGCGTCGATGGTGTCGCCGGTAAAGCACAGTTCCGCCGCACGCGACATGCCCACGGCACGCGGCAGCAGCCATGCGCCGCCGTCGCCCGGGATCAGGCCCAGCTTGACGAAGGTGGCGGCGAAGATGGCCTTCTCCGACGCGATGCGGATGTCGCACGTGCAGACGAGGTCGTTGCCCGCGCCGAGCGCCGGGCCGTTGACGGCGGCGATCACCGGCACTTCGAGGTTCGACAGCGCTAGCGGCAGCCGCTGGATGCCGTCGCGGTAGGCGTAACGGGCCATGATCGGCTCGCCCGACTCACGGCCGAAGGTGGTGCGCAGGCTCTTGAGGTTGCCGCCGGAGGAGAAGGCCGGACCGGCGCCGGTCAGCACGACCACGCGCACGGAGTGGTCGCGGTTGACCGCTTCGCACATGTCGACCAGCGCCTCCACGGCGTCGTTGTCCGAGAGCGCGTTGCGCGTCTCCGGACGGTTCATGGTGACGATGGCGATGGCGCCTTCGCGCTGGATATCGAGGAAGGGATTCATGGCTTGCGTAGACAGATGCGTAGACAGATAGAGGCCGGAAACGCCGGCCGATTGCGGAAACGTGTTTGGCGATGCGCGCTCACGCGGAATTTCAAGTGGACCCGCACGCCTTCTCCGATGCGGCGCGCGCCGCGTCGATGCGATCGGGCGCCAGCCAGCCGTCGAGGACTTGCGCGATGTCGCGCACGTCCGGCTCGCGCGGCGCCGAGGGCGGCACGGAGGGGGTGCGGCTGAAGCGCGGCGCCGGGCCGGGATGCATGATGCCGTCGACCTCGACGAAGGTCCCGCGCGCCTGCAGGTGCGGGTGGCGGGGCGCTTCCTCGTAGCTGAGGACGGGGGCGAAGCAGGCGTCGGTGCCTTCGAGCAGCGTGCACCACTCGTCGCGGGTGCGCGTGCGGAAGACCTCGGCCAGCGCGGCGCTGGCGGCGTCCCAGTTGGCCGGATCGGTCTGGGCGCCGAGGCTCACCGGGTCGACGCCGATCAGGCCGAGCAGGTCACGGTAGAAGCGGGCTTCGATCGGGCCGATCGAGATCCAGCCGCCGTCCTTGCACTGGTAGACGTTGTAGTAGTGGGCGCCGGAGTCGAGCACGTTGGTGCCGCGTTCCTGCCGCCATTGGCCGGCGGCCGTCATGCCGAAGAACACCGCGCCCAGCGCGGCGGCGCCGTCGACGATGGCGGCGTCCACCACCTGTCCCTTGCCGGACTTGCCGGCTTCGATCAGCGCGGCGAGCACGCCGGAGACGAGGAACATGCCGCCGCCGGCGAAGTCGCCGAGGTAGGCCGGTGGAATGGCCGGCGGTCCGCCGCGCTGGCCGATGGCGTTAAGCGCGCCGGTCAGCGCGATGTAGTTGATGTCATGGCCGGCCGTGTGCGCCAGCGGGCCGTGCTGGCCCCAGCCGGTGATGCGGCCGTAGACGAGGCGCGGGTTGCGCGCCAGGCAGGCGTCGGGGCCGAGGCCCAGCCGCTCGGTCACGCCGGGGCGGAAGCCCTCGATCAGCGCGTCGGCCTGCTCGACCAACTCCAGCACGGTGGCCACGCCTTGCGGGTCTTTCAGGTCCAGCGCGATCGACTTGCGGTTGCGCAGCATGAGGTCGAAGCGGCGCTCGCGTTTCACGCCGAGGTCGGTCTCGCCCGGCCGCTCGATGCGCAGCACTTCCGCGCCCATGTCGGCCAGCATCATGCCGGCCAGCGGGCCGGGGCCGATGCCGGCCAGTTCGACGACCTTGATGCCGGCGAGCGGGCCTTTCTTCACGTCGGATGGATGCATGTGGCGTTCCTTATGTCGCTTTGAGGCGCTGACAAAATGCCCATCGGTTTGCTCCCCTCTCCCGCTTGCGGGATAGGGGTTGGGGGAGAGGGCAGGCGGTCGTGCAACCCATATCGCTCGACGCGGCGCTGCGCCCTCTCCCCCGGCCCCTCTCCCATGCATGGGAGAGGGGAGCAAACAATGAGCCTCTTCACTCTGTTAGCGGTTCTTATTCCACCGGAATGCCGGCGGTCTTGACGATGTCGCGCGTGCGCTGGATCTCGGCGAGCTGGAAGTCGCGCAGTTGTTTGGAGTCGCCCGGGTAGACGGTGGCGCCCAGGTTCTCGATGAACTTCACGCTGTCGGGCTGCTGCATCCCTGTGCGTACGGCGTCGGAGAGCGCCTTGACGACCGGCGCGGGCACCTTGGCTGGCGCGAACAGGCCGGTCCACGCTGTGACCTCGAAGCCCGGCGCGCCGCTTTCGGCCACGGTGGGCACCTGCGGCAACTCCTTCAGGCGATGGGCGTCGGTGACGGCCAGTGCGCGCAGCCGGCCGCCGCGGATCAGGGGCAGGACAGAACTGATTTCGCCGATGGAATACTCCACGTTGCCGGCGGCCGTGTCGGTCATGGCCGGCGCGGTTCCCTTGTAGGAGATGGGGTTGCCCTTGATGCCGAAGCGCTCGTGGAACAGTTCGACGTAGACCTGGTAGCCCGCGCTGCCGGCGGCGTAGTTCAGCTTGCCGGGCGCCTTGCGGGCGGCGCCGACGAGGTCTGCGAGCGACTTGTACGGCGAGTTGGACGGCACCACCACGACCATCGCAAAGCGGGCGATGCGCGCCACCGGCACGAAGTCCTTCACCGGGTCATAAGGCAGGCTCTTGAAGACGGCGGCGTTCGTGACCATCGACGAGTTGCTGCCGATGAACAGCGTGTAGCCGTCCGGCGCCGCCTCGGCCGCCGCGCGGGCGCCGATGAAGCCGTTGGCGCCGGGGCGGTTCTCGACGACGAAGGGCTGATGGAAGGTCTCGGAGAGATGCTGCGCAATGAAGCGCGCCGTGGTGTCGGCACCACTGCCCGGCGGCAGCGACACGATGATCTTGACCGCGTGGTTCGGGTAGTCGGACTGCGCGATGGCGGGCGTGGCCGCGAACGCTGCGGGAACAGCGGGAACTGCGGCGAGTAGGGCCAGTGTTGTCGCCAGCGTCGTCGCCAGAAGGCGTCGCTTCCGGGCGTGGAATGCCATGTCGTCTCCTTGTGTGCCTTATTGTCATCCTCCGGTCTCGTGGTGGCCTGAGCCCGGGATGCATGGATGCTATGGAGGCGGCAGCGATCTGGAAAATACTTTCGGTATGTCGATCAATACATGCGCTGTATCGCGTGGCCGGATTCGCCGCTTCCTGTTGCCTACGAAATTTCGTATAGTGCTGTCCGTTGCCGAATACTCTGTGGATACCCATGCCCACCATGATTCCCGCCGCCGGCCGTGCCATGGCGGTCTTCGAAGTCTTCGCCCGCGAGAAGCGGGAGTTGTCGAACTCCGAGATGGCGCGGCAGCTTTCGCTGCCGGAAACCAGCACATCCGACCTGCTGCATACGCTCCACAGCCTCGGCTACCTGATGCGGACCACCCGCACGCGCCGCTTCTATCCGACCGGCCGCCTGATGGAACTCGGCCGCCAGATCGCCGAGAACGACCCGCTGACCACGGCCGCGCAGGAGGCCGTGGAGCAGCTTGTGGCGAAGACCAATGAAAGCGCCTTCTTCGGCCTGCTGGAACCGACGGCGGTGAAGGTGGTCGCCATGCAGCCGAGCCGTCAGCCACTGCGCTACATCATCGACGTGGGCTCCCGCGCGGCGCTGCACGCGTCGGCGCTGGGCAAGGGCCTGCTCGCGCTCCTGCCCGAGGACGAGGCGCGTGCGGCGCTGGAAAAGAGCAAGCGCAGCCAGCTCACGCCGCACACCATCATCGATGTCGACAAGCTGATGGCGGATATCGCCAAGGGCCGCAAGCGCGGCTGGCACGAGGCGCGGGAGGAGGGCGCCGAAGGCGTCGATGGTCTCGCGGTCACCGGCTGGCTGGCCGGGCAGCCGGTGGGGATCTCGCTGGCGGGGCCGGCTGACCGCATGCGCAAGCAGCGGGACGCCTATCTGGAGGCGCTGCGCGACGTCCGCGACGGGTTACTGGGCGCGGGCTGATCCGCTTAGAGACTGTTTGGAAATTGCCGCAATCCCACTCGTCGTCCCCGCGAATACCCCATCCGGGGCACGTGAGCGGGGACCCAGTGACTTTTCGGGCGCTGGCAAAGACGCTGGGCCCCCGCTTTCGCGGGGGCGACGGGCATTTTCAAACAGTCTCTTACTGCGTACGCGCCGTCGCCGGGCCGCGTTGCCGCCTGTCCGCCCACGTGCTGTCGTCCATCACCAGCCGGAAGCCGAGGTGCGACATGCTGCTGTACGGGTCGGTCCCGCGCCGTGCGCTGGGGCGGTAGCTCAGGCAATAGTCCTCGTTGCAGAGGAACGAGCCGCCGCGCGTCACGCGGCGGGGGGCGCTGGCGGGCACGCCGGGGTCGTCCGGGTCCCAGGCGTCGGACGGTCCCTTCGGATTTTCCGGCACGCCGCCCGCCGAGGCTTCGCGCCGGAACTGGTCGGCGCGATACCAGTCGGCCACCCATTGCCACGCGTTGCCGGTCATGTCGGACAGTCCGTAGCCGTTGGGCGGGAACGTGCCGACCCGGCTGGTGCCGAGCGCGCCGCCGGCCTTCGCGCTGAGGACCGGGAAAGGCTGCGCCTGCTGGCCCTGCCAAACGTTCGCCATCTGTTTGCCGTCAGGGGCGAATTTCTCGCCCCACGCGTAGGTGGCCTGCTCCAGCCCACCGCGCGCGGCGAACTCCCACTCGGCTTCGGTGGGCAGCCGCTTGCCGACCCATGTCGCGTAGGCCTGCGCGTCTTCCCACGACACCTGCACGACGGGGTGGTCATCCTTGCCGTCGATGGAACTGCCCGGGCCATTGGGATGCCGCCAGTCGGCGCCGGGCACGTAGCGCCACCATTGCGAGAAGTCCTGCAATGGCACAGGCCCCGGCGTGCCGACGAAGACCATGCCGCCGGGCACAAGGGCGCTGTCGGGCGGGCGGGGCGTGCCGGGCGGAAGCTGCACCTTCAGCGTCTCCCATTCCGGCGGGCGTTCGGCGGTGGTCACGTAGCCGGTCGCCTCCACGAACTTGCGGAACTCGGCGTTGGTCACGTGGTGCTGGTCCATCCAGAAGCCGTGCACCCGCACCTTGTGGGCTGGTTTTTCGTTGGGCTGGGCGAGCTTGCTGTCGCTGCCCATCAGGAACTCGCCGCCGGGGATGTGGGCCATGCCGGCTGGACCGGTCACGCCATCGCCGATCTGGACAACCTGGCGGACGGGCTTTGCGGCGCCGGCATGCCACCACGCATAGCCGCCGCCGGTGGTGGCCATGGCGGCCGCCACCAGCACCAGCATTGCCCGTCTGCGCCGCCGGTGCGGCGCGGAGACTGCCATCACTGCCATGCCTGCCTCTATTCCTTCGCTTCTTTCGCGTCTTTCGCGGGCGCCGGCTGGGCCTGCTGCTTCCTGAGCTGCGCCTGCTGGTTCAGGAAGTCCTGCACCATGTTCGAGCGGTCGAACGACTTCGCGGGCTGCACCGGCGGATACTCGGCCAGCGTGCGCAGGTGCGCCGCGATGGTTTCGCCCAGCGGACCCGCCATCCACGCCGCCTTCTGCACGAGGTGGCCGTAGGAGTCCTTGCTGTCGTAGCTCTCGAACGGGTCGCTGCGCAGGTTGAACAGCATCGTGATGGTGCGCGGCTGCAGGTTGCTGTAGTAGTCCTCCTTCTGCGAGAAGTGGAACTTCCACGGTCCCATGCGGACGGCCGCCAGCTTGCTCTCGTAGTAGTACAGGAAGTCCTTGCGCGCGCTTTCGGACGACTTGCCGGTCCAGTAGTCGAGGTTGTTGACGCCGTCGATGTACTGCTTTTTCTCGCGCAACATGCGCTCGTTCACGTCCGGCACGCCCGCGGCGGCGGCGAGGGTGGTGAACATGTCCTGGTGCGCCTGGATGCCGTTCAGCACCTGGCCCGGCTTGATCACGCCCGGCCAGCGCAGCATCGAGATCACGCGCACGCCGCCTTCGTAGGTGGTCATCTTCTCGCCGCGGAACGGCGTGGTCGCGCCGTGCGGCCATGACGAATGCTCGGGACCGTTGTCGGTCGAGTACCAGACGATGGTGTTCTTGTCGAGACCGGATTGCTTCAGGTAGTCGAGTATCAGGCCGATGTCGTGGTCGTGCTGCATCATGCCGCCGCCGTGCAGGTCGTCCTCGTGGGTGTACTTCGCCGCCGCGTAGCGCCACTTGTCGTTCAGGTGGGTGTAGAGATGCATGCGGCTGGTGTTGAGCCAGACGAAGAAGGGCTTGTCCGCCTTCCGGGAGCGTTCCATGAAGTCGGTGGCGTGCGGGATGACCTCGGCGGCATCGAAGTCTTCCATGCGCTTCATCGTGAGAGGGCCGGTGTCCTCGATGGTCTGCTTGCCGATGCGCCCGAAGCGCGGCATCTCGGTCGGATCGTCCTTGTCGGAGGCAAACGTATGCAGCACGCCGCGCGGACCGAACTTGGCCGCGAAAGCCTTCGCGCCGCCGGGGTAGGCCTCCGCGTAGGCCTTGTAGTCGTGGTACTCGGGCTGTTCCTCGATGTTCAGGTGGTAGAGGTTGCCGAAGAACTCGTCGAAGCCGTGCACGGTCGGCAGGTGCGCGTTCAGGTCGCCCATATGGGCCTTGCCGAAGTGGCCGGTGCGGTAGCCGGCCTGCTTCATCACTTCGGCCAGGCTGGGTGAGGCAGCCTGCCAGCCGAGCTTGTCGCCGGGCTGGCCGACGGTGGTCATGCCGGAGCGGATCGGGTACTGGCCGGTGATGAACGCCGCGCGCCCGGCCGTGCAGGAGGGCTGCGCGTACTGGTCGGTGAAGCGGATGCCTTCCTTGCCGATGCTGTCGATGTTCGGGGTGGTGTAGCCCATCACGCCCATGCCGTAGGCGCTGACGTTTTCCCAGCCGATGTCGTCGCCCCAGATGACGAGGATGTTCGGCTTCTGCGGGGCGGCCGACGCGGTCGGGCCCAGCGCGCAGGTGGCGGCCGCAACGGCGAGCGTGTGCTTCCAGTGCTTGATCATGTCTCTTCCAGTATCTGATGCGACGTCTGGTTATTTCCCGCCGGCGGCGAGCGAAGCGGCGCCCAGCCGGTCGGCGCGCCAGATGGCGGTTTCGAGCCGGGCGGGGGTGAGGGGCGGGCTGAGAAGATGGCTCGTCTGTCCGCCCAGCGTGAGGTCGGTGATCTGCGCCACGGCGGCAGCGGCCTGGGCGGAAGGCAGCCCCAGTGCCGCCAGCGTGACCGGCAGGCCGACCTTGCAAAGAAGTCCGAGCAGTTGGTCGATTTCGGCCTGCGGACGCCCCTCGGCGACCAGTTGCACCAGCGTGCCGAATGCCACCTGTTCGCCATGCAGCGCGCTCGCCAGTGCGGGGATGGCGCTGAAGCCTCGCGTGAGCCCGTGTGCCAGCGACAGCCCGCCGCCCTCGAACCCCACGCCGCTCAGCAGCACGGTGGCCTCGACGACGCGCTCCACGGCCTCGTCCGTCCGATGGTCGAGCACGGCGCGGTATGCGGCGTGGCCGTCCTTCACCAGCGTGTCGTAGGTGGCGCTGGCCAGCAGGGTGGCCGTATCGAGCGGCGGCGTGCCGAAGACGTTGTTGCGCCCGGTTGCCTTGCATTGACGGGCCTCGAACTTCTTGCTGATGGCGTCGCCGATGCCGGCCGCAAAGAAGCGGGCAGGTGCCTGGACGATGATCTGCGTGTCGACGATCACCGCTGCCGGGTTCGACTTCAGGAACTCCGCGCCCACCAGCCGGTGGGCCTCGTCGTACAGCACGATCACGCGGCTGGTCGGGGCGTCGTTGGACGCGATGGTCGGGCAGACGGCAATGGGCACGTCCAGCGCCAGCGCCACGCCCTTGGCCGTGTCCAGCGCCTTGCCGCCGCCGAGGCCGACCACCACGTCATGGTTGCCTTCGCGCGCCTGGGCTGCCAGCGCGTCGATGGCGGCGCGCGTGCATTCGCCGGGGAACAGGACGTGCCGGGCGGCAAGGCCGGCGGACTGCAGGCTGTCCGATACCACCGGCCAGATCCTCTCGGTGACGATGGCGTCGCACAACACCAGCGGCCGCTGCCATCCCGACTTCGCAAGCAGTCCGCCCAGTTCCCGCAGGGCGCCCGGCCCCTGCACGTACTGGCCGGGGAAACCCATCATGCGCAACATGCAATCCCTCCGTGGATCACTTCGCCGAGTACGTCGGCACGGCGGCCGAGATGTACTGCAGGCCGTTGTCCTGCTCCTTGACGGCGCGGTCCACCCAGTTCTTGATGAGGCCCGCATCGGACAGGCCGAGGAACGTGCCGTCCGGCATGTAGTTCACGTTGCAGCCGAAGAGCATGAAGATGACTTCGGTCGGAGCGCCGTCGGCGGGCGTGTTGAACTGGTGGATCGAGCCGCCCGGTTCGAACAGGTAGCAGCCGTCGGTCTGCTTCTGGTCGGGGTACTCGGTGTAGTACCAGCAGCCCGAGATCGTGTACATGTGCACCGCGCCGGTATGGAAATGCAGCGGCAGCGTGAGGCCGGGCGCAAAGCGGGCGCGCATCACCATCAGGCCGTTGTACGGGTCCATGAACAGCGGGAAGATGTCGGTGCCTTCGTGGCCGCCGAGGGCCTTGAGGAACGGGTGGGCGGTGGTGTCGACGGTCAGCAGGCGGTCCTGCTCGGTGTGGACGGCGGGAAGGGCCATGTGGGGTCTCCGTGTTGTCGTTGTGAGGGGATCGGGAAAGCTCAGTGGCAGGCGTAGCCGCCGTCGACCACCAGTTCGGTGCCGGTGACGTAGGTGGAGTCGTCGCTCGCCAGGTACAGCACGGCGCCGGCCACTTCGTCGGGCGTGCCGCGGCGCTTGAGCGGAATCTCGCCGCCGATGCGCACGCGCGCGGCCATCACCTCGGCATCGGTCAGCCGGCCGCCTGCGTTGCTGGTCGCCATCAGCGGCGTGTCGATGTAGCCGGGATGCAGGCTGTTGACGCGGATGGCATAGCCCTTCTCCGCGCAATGCAGCGCCACCGACTTCGACAGGTAGCGCACGCCCGCCTTCGAAGCGCTGTACGCGAGCGCCACGGGCTCGCCGCACATCGCCGTGATCGACGACACGTTGACGATCGAGCCGCCGTTCTCCTTCATCAGCGCCAGACCGTGCTTGCAGCCGAGGAAGACGCTCTTCAGGTTGATGTTCATGGTCCGGTCGAAGTCCTCGACCGTGCACGTCTCGATGTTGTGCGAGATGGCGATGCCGGCGTTGTTGACCAGCACGTCGAGCCTGCCGTTGGCGGCGTGGATGTGCGCGTACACGCGCAGCCAGTCGGCTTCGGCGGACACGTCATGTACCAGGAAGGCCACCGACAGGCCCTCGGCCTTCAGTGCGTCCTCGGCCTGCTTCCCGCCGGCTTCGTTGATGTCGGTGAAGTACACTTTCGCGCCTTCCCGTGCCAGGCGCCGGGTGAAGGAAAGGCCTAATCCCGACGCGCCGCCGGTGACGAGTGCAATCTTGTTCTGCAGTCGCATTTGAGTCTGTGTCTCCGTATTTCCCGGCCGAATCGAGCCGGCTTCTCTGCGACGCCATCCTAAGTTGGCGCTGTCGGCCGCGTTATGGCATATTCGGACAGAAAATTATCATTTCCGGACAGCCTGTTTTTTCGCCTTCCTTCCATGCCGCAGACCAGCCCGCAGTCCACTCGCTTCCCCCGCCACAACGGCCCCGGCGTGCAATTGCTCGTCCAGTTCGGCCTCGACCACGGCCTGACGGGCGACCGTTGCCTGGCGGGCACGGGAATCGACTGGCGGGGCCTGTCCGATCCCGGCGCGTTGGTGGAGGCGGAGCAGGAACTCAGGCTGATCCGGAATCTCGTGGCTGCGCTGGGGCACATCCCGGGCATCGGCATCGACGCCGGGCTGCGTTACCGCGTGACGACATACGGAATATGGGGTTTTGCGCTGTTGAGCTGCGCCACGTTGCGACAGGCAGTGGCGATGGCGGTGCGCTATGTCGACCTGTCCTATCCGTTCCCACGCATCCACACGGAAGTGCAGGGCGATGCGATCGTCTCGACCCTCGACGACCGCAACGTGCCGGAAGACGTGCGTACCTTCATCGTGGACCGGGGCTGCGCGAGCATGGCGAGCATCACGCGGGATCTCGTCCAGGCCAATCTGCCGGTAACGAGCGTGAGCCTGCGCATGGCGGCGCCTTCCGATGTGCGGCCTTACGAGGCGTTGTTCGGCATGACGCCGGAGTTCGGCGCCGACGAGAACCGGATCGTCAAGGATGCGACGGGCTATCTCGACCGCCCGCTGCCGGGCGCAAGCGAGGACGTGGCACGCCAGTGCGAGGCGCAGTGCCAGGCGATCCTGGCCCGGCGCCTTGCGCGCGACGGCCTGGCCGGGCGGCTGCGTGACCGGATGGTGGCCCGGCCCGGCGAGGTTCCCGACATGGAGAGGCTGGCCGACGAACTGCACATGACGTCGCGCACGCTGCGGCGCCGGCTGGCGGACGAGGGCACGACGTTCAGGCAATTGCAGGAAGAAGTGCGCGAAGCCCTGGCCGACGAACTGCTGGCGACGGGCCTTACGCTGGAACAGGTGGCGGAGGCGCTGGGGTATGGAGAAGTCTCCAACTTCATCCGCGCCTGCCGCCGGTGGAAGGGAGCGACGCCGCACCAGTACCGCAGGCAGCTTCGGGAAGAGCGGTAGCCTGGCCGACGGCCTCCCGGCGAACGGGCAAGCCGTCTGGCCGCCGGGCTGTCAGGCCGCCACGTCCGTGCCGATGGTGCCGGCGCCGACAGCCTCCGCGCGCGATGCCGCGCGGCGCTTGATCCACAGCGCAACCGCCGGCACCATGACCGCCGCCATCACCACCGTGAAGAACAAGCCGGAGCCGGCGCTGGTCCGCAGCAGCACGCCCCCTGCAATCGGCCCGAGGATGCCGCCGATCCGGCCCACGCCGTACATCCACGCCACGCCCGCCGAACGTCCGCTGGTCGGATAGAACATCGCGGCCAGCCCGCCCATCGAGAACATCGCGCCGTTCAGGCCCACGCCCGCCAGGAAGAGGAAGAGCGGCAGCAGCACGGGATGCGAAGTCTGCTGGCCGATCATCCATACCGACACGCCACCCATCACGAACGCCAGTGCCACCACGCTGTTCCGCTCGAAGCGGTCCATCAGCCAGCCCACGCCGAAGGCGCCGACGATGCCGCCGAGCGCCAGCAGGCTGGTGGCCATCGTGGCCTGGCGCAGCGAGGCGCCGGCTTCCTGCACCAGCGTCGGCATCCAGCCCATCAGCAGGTAGTAGGCGAAGGTGCCGGCGAAGTAGGTCAGCCACAGCATCAGCGTGCCGGTGCGCAGGCGACGCGACAGCATGACCGACATGCCCGACTTGCGGTCGGCACCCTGTTCCTCCGAAAAGACGAAGCGGGCGCCTTCGGGCACCTGGCCCGGGGCGATACGGCGCAGCACGGCGGCGATCCGCTCGGCCGGCCACTCGCGCAGCACCATGAGGCGCAGCGGTTCCGGCATGGTGAATTGCACGAACAGCGCCAGCACGATGGGAACGATGGCGCCGACCACGAAGAGGCTCTTCCACCCGTAGGCCGGAATCAGCATGCCCGCCGTCATCCCGCAGGCAGCCGCGCCGATCATGCCCCCGCAGGCCATGGTGTTGACCACGAGCGCACTGCGTCGCGCCGGGGCGTATTCATAGACCAGCGTGGTCGCGCCGGGGACGGCCGCGCCGATGCCCAGCCCCGTCAGCAGGCGCCAGAGGCCCAGTTGCAGCGGTGTCTCGGCCAGCGTGCTGCCGAGGCTGCACAGGCCGAACAGGATCATGGAGCCGACCATGACCGTCTTGGGCGTGCTGCGGTCGTAGAGCGGTCCCGAGATCAGCGCGCCGATGGCCATGCCGAAGATCGATGCGCTCATGACGGGCCCGAACAGCGCCTTGCCCATGCCCCACTCCTGCATCAGCACGGGCACGACGAAGCCCACGGCGAAGGCGTCGTAGGTGTCGATGGCGATCATCAGGAAGCAGGTCGCCAGGATGCCCCACTGGAAGGGCGAGAACCGTTGTTCGTCGATGAATCGCTTGACGTCGATGATTGGGGGTGTGCCCGCCATGGTGTCTCCTCTGTTGGTCATATCGTTGTTATGTCGCGATGGACTACCGGTCTCGACTGGCCGGCGCCGACTGCGTGGCGGGCCGGTACAGCGAGCGCCTGGGCGCAGCGAACAGGCGCCGCACCATCGGCTCGAACACGCCGATCGGACAGGTCTGCGCATCGGCGTCGAAGGCAGGACTGTCGTAGCGCTCGATGAACTCGACCGTGCGGGCGTAGTGCGGATGGTCGCGGAAGCGGTCGCGCAGGTTCCGGTCCAGCCCGACGTGGTGGAAGAAGTTGTGGCCCTGGAAGATGCCGTGATGTTTGACCATCCAGTGGTTGGCTTCGGACACGAAGGGTTCGAGGATGGCGGCCGCCACATCCGGATGGTTGTAGGAGCCGAGCGTGTCGCCGATGTCGTGGAGCAGGGCGCGACCGTGCTGTCCTGCATGCGCCGGAACGTGGCGTGCTGCGTCATGGAGATCTCCCGTGGATAGTCAAGTCACGTCGCGTGTCGTTGAGTGCGACGATGTTGGCGTGACGCGATGGCTCCCGCAACGCTCAGCGCGGGTGGGAAAGGGAAAACCATGGCGGGACTTATTGGAGGGGACTTAAACGGATGGGGAGGCCAGCCGACTTGCGGGATCGCCCCGTCATGGATGTCTCCTGTATTAGTACCTCATATGACCGCCGCCTCCCGAAGTTGCCGCTGCACAGCGTCGCTCAGGCCAAGCCACTCCCCGAAGACTTCGTCGTTGTGCTCCGCCAGCGTTGGCGCCGAGCGGATCGGCCCCGCGGGCGTGGCTGACAGCCGGGGGCCCACGCCAGGCATCCGGACGGTCCCGATGCGTGGATTCTCGACGCTTTCAATGCTGCCTCGCGCGAGATAGTGGGGGTCCGAGAAGATGTCCTCGATGGAGTAGGTCAGCGTGTACGCCAGCCCGGCGTCCTGCAAGGCAGCCTCGATCTCGGCTACCGCACGCCCCTTGATCCATCGGGCGACGATGGCATTCAGTTGGGCGACATGCCCCCATCGCAGGCGATGCGTGACGTAGCGGGGATCGTCGGCCAGCGCCGGCGTTCCCATCGCATCGCACAGGCGCCGGAACATGGCGTCGTTGGACATGGTGAGCACGAGATAGCGGCCATCGCAGGTCTCGAAGATGTCCCCCGGCGCCGCGGCCGCCGCGAGATTTCCCTGTCGTTGCCGGACCTCGCCGAGCCGGTCGTAGGCCGGGGCCAGGGTATCGGTAAAGCGGAAGACGGATTCGTAGAGCCCGAGGTCGATATGCTGCCCGGCCCCGCCGTTTGCGTCGCGATGATAGAGCGCCATCATCACTGCGTACGCGCCGAACAGCGCGGACTGATAGTCCGCCATCGTCACCCCCGGTCTCACGGGAGGACGATCGGCGAACCCGGATATATGCAGTACGCCGCTGAACGCCAGCGCGATGCGGTCGAAGGCAGCGCGCTGCGCGTAGGGACCTGTCTGCCCGAAGCCGGACACGCTCAGCATGACGAGGCCGGGATTCAGCGCGGACAAGGCATCGTAGTCAAGTCCCCACGCGGCGAGCGTTCCGGGACGGAAATTCTCCACCACCACGTCGACCTTTGCGGCCAGCTGGCGGGCCAGTGCCTGGCCTTCCGGCTTGCGCAGATCGAGCGTGATCGACTTCTTGTTCCGTCCCTCGACGTTCCAGTACAGGCTTTCGTTATCGACAAAGGGACCGATTTCCCGCAATGGATCGCCGATACCCGGTTGTTCGACTTTCACGACTTCCGCGCCAAAGTCGGCCAGCAGGGTCGCTGCCACGGGCCCGGCGATCATCGTCCCCAGGTCCAGTACCCTGAGGTTGGCAAGCGGGCCCCGTTGCTGGCCCCTGGCTTCGTTGCGCATTCCCGGCTCGCTCATCGGATGTATTCCTTGTGAAGTTCCTGAAGATCCGGCAGCCGGACAGCCTGGCAGGCGGCCACCGGGTAGCCGGCCTTTCCATGCAGGCCTCCAGTCTCGGCCGAGCCGTCAAACATGCAGGATCGTTGCCGCGGCGACCGCCGCGTCCTGACCAACCTGGCCGCCGTTGTTTTCGGCCAGCGCGACCTTCGCGTCGTCGCGTTGCCGAGGCCCTGCCTCGCCACGCAACTGGTGTGTCAGTTCGACGAGCTGGGCCACGCCCGTCGCGCCGATGGGATGCCCCTTGCTCAGCAGGCCGCCGCTTGGATTGACGGATATCCGGCCATTGATTCCCGTCTGGCCGCTTCGCAACAGCGCCGGGCCGTCGCCCGGGCCACAGAGTCCCAGCGACTCGTAGTACATCAGTTCCGCGGGTGCCGAGGCATCGTGCAGCTCGGCGACATGGATGTCGCGCGGATCGACGCCGGCTTCCTCGTACGCCTGGAATGTCGCGCGCACGGCGGCGGGCTTGCTGCTGCCGTCCGGCGTTCCCGACGCAATGACCGATCCACCCACCCACACCGGGCGCCGTGCTGAAAGACGCGCGGCGCGTTCGGGAGAGCAGACCACGATGGCGGCCGCGCCGTCGCCGATCGACGAGCACATCTGCAGGGTCAGCGGATCGCTGATGACCCGGCTCGCCAGCACTTCCGGGACGGTCGTCTCCGCCCGGAACTGGGCATTCGGATTCAACGAGGCGGCCCGGCGGCTCTTGACCACGATCCCCGCCAGATCCTCGCGCGTGGCTCCGCTTTCCGCCATGTACTTGCGGGTCCGCGCGGCGTAGATGTCCATGAAGATGGACCCGCTTCCCGCACCCACGTGTTCCGGCTGTTTCTCGTCGAGATCGACAGCCGTGGCCAGCGCTGCCAGCGAAACCCGCTTGTCCGCGTGCGTCATGCGTTCGGCACCCACCACCAGCGCGGCCTGTACCCTGCCGCTGGACACCGCCCGCCACGCCAGATGGAATGCCGTGCTTCCCGATGCGCAGGCGTTCTCGACGTTGAAAATCGCCTGCCCCCGCAGTCCGAGAAAGCGCAGCGCCGCCTGTCCGCGGATCATTTCCTGCCCGGTGATCATGCCCCCGACCGCATTCGAGAAGTACACCTCGTCCACGTCATCCGGCTGCATGCCGGCATCGGCGAGGGCCGCCCTGGCGGCCTGCTCGGCAAGGTGTCTGACCGTGAGATCGGGAAACTTGCCGAACGGCGTCATGCCGACGCCGACAATGGCACATGCTTGCTTCATCTATGGCTCCGGAGAAGTTGGAAGCGCCGCGAATCAACGTCCCTGGAAGCGCGGTGCGCGCTTTTCGCGGAAGGCGGCAAGGCCTTCGGCTCGGTCGAAGGAGGCGGCGTACAACTGGTTCAGGTCGCGTTCGCGACGCATGGCGGCACCGTGGGGCTGCGTCGGCGCATCGTTGATCGCCTCTTTCATCCGCCCGAGCAGCAGCGGGCTTTTCGCCGCCAGGCGCCGGGCCAGGGCTTCCACCGTCGACCGGAACGCCTCGTCGTCGGCCACGGCCTGCACGAGACCAATGGCCTGCGCGTCGCGGGCCGGGATCAGTTCTCCCGAGAACATCAGGTACTTCGCCATGGCCACGCCGACCAGCCTCGGCAACCGGACGGTGGCGCCCGCGCCGGGAAACAGGCCGAAGTTCGAATGGCCGTCGCCGAGCCTTGCCGATGCCGCGGCCACGACAAAGTCGCACGCGAGCATCAGTTCCAGGCCCCCTGCCACCGTCACGCCATTCACGGCGGCGATGATCGGCTTGGGACAGAGTTCCATGGCATCCGTCAGGCCCGAGATGGTGCGCAGGAAGGCGGCGCTCGCCTCGGTGCCCGCGCCGCGCCGTTCCGCTTCCTTGAGGTCGGCACCGGCGCAGAACGCCCGGCCGGCCCCCGTCAGCACGATCACGCCTACCTCGGGATCACGCGCGGCGGCGGCGAATTTCTCCTGCAGCGTGCTGACCAGCGCGTCCGAGAGCGCGTTCAGGGCTTCCGGCCTGTTCATGGTCAACCACAACACACCGCCCTCGTTGGCCACATCGACCACATTCCCTTGCTGAGTCGGCATCTCTTCTCCTTGTCCGTTCGTTTCTGCCCTGCGGGGTGACACCACTCTACGAAAGCCGCCCGCTGCCAGTGATTCCCCGGATAGGTCTGGCGATTCCAAAAGGGAATACTTCGGGGTCAACCCGACCAACACAGCCCCGAGAAAATGGAATGCGGATAGACGATCTCCGAGCGTTCGTACTCGTGGCCCGACACGGCAGCCTGCACGGCGCAACGGCACAGGCTGGCGTGACGCAATCCGCGCTGTCGAAGGCACTGGCCCGCCTGGAATCGGAAGCCGGAATGCGGCTGTTCGACCGGACCGCCCGCGGTGTGGCGCTCACGCAGCCAGGGCAGTCGTTGCTGGCGCGTGCCGAGCAGGTCGTGCGCGCGAGCCACGATCTCATGGGTGCGCTGGAGGCCCAGCGTTCGGCGCGCGCCGGCAGTATCCGCCTTGCGGGAACGCCCCACCTCATCTCGTCGTTCCTGATGCCGGTGATCGCGCAATTCCTGGCCAGCCGTCCCCTCGCACGCTTTTCGGTCGATACGAGCCTGACGCAAGGCGCGCTGCAGGCACTGCTGTCCGGAGAAGTCGATCTCGCGTGCGGGAGCTTGCCTGCCGACGTGCCTGACGGCCTGCTCCACGCCCCTCTGCAGCCGCTGGCCATGCAGATCGTCGCGCGTGCGGATCATCCGCGGCTGCGCACATGGAAGACGCTGGCTGACCTGGCTGACGAGCGCTGGGCGCTCCCGCAACCGTCATCCAGCGTGTACCAGATCGTGGAGGAGGCTCTTGCCCGACTGAAGCTGCCGCCGCCACTCGTCGCCGTGGAGTGGACAGGCTCGGGCAACTCGGTGGGCGAGCTGCTTCGCAACAGCGACTTGCTCGGCGTCGTGGCACAGCGAGCCTTGCAGCAGGCGGATGGGCGCGACCTCTGCGTGGTCGGCGATCCCGATCTGCTCCGGCAACCCGGGATCGCGCTCTTCTGGCGTCGTGATGCCTATCTTTCGCCGTTCTGCGTCGAGTTCAGGGAGACGCTACTTTCGCCGTTCCTGTCGCGGGAGAGGGAGTGCGGAGTCGCGTGACCCGGCCGTCGGCAATTCGTTGACCGATTTCTCGTCGAAAGAGGGATAGCCCGCTCCCCGGTCAATCGCCCAGTGATTCAGTTGGACCGGAGAAGGCGCCCATCAGCACGTGGGACACCTCGCCAGTGGAAACTACCAGCGAAGCAGCCGTGGTCCCAGCATCGCGCCGATGGCAGTCGGCACCAGCATGCCAAGTACGTACCACACGCCCCAGAACGCCACGCCCATCTCCGGGCAGTGCAGGCAGTAGGCCAGTGTCGCCACCGCGCCGGACAACAGGCCGCCCACGGCACCGGCCAGCCGCAACCGCGTCGGAGCCAGTCCGCGCAATGCCCAGAACACGGCAATGAATGCAGGCACCGACAGCACGGCGATATTGAACGGGCAGACTCGCCAGGTTTGCCCCAGCACCGCGGCTGCGCGTTCGCCAGCCGGCGTCTGCGTGATCACGTAGAGCGCGCCCAGCCAGACGGCGGCGAACGGTGCCGTCACGCCCGGCCAGCAGGCACCGATGGGCATGCCGGGGCGCGCCAGCCGCGTCGCCATCCACAAGGCGCCCAGCAACAACGAGAGTGGCAACGCCACCTTGGCCCAGAACAGCGGGGTGACAGCAACGTCGGCCAGGTCGGCGCGGACATGCAGCGTCATGGCCACCAGCAGGATCGCCAATGCCGCGCCCGTCGCCACCGCGATGCCGAAACGACGGCTGACCACGTGCCGGTCGACTGGCGGGACGCCGGTGGCAAGCATGGAAATCAGGTCGTCCGTTTTCATCGCGTTCCTCGAATCTTCGCCGCGAGCGCCTTCAGCCCGCGATGCACGCCCACCTTCACTGCCGATTCCGACATCCCGGTCATCTGCGCCGCCTCGCTGACCGATAGCCCCTCCAGCTTGACGTGCACGATCGGCAGGCGCTGGCGATCCGGCAACTGGTCGAGCAGCAGGTTCAGGTCGCGCTTCGCTTGCGCCGGTTCCAGGTCAGGCGCTGCCAGCACATCCTGCGCCGCGTCCAGCGGCTCGCTCAGCGCACCGTGTCGCGCGTACGCACGGAAATGGTCGGCAAGCTTGTACCGGGCGATCGCGTACACCCATGCCGTGAGCGGTTGTCCGGGCAGGTAGGTATGGCGCGCGTTGTGCACGGCCAGCAGGACCTCCTGGACGAGATCCTCGACGTCACCCGCCTGCTGCGGGAGGCGGTGACGGAAATAGCCGCGCAGCATCGTGGCCAGTTCGGTCAGGAATCGCGCGTACGTCGCCTCGTCGCCCGCCAATCCGACCGTAAACAGGTCGAGCAGGCGAGACTCGCGCCTTTTCAGCACATCCTGTCCGACAGTTCGTTCCATCGATCGATTTGGTTACACCGGGCCACGCTGATTGCGCGAATTCTACGCTGCCGCGCCGATTGTGTGCCGCGCAAGGCGCTTCGTCGATGCGCGGGTGCCGGAATCGGAAGCGCCGCACGCCGACAGAATAATTCTCCGATGGCTGTAACCGGACACGCCACCGCGGCGAATTTGCCATCAGACGCACACATACCGTGTGAATCTGGCGCCCGCGAGACACGGCGCGGCGCGAATTCCGTCAACCGGGACGCTCCCGGTCCTACCGCAAAGCAACAAGGAGTAGAGATGAAGAAGATCGCAATCGCCATGGCCTCCGCCGCGTTCCTGATGTGCGGCACCACCGCATTCGCCCAGACCGGCGGGTCGATGGCCAAGGATTCGATGTCGAAGGACAGCATGTCGAACGACACGATGGCCAAGGACGCCATGGGCAAGGATGCAATGGGGAAGGATGCAATGTCCAAGGACAGCATGTCGAAGGACGGCATGCACAAGGACAAGATGAGCAAGTCGAAGACGCACGACAAGATGGGCAAGGATGGCGATGCCGCGTCCGGCGGCATGAACAAGTAGTACTGGACCGCGCACGCACTACCGGGCACGGTGCGCGGCATGACGTCGCGCACCGTGCCTGGCTTCCGGAGGAGGCCGAAATGGGACCCTCGCATTCCGCTGTCAATGCCCGCACTGCTTCACGCACGATCCAGCCCGCCTGGGTGCGCGTGTCGCACTGGCTCAATGCACTGGCCGCCGTGGTGATGATGCTGTCGGGCTGGCGCATCTACGACGCCTCACCCGTCTTCGCCGGGTTTCGCTTTCCCGGCGACATCACGCTTGGCGGATGGCTGGGCGGCGCACTGCAATGGCATTTCGCGGCCATGTGGCTGCTGTTCTTCAACGGGCTGTTCTATCTGGCGATGAATATCGCTACGGGTCGACTGGCCCGCAAGTTCTTTCCGCTCGGTCCGCGCGCCGTGCTGGACGATCTGGTCGCCGCGCTGCGAGGCCGGCTTTCTCACGCGGACCTGAGCCACTACAACGCCGTGCAGAAGCTCGCCTACCTGCTGGTGATGGTCGTGCTGCTCGTGCTGGTGCTCTCCGGCATTGCCATCTGGAAGCCCGTGCAGTTCCCGCTGCTGCGCGAGATGATGGGCGGCTACGACTTCGCGCGTGTGGTCCATTTCTGCGCCATGTCCCTGCTTTCCCTCTTTATCGTCGTGCATGTGGTCATGGTGGCACTGGTGCCGCGCAGCATGCTGACGATGATTCGCGGACGTTGACGTAACCTGGAGCCAGAATCGTGAATCCGAAACCTTCCAGACGAATCGCCGTCGACCGCGAGTCGCTGATCATCGATGTGCGCCGGGAACTCGACGCCCCGTCGCGACGCCTGTTCGGCAAGCGCATCCTTACGCTCGGCGGCCTTGCCATGCTCACCGGCTGCAGCCTGACCGACAATGCCTCGGTGGAAACCTTCCTCTCGCGTGTCTCGCGCATGAACGACAGGGTACAGGCGTGGCTCTTCGACCCGAACCGGCTCGCGCCCACCTATGCCGAAGCGCAGATCACGCGGCCATTTCCGTTCAATGCGTTCTACGGCATCGACGAGGTCACCGTGGTGAACGGTGACGACTTCCGGCTCAAGGTGGGTGGGCTGGTGCGGGAAAAGAAAAGCTGGACGCTGGATGAACTCTACGCGCTGCCCAAATCGGAGCAGATCACGCGGCATATCTGCGTGGAAGGCTGGAGCGCGATAGGCCGGTGGGGCGGCACGCCGTTTGCCGGCTTCCTGCAGCGGATCGGCGCCGACACCACCGCGAAGTATGTGGGCTTCCGTTGTGCCGACGACTATTACGAGAGCATCGACATGGCCACGGCGCTGCATCCGCAGACCCTGCTCACGTTCACATATGACGGCGAGCGCCTGCCGCCGAAGTACGGCTATCCGATGAAGCTGCGGATGCCCACCAAGCTCGGCTACAAGAATCCCAAGCACATCATGGAACTGTTCGTCACCAACACATACCCCGGCGGGTATTGGGTGGATCAGGGCTACAACTGGTTCGGAGGGTCGTGAGAAGCGGGATGTCCGGCTCAGGGCCCAAGCTGCCCACGCAAAGCCGGGCGATGTGAAAAGGGGTACCATCAGACAGTACGCCGGCCATTCGTTCTGGCGTTTGCAATGTCTCCCTAGCCAGGTGGTCCTGCCATGATCCTTTATCACTCTTCCCCCGATTCTCCGGTCGTCGAAATTACCGTCGAAGGAAAAATCACCGACCATGACCTGCGCGAAGTCATCGAGCGCATGCGTGGCGATCTCGAACTGAACGGCAAGACCCGCGTGCTCGAACGCATCGAGCATTTCAGCGGTATCGAGCCAAAGGCGGTATGGACCGACATGACGCTCGGCGTTCCCCTGGCCCGCAGAATCACACGCGCCGCCGTGGTGGCCGACGCGGGCTGGATCCACGCTTCCATGCATCTGGCGCGGTTCTTTACGAAGGCAGAAGTCAAGGCGTTCCACACCAACGAGCTGGAGCAGGCGCGCGCCTGGATCAACGCCTGAGCGCCAGCCAGGGGAGGGCGGGGCGGAGCACTGCCCCGGAGGATCCGTAGGCGCGCTGCGGAAACAAAACTTACGGATTGTCACAAGCAAGTCGTCAACGCCTCATCTGGCTGGGTCGTTCTTACAGGCAAGCACGGCAACTTGCCGGGCCCTGACCAGAGAGAGAGATCACATCATGAAGAAACTGTTCGCCGCTGTCGCCGCCCTCGCCATCACCGGCGCCGCCTTCGCTCAAACCGCCGCTCCGGCACCTGCCGCCCCGGCTGCCCCGGCTGCCCCGGCTGCTGTCGAGAAGGCGCCGGCCAAGGCCGCTACCCACAAGCACACCACGAAGCATGTGGCGTCCACCAAGGTGAGCGCCAAGAAGACTGCCGCTCCGGCCGAAGCGAAGAAGGCCCCGGCCGCGGCCGAAGTCGCCGCACCGGCCGACGCCGCCAAGAAGCAGTAAGCCGGCGCGAGCAGGGCTGGGGGATACCGGAGTCGTTCGAGCCAGCGGCTCCGCCCCAGCCAGGAGCAGCTTCGAGAAACAGCCGACAGCTTTTGTCGGCTGTTTTGTTCTGGCATGACTGATAGACGCTCACGAGCGTGCCCGTCAGGGATCAACCCTGACGTCGCAGTGAAATACTCCTTGCGCCTCGTTCATCAGGATACGGCGGCGGAGGTGGGGCTGCGAGGGCGGCGTCGGCGGGTGGAATTTGCTGGAGGGATGGACTTTCCGGGCTCGCCGCACCAATACTATGATGGGCGGGCGGAGAGCATGTGCGGCATGAGCCTCCGCAAGCCTTCCATTAATATCCGCGATATCGGGACCATGCGCATGAAGAACATTGCGAAAGCGTTTTTGCTGGCCGCGCTAATTTCATCGCCGGCTTGGGCGCAACAGGACAGTGCTGCAAAGCCCGCGGATGACCACCTGGTGCAGATGCGCCTGGATATTCAAGCCGCTCGCAAGGAATATGACCGCAAGGTCAAGGAAGCGAAGGGCGTTTACGACGAGGCGAAGAAGGCGGCCGCGAAAGAGCGCGACACCGCTATTGCCGCCGCTCGCTCGAAGGCTGGGCAAAAATAGCGGAACGGAAGCCGTTGCGGAAATGAATCGCCCCCTCGGCGGGCGCTATCCCGCCGGTCGACCGAATGTCTGACACCGCGGCGTACATGGTCGGTCAGTTCACATGCTTGGCGATGCCTGTCACGCCCACGCTACCCGCGGCAAACTCGGCATGAGCATTGCCAGCGCGGTGGGGCGAAACCACTCCCGCGGGCGTAGTGGCTCGCTGGCCGTCTTCGTCATGCTTTCGCTGGCGGAGCACTCGCAAGGCTTTGCCGCCGGCGATCCGGCATCTGGATTGCGTATCGCGCAGGCCAGGTGTGCGACCTGTCATGGAGCGGGAGGAAACAACTCCGACCCGAGCATCCCCAAGCTGGCGGGCCAGAATCCGGCATACCTCTACCAGCAACTCCGCGACTACAAGGCGGGGGCACGCCGTTCGGAAATCATGGCGGGAATTGCCGCCCGGTTGTCCGAGCAGGACATGGCCGACACCGCCAGCTTCTACAGTCCCCGGCGCATACAGCCAGAGCCAGTCAGGTATCCCGTTCTGCAGGCCGAAGGGCAGCGGATATTCACCGCAGAACGTCGCGGGACAGCCGCCACATGCGCCGCCTGCCATGACGCCCAGGGGCACACGCCGGCGATGGCCGCCATGCCGACACTGAACGGGCAGCACGCCGCGTACCTCGTCGACCAGTTGAAACGCTATGCAGAGGGCGAACGCCAGAGTACGGTGATGGGCCCGATCGCCTCGAGTCTCAGCGAATTCGAGCGGCGCGCCGTCGCTGAATTCCTGGCCAGCCGGCGTGCCGACTGAGCCTGCTGAATACGAACTCAGCCTCAAGTTTTGGGGGGCATCGCATCACATCTCACTACTGAAGCGGGATTGGGTCTGCGGGGCTTCCTTTACCTTCGCGGCTGCCTGCGAGATCCGGTCCCGGACGACGTCGATCGCCTGCTTGAGGGCGTAGACATCCTGCAAGTAGCGCTGCGGCAGCCGTATCTGGCTGGCGTGCGCATCGATGCTCTCGATCTCGTCGCGCCATTGCGCCACCTGTTCTGTGGTCGGCTCCCCGTTTCTCCAGATTTCATCTTCCAGCGCCTTGATCTCCCGGTACCAGACGACAAGCCGGTTCTTGTACCGCGCCTCTATCATGCGCGGCAATGCCTGCAGCAAGCCGAGCAGCAAAGCCATGAAGGGCAGCAGGATCAGCAGGCGCCGTTCGATGAAGCTGGCGAGCCAGAAAGGCAGGTATCGCTGCAGGAAGGGGCGTCCGGACTTGAAGTAGCGCGTGCTTTCGTCCGAGATCGGAAACTCGCTCGTATTCAGATTGGGAAACGTACCCAGCCGCGTGAAGTAGTCCTCGCCGCCATGTACGGACCTGGCTGCCTCCAGCAAGAGGTAGACCAGGGCGGGATGGAGGGTGTCCTTGGAGACCAGCAGGGCGGTGGCGGCCAACAGCGTGACATCCGCCTGCGGAAGATCCCTGGCGATGCTCGTCGATGCGCGCGGGAACGTAAGCTTGGAGAGAGAGGGGAACCTCTGCACCAGGGCGTCTGCCTGGGCGAAATTTATCAGCTTCAGGTCGCTGTTCAGCAGCTTCTGCTGTATGTCGGCATCCGGCCTCCCGATGAAGAAGGCGGCGTCGAGCTCGCCATCGCGGAGGCGTTGATAGGCCTGGGTAGCGTCCATTTCCAGCAGCATGCTGTTGCTGGCGTCGACACCGCTATGGGAATCCGACCACCTGCAGACCATCGCCGCAGTTTCCTACGAACCGATCTGGGTGTTCTATCGTGGCAAGGCCACCATAGGACCGGTTGGCACAATTAAGCGGCAAGCGGATCTCGATCGGCGTACCCGGCAGCGGCCTGCTTAACGTCTCGCGCGTATTGCTCAACCCTTCGGGGTGGTAGTGCCCGACTGGATGAAGCCGACGTCGTATTCGCTGACGGGATCTGTCAGCCTCGCATAATTCTCGACCGAGCCTGCGGAACTGCGGATATCAAGCGTGATGCCGTCGCGTTTGAGGAGCGGGGCATAGCGATCCGCAAAGCCGCGGTAGATGCCCTTGTCCGCGCCGGTTGTGATGACGATGGTGCGCTGGATGGCTGGCTCGAGGACGACCTCCAATCCCCAGCCCAGTGCAACGACCAGCATAACGGCGCAAGTGATGACAAGCCGCCGACGCCCCGGCGTCATGGGTGCCTTCTGGCTGCGTCGGAGCGCTGGGTTGGGCCTGCGCATTGCCTGGTTCTCTTGTTCGGGTTTTTCTATGGCGAGGCTTTGGCGTCATACGATATCAGATTACCCGGTAGCCATGCCGCCCTCATGGCCGCTGGCGGGAGGCGGCCGCGTGGGCCTTCCGCGGCAGATGCGGCAGCTCGCATCGTCTTCGCAGCACCTGGAATGAATCGTTGCTGACGCACGGCCAGCTTCCGCAACCAGCACAAGAACAACCCCACCCATGCGACTGCCCGCTTTCTCCGGGCAAGGCGGCGTGCCTGGACCTGTTCAACGCCGGTGAAACCGGTGCCAGCCTGGAACGAGGGGTACGACATCTGAATTCATCCCAGGTACGACATTAGAATAAACGACTGACAGACTTTTTTCGCATAATCATCGTTATGTAAAATGCAATGGATGCCGAAGAACCCAACTGCACGCCATTCAGTCCAGCTACCGCCCGCACTCAAGGCTTCAACACCCCCTGCCCCGCACACAACCCCAGCATCCGGTACGCCTCCCACTGGTTGTCATCGAAGAACTGATCGAGCGTCGACTGGTTCGGAAACGCGCCATGCGCGGCCGCATAGCTCTTCAGGTCGGTTGGCGGATTCGGCAGCAGGCAGGGCTTGATGAGCAGTAGCCAGCTTGACCTGTCGGGGTCGTCTTTGTAGCTGACCCGCGCCAGCGCCGCGCCGCGGGGGCCCTTGCGGCCAATATCCCCGAATGCGCCGATGGCGTTTGCATTGATGTGGTTCGCCAGCCAACGCGGCAGCCCATTCGGCGCGGGCGGCTGGCCCGGGTTGAACAGGTTGCGGATGTCGGCCGGTTCGAGCCAGGTGATGGTGGCCCCGAAATCGATCCGTACCTGCCGCGTGACGAGGGCGAGGTCGTCGAAGGTGTAGGCGCTGTCGTGCGAGGCGTCGACGGCGATCATGATGGGGATGCGGCGGCGGATCAGTTCGTAGAGGCCGGTGTTGTCGAAATGGCCGCCGTCGCTGAGGTACCAGAGCCGGCGGGCCGGTCCCGGGAAGTACGCCCGCCACTCGTTCAGCAGGCTCGACTGCATATGGAAGATCGTCGACGGGAGCGTCTTGAGGCGTTGCCACAGCGACGGCGGGTAGCGGCCGGGACGGCGGCCGGCGGGGATGCCGCTGTTCCACCAGTAGCCGATGCGGACGTTGAGCAGCCCCAGCAGCAGCGACTGGGCGAGCCGGGTGCTGCGGCCGGTGCCGGTCGTGTAGGCCGCGCCGGAAATGGCCATCCATTGGCCGAGGCGCAGGCGCTCGACCATGGCCGGCTTGTCGTCGGAACGGGCGAGGACGTGGAAGGCGTGCGGGTCCGGGTCCAGCTGGATGGGCGTGACGGGCGTCAGGCGGCCGGGTGTGTGCGGCGTCCGGGCGGCCCACAGCGCATGAAAGCGCCGGCCGACGCTGAGTCCGAACGGACCCGCGCACATCGGCATGCCCTTGTCGTCGCGCAACTGGCTGCCGGACAGGGGGTCGACGGTGTTGTTGACGCAGGTGCCGACCAGGTGCAGCGGACCACCAGCGCGTTCGGGATGGTAGTCATCGAACTGGATGTCGTCTTCCATATGGGCGGTGCTGACCGGAACGGGCACGTCGGCACCGACGGGATGCACCCGGGCGTCGTTCGAGGCGCCGAGGAAGGTCCGGACCAGCTTCTGGGCGAAGGCCTCCTGCAGCGACGACAGGTTGAGAAAGGCACGGGTGACCCCTACCACCGCCGACACCAGCAACGCCGTCACTACGCACCAGACCGCGACGCGATGGCTGCCGAGGAATACGAGGTGGGCGAGCGTGTCCAGGAAGGTCACGAGCGCGAACAGCAGCAGGAACGAGAAGGCGCCGAGCGGGATCTGGAACCGCAGGCCCTCGGGCGCCAGGGCGGGCCGGTTCTTCAGGCGCGAAACCGCGCCCCAGCGCAGCAGCGGCAGGAATGGTGCGAGCACGATGACCGTCCAGCCGAACGGGATCGCGTGTTCCGACGCGTATTCCGCGGCGCTGTCGATGGCCACCCACAGCACGGTGACGGCGAACCCGAACAGGGTGACGCTTAGCAGGTGCGTCAGACGGTTGCGCACGATGGTGGCGGGACTGCCGTCCCCCACCCTCTTCCCGTCGGCCGCGCGCCGCCGTGGCCTGGGCGGCAGGCGCCACTGGACGACTTCTTGCTGTGCCCAAGCCACCAGCAGCACGACGATGGCCGCCGCGCTCCACGGTGCCACGGCGGGCAGCCTGAGGCCCTGTATCGCGCAGCCGATTGCCACCAGCCAGACGACCAGCGGCAGCCAGCGTGTCCAGTCTCTTCGCGGGCGCTCCCCGAGATTCAGCCAGTAGGCAATGGTAGGCGGCAGGACGCCGAAGCCGAGCATCACGACGGGCAGCCACCACCAGACCGTCCTGATCAGCCCGGGCAGCACCGGCGAGGCCATGTCACAGGGCACGACCGCCGGCGCGATGGCGGAACAGTCCAGCGCCAGCCACCGGATCACGCCGAAGATGCCGAACAGCAGCATGCCGATCCACAGGTGGACGGACACGAGATTGCGCAGCACCAGCGCGATGTTGTACTGCGTATCGTGCCGGCCCCGGCCGAGCAGGTACTGGGCGTTCTGGCGGAGCCATCCGATTTCGGGCGAGGCCGCGTTCCCGAGGACCCCCTCCACCCACTTTGCCTTGTCAGGCACGTCGTCGGACAGGCTGGTGAACAGCCGGCCGAGGAACGCTGCGGCATAGCCGCCGCCGGAGACCGACGAAACGATGTCGATGTCGCGCAACCTGCCGCGCGTGGCGAGCGCCTGGAGGAAGCCGAGACAGAACGTCGCGCTGCGGATGCCACCCCCCGACAGGGCAAGGCCGATCGTGTCGTCCGGCAGCGTGGTGGTGTCCGGGCCGGGATCGAGCTTCGCCTCGATGCGCCGCGCCCGGATGGCCCGCGCCTCCTTTTCTTCCAGCGCGCGGGGGAAGTTCTCCGAATCGGCGAGCAGGATGTCGGCGGCGCGCTCGCCCAGCATGAAGGTCGGCGTGACGAGGAAGTAGCCCGGAATGCGCGGGAAGGCCGAGGCGTCGACCACGCGCAGGTTCTTCACGCCATGGACGCGGAAGCGGCTGTCGAGCACGGCCGCCTTGTCCTCGAGTTTACCGACGTCGGCCTGCCACGCATCGGCGCCCATCCGGCAGGAGCCGCAGGCATGGTGGCCCCACGCCTCGTCCATGATCCAGTCCCGCAAGACCTGCGAGCCGCTGGGGCATTTCGGCCCCGGCTGCACCTCGTCGGCAAGGACCGTGATCTTCCTGTTCATGCGGCGCACGGCATCGACGCCCTCGGCCAGCGCCTCGACGTCGGCTGCGGCGGTCGCCGCGCCGCCCGGCACATCGTCGAACGAATGGAAGTCGACCTGCGGCGGCTCGAAGGGGTCGGCGCTGCGCAGGCGGACCTCACCGTGCCAGTTGCTCGTGTAGGCCTTGAGGATGGACCAGCTCCAGAGGTTGCGCTGGTCCACGGGGGCGCCCCGGGTCCGGCGCAGCAACTCGCGCGACCATCCCGGGTAGTAGCCGCGGAACGCCGCGGGAACCCCGAAGATGAACAGGTCGGGATCGTCGCGCACGGCGGCGTTGGCCTTCGACGACATCATCATGGCAATGGCGCCGCCATTGGTCGAATAGAGGCCGCTGCCGTCCTTCTGCCACTGCAGCAGCGCCGGGTCGGAGAACTGGCCGGGTACGAAGGTCACACCGGCCAGCGTCGCGAAGTCCTGCCTGGCCTCGCTGATGACGCTGACTTCGTAGCGATCCTGCAGGTTGCCGCCGACACCCGGGAGATGCACGGCATCGGCGACCCGCTGGCCGGCACGATCGCGAAGCTCCCGGATGCCGTACGTGGCCAGATGCGCCCTGTCGCCGATGCCGCTCAGCATCAGTAGCTGGGGCGTATTGAAGGTTCCCCCGCACAGGATCACTTCCCGCCGCGCGAAATACTGCCGGCGCTCCGGGCCGCCCCCGGGCACGGCATTGGGGCTCGCGCGGTAGAGGTAGGCGCCCCTTGCCACTTCGACGCCGATGGCTCTCGGCGTCTCGTCCCTCCCCTCCTCCTTCTCGAACAGCACCCGCAGCACGTGCGCCGGATTCAGGATGACAAGCTGCTGCGGGAAACGCTCCGCCACGTCCAGCAGATGTTCGCGCAAGCCCCATCGACGCTCCCCATTGGTGCCGACCGACATCAGCGAGAGATGATCGCGGTCCGGGAATTCCATCGAGCGCAGGTTGGGATCGAGGAACTGCAGCATCTGCAGGCTCGCCAGCGCACGAGTGATTTCGCGCCGCTCGCTGCGCGCGGCCATCGCCGCGAAGAAGACGTCGGCAAGCAGGCGCAGGAAGGTACGGTCGCCGCGCACGATGCCCGCGATCACCAGCGGGCTGATGAAGCTGGTCATCTGCCAGCCCTTGAAGCCATGCCCGTTCGGGCTCAGTTGCCGGCGCGGATCCAGTTGCGTGGCGACAAGGCGATAGACGCGATACAGCACGCCGAGCAGGCGCCCGAAGAAAGTCCGGTAGACCGAGTAATACAGGCAGTTCTCGATCTTCGCGAAGTACCCCTGCATGTTTTCCGCGCGCCAGGAGGGATCGTTGGTGAGTTCGGCCAGCCGGTCCCAGTCCAGGTCGTTGGGGCGGATGATGATCATGGCGTGGTGGGCCGTGCAGCCGCCGATGGCCGCCGCGCGCGGGTAGAAGATGCCGCCCTTGCCCGTGCCGCCACCGACGGCCGCCGGGTCCATCGATTTCTCGTACTTGGTATCGCGTGCCTGCCGTGGCTGGCTGTCGTAGTGCCGCACCGAGAAGCGCCAGCTCGTGTCCGGGTCCTCGGTCGCGGCGGCATGATAGGCCGGGACGGCATAGACGTCGCGCAGCGGGGCCTTGCCTCCGGTCCCCACGGATGCGTTGTCGATGGCGGGATCGACGCCAGCCTCGATCAGCAACACGGTGCGCCCGCTTGACGCCAGTCGGGAGGCAAGCGGCCCGCCGCCCGCGCCGGAGCCCACGATCACGTAGTCGAACGGGGTGGTCTCCGGGCTTTCAGCCTTATGCAGCATCTGATCCGGCAGCATCTCAACCTGGGTCATCGGGGGCTCCGGCGGCGCGGGATCACAGCGTTTCGAGGAAGGCCTTGAGCTGGCGCTTCTCGTCGTCCGGGAGCCCCTGGCTGAACCAGTGCCCCCTGTCGAGCACGAAGTCCGGGCACTTGCTGGCCTTGAGCAGCGCTGGGCCGGCTTCCTGCTGGAATGCGGCCAGCGCGGCGAAGCGGTCGTCGCTCAGGTTGTCCCGGCGCACGCGCAGCACGCCGCGCACCAGCCCCGCCCCGGCGTTGAAGAGGTCGAGCGGTGGCGCTTCCGGGTTGATGTTCATGATCAGGTTGACCGGTGTGCCCTTGGGGATGGGGCCGAAGCGGATGTCCATCACGCGACCGTCTACGAAGGCCTTTGCGAAGCCGCCGATGAGAAGGAAAGCCACCGCGCCGAGGCCGAAGAACCACCGCGCCGAACGGACGTGAAGCCACCGGAAGAACAGGATGGCGCCCGCTAGCGCGGCTATCGGGATCACCCATAGCCACGGATAGATGGTGTCCACGCCCGATCCACGCAGCAGTGCCCCGATCACGGCGGCCAGCAGGAGGAGCAAGGTGCCGGCAAGTTGCGCGCGCCCGACGAAGAGGAGGACGACCGCGACCACGGCGAGGATCAGCCAGAGGTAGAAGGAAACGAAGGACGTCATCCCCTCGCCGAGGATGCCGCTCAGCAACGGACGGATGAACGGGCCCCGAAAGTCGAGCCAGGAGCGCGCCGTGGTGCGGTAGATGAACCCCGTGTCGTTGAATCCCGGCTTGCCGGCAAGGCCCGGCACCTGGCTGAACGCCTGCCGGAAATCGCCCGGGAGGCCGCTGCCGCCGGCTCGCTTCGTCTTGTCGAACAGCTTGTCGATGGCATCGTCGAACGCCACCAGCCGGCCATGCACCGACGGGTCGCGGTTGAACAGGCCGAGCGCATTGTTATGCAGCAGCGGCGCGGTGGCCCACAGGCTGACCAGCGACGCCGGCCGGTAGTAGCCCGGCCCGCCGCCCGGTGGCGCATAGCTGTCGTTGTTGCCCCATGCGTCGACGCCGCTGTCCGTCTTGAAGGGATTGAAGAAGCGGACCGGGCCGACGGCCGGCAGGTGCTTGTAGGTCTCCGACGAGAAGTTGTCCCACATCTGGCCGCGCATGGCGTTGGTCCCCACGGCGCGCTGGGAGTTGGTGCCGGCCAGCGTGACGGGCACGCGGATGTCGGTGGACAGGTAGTTGTCCTGGAAGATGTCGCGCTTCTGCGCCGCCTCCTGCGCGACGAAGTCCTTCAGCCGGTGGACATAGGTCCGGTACGCGCGGCTCTGCCTGAAGTCTTCCCAGTCGGCGTAGTCCATCGGCAGCGTCAGCGTGGCTGGCGCGCCGTCGGTGGCGGTGCGCCACTCGCGCGAAAACTCCAGTTTCTGTCCGTCCGGCTGCTTGCTGGAATGGCAGACGGCGCAGTTCTGCAGGAAGACGTCGCGGCCGCGCAGGATGTCGGCGCGGTCATGCTCGATGCGCTGGCGGCCTTCCGGGACCGACTCCAGCTTCATCGGCTGCGTGGCCGTGGCGCCGGTCTTCGAGACGTACGTGAAGAAGCTCTCAAGTTGCGGGATGCGGAACTGCTGCGCCGTGCGCCAGTAGACCGACTTATCCTCGATGGTCGCCAGGTCGAAGGGCCGCTGCGGCCGGAAGCCGATGACCGTGTTGTGCAGCCGGCGCCATTGCTCGGAATACGTGCCGATATTCAGGTAGACGCGCGCCAGCGCGCCCTCCACGCCGATGCTGTCGGCGCCGTCCAGCAGCACGCGCGGTGTATGGCGCGGGTTGGTCTCGAAGAGCGGTGCGTCCTCGATGCCGCGCATCCGCAGGTTGACCGGGCTTTGGTCCTCCGGCGGATTGAGCTTCGCCCGGGCCAGGCGCGCGTTGATCTCGAAGACCGCGTTGATGGTGTTCGGGTTGTTGATGTGGTCGGTGCTGACCAGCGAGGTGTCGATGGTCCCCGGCTGCTGGCTGGCGACGAACTGCCAGAGAAAACTGTCGTCCTTCTTGAGGTTCGTGAAGGCCGTCTGCGGCGTCCAGTACTGGTTGCCGATGGTGCTCGACATATTTCCCCAGCCGGGGAAATTGGGGTCTTGCGGCGGCGCCAGCGGGTGCGGGCCGACGTGGCAGAACGAGCAGGCCATGCTGACGCGGAAGGGCCGCACGAGTTGGGGATCGGCACGGACCTTGTCATCCGTGTAGTACCGGGCGCCGTTATCGGCGGCTACCCTCTCCTGCCAGTACTTGCGCGCCTGTTCGGCTTGCGGCGACTTGCCGAAGAAATCCGGATTGAGCGTGAGCCGCAGGCCCACCACGCCTGACGGATAGCCGTAGACGCGCGGGTCCACGCCGTCGTTGGCAAGCTGGCTGACGGTCTGCCTGTACAGCGCTTCGTCGCCGATCTCGAAGAACTCGCGGAAACGCTCGCCGCTATGGTTCGCGGGCGCCTTGACCGGCTCGGCGAGCTTGCCGGTGGCAGCGTCGATGTCGGTCGGCGGCGCGGTGAGCCTGACCTTGCCGCCGTCGGCCTGGTCGAGATAGAGGCCCAGCCCCTTGAGCGGCTGCGCGCGCTGGATCATGCCCGGCTGGTTCATCAGGCCGCCGTCGGCGAACCGCCGCGCGCGATTGCGCGAATCCAGCAGGATCAGGAAGTCGGCGAGGCCATAGCCGTTCTCCTGCAGCCAGCCCCAGAAGGCATCGTTGCCCTCGCCCCAGAGCATCCAGGTGTTCTGCCCCTGGATGGCCTTGCGTGCGTCGGGGGGGACTGACTTGCCGTCGAAATAGTCGATGGGACGCGGCGCGGTGTCGTGGCCGACGACGACCTTGTCGACCTCGCTGAAGAGGTTGCGCGTCTCGGTCGGGAAGCACATTTCCGTGCGTCGGATGCGCTGCACGCCGCGCGCCGTGAGTCCGCCGGATGCCTCGTCGACTGGCGCGTCCGGCTCGACAACGTACTCGTCGCGGGGACTTGCCGCCGACCGTGGCGCGCGGGAAGCGGCCGGGAAGGCGTGGCGCGCCCGCGCTATCGCGTCTTCCAGCTTCTTGTGCGCGGCCTGCGCCACGGCGTCGGATGCCGCTGCCGCTGATGCCGGGGCGGTCTCGGCCCGCACTGGCCGCGCCGTCATGCACAACGCCAGTGCCAGCATCAATGCCGCCCCTGCGGCGATTCTCCGGACAGCGCGAGCCTGCGATACAGCACGCGCCGACGGCCCCCGTACCGCGGCGTAAACCTCTTCGACAAGCATCGTCGACCTCCGGCTGAACAGCGCCGTCGCGTCCGCCGGGGGAAACCAATTGCGTATCCCGCGCGGCAATGACGTTTCAATCGGAATTCAATGGCACCTAATTCACGCTTGCTTCCACTGCAATACCGCGTTCGCCGGGCCGGTCCTCTGTTGGTGCTTGTGGGTCCTTCCGGGTCCTTGTTGGTCCTCGCGGGTCCTTTTCCGTTGCGGTGCTGGCTGCCGCCCTTGAATCCACCTCGCAGTCACCGGCGACAATGACTAATATAGGTGATCGCAGAAGCAGCAATAGCCACCGTTGGCGCCGCGATACAGGTCATGGTGAATCGCAGAACCTTTCTCCTGGGCAGTGCGGGCGTGGCAGGCGCGCTCGTGGTGGGCTGGAAGCTGACCCGCCCCGACGACCGGCTCGGCACCGGTGTGCCGGCCGAAGTCGCGCAGGGCGACGTGCCGCTGAACGGCTGGGTCATGATCGATGCGGACAACCACGTCACCATCGTCATGAGCAAGGCCGAGATGGGACAGGGCGTGCATACCGCCGCCGCCATGCTGCTGGCCGAAGAGCTGGAAGCCGACTGGTCGCAGGTCCGCGTCGTCCAGTCGTCCATCGCCGGGATCTACGGCAACCGCGAGAACATTCCCAACAGCCTCCCCTTCCGACCCGACGATCAGAGCCTGAAGGCGAGGCTTTCGCGGGACGTCGCAAACCTCGCCTCGCGCAGCTTCAGCTCGATGCTGACCGGCGGCTCGACCAGCATCGGCGACCTGTGGGGCCCCATGCGCGAAGCCGGCGCCTCGGCGCGGCTGATGCTGTGCGCGGCGGCGGCGCGGAAGTGGGAAGTGGCCGTGGACCAGTGCGTGGCGAAGGCCGGCAAGGTCCTGCACCCGGCCTCGGGGCGCTCGGCGACCTTCGGCGATCTCGTCCCGCTCGCGAAGGACCTCCCGCGTCCCGTGCATCCCAAGCTGAAAGACCCGGCGACATACACGCTGATCGGCAAGGGGCTGAAGCGGATCGAAGCCCGGGCGAAGCTCGACGGCAGCGCGCGTTTCGGCATCGATGCGCTGCCCGATGACCTGCTCTATGCGAGTGTGCTGATGTGCCCGACGCTGGGCGGCCGGGCCCGGCGCTGCGACATGTCGAAGATACCGTGTCCGCAGGGGGTGGTGGACTGCTTTCCGGTGGAGGCCTATAACGGCGGGACGGGCGGGGTGGCGGTGATCGCGGAGAACCCCTTCATTGCCATGCGCGCGCTGTGCAGCGTGTTCGTCGACTGGGACCATGGCAAGGCGGCAGCCATCAGCAGCAAGGACGTCCGCGCAGCACTACTCAAGGCCGTCGAGGATGAAGACGGTGGCCATGAATTCTACGAGGTAGGCAAGGCCGCACAGGCCCTGAAGCGCGGCAAGGTCCTCCACATGCAATACGAAGTCCCCTACCTCGCACACGGCGCGCTGGAGCCCGTCAACTGCACGGTGAAGGTGGACGACAAGTCGGCGCAGGTCTGGGTCTCCACCCAGGTCCCCCAGATCGCGCGCGACCAGGTGGCGAGGGTGCTGGACCTGCCGAAGGAGAACGTGCATGTCCACGAGCAGCTGATCGGCGGCGCCTTCGGCCGGCGGCTCGAAGTCGACTTCATTACCCAGGCCGCCGCCATTGCCGCGAAGAGGAAGCCCCGCGCGGTCCAGACGATCTGGACGCGCCCGGAGGACATGTCCCACGATTTCTATCGCCCGGCGTGCGTGGCGAAGTTCAGCGGCGCCCTCGACGCCGACGGCAAGCTGATTGCGTGGCGCAGCGCGTCGGCCAGCCAGTCGATCGTCGAGCAGTACCTGAACCGCATGTACGGCCTGCCCGCCGCGATCAACACGATCCTGCCCGACGCCACCATGGCCGAAGGCGCGTTCGACCAGCCCTACGAGTGCGAAAACATCTCGGTCCGGCACACGCGGGTCGAACTGCCGATTCCGGTCGGCTACTGGCGCTCGGTCGGCCATTCGCACCAGGCTTTCTTCGTCGAGAGCTTCCTCGACGAGATGGCGGCGGCGGCCGGCAAGGACCCCATCGAATTCCGGCTCGCGCTGCTGAAGCAGCCGGCGCACCGGCGGCATGTGGAGGTCTTGCGGACGCTTGTGGAACGCGCCGGCTGGCGCGCCCCGCACAAGTGGAAAGACAAGGCGGGTGTGGAGTGCGCACGTGGCATGGCGATGCACGAGTCGTTCGGCAGCGTGGTCGCGCAGGTAGCGGAAGTCTGCCGCGACCCCAGGTTCGAATTCCGCGTTCGGCGCGTGGTGTGCGTGGTCGACTGCGGGCTGGCGATCAACCCGAACCTGGTCGAACAACAGATGGAGAGCGGCATCATCTTCGGCCTGTCGGCCGCCCTCCAGCAGGAAATCACGCTCGTCAACGGGCAGGTCCAGCAGTATTACTTCAGCCAGTACCCGCTGGTCGACATCGAGACCTGCCCGGAGATCGAGACCCACATCATGGCAAGCACGCTGCCGCCGCAGGGCGTTGGCGAGGCGGGCACGCCGCCCATCGCGCCGGCAGTCGCCAACGCGCTGTTCGTGCTGACCGGAACCCGTCATCGCACGCTACCGCTGCTCAAGGCGCCCCCGACGGTGGGCCGGAGCCACGATGCGTTTTGCGCGGTCCACGCGACGAGTTGCAAGCCCGCGCCCAAGCGGTAGTGCCGTGGCGACAGGGCGCGCCACGCTCCCTTCGCTCGCCCCCGTCTGCCTCCTGACCACCGACGGTCGCTACGGCGCCTGCATCGACACCCCGTACTGCGCGAAGATCCGCTCCAGTTCGCCGTTGCGGCGGATGGCGTCGAGCGCCTTCCGCAGGGATTCCGCCAGTTCCTCCTCGCCCGACTTGACCGCCATGCCGACGGCCCAGCCCTGCGCCGGCAGCAGTGGCGACGGCAGGTCCACGGCGGCGAAGCGCGTGGCGGACTGGCCCGATGCCTTCAGCGCGTTCTCGTAGCTGGCGCGGGTGGTCATCGCCGCGGCGACCTCGCCCGCGAACAGGGCGTGCAGCGCGTCGTCGGCACTGGCATACACCTTCACCCTGTCGCGCTCCGCGCCACGGGCACCGGACAGCAGCGCGTTCGCCCCGGCCGAGCCGCCCTCCGCGCCGGTCGGCTGGCCTTTCAGGTCGTCCCAGCCGCGCACCGCCGGCAGGCGCTGGCGGTCGTGCACGAGCACGAAGGTCTCGCGGTAGTACGGCGCGAAGATCAGCGCCTTGTCGTTCTCGCGCATGAAGGTGCGGTCCACGGGGACGTGCAGCATTACGTCGGCGGGCCCGTAGCCGAGATAGTGGCCGCGCCAGACCATGTTGCGCAGGTCGTCCGCCATGTTCTCGTCGGCGTCGAACGGCAGTAGCGAGACGGAGAGGCCCATCTCCTTGCCCAGCGCCCGGGCCAGCGCCACGTCGATGCCGGCGGGCTGGCCGGCCGCCATGGCCGAGAACGGCGACAGGCCCTTGTAGACGGCGACCTTCAGGGTGCCGCTCTGGCGAATCTTCCCCAGGTCGGCAAGCGCCGGTGAGGCGCCAGCAAGGGCGGCAAGGGCCAGCAGGATGCCGGCCCGGCGGCGCGGGTTGAAGGCCGGCCGGGTACGAACAGGGGCAGGCTCGGAGGGAACGGCTCGCATCGGATATCTCCTCGTTGTGGGGGAAGGGAACGGCTGCGCATCGTTTTCTGCCCGCTCACTCGCGCCGGGATTCGAGATAGGTCTTGATCGCCCATACCGCTTCCTGGCTCAGCACGCCGTCGAACGGGGGCATGTAGACGCGCCCGTCGCGCGTGCGGCCCTTGCGTACGGTGGTGGTGAAGTACTCGGAAATCTCGCCGAAGCAGGCCTGCTTCTTTTTCGCGTCGGCCATCGACACGCAATCACCGTCGAGCTTGCGCAGGTCGGGCGCGATGCCGCCGGAGACGGCCTCGAGGCCATGGCAGCGCGCGCAGTTCTGGTTGTAGGCCGAGGTGCCGATGCGCAGGGCCTCGTCGTGCGCGTCGCCGGTCCGGTACGGATTGTCCGGGCGCCAGTCCGTGCCGAGCGGCGGCAGCGCCTTGGTGTCGACCGCTTGCGGCGTCACATCGCCGTGGGCCAGGACGACAGAGGGTGTGGCGAGGGCCAGGACAGTGCAGAATGCGAGCAGGGCCGGCAGGCGTGGCGTCTTCATGAGGTGTCTCCTCGGTTTGGATGGGGTGGTGTTCTCGATGTTGTGAACGTCACTTGCGCAAGCGCCATACCAGTCCGGAGAAGGCCTTGAATCGTCCAAAAGCGGCCTGTGCGGCGCAACATCCGAGGTGCGATGTCCGCGGATGCAACACCGCTGGCAAGCGACTTGCTACAGGAAGCAACACCGCCGGCCCGGCTTGCCTAATGCATGGACTCGCCCGGACCGGCACCGACCCGCGCAAAGATCGCGGGCGAATCGACAGGAGACAGGACATGACGCTTCAACCGGCTGCCAGCACGGGCGGCGAGGTGATTGCCGAGGCACACCGACGTTCCGCTTCCTACGGGCTGCGCCCCTACGAAGCCCCCGACTTTTCGCCAGTGCGGCAGAGCGACCTGCGGGACCAGATCGAGCGCAGCCAGTCGCTCTTCGCCTACGCGCTGCCGGTGATGGAGACGCTCTACGACCAGATCGTCAACACGCAGAGCATGGTGATCCTGACCGACGCGTCCGGGCTGATCCTCCACTCGCTGGGCGATGACGACTTCCTCGACCGGGCCAACAAGGTCGCGCTGCGGCCGGGCGCTTCATGGTCGGAGGAAACGCGCGGCACCAACGCCATCGGCACCGCGCTGGCCGAGAACCAGCCCACGCTGGTCCACGGCGCCGAGCACTTCCTGGAAGCCAACCAGTTCCTCACCTGCTCCTGCACCACCATCCTCGACCCCTACGGCAAGACCGTCGGCGCGCTCGACGTGACCGGCGACCAGCGCGGCTACCACAAGCACACCATGGCGCTGGTGCGGATGTCCGCCCAGATGATCGAGAACCAGATCTTCACCAACGCCTTCCAGGAGATGGTCTGCATCCGCTTCCACTCGCGGCCGGAGTTCCTCGGCACGCTGATGGAAGGGATCGTCGCCTTCACGCCCGGCGGTCGCTTCCTGTCGGCGAACCGCAGCGGGCAGTTCCAGCTCGGGCTGTCGAACGGCGCGCTGCAGGCGCATACCTTCTCGTCGCTGTTCGGGATGGCGATGTCGCAGTTGTTCGACACCGCGCGGCGGGCGCCGGCGGGCATCGTCGAACTGTTCCTGCCGAGCCGCGTGCGCGTCAGTGCAAGGGTCGAGTGGAAGCTGAAAGCCACCTCCATGCCCGGCCCGGCTGCGAGCCGCGAACCGGCCGCCCCGCCCCGCCGCCTGCCCGTCGAGCAACCCGCGTGGCCCGCCGGCCTGGCCGATCTCGATACCGGCGACGCGCGCATCGGCGCCGTCATCGGCAAGCTGCGCAAGGTCAGCGGCAAGGACATCCCGGTCATGGTGCTGGGCGAGACCGGCACCGGCAAGGAACTGCTCGCGCGCGCCATCCATGCCGACAGCCCGCGCCATGCCGGCCCCTTCGTCGCGGTCAATTGCGCGTCGATTCCCGAGACCCTGATCGAGTCGGAGCTGTTCGGCTACGAGGAAGGTGCGTTCACCGGCGCGCGCAGGAAGGGCGGCATCGGCAAGATGCTGCTCGCGGACGGCGGCACGCTGTTCCTCGATGAGATCGGCGACATGCCGCTGGCCTTGCAGGCGCGGCTGCTGCGCGCCCTGCAGGAACGGGCGATCTCGCCGCTGGGCAGCAACAAGCTGATCCGGGTCGACGTCGCCGTGGTCTGCGCGACCAACCGCAACCTGCGCGAGATGGTGGCCAGCGGCCAGTTCCGCGAGGACCTCTATTACCGCCTCAACGGCCTGGTCGTGCGCCTGCCCGCGCTGCGCGAGCGGACCGACCTCGACGCGATCGCCGGCATGCTGCTCGGCCAGGAACAGGCTGACGGCGAGGCGCTGCGCATCAGCGAACCGGTGATGGAGATGTTCCGGGGCTACCACTGGCCCGGCAATATGCGCCAGCTCGGCAACCTGCTGCGCACGGCCCGGCTGATGGCGGAAGGCGAAGCTGAGATTACCGGGGACCACCTGCCCGACGATTTCCTCGAAGACCTGCAGGCCCGGCGCAGCCAGGCGGCCGCTGACGTCGAGGCGCCTGCAACGGTGCAGGCAGTCCCGGCGCCCCGCCTGGACGAGGCACCACCCGCCCGACCTACGCGCCTGGCCGACGTCGAGGCCCAAACCATCCTTGCCGCCGTCAGGGCGCATCACGGCAATATCTCGGCTGCCGCCAAGGCCCTGGGGATCTCGCGCAATACCGTCTACCGGAAGCTGGAGGAATCCCGCGGACTGCCTCCGCAGGACGGCTGAGGCCTCAGCCGCGCCAGCGCGCCTCGCGGATGGCCGCCGAGAGGGCGTCCTGCGTGGCGCCGGTGGCCAGGTGTCCGCCGTCCACCCAGACCATCCGGGCTTCCGGCATCACCGCATGCAGGCGCACGGCATTGACCGGGCTGCAGACCGCATCGCCCCGGCCATGCACGATCGTCACCGGAATCCCCTGCTGCGCGATGGCACGCCCGGCCGCGAGCATCGCCGGCTTGCCCAGCCCGGCGCGACGGCGCAGGTAGTGGGCCTGGATCCGGTACTTGCCGGCAATCGCCGCCTGCTCGCGCCACGGTTGACGGGCGGCCGGCGCCGTCGCCCCCAGGCCCAGCAAGCCCCGTTCCGTGCGCCGCCATGCCGCGGCAGTGTCCCATTTCTGAACAGTTGTTCCACGATGCAACACGCGTGACACAGTGAGCAGGTGCGCGCGGGCATCGGGCAGGCGCTCGCCCTGTGACGTGACGCGGCGCAGCATGTCGCGGCCTCCGCCGCGTGGCAGGAAGAGCCGGTCGACGTCCGCCCGCGCGGTGAGAAAGGTGCCCCGCAGGACGAGTGCCGCGACGGCCCGCGGGTAGCGCGCCGCATAGGCCAGCGCGAGCGTCGCGCCCCATGAGCCGCCCACCACGCCCCATCGCTCGATGCCCAGCGTCCGGCGCAATTGCTCCAGGTCAGCCAGCAGGGCGCCGACCGTATTCCGGCGCAGCGTTCCGGATGGGGTGGAGCGGCCGGCGCCGCGCTGGTCAGGCATGATGGCCCGGTGCCGCATCGGGTCGAACCACGCCGCCATGCCTGGCTGGCAGCCGCTGCCGGGGCCGCCGTGCAGCACGAGCCAGGGTTCGCCGCCGGCGGGTCCGTGCTGCTGCACGTGCAGGCGGTGACCGTCCGGGGTGCGCAGGTAGAACGATTGGGTCGAGGGGACGCTGGGCATGGTGGCTGTCTGCTGTCTTGAGGGGACGCGGCGGATACCCGCCAACCATGCCACATAAACGGGACCGGGAGGGCGCCCCGGCCCCGCGCGTTCACGCCATGTCAGACCTGTCAGAGCCTGTTTGGAAATTACCGCAACCGACTCGTCGTCCCCGCGAAAGCGGGGACCCAGTGACTTTTCGGGCTCGGGCAAAGACGCTGGGCCCCCGCTTTTGCGGGGGCGACGGGTATTTTCAAACGGCTCTCAGACCTTGTGCAGCCTGAACACCCACACCGAACCGCCCTGCTCCAGGAAATTCACGCGCTTGGCCACCTCGCCGCCCCACAGCGGCACGGCGCCGCCCCAGCCGGACACCACCGCCACGTACTGCTCGCCGTTTTCCTCCCACGTGATCGGCGGCGCCACCACCCCGCTGCCGGTCTGGAACTTCCAGAGTTCCTTGCCCGTCCTGGCGTCTGCCGCCTTGAGGTATCCCTCTGGCGTGCCCCAGAACACCAGGCCGCCGGCTGTCGTCATCGCCCCACCCCACAGCGGCGCGTTGTTCCTGACTTCCCAGACCATCTTGCCGGTCTTCGGATCGATGGCCCGCAGCGCGCCGATGTAGTCCTCGTTCAGCGGATGGATGGTGAAGCCCGCGCCGAGGAAGGCCGCGCCCTTCTTATAGCTGACCGGCTCGTTCCAGATGTCCATGCCCCATTCGTTGGCGGGGACGTAGAACAGGCCGGTCTGCGGACTGTAGGCCATCGGCTGCTGGTTCTTGCCGCCGAGGAAGCCGGGGGCGGCGAAGACGGACTCGCCCTTCTTCGCCTCGGCGCCCGGGTCGCCCGGACGGCCGCTGGCGAGGAAGTTGGGGCGGCCGGTCTTGAGGTCGATGCCGCTGGCCCAGGTGATCTTCTTCACGAAGGGAAACGCGTTGACCAGCTTGCCGGTGGTGGCGTCGTTGACGTAGAAGAAGCCGTTGCGGTCGGCCTTGCCGCCCATGCGCTTGCCGTCGAGGTCGAAGGTGACGAACTCGTTGACGCCGTCGAAGTCCCAGCCGTCGTTCGGCGTGTTCTGGTAGTGCCAGACGATCTTGCCGGTGGCGGGGTCGAGCGCAACCGTCGAGGACGAATAGAGGTTGTCGCCCTGGCGGATATGGCTGTTCCAGGGACCGGGGTTGCCGGTGCCGAAGTAGGCCAGCCCGGTCTGCGGATCGTAGGTGCCACCGAGCCAGGTGGCCGCGCCGCCGGTCTTCCAGGTCTCGCCGGGCCACGTCGCGCCCGGGTTGCCCGTCACGCCGTTCTCGGTCTTGTTGCCGTCCTTATCGTACCGGTAGCCCATGTGGCCTTCCACCACCGGCCGGGACCACACCATGGCGCCGGTCTTCGCATCGCGCGCCTCGACCCGGCCCACCACGCCGAACTCGCCGCCCGACACGCCGGTCAGCACCATGCCCTTGACGATGAGCGGCGCGGCCGTGGCCGAATAGCCGGCGGCGTAGTCCTCGATCCTGTCCTTCCACACCACCTTGCCGGTGTTCTGGTCGAGCGCAACGAGTTGCGCGTCGAGCGTGGCGAAGATCACCAGGTTGTCGTAGAGGGCCGCCCCGCGGTTCACCACGTCGCAGCAGGGCATGATGCCGTCCGGCAGCCGGTGCTCGTATTTCCACAGCTTGCGGCCGGTCTTGAGATCGAGCGCATAGAGGCGGGAGTACGACGCCGTCACGAACATCTTGCCGTCGTGGACCAGCGGCTGGGCTTCCTGGCCGCGCTGCTTCTCGCCGCCGAAGGAGAACGACCACACCGGCACGAGATTGCCTATGTTCCGCGTATTGATGCGGCTCAGCGGCGAATAGCGCTGGCCCTGCGTGCCCATCCCCCAGGTCAGCACGTCGCCCGGCGATTTCGCGTCGTTCTCGATCATGCCGTCGGTGACCACCGCCTGCGCGGCAAGGCTTGCCACGGCGGCCGCCAGCGCCACCATCGTTCGTAACGTCCTCATTTGTTGTCTCCTCGCTTTTTCCGTGCCCCCGGTGCGTCATGCGCACCGGACAGGCATACGGCAATTCACATGCCAGTGGAAAAGCGCGGAAAACAGGCCCGAAATACGTCCGGGGCGCGGAAATATCGCACCGGCACGCAACAGTGCGCCGAGGCTGTTGCGGAATTGAACAGCCCTCGGGCGCAGTTGCCTACTAAAGTACAGTCACGCCTGCCGGCGCCTGATGGCTGCCCGGCGGCGCCGGCTCAAGAAGAATCAGGGAGGTTCCATGTCTTTTGTCGTCGTCATCGCAGCCCTTGCGTTCCTGATGCTCGCCGCCTACCGCGGCTACAGCGTCATCCTGTTCGCCCCCCTCGCCGCCCTCGGCGCCGTGCTCCTGACCGATCCCTCGGCCGTGGCGCCGGTGTTCTCGGGCATCTTCATGGAGAAGATGGTCGGCTTCGTGAAGCTCTACTTCCCGGTGTTCCTGCTCGGCGCCGTGTTCGGCAAGGTGATCGAGCTCTCGGGCTTTTCCGAGTCGATCGTGGCGGCGGCGATCCGCTATATCGGACGGTCGCGCGCCAATGCGGTCATCGTGGCGGTGTGCGCGCTGCTGACCTATGGCGGCGTGTCGCTGTTCGTGGTCGTGTTCGCGGTCTATCCGTTCGCGGCCGAGTTGTACCGCCAGAGCAATATCCCGAAGCGGCTGATGCCGGGCGCGATTGCGCTGGGCGCATTCTCGTTCACGATGGATTCGCTGCCGGGCACGCCGCAGATCCAGAACATCATCCCCACCACCTTCTTCAAGACCACCTCGTGGGCCGCACCGGTGCTGGGCGTCATGGGATCGCTGTTCATCATCGTGGTGGGTTTGTCGTACCTCGAATGGCGCCGCCGCGGCGCCGCCGCGCGTGGCGAGGGGTACGGCACCGAGCTGCTGAACGAGCCGCAGCGCGTGGAGGGCGGCAAGCTGCCGCCGCCGCTGCTGGCCATCCTGCCGCTGGTGGTGGTCGGCGTGGCGAACTTCTGGCTCACGCGGATGATTCCGCTCTGGTACGGCGCGTCGAACTCGGTGACGCTGCCGGGACTGACCAAGCCGGTGGAGACCAAGATCGCCGGCGTGACGGCCATCTGGGCCGTCGAGGGTGCCCTGCTGCTGGGCATCCTGGTAGTCGTGGTGACGGCGTTCGGCGCGGTGCGCGAGCGCTTTGCCGAGGGCACCAAGGGCGCCGTGGGCGGCGCGCTGCTGGCGTCGATGAACACGGCGTCGGAGTATGGCTTCGGCGGCGTGATCGCGGCCCTGCCCGGCTTCCTGGTGGTGAGCGATGCGCTGCATGGCATCCCCAATCCGCTGGTCAACGCGGCCGTCTCGGTCAGCACGCTCGCCGGCATCACGGGCTCGGCCTCGGGCGGCATGAGCATCGCGCTGGCGGCCATGTCCGACACCTTCATCCAGGGGGCGCAAGCGGCGAATATCCCGCTCGAAGTGCTGCACCGGGTGGTGTCGATGGCCAGCGGCGGCATGGATACGCTGCCGCACAACGGCGCGGTGATTACGCTGCTGGCGGTGACGGGCCTGACCCACCGCCAGTCGTACCGCGACATCTTCGCCATCACGGTGATCAAGACGATGGCCGTCTTCTTCGTGATCGTGATGTACTACCTGACCGGGCTGGTGTAGGCAGCCCCTGCCGCGAAGGCGCTGCTCACGCGCCTTCGCCCCTCACCCCAGCCACTTCAGGATCAGCTCGCGCGCCGGATCGAGGTAGTCCGTGATGGGCTCCGTCCGGCCATTGGCGTACCAGTGGCAATAGCCGCCGTGGAACATCGCCACCATGACGCGGGCCATTTCCGGCGGCAGCGGACGCTCCGGCGTACCGAGCACCTCCGCCAGCACGCGCACGTGACCGTTCCACCCCTCGCGGATGTGCTCCCGCACGGTCTGCGGGGCACTTACGCGCCGCACACACCTCGCGCTGCGCACGATGCTCGCCGAAGCCTTCGCGGAAGATCACGTGGCCGTGGTGGAGGGCGACGCCGACGTCGCGCGTGCCTTCACCAGCCTGCCGTTCGACCACATCGTCTTCACCGGCTCGCCGGAAGTCGGCAAGCACGTCATGCGCGCCGCCGCCGACAACCTCACCCCCGTCACGCTGGAGCTCACGGAGGGCCGGCGGCTCAGCGCAGCCGCCCCCGGTTCTCGTTCACCGCCTGCAGCAGGCCGTACTTGCGGATCTTCTGGTACAGGGTGCTCTTGGCAATGCCCAGCCGCGACGCGGCCTGCGTCAGGTTGCCGGCGCTCGTCGCCAGCGCAAGGCGGATCGATTCGGCTTCCGCCATCTCCAGCGACACAGGCACGGCACCCGGCTCCGCGGCCGCCTGCGGCATCGGCGCGCCGGCCAGCGAGATCTCGGGCGGCAGCTTGTCGGCGCCGATCACGTTGCCGTCCGCCATCAGCAGCGCGCCCTCCACCACATTGCGCAGTTCGCGCACATTGCCCGGCCAGCCGTAGGCCGCCAGCATCGCGCAGGCTTCCTCGTCGAAACTCGCGACGGGCAGGCCGTAGCGCGTGCACAGGCTCTCCATCCAGTAGCCGACCAGCGCCGGCAGGTCCTCCCTGCGCTCGCGCAGCGGTGGGATCTGCACGGTCGTCACGGCGATCCGGTAGAACAGGTCCATGCGGAAACGCCCGGCGGCGATCTCGTCGCGCAGGTTGCGGTGCGTGGCCGCCACCAGCCGGAACGTGACCTTGCGCGGCGTGTTCTCGCCCAGCCGGTAGAGTTCGCCCTCTTCCAGCACGCGCAGCAGGTGCGGCTGGATGTCGAGCGGCATCTCGCCGATCTCGTCGAGGAACAGCGTGCCGCCGTTGGCCGCCTCGATCTTGCCCGCCGCGCCCGACTTGCGCGCCCCGGTGAAGGCGCCCTCCGCATAGCCGAACAGCTCGCTCGCCAGCAGGTCGCGCGACAGGCCGCCGCAGTTCAGCGCCACGAACGGCCCGCCCGCGCAGGCGCTGCCCTGGTGGATGCCCTTGGCAAACAACTCCTTGCCGACGCCGGTTTCGCCCAGCAGCAGCACCGGCACGCTGGTTGGCGCCAGTTGCCGCGCCTTGGCCACGGCCGCCCGCAGCGCGGGGCTGGTGCCGACGATACGTGCGAAAGCCGGTGCCACGTCCGCCGCGCCGGTGGACCGCTCCGCCTTGAGGCGCGGCGCGCCGGGCAGGACCACCACCGAGCCGAGCACGTCGGCGCCCTCGCGGATGGTCTCCACGTGTGCCATGCGCAGCCATTCCGGCAGCGGGCCGCGCGCACGCTCCGGCATGCCGAGATCGAGCGCCGGGACAGTGAAGGCGCTGTTCAGCGTGGTGCGCATATTGAGCCGCAGCAGCGCCTCTTCGGCGTGCGCGTTCGCCTTGACCAGCCGGCCTCGCTCGTCGAGTACGAGCACGCCGTCGTTGCGCGCCGGCCCGAAGCAGGCCACGCAGCGGTCCAGCAGCCGCAGCCGGCGCTGCATCAGTTCCTTGGCGATGCGGCTCTCGATCCGGCCCGCGAGCGACACGGTCAGCGCCAGGCTGTAGCGGCTGTAGGTCTCGGCGAGGCCGGAGATGTCGATGGCGCCGAGCACGCGGCCGTCCACCGGGTCGTGGATCACCGACGCCGAGCACGTCCAGCGCTTGATGCCGGCGCAGAAATGCTCGGCGCCGTGGATCTGCACCGGCTGCTGCAGGGCCAGCGCGGTGCCGATGGCGTTGGTGCCGCAACTCAGTTCGGCCCAGTCGCAGCCGGGAATCAAGCCGACTTCGCCGGCCGGCTCGATGATGCGCGTGTCGCCCTCCTGCTGCAGGATCTTGCCGGCCGGATCGGCCAGCAGCATCACCGTGCCGGTCTGGGAGAGGAAGTCGCGGGTCTGCAGGATCAGCGGCAGGCTGGCGGCCACTAGCCGCTCGTTGCGCTCGCGCCATGCCATCAGGCGCGATTCTTCCACGGGCGGCGGCGCGCGGTAGACGGCGGGATCGACGCGCGCGGCGAGGCAGCGGTGCCACGACTCGTCCACCAGCCCCCGCAGGCTGTCGGAGCGCGCCTCGCCGTCGGTCAGCAAATGTTCCCAGGCCGACATGATGCCGGCCTCGTGGTCGGGACTGGAGAACCAGTCCATGGGTGTCCCCGCCTTTTGCATGCGTCTGTCTCCTGGTGGGCGCCATCGCCGGGCGCCGCATCGGCCGTGTCTGCCGGCCTCGTTCCGTTTGCATCCTACTCCAGGCGCCGGGCTGTTCCGGGCGGGAGGGGTGCGGGAGGGCAGAAGCAAATTGCGGCCCACGTGCGCAGGTGCCGGAGGCAGCACGCAGGGGCCGGCGGGTCGCATGGAATTCGTACGGAACGCGTACGAAAGCCGGCCGACCGTCCGGAAATCGAACGTTCGACCGGCGGTGCCGCGGGTCGGGAGGTCAGTCGGCCCGGGCAGGCAGCGGGAGCTTCACCCAGTCGGTATAGAAGGCCTCGATGTCCGGCTCGAAGTCATGGATCACCGGATACCACGGCGTGGGCGCTTCCACGTCGTGCATGGCGGCGCACTGCGGGCAGTAGTACTCGCGGTACACCTGCCACTGCGTGTCGGGCGCCATGAGTTGCGGGTAGACCTCGGCCATGGCCTCCTCCGTGTCGCGCACGTAGACGTTGGCGTGCAGCTTCCAGTTCTCGCGGTAGTCGCAGAAGACGTGGCCGCAGTCGCACTGGGTGACCCAGCGCTTCGTGTCGGCCTTCTGCACGATGTGCAGGTGCGGTCCCAGCGGCAGCACGATGCGGTCCTTCCAGCCGAGCTTCTTCTGCAAGGCGTCCACATAAAGCTGGAAGCGCTCCGCGTCCTTGGGCATCGACAGCATGCGCAGGGTCGTGTCCCAGTCGAGCTTGCCGTCGACGAGGTTGGTGATCTGCTCTTTCGTATAGGTCGTCATGATGAATCCCCTTGATCCTCGGTGTGTGCCCGTGTTCCTTACTCTTCGACCAGCACGACGGTGTTGACGTCCGGCATCTTCGACAGGTCCATGCGGTACTTCGAGCCGTAGGTCGGCACGTCCAGGTCTTCTTCGCGCAACGTCCACGATTCCGGCAGGTCCCAGAAGGTGCGGAACTGCCGCTCGAACTTCGACGACAGGCCGAAGCTGGTGGCGAACATGTGCTGCACCTGCGGCGAGGCGTGCTTGAGCAAAATGCGTTCGCGCTCGCCCTTCATCCATTCCTGCGTGGGCTGCGAGCGGGCCAGGCGCTCGTTGCGGATCTCCACGCGCAGCAGCGCGGTCTGCTTCGCGTCGACGGTCCACACGCCGTTGGCGTCCTTCGTCGCCACCGCGCCGTACACGCGCTGGGCGTACTCGGGCAGCAGCAGCGCGCTGTTCAGGTCGCGCTCGATGGCCTCCGGCTCGCGGTCGAGCGGATCGCCGAAGCCGGGGCCACCGCGCAGATAGTTGAGGTAGAGGTCGTAGTTGTCGTAGCAGTCCTCCGTGGTCATGCACTGCTGATCGCGCTTGACCACCGCGCCGGCGTTGAGGTGGTTCTCGTAGTCCGGCAGGTCGGGGTTGCTGTCGCCCCCGAGCGGCAGGGTCTCGCCCAGTGCGATGCGCTCCTTCAGGCCCGTCTTGTGCGCCTCGAAGCGGTAGCCGGTGGCCGCCGGATAGCCGCCCATGAGGCCCCAGTCGCTGTTCATGTAGCCGTTGCCCATGAAGAACATGGTCCAGTCCTGCGCCTTCCAGACCATGCGCAGCGTCTCGAAGCCGCAGCCGCCGCGGTGCTTGCCGTAGCCGCCCGAGTTGGCCTTGATGTTGCGGCCGAGGTAGAGCAGCGGTTCGGCCATCTCCCAGATCTCGATGTCGCCCATGTCGCCCTCGGGGTTCCAGATCGCCGCCGCGTGGTTCAGGCCGTCCTTGATGGCGCACGCGCCGGTGCCGCACGACGAGGCCTCGAAGCTGTTCACCGCGTGGATCTCGCCGTCCTGGTTGATGCCGCCGCCCTGCAGCCAGTTCGACGTGTTGGCGTTGCCGGCGTTGACTTCCTCCAGGTAGCCTCGGCTGAAGTACGCCTGCGACAGGCCGCGCCACATCGCGCTCCAGCCCGAGACGAGGAAGTGCCAGGCGTAGGCATGGCCGGTACGGCGGTCATCCGGATTCATCCACGTGCCCTTGGGCAGGTGAAACTCGGTGCCGTAGTAGGCGCCGTCGTTGATGCGCTGGGTCGGCACCAGGGTCTGCGTCATCATCACCCAGATGCCGCTGGTGAAGGCCACCTGGTGCGCGTTGTACGAGTGCCAGCCCCAGCGGCTCGCGCCCTCGAAGTCGAGCCGCCACGTGCCGTCCTTGCGGATTTCCATCTCGACCGGCGAGTGCATGATGGAATCGAGCTTGGCGAAGGCGGACGAGGTCTGCACGTCGGGGTGCTTGTACGGCACGTCGACGAAGGCGACCTTGCGGTACTTGCCGGGCAGCGTCATGGCCTTGATGCGGGTCTGCAGCCCGCGCCGGCCTTCCTCGATCACCTCATAGCTGAACGCCTCGTAGGCATCGAGCCCTTCGTCCGCGATCACCTCTTCCACCAGGTCGCGCACCATGTGGCAACCGGCGATGCGGGTGCGCTCGTCGAGGATCCAGTACTTCGGCGTGCGCACCGAGCGCTGGCTCTCGTGCAGCCAGTCGCGCAATGGGGTGTCGTTCACGCCGGTCTTGCGGCACGTGATCATGTAGCCGTCGCCGAAGCGCTGCACCTGGCCGGTGGACATCGAGCCGGGCGTCACCGCGCCGGTGTCGATCACGTGCGTCACGCCGCCCACCCAGCCCACCAGCTTGCCGTGGACGAAGATGGGGACGATGGTGGCGATGTCGCACGGGTGGACGTTGCCGATCGAGCAGTCGTTATTGGTGAACATGTCGCCGGGATGGATGCCGGGGTTGGCCTCCCAGTTGTTCTCGATCATGTACTTGATGGCCGCGCCCATGGTGCCGACGTGGATGATGATGCCGGTCGACGTCAGCACGCAGTCTCCCGCCGCGTTGTAGAGCGTGAAGCAGAGCTCGCCTTCCTGCTCCACGATGGGGCTGGCGGCGATCTTCTTGGCCGTCTCGCGCGCATGCACCAGCCCGCCGCGCAGCTTGGAGAACAGCTTCTCGTAGCGGATCGGGTCGCTCTCGCGCAGGGCGAGGCGCTCCAGCCCGTTGTAGTGGCCGGTGTCGGCCGTGCGCTTCAGGATGCCGTCCCGGAATGTCTTCAGGGTCTGGCCGTTCTGGAGCAGGTCGGCAAAGCCGACTTCCTTGCTGGACATCATGTTCATGGTCTTGTCTCCTGTCTGCCCTGGCTTACTTGCCGGTCTTCACTTCGGTGAGATGGAACAGCCGGTGCTTGTCGAGCGTGGTGGCGAAGCCCTTTGGCACGACGAAGGTGGTGGCATCGGACTCGATGATGGCCGGGCCGGTGACGACGTTGCCGGGACGCAGCGACTCCATCTTCCAGAGCACGGCGTCGTGCCACTGCTTGTGCCGGTAGAGCTTGCGGGTGCCGAGGCGGGCCTCGGGCGGCGGGGTCGGGCCGCCTTCGGGGTCTTCCGGCAGCACGGGCTTCTGCGTGACGACCATGCCGCGCATGATGGCGCCCGTCACCGAGAAGCCCAGCTCCGGCGAGCGCGCCGAACTGGCGTAGACGCGGCCGTAGGTCTCCTCGAACGCGGCGACGATGCGCTCCCAGTCCCCGGCCGTGGCGGCACTGGCGATCGGGGAGCTGATCTCCAGGTCGTTGAGCTGGCCCATGTACTGCATGCGGTAGCCGGGCCGCAGGATCACGTCACTGGCGTCGAAGCCGTTGATGCGGAATTCCTCGATGACCTTGGCCGACAGTTCCGCCCACGCCTGCTGGATGGTCTGCGCGGCCTGCGCCTTGTCGGTGTCCGGGGCAGTCTGCGGCAGCGCGAGGTCCACGCTCTTGTCGTAGCGGTACTCGAAATCCGCGCACGCGCAGCCGAAGGCCGAGAAGCCCGCCGCCCAGGCCGGGACTACCACGTCCCGGAAGCCGAGGCCCTCGGTGTAGCCGTAGGTGTGGACGGGACCGGCGCCGCCATAGGAGAAGCAGACGAACTCGGTCGGGTTGTAGCCCTTGGCGCTGACGTTGGAGCGCAGGTACTCGCGCAGCTGGAGGTCGAGCAGCTCGATCACGCCGGCGGCGGCATCCTCGACCGACAGGCCGAGCGGTTCGGCGAGCTGGACCCGGATATGCTGGCGCGCCCGTTCCACGTCGAGCTTGATCGCGCCGCCGAGGAAGTTGTCGGGATTCAGGTAGCCCAGCACCACGTGGCAGTCCGACACCGAGACCGTGTCGAGCCCGCTTTCGGGCCAGCACGTGCCCACGCGGTAGCCGGCGCTGTCCGGCCCCAGCTTGATCGCGCCGCTGTACGGGTCGAGCCGCACGAAGCTGCCCGCCCCCGCGCCGACGGAGTCCATCGTCACGAGCGGCAGCGACAGCACCAGCCGCGCCATGTCGGGGTCGGACGCGATGGCGAAGTTGCCCTTGGTGATCAACGCCATGTCGAACGACGTGCCGCCGATATCGGAGCAGGCGATGTTGTCGTAGCCGAGCGCCTCGCCGAGCAGTTTCGAGCCGATCACGCCGCCGATGGGGCCCGACACGATGGTGCGCGCCAGCTCCTTCGCCTTCCAGCTGATGGTGCCGCCGTGGGTGGCCATCACCCGCAGGTCGAATTTGGCGCCATGCTTGCGGAAGCGGTCGCTGACCTTCTTCAGCGTCTGCCGCGACGGTTCGGCCGCATACGCTTCCAGCACCGTGGTGTTCATGCGGTGACTTTCCTTGCGCTGCGGGTAGTAGTCGACCGAGGCGAACACCGGGATGTCCACGCCCTGCCTGGCAAGCTCGTCGCGCACGATATCCCGCGCCTGCTGCTCGCTGGTGCCGTTCTTGTGCGACTGGAGCAGGCAGATCACGATGGCCTTCGACCCCGCCGCCGCCAGTTCGCGCGTGGCTTGCCGGACTTCCGCCTCGCGCAGCGGCACCACGATCTCGCCCTGCACGTCGGTCCGCTCGGTCACGCCGCGCGTGCGGGAGAGCGGCACCAGGGGTTCGTCATAGCGGTGGGTATTCAGGTGGATGCGCTCCTCCAGAGCGTACCCCAGGTAGCTCTGGATCGCGCGGCCCATCGAGTGGACGTGCTCGAAGCCCTTGTTCACCAGCAGCCCGACTGCGAGGCCCTTGCGTTGCACCACGCGGTTCAGCATGGCGGTGCCCGAGTAGACGCAGGTCAGCAGTTCCGGATAGACGTCGTCCACGTCGCGCTGCCAGTGCGCCAATGCGTCGCGCGAGGAGTTGAAGATCGCCAGCGACTCGTCTTCCGGATTGCTCTGCGCCTTGCCGACGACGAAGCGCCCGTCGTCGCGCACGAAGAAGGTATCGGTCATCGTGCCACCGGCATCGATGCCCATCACCTGGACTTGCGATTGCCCTTCCATAGCCTTGTCTCCTTCCGTTGGAATGGTCCGCGGCGCTGCGAAGGGGGCGCCGCGGTCAGCTCGCCGCTGTGGGCGGCTTGCGGGCTAGAGCGCAACGGCTGTGCCAGGCGGACCCGGATGACCGGAAACCGTTGACAGGCAAGGGATTGCGGGGAATGGCGAGGCCGGCCGGGAGAGCCTGAAGCGGCTGCGGCGTCGTGTTTCCGGACGCTGGCGGCGTCCGGTTTGCGGACGGTCGGAAGGCCGGCGCGGTGGCAGCGGTCACCTGCCGCCAGACGCGAATTCCTCCGGGTGCCCATCCTCCCTCCGGGTTTCCCCCCGGTTGAGTTCCGCCCCCGCTCATTCTTTAATTCAACATGAATTAATTAATAGCGATCACCGACCAGGTGACGCGCAGGAGACAAGATGACCGCATCCAAGGCAGGCCGGGGCGTCAATTCCGCCAGCCTGCGCCTCTACAACGAGCGCGCCCTCCTGCTGGCGTTGCGCCGGGCCGGGGAAGCCTCCAGGGCGGACCTCGCGCGCATGGCCCAGCTCACCAACACGGCGGTCGGCAGCATCGTGCAGACGCTGACCGAGGAAGGGCTGATCGAACTGTCCGGCCGCCGCCTGGAAGGCCAGCGGGGGCAGCCCGCCAGCCTGATCCGGCTGCAGCCCAAGGGCGCGTTCGGCATCGGCGTGCGGCTGGACCGCGGCAGCATCGAGACCGTGCTGGTCGACTTCGCCGGCCACATCCTCGGCGCGCGGGCGTACCAGCAGGTCCTGCCCCATCCCGAGGAGGCGCTGGCCATCGTCACGCGCGACGTCGACGAACTGCGCGCCCTGCTCTCCCCGGCCGAGCGCAAGCGCCTGCTGGGCATCGGGGTCGGCCAGCCGTACAACCTCGGGGCCTGGCTGCGCGAGCTGGATGTGCAGGGCGAGGCGTTCCGGGCGACGTTTCGGGCCTGGGACGAGGCCGACTTCCCTGCCATGCTGGCCACCGCCACCGGCCTGCCCGTGTTCGGCGAGAACGACGGCACGGCCGCTGCCGTGGCGGAGCTGTTCTACGGGCGGCACCATGCGCAGAACTTCCTCTACGTCTTCCTCGGCCCGGCCATCGGCGGTGGCGTGGTGGTCAACGGGGATTGCGTGCGCGGCGTGTCGGGCAATGCGGGCGACATCGCCATGATGCCGGTGCCACCGGGCACGCTGGCCTCCGCCTCGAAGCCGGCCGGCAAGCGGCACGACATCCTGCTGTCGCGCGCCTCGCTCAATGCGCTGGCGCGCCACCTGCGCTTCCACGGCGTCGCCACGACCAGCCACGCCGACCTCGAGCGCCTGATCGCCCAAGGCCACCGGGCCGTGGCCGAGTGGCTGGACGACTGCGTCGATGCCCTCGCCCCCGCCCTCCAGTCCGCGCTGGCGGTACTCGACGTGCCGCTCGTGATCTTCGATGCCGACGTCGACGGCGGCCTGGTCGACACCCTGATCGCCCGCCTGCAGGCCGCGCTCGATGAAAGCGCCCCCGAGGCCCGCGCCGCCGCCCGCGTGGTGCGCGGCTGCTTCGGCGCCAATGCCGGCGCGGTCGGGGCGGCATCGCTGCCGATGTTCATGAAGTTCTCGCCGCGCGCCGAATTGCTGCGGGGCGCGTCCGCCATCGTTCCGGAGGCTGGCCATGCCATTGTCTGACGCGCTTGCCGCAGCCGCCCCCGGCTGGAGCTCGCCAGCCCGAACGTGCTGCTCCACCCTCGTCACCCACGCCAACGTCGCCAGCTACAAGGGCTGGGCGGCGCCGCGCTGAACCTCCTCCATCCGACCACGCTCCCATGACAGCAAGCCATGACCTCGCCGCGCAGGCCCCCGATTTCGACTTCGTGCTCTTCGGCGCTACCGGCGATCTTGCCCGCCGCAAGCTGATCCCCGCGCTGTTCGACGCGCACGCCGCCGGCTCGCTGAACGCACGCGGCCGCCTCCTCGCCCTCGGCAGCCAGCCGCTGGAGCAGGCCGGCTATCTCGACATGCTCGACACCGAGGTACTCCCCAGGCTCGCCGGCGATGCCTCCCCCAATGCATGGCGGAGCTTCCTCGACCGCATCCACTATCTGCAGGTGGACGCCAACGTTGCCGACGGCTTCGACGCGCTCGCCGACCTGATCAACACCCGCTCGGCGCCCGTCGTCGTGTTCTACCTCGCCACCGGGCCGCACCTCTTCGTCACCATCTGCGAGCAACTCGCGCGAGTGGGCCTCGCCAACCCGCGCAGCCGCATCGTGCTGGAGAAGCCGCTGGGGCACGACCTGGCGTCGTCCGAGTCGATCAATGCCGAAGTCGCCCGCCATTTCGGCGAGGACCAGATCTACCGGATCGACCACTACCTCGGCAAGGAGTCGGTGCAGAACCTGATGGCGATCCGCTTCGGCAACGCGCTGTTCGAGCCGCTGTGGCGGCGCGACTGGGTGCGCGAGGTGCAGATCACCATCGCCGAGGAGATCGGCGTGGAGCAGCGCGGCACCTTCTACGACAACATCGGCGCCCTGCGCGACATGGTGCAGAACCACCTGCTGCAACTGCTCTGCATGGTTGCCATGGAGCCGCCCACCAGCCTCGCCGAGGACGCCATCCGCGACGAGAAGCTGAAGATCCTGAAGGCGCTCAAGCCGATCAAGCCCGAGGAAGTGTCCGAGAAAGTGGTACGCGGTCAGTACTGCCGGGGCGCGGCAGGTGGCAATCCGGTGCCGGGCTATACGGCCGAGGCCGGGGTGGCACCCGACAGCCATACCGAGACGTTCGTCGCCGTGCGCGCGGAGATCGCCAACTGGCGCTGGGCGGGGGTGCCGTTCTACCTGCGCACCGGCAAGCGCATGCAGTCGCGCCTCGCGGAGATCGTCATCCATTTCCACGACGTGCCGCACGCACTCTACCCCTGCCCGGTCGGGGGCATGGCGGGCAACCGGCTGGTGATTACCCTCCAGCCGCAAGAGAGCATCCGGTTGTATTTCCTCACCAAGCAGCCGGGCGACACCCAGGCCCTCACACCCGCCTCGCTCGACCTGCAGTTGACCACCACCGCCCCACGCGTGCGCCGCATGGGCGCCTACGAACGCCTGCTGCTCGACGTGATCCGCGGCCGGCTGGGCCTGTTCGTCCGGCGCGACGAGCAGGCCCAGGCGTGGCGCTGGGTGGCGCCGATCCTGCAAGCCTGGGAGAACACCATGGCGCCGCCGAAGATGTACACCGCCGGCACCTGGGGCCCGGCCTCGTCGAGCGCGCTGCTGTCGCGCGACGGCATGTCGTGGCATGAAGAGATGTGATCCGCTGACCTGAATCGAGAGCGCAGGCCGCCTGCCGATACCCCGACGGAGACCACGATGTCCCCCACCCTGCCCCGCTATGTCGTCTTCGGCGAAGCCCTGACCGACATGGTCCGCCAGCCCGACGGCAGCTGGCTCGGCCTGCCCGGCGGCTCTTGCTGGAACGTGGCGCGCGTCGGCGCCCGCCTCGGCGTGCCCACGGCCTTCGCCGGCGCGGTCAGCACCGACCTCTTCGGCGACGACCTCGCCCGCGCCAGCGCGGACGCCGGCCTCGACCCGCGCTTCCTGCAACGGGTGGACCGCTCGCCCTTCCTCGCCTTTGTCGCCGAACGGCACCCGCCGCGCTACTTCTTCGTGGGCGACGACAGCGCCGACCTGCATTTCGACCCGGACCAGTTGCCCGACGGCTGGCGGCAGGCAGCGGAGGTGGTCCACTTCGGCTCGATCAGCCTCGCCCGCCAGCCGCTCGCCGCCACGCTGTGCGCCGAAGCCACGGCAGTCGCCCGCGCCGGCAGGCGCATCGCCTTCGACCCGAATTTCCGCACGACGATGCGGACGGACGACTATCGCGAGACGCTCGCCCACATGCTGGGGCTGGCGAGCTACGTGAAGATCTCCGACGAGGACCTCGCCGGACTGTTCCCGTCGCTCGACCCGGCCGACGCGCTGGCGACGGTGCTCCAGATGGCGCCCGACGCCGCGGTGATGCTCACGCGCGGGGCCGACGGCATGGCGCTGTTCCGCGCCGGCAGCGTGGTCGAGCAGCCCGCATTGCGGGTGGAGGTGGCGGATACGGTGGGATGCGGCGATGCCGCGATGGGGGGGTGGATGGCGGCCGTGCTGCAAGTGCCCGGGCTGGACCTCGCGGGGCAGGCGCGGCTCGCGGCCGGCGCCGCCGCAGTGGCCGCCACGCGGGCCGGCGCGTATGCACCGGCCTGGCAGGAGATCGAGGACCTCCTGCGCGCGTGAAGCCAAGGGGCGTTAGAACCGCCAACAGAATGAAGAGGCTCATTGTTTGCTCCCCTCTCCCATGCATGGGAGAGGGGTTGGGGGAGAGGGCGCGGCGCCGCGTCGAGCGATATGTCTTGCACGACCGCCTGCCCTCTCCCCCACCCCTCTCCCGCAAGCGGGAGAGTCCCCCGCATGCGGCCCCCTGCCGGCTTGCCCCAGGAACCCGGTAGTACAGTGGTGACTGCTCGGCCTCGACGCGCAGTGTGGCCGCGTCCCCTCTGG
>Ga0160472_100136_pt1 | contig 112379 bp, 99 predicted proteins | sample HID1973M_E11MG_FD_108267 | JGI IMG/M metagenome (GOLD analysis project Ga0160472, IMG submission 108267) | Enriched mosquito-associated microbial communities from UW Madison campus, WI, USA - HID1973M_E11 MG | ecosystem: Host-associated > Arthropoda: Insects > Digestive system > Unclassified ... | reverse complement strand
CTCGATGTAGATGCGCATGCCGTCCTTGTCGGACTCGTCGCGCAGCTCGGAGATGCCCTCGATCTTCTTTTCCTTGACCAGCTCGGCGATCTTCTCGATCAGCCGCGCCTTGTTCACCTGGTAGGGGATCTCGGTGACGATGATCGACTCGCGGCCGTTGTCGGCCACTTCCACGTCGGCCTTGGCGCGCATGCGCACGCGGCCGCGGCCGGTGCGGTAGGCCAGCTGGATGCCGCCGATACCATTGATGATGCCCGCGGTCGGGAAGTCCGGGCCGGGGATGTACTGCATCAGGCCGTCGACGTCGAGCCCTGGCTCGTCGATCAACGCCAGCAGGCCGTTCACCACCTCGGTGAGGTTGTGCGGCGGGATGTTGGTCGCCATGCCGACGGCAATGCCGGCGGAGCCGTTGACCAGCAGGTTCGGGAACCGGGTCGGCATGACCGTGGGTTCCTGTTCCTTCTCGTCGTAGTTGGGCTGGAAATCGACGGTTTCCTTGTCGATGTCGGCCATCAGTTCGTGGGTCAGGCGCGACATGCGCGCCTCGGTGTAGCGCATCGCCGCGGCGGAGTCGCCGTCGACCGAACCGAAGTTGCCCTGCCCGTCCACCAGCAGGTAGCGCAGTGAGAACGGCTGGGCCATGCGCACCAGGGTGTCGTAGACCGACTGGTCGCCGTGCGGGTGGTACTTGCCGATGACGTCGCCGACGATTCGCGCCGACTTGTAGTACGGCTTGTTGCTGTGCGCGCCCAGTTCGTTCATCGCGAAGAGCACCCGGCGGTGCACCGGCTTGAGGCCGTCGCGGACGTCGGGGAGCGCGCGGCCGACGATCACGCTCATGGCGTAATCGAGGTAGCTGCGGCGCATTTCGTCTTCGAGGTTGACCGGGATGATTTCTTTCGCGAGGTCGGTCATCAGGACTCTTCAGCGGGAGCGATTGGGGTGCGGCGGGCGGCCGGAACAGGGACTGCGCGCGGCGTTGCGGAGAGGACTTCGCGCAACCGGCCGATTCTAGCACAACCAGGCGCCATAACGGACCCCATTCCTACGCAGAAACAAGCACTTGCGCGTCCAGAGCGCGTTCGGGAGCGGGTGTGGCATCCGCGGACCGGACCCGGTTGATGCGGGGCTTCCCCTCATCTGGAAACTGTGTATACACTGTATGTACAGTATGCACAGCGGCCTACACATTTCGCAGACGGACGCCCGTCCGATGTACCTCCAGATCATGGAGCAGATCCGGGCGCGCATCGCCGCCGGCGACTGGCCGGCCGGCAAGGAACTGCCGTCGATCCGGGCGCTGGCGGCGGGCCTCAACGTCAGCGTGATCACGGTCAAGCGTGCCTACCTGGACCTGGAGTCCGAAGGCGTGATCGTGACCCGCCATGGCAAGGGCTCGTTCGTCGCCGAGAGCGGCAACCTGGCCGGCGAGCTCCAGAACCGGAAGCTGGACGGGCACCTGGATGCGGCCGCCGGGATCGCCCGGCAACTGGGCCTGTCCTTCGAAGAACTGGCGGCGCGCCTGCGCCGCGCGCAAGGGAAGCTGGAACCGAAATGACTGCGACCAGGCACATCGAGATGCGCGGCGTCACCAAGGCGTTCCGCTTCTTCACCCTGCAGGACCTCTGGCTCGACCTCGAACCGGGACAGGTACTGGGCCTGGTGGGGCCCAACGGCGCCGGCAAGAGTACGGCCATCCGCATCGCCATGGGCCTGATGGCCGCCGACGCCGGCGAGGTCCGCGTGCTGGGCTGCCCCATGCCCGAGGCGCAGGCCGTGGCCAAGCGCGACATCGGCTACGTCTCGGCGGACATGCGCCTGATCCCCAACGCCACGCTGGACTGGCACATGCAACTGGTGTCATCGATCTACCCGGACTGGGACGCGGGCTACGCCGCCAGGCTAGTCAAGCGCTTCAACCTGCGCCCGGCGCAGACGGCGCGCAGCCTTTCGCACGGCGAGCACATCAAGGCGGCGCTGCTGCTGGCGCTGGCGCGCCGCCCGCGCCTGCTCATCCTCGACGAGCCCACCACAGGCCTGGATCCGGTGGCGCGCCACGAGCTGCTCACCGAGTTCATGGACGTGCTGCGCGACGAACGCCGCTCCATCCTGTTCTCGTCGCACAACACCGTCGACGTGGAACGCATCTCCGACCGCATCACCTTCCTCGACCGCGGCAGGGTGGTGGACAGCGGCGACAAGGAGGAATTCCTGGAGCGCTGGCGCCGGATCGAGGTGCAGTTGCCGCCGGGCGCCACGCTGCCCGGACTGCCGGACATCGTCGACCACGCCTGCGACGGCCATTTCCACACATTGACCACCAACCGCTTCGACGAACGGCAGCTGGCGCAACTGGGCGCGTCGGTGCGCAACGTGCAGCGCATGAGCCTGGAGGAGATCTTCGTCGCCAACGTCATGCACCACCGGGAGGCGCGCGGCCAATGAACATCGCCACCCGCAAGCTCGTCGCCAAGGAGCTGTACGTCAACCGCTGGATGATCGCGGGCACCGCCGCGGCGACCGCGCTTGCCGCCTTCGCCTGCACCTTCGGCGCCACCGCCTTCAACGTGGGCGCGCTGGCCTGGATCACCGCCGTCATCGCCTGCGGCGTCATGCTCGCCATCTACGGCGTCGCCCACGAGCGCAAGGAACAGTCGCTGCAGTTCGTGCTGAGCCTGCCGATTTCCATCCGCCAGTACGTGTTCGCCAAGACCGCCGGCCTGCTGCTGAGCTACATGGTCCCGTGGCTGGTGGCCACGGCCTCGGCCGTCGTCCTGGTGCTGGCCTCGCCGGATGTACCGGATGGCCTGCTGCCCTACGTGGTCGTGCTCTCCGGGTTCCTGCTGGCCAACTTCTCGGTGGTGCTGTGCGGGGCGCTGCACGCGCGCTCGGAGGCCGCGGTCGTCGCGCTGATCATCCTGACCAACATGGCGGTCAGCGTGTTCATGTTCGTCGTCGGCGCCCTGCCCGGCATCCGGGACCACCTGTCGGGCCCGGTGCCGGTCTGGAACGCCACGATCCTCAACGTCCTGCTCGTCGAATTCCTGGTTCTCGCCATCGCCATCACGCTGCCGCTGGCCACGGCCGCGCGTCGCCGCGACTTCATCTGAGGGATCCCCCCATGCACGCCGACCCACAACGCCTGCATGCGCTCGACGCCGTGCGCGGCTTCGCGCTGCTGCTCGGCGTGGCCTTCCACGCCGCGCTGTCGTTCATGCCCGGATGGCCGCCCGGCATCTGGGCCATGGTCGACAACGCGCCCAGCCCCTTCCTGGCCGATGCCGCGTTCGTCGCGCACATCTTCCGCATGACGCTGTTCTTCCTGCTCGCCGGCTTCTTCGCCCGCCTCCTGCACCAGCGGCTGGGCACCGGCGGATTCTGGAAGAACCGATTGCTGCGCATCGCCGTTCCGCTGGTGATCGGCTGGGTGGTGCTGTATCCGCTGATCATGTGGATCTGGATCGCCGGCGTCACCAAGGCCTTCGGTGGCAACCCGCCGCCGATGCCGGAGATGCCCAAGGCCTTCGGCGCCTTCCCGCTGGCGCACCTGTGGTTCCTGTACCAGTTGCTGCAGCTCTATGCGGTCACGCTGATGGTGCGCGCCCTCGTCGTGCGCATCGACCGCTCGCGCAGGCTGCGCGGCGCGGTGGACGCGCTGGTCTCGGGCCTGCTCCGGGTGCCGCTGGCGGCGCTGCTGCTCGGCATCCCGGTGGCGCTGGCGCTGATGGCGCTGCCGGTGTGGTTCTACTGGTCCGGCATTCCGGCGCCGGACCAGACCGTGGTCCCGCAACCGGCACCATTGGTGGGCTACGGCGTGGCATTCGGCTTCGGCTGGCTGGTACACCGCTCGCGCGATGCGCTGGCCTCGATCGCCAGGCACTGGCTGCCGAACCTGCTGGCCGGCGCGCTGGCTACCGCCTGGCTGCTGGCGAGCCTGCGCGTGTCGCCGCCGATGGCGCCGCCGGGATTCCCGGCCGATCCCTTCGACCTCGCCGACGGTGCCACGCTCACCAAGTCCGGTTTCGCGGTGATGTCCGGCGTCGCTGCGTGGGGCATGGCGATGGGCATCACCGGCGCGGCGCTGCGTTTCCTGTCCGGCTGCAGTCCGGTGCGCCGCTATATCGCCGACGCTTCGTACTGGGTGTACCTGGCGCACTTGCCGGTGGTCGTGGCCCTGCAGGTCTGGGTGGGCCATTGGCAACTGCCCTGGGGCGTCAAGTATCCGTTCGTCCTGGCGGTGAGCCTGGTCGTACTGTTCGCCAGCTACCACTGGCTGGTGCGGCCGACGGTCGTCGGCCAGCTGCTCAATGGCCGCCGGCACCCGCGCGGCAAGGCCGCGGGCGTGCCGCCCGAGGTGCCCTCGCCGGCGCCGGTACCGCCGCGCGGCGGCGGAGATGCGCCCGTCGCTGAACTGCGCGGCGTCAGCAAGACCTTCGGCAAGGTCGCCGCGCTGGATGGCGTCGACCTGCAGCTGCGCGGCGGCGAGCTGCTGGCCGTGCTCGGGCCCAACGGCGCCGGCAAGTCCACTGCCATCTCGCTGTGGCTGGGCCTGATCGAAGTCGACAGCGGCGAAGTCACCCTGCTCGGCGGCGACCCGCGGGAAACCGCGCGCCGCCAGGGCCTGGGCGCGATGATGCAGGACGTGGAGCTGCCCAGGGAACTGAGCCCGCGCGAACTGGTGCGGCTGGCGTCGAGCTACTACGCCGATCCGCTGCCGCTGGAGGAAACCCTGCGCCGGGCCGGCGTCGCCGCCTTCGCCAACCGGCCCTACGGCAAGCTCTCCGGCGGCCAGAAGCGGCTGGTCCAGTTCGCCGTGGCCATCTGCGGGCAGCCGCGCGTGCTGTTCCTCGACGAACCCACGGTGGGACTGGACGTGCAGGCGCGCCAGGCGCTGTGGACCAGCATCCGCGGCCTGCTCGCGGATGGATGCTCGATCGTGCTCACCACCCATTACCTGGAGGAAGCCGAGGCGCTGGCCGACCGCGTCGCCGTGATCGCCCGTGGCCGGGTGATCGCCACCGGCAGCGTCGACGACATGCGCGCGCTGGTGGCGCAGCGCCGGATCAGCTGCGAGTCCCGGCTCAGCGCCGCCGAGGTCGGCGGCTGGCCCGGCGTGCTTGACGCGCGCCTGGAACGCGACCGCCTGCACCTCACCGCCAGTGACGCCGAGACCGTGGTGCGGCGCCTGCTCGCGGAAGATCCCACGCTCGCCCGGCTGGAAGTGCGCCAGGCCGGGCTCGACGAAGCATTCAACGAACTCACGCGGGAGGCCGCATGAACGTCCAGGCCCTGAACGACGCGGCCATTGTCCGGTCGCCCTCGCCGCGCCGGCTCATGGCCGCGTACCTCGAGGAGACCCGCTGCGAGGCGCTGCGGCTGCTGCGCAATCCGGGCCTGGCGTTCCCGGTGCTGGTCATGCCGGTGGCGCTGTACGCGCTCATCGCCCTGGTGGTGACCGCCGAGGCCACGGCCAAGGATCCGATCGTCGGCGTGTTCCTGTTCTCGGCGTTCTCGGTGATGGCGATCAGCATGCCGGCGTTGTTCGGCATCGGCACTTCGCTGGCGATGGAACGCGAGATGGGCCTGCTGCGGTTGAAGCGCGCGCAACCCGCGCCGGCGGGATCCTGGCTGGTGGCGAAGATCGCGTGCGGGCTCGCCTTCGGCGCCATCGCCTACCTGCCGATCCTGGTGGTGGCGCTGGCGGCCGGGCGCCTGCCGCTGGAACCGGTGCGCATCGTCGCCATGAGCGCGACGCTGCTCGCCTGCACCATTCCCTTCTGCGCGATGGGCCTGATGATCGGCACGCTGTTCCGCGGCAGTTCCGCGCCCGGCTACGCCAACCTGGTCTACCTGCCGGGCTGTTACCTGTCGGGGATGTTCTTCCCGCTGCCGCAGTCGATGCACTGGCAGGTGCCGCTGTGGCCGCAGTTCCACGCGACCCAGCTGGCGATGCATGCCGGCGGCATCGAGAAGCTGCAGTTCGTGCCGGTGCTGGTGGCCGCGGGCGGCGCGGTGGGGTTCACAGTGCTGTTCAGCGCGGTCGCGATCTGGCGGCTGGCGCGCAAGGGCTGAAAGCCCGCGCTCAGCCGCCGGACAGCGCCCGCATCTTCACCCCGTCGGGGCGCTCGACCACGCCCTTCTCGGTGACGATGGCGTCGATCAGCGCGGCAGGAGTGACATCGAACACCGGGTTCCAGGCGGCGATTCCATCGGCCACGGTGCGGACCCCGCCGATGCCGTGCAGTTCGCCAGGGTCGCGCTGTTCGATCTCGATGGCCTCGCCGGCGGGCGTGTCCAGGTCCACCGTCGAGGACGGCGCCACCACCATGAACTTCACGCCGTGGTGGCGGGCGGCGATGGCCAGCTGGTAGGTGCCGATCTTGTTGGCGGTGTCGCCGTTGGCGCAGATCCGGTCGGCGCCGACCACGACCCATTGCACCGCGCCGGTCTTCATCAGGTGCGCGGCGGCCGAATCGGCGATCAGGGTCGCATCGATGCCGTCCTGCTGCAGTTCCCACACCGTCAGGCGCGCGCCTTGCAGCCACGGCCGGGTCTCGCCGGCGAACACGCGCGCGATGCGCTGCCCGGCCACGCCGGCGCGGATCACACCCAGCGCGGTGCCGAAGCCGGCGGTGGCCAGCGAGCCGGTGTTGCAGTGGGTGAGCACGCCGCTGCCGGGCGCGATCAGCGCCGCACCGAGCGCACCCATGTGCCGGTTGGCGGCCAGGTCCTCGTCGGCGATGGCCTGGGCCTCGCGTTCCAGCGCCTCGCGCCAGTCGCCGCCCGCGCCGGCCAATGCGCGGCGCATGCGCGCCAGGGCCCAGGCCAGGTTGACCGCGGTGGGACGCGCCGCGTTCAACCGCTGCAGCGCCGGTTCGAGCCTGCGCAGGGCCTCGTCGCCGTCGGCGGCTTCGACCGCGCGACCGGCCAGCACCACGCCCCAGGCGGCGGCGATTCCGATCGCCGGCGCGCCGCGTACGGCCAGGTCGCGGATCGCCTGCGCGACCGCGTCGCTGTCGCGGCATTCCACGTGCTCGACCGCGAACGGCAACTTGCGCTGGTCCAGCAGTTCCAGCGCCTGCCCGGTCCACAGGATCGGACGGATGTGGTCGTAGCGGTCGAAGTCGAATTCGGCGTCCATGCGCGCATTCTAGCCGGCGCCACCGGTGGCCGCCGCGGCTATTCGACCCTGAACTGCGCGCGGCAACCGTCGTCCACCCAGACCCCGTGGGCATCCCAGCCCCAGTTCTCGCCTTCCACGCACGAAATTCCGGACAACTGGTGCAGCAGCGTCGCGCCGCGTTCGATGCTGGTGCCGCATTCGCGCCGCACGCGCTCCTTCGATTCGCAGGTCAGCAGGCGCGCGCCGGGCGGAAAACCGGTGTCCGGGTCGCCGATCTCGAACTCGCCCTTGCAGCCGCGCGAAGCCCAGACCTCGTTGCGGGCCGTGCCCCAGCTTTCGCCCTCGCGGCACGGCAGCGCGGACAGCTGGCGCAGCAGCCGCACCGGCGCGCCGCGCAGGTTCACCGGGCAACTGCGCATGCGCCCGCCCTTGGATTCGCAGCGGATCATGTGCCGGGTGACCATGGGTTCGGCGCCGCGCGCGCGGAACTCGGCGCGGCAGCCGCGGGCGACCCATACGCCCGACCCGTCCACGCCCCAGTCCGATTCGCGGATGCAGCTGCGGGTGGAAAGCTGGCGGACCAGTTCGATGTCCCGGCTCGTGTCCATCGCGCAATGGACGCGCTCGATGCCTTCGGATTCGCAGCGCACGACCGGGGACGTCGCCGCGGCCATCGCCGGCCATGGCGATGCCACTGCCCCGGCCAGCGCCGCCATGACGGCCGCCGCACCGCACCGCGTCGCTTCCGGCCACCACACCGCCCTCATCGGCGCCGCTCCCTTTCCCCAATGCGCCGATTCTCGCCGCCGCGGCGAAAAAACGGGTGAAGCGGGCCGATACCGTTCAGGCGCGGCCGAAATCGAATGCCAGCACGTCGCCGATGCGCGCGGTGCCGGCCAGCGCCATCAGCAGGCGCTCGATGCCCAGCGCCACGCCGGCGCAATCGGGCATGCCGCTGGCCAGTGCCGCCAGCAGGCGCGCGTCGACCGGCGGGCGGACCTGGCCGCGCGCCGCGCGCCGGCGGTCGTCGCGTTCGAAACGGGCCCGCTGTTCCCGTGCATCGGTCAGTTCGTGGTAGCCGTTGGCCAGCTCGAACTGGCCGAGGTACAGCTCGAAACGCTCGGCCACCGGCGGATCGTCCTGGCGGATCTTCGCCAGTGCGCACTGCGTGGCCGGCCAGTCGTGGACCACGGTGATCCGGTCGGCCGGGAAATGCGGCTGGATGCAATGGGTCATCAGCAGGTCCAGCCAGTCGTCGCGGCCCAGTCCCTGGCCGTCGATGCCGAACCCGCGCAGCGGCGCCTGCAGCTGCGCGTCGGTGGCGGCGAACGGATCGACGGCCGCGGCCTGCACGAACAGTTCGCGATAGGTCAGCGACAGCACCTGCGCCCGGCGTCCCGCCAGGGCCAGCGCCCGCTGCACCAGCTCGACCGTTTCGTCGGCCAGGCGCAGATGGTCCCAGCCGATGCGGTACCACTCGAGCATGCTGAACTCGGGATTGTGGCGGCCGCCGGCCTCGCCGTTGCGGAACACCCGGCCCAGCTCGTAGCAGTCGCCGATGCCGGCGGCGAGCAGGCGCTTGAGCGGGTATTCGGGCGAGGTGCGCAGCCAGCGCTGCGGCGGTCCGGCGTCGCGGTGGCCGCTGAACCCCGTGGTGAAGCTTTCGATGTTCGGCTCGGTGTTGCCGGCTTCCGACAACACTGGCGTCTCCACCTCCAGCACGTCGCGGTCGGCGAAGAATGCGCGGACGAGGGCGTAGAGGCGCGCGCGCAGGCGCAAGGCTTCCAGGCCAGCGCCCGGTCGCCAGTTGCCGTCCTCACCCGCCGCGTCGACGGTCACCGGTGCTGCTCCAGGAACGCCAGCAGGCGCGCCTCGTCCCAGACCTCGATGCCCAGCTCCTCGGCCTTGGCCAGCTTGGAGCCCGCTTCGGCACCGGCGACCACGAAGCTGGTCTTCTTCGAGACGCTGCCTGCCGCCTTCGCGCCGAGCGCTTCGAGCTTCTCCCTGGCCTCGTCACGGCCCATCGAGGCCAGCGTGCCGGTCAGTACCACGGTCCTGCCCTCCAGCGGTCCGGCGGCCTGCTCGACACGCGCCGGCAGCAGTGCCCGCAACCGCGCCTGCGCCTGTGCGCCGCGCAGCAGCAGCCCGGCGTTGTCCGCATGCTCCAGCCACGCCGCCAGCGCATTGGCGGTTTCGTCCGGCAGGCCGGCGGTCACCAGGTTGTGCGCCGGCGCATCGAGCAGCGCCTGCGCGTCGGCGAAGGCCGCGCCCAGCTGCGCGGCGCGCACCGGCGTCACTTTCGGGATCTCCAGGTCGACCAGCAGCGTGGCCAGGTCCAGCGTTTCGCCCAGCTTCGCGTGCGGCGCATGCGCCTCGCCGATGCGCACGCCGCGCTCCAGCAGCCGGTCGATCACCTGCTGGTTGCCGGGCTGGTCGAGGAAGTGGCCGAGCGCGCGCGCGACCTCGCCGCCGATGTCCGGTACGCGCTTGAACAGCGGCCATGGCAGGTGGCGGATCAGTTCCAGGTCGCCGAACCACTGCGCCAGCGCCTTGGCCGTGCTCTCGCCGACATGCTCGATGCCCAGCGCGTACAGGAACCGCGCCAGGGTCGTGTCGCGGCTGCGGTCGATGGCCTCGATCAGGTTGTCGGCCCACTTCGTCGCCACCTTGCCCGCCTTCACGGTCTCCGGCGTAGTGCCATCGCGTTCGTCGGCGCGGCGCTTCATGTCCAGCAGGTCGTCCAGGGTCAGCCGGTACAGGTCCGACACATCCTGCAGGTAGCCGAAGCCGGCCAGCGATTCGATGTAGCGCTCGCCCAGGCCGTCGATGTCCATCGCCCGCCGCGAGGCGAAGTGGAACACCGACTGCACCAGCTGCGCCGGGCAGCTCAGCTCGCCCGAGCAGCGCCAGACCGCAGCACCCTCTTCGCGCACCACTTCCGAGCCGCAGACCGGGCAGCGCATGGGCATCGACCAGGGCTGTGCGTCCGGCGGGCGCCGGTCGATCACCACCTGCACCACCTCCGGGATCACGTCGCCGGCGCGGCGCACGATCACGGTGTCGCCGTTGCGCACGTCCAGCCGCGCCACGTGGTCGGCGTTGTGCAGGGTGGCGCGGGTCACGGTCACCCCGCCCACCTGCACCGGCTGCATCAGCGCCCACGGCGTGACCGCGCCGGTGCGGCCGACGTTGACCTCGATCGATTCGACCACCGTGGTCTGTTCCTGCGCCGGGAACTTGTGCGCGATGGCCCAGCGCGGCGCGCGCGAGACGAAGCCCATCTCGCGCTGGCCGGCGTAGTCGTCGAGCTTGTAGACCACCCCGTCGATGTCGAACGGCAGGCCGTCGCGGGCCTGGCCGATGCCGCGGTAATAGCCGAGCAGGCCGTCGAGGCCGTGGACCACGGTGGCCAGGTCGCTGACCGGAAAACCCCAGTCGCGCAGCCTGGCCAAAGTGGCCGAATGCGTGGCCGGCAGCGAGCCGCCTTCGACCGCGCCGATGCCGTAGGCGTAGAAGCTCAGCGGCCGCTGCGCGGTCAGCTTCGGGTCGATCTGCCGCAGCGAACCGGCCGCGCCGTTGCGCGGGTTGGCCAGCACCTTGCCGCCGTGCAGGCGCGCGTGCTCGTTCCAGCGTTCGAAGTCGGCGCGGGCCATGTAGACCTCGCCGCGCACCTCCAGCACCTTCGGCCAGCCCTTGCCCTTGAGCCGCTGCGGGATCACCGCGATGGTGCGCAGGTTGGCGCTGACGTCCTCGCCAGTGGCGCCGTCGCCGCGGGTGGCGCCCTGCACGAACATTCCGTCCTCGTAGCGCAGGCTGATGGCCAGGCCATCGAGCTTGGGCTCGGCGGAGAACGCCAGGTCCTGGCGGTCCAGTCGTTCGCGGATCCGGCGGACGAAATCGGCGACCTCGCCGTCCTCGAAGGCGTTGCCCAGCGACAGCATCGGCACCGCGTGCACCACCGGCGGGAAGCGTCCCGACGGTGCGGCGCCGACCCGGCCGGTCGGCGAATCGGTGCGGGCCAGGTCCGGGTGCGCGGCCTCCAGCGCCTCGAGTTCGCGGACCAGGGCGTCATACTGCGCGTCGGTGATGTCCGGCGCGTCGAGCTGGTGGTAGCGGTGGTTGGCGTCTTCGATCCGGCGCCGGAGTTCGGCGGCGCGGTCGGCAGGATCGGGCATGCTCATGGCGCGATTCTACCCGTCGCTTGCCGCGTTCCCCCGTGACGTCGTAGCGTGCGGGCAACGCCCTTCACGCCCCGCGCACATGGCCCAGCCACTCAGTCGTCGCCACTTCCTCGGCCTGTCCGCATGCAGCCTGGCCAGCGCCGGGTTGGCACCCCTGCTGGGCGCCGGCGGCAGCGCCCGCGCGCAGCTGCCGCCGACGCTGCCGGGCATGGACGACCCGGACGCGGTGCTGCTGAACTACAACGAGAATCCGCTGGGCCCGTTCCCCGAAGCGCGGGAGGCGGCACTGGACGGACTGGGGCGCGCCAACCGCTACCTGTTCGGGCTGCAGCGCGATCTGGTCGGGCTGTTCGCTTCGCAGAACGGCCTGCGCGAGGACCAGGTGGCCGGCTATTGCGGCTCAGGCGTGGCACTGGATTCGGCGGCGCTGGCATTCACTTCGCCCAGGGCGGCGCTGGTCACCGCCGATCCGACCTTCGAATCGCTGGCGCAGATGGCCGACACCCACGGCGCGCCGGTAGCGCGCGTGCCGCTGCGCGACGACGGCGCCCACGACGTGCGCGCCATGGCCGCCGCCGCGGAGGCCGGCAGCGCCGGGCTGATCTACGTCTGCAATCCGAACAATCCCACCGGCTCGATCACTCCGCGCGCCGACATCGACTGGCTGCTGGCGCACAAGCCGGCCGGCAGCGTCGTGCTGGTCGACGAGGCCTACATCCACTACAGCGACGAGCCGGACACGCTGGACCTGGTGCGGGCCGGCGCCGACGTGGTGGTGCTGCGCACCTTCTCCAAGATCTACGGCATGGCCGGCATGCGCCTGGGGCTGGCGATGGCGCGGCCCGAGCTGCTGCAGCGGCTGGTGCTGTTCGGCATGAACAGCCTGCCGGTACCGAGCGTGGCAGCCGGCATCGCCAGCCTGCGGCATCCGCAGCACCTGGCCACGCGCAAGGCGGAGAACACCCGCCTGCGCGAGGAAACGGTGGCCTGGCTGGCCGCCCGCGGCCACGCCTGCCTGCCGAGCCAGGCCAACTGCTTCATGATCGACGTCAAGGGCGACGGCCGCGCCTTCACTTCGGCGATGGCCCGGCACAAGGTGTTCGTCGGCCGCAGCTGGCCGTCGATGCCGCAGCACGTGCGCGTGACCGTCGGCACGGCGGAGGAGATGGCGCGCTTCCGCGAGGCGTTCGCGGCAGTGATGGCGTGAGGCGGGGTTTGCCTCGCTGCTGCTGGTGATTGGCGGAAAAGGTTTTTCTCCCTCCTGAGCGGAAAGCTTCGGCTTCGGCGGGGGGCCGCCGTGCCCTGGGGGTCTGGCGCATCGCTCGGCTCCGCCATCCATGGCTCCGACGAGCGACCGCAGGCCATCCCTGGCCTGCTTGCGCCAGACCCCCAGGGCACGACGTCCTTCGCGAGGGTTGGGGTCGTGGCTTCGATCGGGGGAAAGCGAACCCGACGACTTCGCTCCTGCTCCTGCGGCGTGTGCATCTCCCCTCAGTTCCCGCTGCCGAAGCCGACCCTCCGAAATCGGACGAAGGGCCAGAAGTAACGCAGTGGGACGAACCCCGCTCTACGTGGAACGGCGGCGGGTAGTCCCCTGGGCGGCGCCGATTACCAGCGCGGCGCCTTGGTCAGCGGCGGCGCTTCGTGCTGGCGGTCGTAGGCGCGCAGATCGTCGCGGATGTGGGCGATGCGCTGGCGGCCCAGCGCATTGCGGCTGTCGTCCAGGACGATGCCGTCGAGCAGTTCGGCCATGCGCTGCACGGTCGGCAGCATCTTCTCCCAGGCGTCCAGCGCCGGCACCGGCGCGGGCAGGGTCAGGAAGAAGGCGATCGCCGGCGTCTCCAGCTCGCGGATGGTGGCCATGTCGAAACTGCCGGGCTTGATGATGCTGGCCATGCTGAACACCGGGCCACGCTCCGGATGCCCTTCCAGCAGCCGGTGGAACACGCTCATGTGGCCGAAGACCATGCCGGTCTTCTCCGCAGCCACCACGATGTCCTCGCCGCGCAGCGCGGTGCCGGCGCGCGCGGCCACGTACAGCGAGACGATCTTGTCGAAGTCCTGGGTTTCGCGGCGTCCGAGGTGGCTGTTGGCCGCCGGCTCGGCGGGCAGGCCCAGCTCCGGCTGGCTGACCTCCTCGCCGCTGTAGTCGCCGTCGCCCGTGTCCGCCGGGGGTTCGCCGTCCAGCGACGGCTCGCGCCGGGCATGGCCGTATTCGGAGGTCATCGCAGGCGAGCCGCGCGATTCGCGGCGCCGCCCTTGCTGCTCCTTGCGCGGACTGCGGCCGAAGTACCAGATCGCGGCGAGCAGCAGCAGGCCGGCGACGAGGATGCCGATGCGCAGCAGGTCTTTGTCGGACATGGAACGCTTCTCCGCCGGGGGTCAGAAGGCTGCAAGCATGTCACGAGCGGCGGCCGGGGAAAAACCCCGTGGCCGCACCACCGCCGTACCGCGGGTCACGCCGCGCCGGCCAGGCGCGCGGCTTCGTCCAGGTCCACGCTGACCAGGCGCGACACGCCCGGCTCGCGCATGGTCACGCCGGAGAGCTGGTGCGCGGCCTCCATCGTCGCCTTGTTGTGGCTGACGAACAGGAACTGCACCTTTTCGCTCATCTCCTTGACCATGCTGGTGAAGCGGCCGACGTTGGCCTCGTCCAGCGGCGCGTCCACCTCGTCGAGCAGGCAGAACGGTGCGGGATTGAGCTGGAAGATGGCGAACACCAGCGCCACCGCGGTCATGGCCTTCTCGCCGCCGGACAGCAGCGAGATGTTGGACACGCGCTTGCCCGGCGGCCGCGCCATGATCGCCACGCCGGTGTCGAGCAGGTCCTCGCCGGTCAGCTCCAGGTAGGCGTGGCCGCCGCCGAACAGGCGCGGATACAGCTGCTGGATGCCGGAATTGACCCGGTCGAAGGTGTCCTTGAAACGGCCGCGGGTCTCGCGGTCGATCTTGCGGATCGCCTCCTCCAGCGTCTCCAGCGCGGTGGTCAGGTCGGTGTTCTGCGCATCCAGGTAGGTCTTGCGCTGCTCGGCCTCGCCGCATTCGTGGATCGCGGCCAGGTTGACCGGCTCCAGCCGGCGCATGCGCGCGTCGATCTGGCCCACCGCCTGCTCCCACTGCGCCACGTCGGCGACCTCGGGCAGGGTGTTGACCACGTCCTCCAGCACCAGGCCTTCGGCGGTGACCGCCTGGACCAGCTGCTCGGCCTTCAGCGCCAGCGCCTGCTGGTCGAGGCGGCGCTGGGAAATGCGCTCGCGCTGGGCCAGCGACTGCTCGTCGCGCTGGTGGCGGGTCTGCTCGAAGCCGCGCAGTTCGTTGTCGATGCCTTCCAGTACCGAGCGCGCCTCGCCCAGCATGCGGTCGGCACGCACGCGCTCGGCCAGCGCGGTCTGGTGTTCGGCCTCCAGCGCCTGCACCGGCGAGTCGCCGGTACTCAGCTGCGCGGCCAGTTCGCCCAGGCGCGAATCCAGCTGTCCGCGCTGGGCGTCCATGCGCTGCAACGCCTGGGTCAGCGACGCGATCTGGGTGCGCTGCGATTCCAGACCCAGCGCCAGCGCGTGGGTGGCGTCGCGGCTGGCGCGGGCGGCGTCGCGGGCCAGGTCGCGGGCCTCGGTGCGCTGGCGGCGCTCGGCCTCCAGCGCCTGGCGCGCGGTTTCCAGGTCGCCCATCGCCACGACCGCGTCCTCCAGGCGTGCGCGTGCCTCGCGCGCCTGCTCGCGGCTGGAATCCAGGGTCTGGAGCAGTTGCGCGACCTCGTTCTCGATGCGCTCGATGCGCTGCCGCGCGCTGTCCATGCGGCCCTGCTGGCTCTGCAGCTGGCCGGCCAGTTCGGAGATGCCGCGGTGGGCCATGTACAGCTGGCGCTGCGCGTCCTCGCGCTGCTGTTCGGCGGCGAGCAGCTGGTCGCGCAGGCTGGCCAGGCGATGGTCCAGTTCCGCCTCGCGCTGCTGCAGTTCCTCGATGCCGGCGCGCAGCGACTGGATCTCGCGCTCGCGCAGCAGCGCGCCCTGCTTGGCGGCGCCGGAGCGCGACACGCGCACCCAGCCCTCGCCCAGGCGCTCGCCGCCACGGGTGATGATCGAATCGCCCTCGCCCAGTTGCGGCAGCAGGCCGCGCGCCTCGGCCAGGTCCTCGGCCGCGTGCAGGCGGGCCAGCAGGCGGCGCACCGCGAGCGGGCCACGCACCTTGGACGCCAGCGAAGTCGGCGCGAAGGCGTCCTCACCCGCCTCGTCGGACACCAGCGCGATGCGGCCCTCGCCCAGGTCGGCCAGCGCTTCGACCAGCGTTTCCGGCGCCTCGACCAGCACGCCTTCGATCAGCTGGCCCAGCGCGCCTTCGACCGCGTTCTCCCAGCCATCCTCGACCGAGAGCTTTTCACCCACGCGCGCGGCCGAATCCAGCCCGCGCGCCTTGAGCCAGGCCACCGCCGCGCCCTGCTCCTGGCCCAGCGCGGCCTGCTGCAGGGTCTCCAGCGACGACAGGCGGCCGCGCGCGGCCTGGGCCTGCTTGCGCACCTCGGCCAGTTCGGACTGGGCGGCGCGCTGCTGTTCCTGCAGGCCGGACACGCCCTGCTTGCGTTCTTCCAGTTGTTCGTTGAGGCCATCGAGCGCGGCCTTCCGGGTCTCGTGCTGGACCTGCGCCTGCTCGAACGCCTCGGCCAGCGCCTCCAGGTCCAGGCCGGTGCGTTCGGCGGCCAGCGCCTCGCGGCGGCGGTCGGCTTCCAGCGACTGCCGGTCCAGATAGTCCACGCGGGTGCGCTCGACTTCGCCGGCGCGGGAGGCTTCGGCCGATTCGCGGCCGTGGGTCTCCCAGCGCTGCTGCCAGTCGGCCAGCGCCGCTTCGGCTTCGCGCAGGGCTTCCTGCTTGAACACGTCGTCTTCGCGCAGCTGCTCCAGCCGCGGCTCGGCCTCGTCGACCGAGCCGCGCAGCGCTTGCAGCTTCTGCCGGTCGTCGTCGATGTGCCGGTCCAGTTCGCCCAGCGCGGTGGCGGCCTCGTCGCGGGCCTGGTTCAGGCGCGAGGACAGCTCGCGCTGGTGCTGGATCTGCTGTTCGATCCGGGCCAGCACGCCGCCGACCTGGTAGACCTCGGCCTGGGCCTTGTTCAGCGCCTCGGCGGCTTCCTCGCGGCGCACGCGGCCGGTCTCGATCTCGCGCTCGGCCTCGCGCTGGCCGGCGATGATCCGCTCCAGCCTGGTCTCTTCCTCCGCCAGCCGCTCGCGCAGGCCCTGCAGCTGCACGTCCAGGGCACGGAACTGCAGCGCCTTCCATTCGGCGTCCTTGACCTTGCGATCGGCCTGCAGCGCCTGGTACTGCTCGGCCTGGCGGGCCTGGCGGCGCAGGTGATCGAGCTGTTTGTCGACCTCCTCGCGCAGGTCGTTGAGCCGATCCAGGTTCTCGCGGGTGTGGCGGATGCGGGTTTCGGTCTCCTTGCGCCGTTCCTTGTACTTGGAGATGCCGGCGGCTTCCTCCAGGTACACGCGCAGGTCCTCGGGCCGGGCCTCGATGATCTGGCTGATCATGCCCTGTTCGATGATCGAGTAGCTGCGCGGGCCCAGGCCGGTGCCGAGGAACAGGTCGGTGATGTCGCGGCGGCGGCACTTGGTGCCGTTGAGGTAGTACTGGCTCTGGCCGTCGCGGCTGACCGTGCGCTTGACCGAGATCTCATTGAACGCGGCGTACTCGCCGGCGATGGCGTGGTCGGCGTTGTCGAAGATCAGCTCGACCGTGGCCTGCGAGACCGGCTTGCGCGCCGCCGAGCCGGAGAAGATCACGTCGGTCAGCGAGTCGCCGCGCAGGCGACTGGCCGAGCTTTCGCCCATCACCCAGCGCACCGCGTCGATGATGTTGGACTTGCCGCAGCCGTTGGGGCCGACCACGCCGGTCATGTTGGTCGGCAGGTGCAGCGTGGTGGGGTCGACGAAGGACTTGAAGCCGGACAGCTTGATCGTGGAAAGGCGCATGCGGCGGTCGGTTCCCCGGGGTACTGCGGCGCGATGCGCCACCGGAATAGATGTGACATCCCGAATGTGCCCCAAGTGACTGATTCGACTTGGAAAGCATCATCCGTGAATGGTGTTCGGACCGTGCAGTATAGCCGGCCCCGCCGAGGTCTCCGCAGGCCCTTCGCCATGGGTGGCCCAGGCATGCTTGATCAGGATCAGGGTGTGCCCGGGTGGGCGCTGGAAGAAGACCGTTCGCGGCCGGGTTGGGGAGCGCCGCCATGGCGGCGGGCTCGGCCACATGCGGCCAACCGGGAGGCACGCACCGGGCCGAGGGCTCGGCGGCGGCCGGGCTGGCCGGCAGGAACGCGATCAGCCGTGCTGCTGGTCGATCCACTCCACGAAGCGGTCGACGAAGTCCTCGAGGAATTCGCGGGTGTCCTGCCGGGTCACCTTGCCGTCGGCGTCGACCAGACCTTCCTTGAACTGGATGTAGGCCTCGGGCTGCGGCATCACCGCCATGTCCAGGTAGGAGAGGATGTTGCGCAGGTGCTGCTGCGCCATCGCCGTGCCGATCGCGCCGGGCGAGGCGCCGGTCACCGCCGCCGGCAGCCCGGCGAAGGCGCTGTCGCCATAGGGGCGCGAAGCCAGGTCGATGGCGTTCTTGAGCACGCCGGGTACCGACCGGTTGTATTCGGGGGTGACGAACAGGACCGCTTCGGCGCCACGGACCTGCTCCTTCAGCGCCCTGCCCTCGGCCGGATAGTCGCCATCCTGGTCCTGGTTGTAGGGCGGCAGCGCGGAGATGTCGACGTAGTCGAACGCCAGCCGGTCCTCGCCCAGCCGCTCCAGCGCGTGTGCCAGCCGGCGGTTGAACGAATCCCGGCGGAGGCTGCCGACGAATACCGCGACCTTGCGCACGTCCATGGCCGTGTCCTGGATGGGAGAGACGCGCCGATGCTAGGCATCGCCGCGACGACGCGAAGTGAAGGCGGCCCGGCCCCGTGAAGCGGGGCTCGCCCCCACTGCTCCTGCCGGCCGTGAAGGCGGAAGCAGCATGACAAGCCGCGCGCTACGGAACGCATTCGAAGCCGGCGGGGGACTGTCCCACGGCCGCCGGCACCGACGCTCAGCCCGCCAGTTCCGCCGCCGCGGCGACGATGTCGTCCTCGCCCGGGATCACCAGGAACGCGGCGCCGGCCAACGGCGTGTAGGTGTCGGCGCCGACCACGCGCCGGAACGGCCGCGCGCCGAAACCGCCCTCTATGATCGCGGTGATGACGCCCTCGCCCACCCCGGCGCTGCGCCGGCCTTCGTCGACGATCAGGATCCGCTTGGCATCGCGCGCCTGCTCTACGATGAAGGCCTCGTTGAGCGGCACCAGCCAGCGCAGGTCGACCACGCGCACCTTCCAGCCGTGGGCGTCCCCGATGCGGCGCGCGGCGCGCAGGCTCATCGGCACGCCGTTGCCGTAGGTGAACACGACCAGGTCGTCGGCTTCGGCGGCATAGACCCGCCCCTCGCCCAGCACCATCGCCTGGCCCTGCTCCGGATACGGGAACAGCCATTGGCCATCGCCGGCCTCGTGCAGGTCCTTGGCCATGTACAGCGCGATCGGCTCCAGGAACACCGCCACCCGCCCGTCGACCCTGGCCAGCGCCGCCAGCGTGCGCAGCATGGTCGCCGCGTCGTCGCCGCGCGAGGGACAGCCGACCACGATGCCCGGGATGTCGCGCAGCGCGGCGATCGAGTTGTCGTTGTGGAAGTGGCCGCCGAAGCCGCGCTGGTAGCCCAGCCCGGCGATGCGCACGACCATCGGGTTGCGGTACTGGTCGTTGCTGAAGAACTGCAGGCTGGCCGCCTCGCCGCGGATCTGGTCGCAGGCGTTGTGGAAGTAGGCCAGGTACTGGATCTCCGGCAGCGGCAGCATGCCCATGTTGGCGTAGCCCTGGGCCAGGCCGAGGATTATCGTCTCGTCCAGCAGCGTGTTGAACACGCGCGCGCCCTTGAACGCCTTCTGCAGGCCCTTGGTGACCGTATAGACGCCGCCCTTCTGCGCCACGTCCTCGCCGAACAGCAGCGATTCGGGATACTTGGCCATCAGTTCGTGCAGGGCCTGGTTGATCTGGATCGCCAGGTGGCGCGGGGGCAGCCGCTCCGGCAGCTTTTCCACGCCACCGAAGGCCGCGACGCGGGCGTCGTGCGGCGCGGCGCGCTGCGCTTCGGCACGCACCGCGTCCGGCGTGTACGGCGCCAGCGGCGCGACCACCTCGGCCAGCGAGGCCAGCCGCGGCCGGCGGTCGGCTTCTTCAGCGGCGGCGAAACAGCGCCTGCGGGTGGATTCGTACAGGTCGAGCAGCTCGTCGGCCGTCATCAGGCCCGATTCCAGCGCAATGGCCGCGCTGCGCAGCAGCGGGTCGGTGGCCTCGACCGCGCACAGTTCCTCGATGCTGCGCCACTCGATCTCGAAGTCGGTGCCGGCGTGGCCCATGATCCGGGTCGTGCGCAGGTGCAGGAAGGTCGGCCGGCGGGTACGACGGCAGTGGTCGACCGCCGCCTGGACCTGGCCGTAGCCTTCCGCCAGGTCCAGGCCGTCGGCGGCGAAATAGTCCAGCCCGGGCATGGCGCGGAAACGGGTGCCGATCCAGCCGTCCGGCGTCTTGACCGAGATGCCGATGCCGTTGTCCTCGCACACGAACAGCACCGGCGCCGGCAGCTTCTGGTAGGCGGTCCAGGCCGCCGCGTTGAACGCGGTCTGCGCGGTGGCGTGGTTGGCGCTGGCGTCGCCGAACGAGCAGATGGCGATGCTGTCGGCCGGCACCGGCAGCGCGTGGCCGATGCGCCGTGCCTGCTCGATCGCCACCGCCGTGCCCAGCGCCTTGGGCAGGTGGGAAGCAATCGTCGAGGTCTGCGGCAGCACCCACAGCGGCTTGCTGCCCCAGACCTTGTGCCGGCCGCCGGAGGCCGGGTCCTCGGCGCTGGCGGCGAAGCTCAGCGCCGAATCCATCACCGGGTCCATTCCGGGCAGCTTGCGGAAGCGCTCGGCCATGAAGCCGCCGCTGCGGTAGTGCAGGAACGCCGGATCGGTATGGCGCGTCAGCCGGGCCACCATCGCATTGCCCTCGTGGCCGCTGCTGCCGATGGTGTAGAAGACCTTGTTCTGCACCCGCAGCACGCGCGCCATCAGGTCCAGGTGGCGACTGACCAGCTGCGATTCGAGCAGTTCGCGGAAGCCGCGCGCGTCCAGCGCGCTGCCGGGGAGCACCGGATCGCCGTCGCGCGGCCGCGGCGCGGGCGTACCGGTCCAGGCGCGGACGAACTCGCCGAAATTGCGGTCGCAGATCTCGGCGCGGTTGATGCCTTTCTTCCAGGCGGGGATGGGAGCGGGTGCGTTCATGCCGGGGGTCGGTCCTGGAGTGCGAGCAGCGCTGCCGCCTCGGCGTCCACCGCCGGCATCGGCACGAAACCGGGTGTGGAGCGCACGCGGGCGAGCCATGCTTCGATGCGCGGGTAGGCGGCGAGATCGAAGCCGCCGTCCGCGGCGCAATGGGTATAGGCGAACAGGGCGATGTCGGCGATGCCGTAGCCGGGACCGGTGAACCAGTCCGCCGACTGCAGGTGCCGTTCCATCACCTCCAACGCCTGGTGGCCGCGCTCGCGCAGCCGCGGCAGGTCTGCGCGGCGCGGCGAATCGGCCGGCGTCCAGCCGCGGATGAAGCGGGCCACGGCGATGTACGGCTCGTGGCTGTACTGCTCGAAGAACATCCACGACAGCGCCTGCGCCCGCTGCCAGGGATCGGCCGGCGCGAATGCGCTGCCCTCGGCCAGCCAGCACAGGATCGCATTGGACTCGGCCAGCACGCGGCCGTCCTCCAGTTCGATGATCGGCACCTTGCCGTTGGGGTTCTTCGCCAGGAACCCGGGTGTGCGCGTACCGCCACGGGCGCTGTCGACCTCGATCCAGCGATGGTCGCGACCCAGCTGCCGGAGCAGCAGGTGCAGCTTGTAGCAGTTGCCCGACATGGACATGCCGTAGACGGTGATCATGCCGATCTCTCCCTGCGCGCGGACCAGTCCTGGCGCGACTGGCCCCAGATGTCGACGGTCGCGTCCTCATACGGCGCCGGCATCCTGCCCGGCCCCCGGTTGCGCGAGCCCAGCCGCGCAGCCAGCCGCTGCGACGGCGTGTTGGCCGGATCGATGCAGTGGATCACCTCGTCCCAGCCCAGCCGCGCGAAGGTCCAGTCGATGGCCGCCTCCGCCGCCTCGGTCGCATAGCCCCTGCCCCAGGCATCGGGATGCAGCGACCAGCCGACCTCATTACCCGGCCAGCCCTCCGGCCGCCACGGCCCCAGTTGCCCCACCCACAGGCCGGTCGACTTTTCGATGACCGAGAACATGGCGAAGCCCTGCACCGCCCACGCCCCCGGCATCTGGAGGAACTTGCGCCAGGCCGCCGCACGCGGCTGGTGGCCGCCGATGTAGCGGCAGGCCTCCTCGTCGGCCAGGAGTTCGGCGTAGCGATCGAAATCGCCGGCCTGGGGAACGCGCAGGACCAGTCGTTCCGTTTCGATGACGGGCCCGATCGACATGGGGATCAGAACGCGCTGATCCCGGTCAGCTCGCGGCCGATCACCAGCTGGTGCACGGTCTCGGTGCCCTCGTAGGTGATCACCGACTCCAGGTTCAGCGCATGGCGGATCGCCGCGTGCTCGGTGGTGATGCCGGCGCCGCCGAGCAGGTCGCGGCATTCGCGGGCGATGTCGATGGCCATGCGGCAGTTGTTCCACTTGGCCAGCGACACCTGCTGCGGCTGCATGGTGCCCGCATCCTTCAACCGGCCCAGCTGCAGCACCAGCAGCTGCGCCAGGGTGATGCGGCGAGCCATGTCGGCCAGCTTGAGCTGCGCGCTCTGGGTGGCCGCGACCGGGCGGCCGAACAGGATGCGTTCCTTCGAATAGTTCAGCGCCTCGTCCAGACAGGCGATGGCCGCGCCGACCGGACCCCAGGTGATCCCGTAGCGGGCCTGGGTCAGGCAGCCCAGCGGACCCTTGAGCCCTTTCACGTTCGGCAGGCGGCTGCTGTCGGGCACGCGCACGTTGTCGAAGAACAGCGAGGAGGTCACCGACGCGCGCAGGCTCATCTTGTGCTTGATCTCCTGGGCGCTGAAGCCAGGGGTTCCCTTCTCCACCACGAACCCCTGGATGCCTTCCTCGGTCTGCGCCCAGACGATGGCGATGTCGGCCACGTTGCCGTTGGTGATCCACATCTTGGAACCGTTGATCACCCAGTCGCCGCCATCCTTCTTCGCGTGGGTCTTCATGTTGGCCGGGTCCGAGCCGCCGTGCGGTTCGGTCAGGCCGAAGCATCCGATCACCTTGCCGGCGGCCATGTCCGGCAGCCAGCGGCGGCGCTGCTCGTCGCTGCCGTAGGCGAAGATCGGGTACATGCACAGCGAGGACTGCACGCTGACGAAGCTGCGGATGCCGCTGTCGCCGCGCTCCAGTTCCTGGCAGATCAGGCCATAGCTGACCGCGTTGAGGCCGGCGCAGCCGTATTCCTCAGGCAGGGAGGAGCCGAGCAGGCCCAGGCTGGCGATCTCCGGCACCAGCTCCTTCGGGAAGCGGGCCTGGTCGAAGCAGTCGCCGATGATCGGGATGACGCGCTCGTCGGTGAAGCGGGCCACGGCCTCCTGCACGGCGCGCTCCTCGTCGCTGAGCAGGGAACGCGCGTCGAACAGGTCGTAGGCGGAAAGGGCCATGGCGGGAACCGGGTCTGGGAATGGTTGCGATTGTATCGGCCCGCCCCGAGGTGCGGGCAATGCGCGGCGCAATACGCGCCGGAAACGAAGAAGGCCGGCGCTGGGCCGGCCTTCTGGCTGCGGGATACGCGCAGTCCGGTTACTGCCTGATCGGATCCTGGCCTTCGATCGCCGCGCTGGAGGTCACCACCTGGCCATCGACCACCGGCAGGCGGTCGGTCTCCGGCTTCCGGTCCATGCGCAGGGTGCCTTCCTGCTCGTTGTAGCGGTAGGTCACGTCGTAACCGACGACCTTGTCGCTGTTGCCCATCGCCACGCGGGTGCCGGGTTTGCTGGCCATGCGCATGGTGCCGGTGGTGCCGTCGGCGTTGCGGTAGGTGACGTTGTAGCCGGTCACCTTGCTCGATTCGGAGACCGAGTTCTCCGTATGGCACTGGCGCTCGGTGCGGGTGACGACCTTGCCGCCGACATGACGCTTGTCGACCTGGTTGCCGATCGCGCCGCCGGCGACGGCGCCCGCCGCGGTGGCGACCTTCCTGCCGCTGCCGCCGCCGACCTGGTTGCCGAGCAGGCCGCCGATCACCGCGCCGGCCACCGTGCCACCGACGTTGCCATCCTTCTCCGGCAGGCGTTCCTGCACCACCACGTCCTCGCAGACCTCCTTCGGCACGGTGGTCTGGGTGGTCTCGCGGACCGGTTCGGTGCCGATCACGGTGGCGTAGACCTTCTCTTTCTCGGTCACCGGATCGACCCTGACGATGTCGGCGTACTGCAGGGTGTTGGCCGCCACCTCGTCCTCGCTGGCTGGGGCATCGTCGGCGGCGAGCGCCGGATCCTGGGCCAAGCCCGGGGTGACCACCGGCTCGGGCTGCGGATGGCGGTTGTTCATGAAGGCCGCGGTGGCGATGCCTCCGACCAGCAGGGCACCGGCGGCGATCAGTACGGTAGTGGCTTGCTTCATGGTCTGGGCTCCTCGCGGGCGGCTCCCGCGGCGTGTGGGTGCGATTGCATCATGGCAAAGCTGAACAGGACCCCGAACACCGTGTACAGCGGTCGTTCCGCGGGTATCGACCCGCCATGTTAGCTTTCCGGCCGATCCCCAGCGAGTTCCCCGACGAGCCGCCTTCATGCCCAGCCCCCTGCTGACGACCTTCATGGAATGGGCGCGCGGCCTGCGCTTCCCCACCCTGTTCAAGATCACCGCCGCGGCGTTCGCGGTGAACCTGCTGGTGCCCGACCCCATCCCGTTCGTCGACGAGATCGCCTTCGGCCTGGCCACGCTGCTGCTGGCCAACTGGAAGCGGCGCAAGGATCCGCCCCCGTTGCCGGACCGGCGCCCGCGCTGAGCGGCCAGGTAGCGGTGGATCGAGGCGGATTGCGATGGAACTGGTAGACAGCCACTGCCACCTGGACGCCGCGGAGTTCGACGCGGACCGCGCGCAGGTGCTCGATCGCGCTTGGCAGGCGGGCGTGCACCGGCAGATCGTCCCGGCGGTGACCGCGGCGAGCTGGCCCGGGCTGCGCGAGGTCTGCCGCCTGCGTCCCGGGCTGTACCCGGCCTATGGGCTGCATCCCACCTTCCTCGCCGCGCACCGGCCGGCGCACCTGGACGAGCTGCGCGCATGGATCGAGCGCGAGCGGCCGCTGGCGATCGGCGAATGCGGCCTGGATTTCTTTGTGGAGGGTATCGACCCGCAGGCGCAGGCGCTCTACTTCGACGGCCAGTTGCGGCTGGCGCGCGACACCGGCCTGCCGCTGGTGGTGCACGCGCGCCGCGCGGTGGACGCGGTCATCGCCTCGATCCGGCGTTTCGGCGGCAACGCGGCGATGCCGCTGCGCGGCGTGGTGCACAGTTTTTCCGGCAGCCCGGAGCAGGCCCGCCAGCTGTGGGACCTGGGCTTTCTGGTCGGACTGGGCGGCCCGCTGACCTACGAACGCGCGCAACGCCTCCGCAGGCTGGTGGCGCAGATGCCGCTGGAATTCCTGCTGCTGGAAACCGACGCACCCGACCAGCCGGACGCGGACATCCGCGGCCAGCGCAACGAACCGGCGCGGCTGCGACGGGTGCTCGACACGGTGGCGATGCTGCGCGGCCAGGATCCGGTCGGGATCGCCGCGATCACCAGCGCCAACGCCGAACGCCTGTTCGGATTGCCGGCGTTGTAGGAGCCGGTCTTGCCGGCGACGCGACGACGCCGGCACAAGCGACGCCCTCGTGGTTTCGACGTTCGGGTCGCCCGCAAGACGGGCTCCTACAAGGCGCGCTGCTTCAGCAGCATCTCCAGCGCCTTGCCCGCCGCGGCGAAGGCGAATGCGCCGGTGATGTGCGTCGCCGCGCCCAGTCCCGCGCCGCAGTCCAGCTTCAGCGCAGCGTCGGCGCCCAGCTGCGGACGCAGGCCGCAGACGCTGCCGTCCGCCTGCGGGTATTTCACGTTCTCCAGCGAATAGACCGCCGGCACGCCGAAGTAGCGCTGCGCATTCTTCGGGAAGTTGAATTCGCTGCGGAGCTTCTTGCGCACCAGCGCCAGCATCGCGTCGTGCTCGGTACGCGAGAGGTCGCGCACCCGGACCAGCGTGGTATCGATGCGGCCGCCGGCCGAGCCGACGGTGAGCACCGGCTGCTTGCGCCGCCGGCACCAGGCGATCGCCTCGACCTTGCTGCGGAAGCTGTCGCAGGCGTCGATGACCAGGTCGAAGCCGCCACCCAGCAGCTGCTCCAGGTTGGCACCGGTGAGGAACGCCTGCACCGGCCGGGCTTCGATCGCCGGATTGATCGCGCGGCAGCGCTCGGCCATCGCCTCGGCCTTGTTGCGCCCGTACTGGCCGGCGATGGCGGGCAGCTGGCGGTTGGTGTTGGACACGCACAGGTCGTCGGCGTCGATGAGCTCGAGCGCGCCCACCGCCGAGCGCGCCAGCGCCTCGGCCACCCACGAGCCGACGCCGCCGAGGCCGACCACGGCCACGCGCCGGGTCGAAAGGAACTCCACGGCGCCGAGGCCGTACAGCCGGTCGATCCCGGCGAAGCGTTCGAGAACGGATGCATCCATGCGCGCATTCTACCGGGGGTGCACCGCACACCGCTGCCGCCCTATCATCCCCGGCATCCATCAACGCACGCCACCCACGGGAGCCCGCCACATGGCCAGCCACGAACCCCGCCGCACCCGCAACGCAGGACGCTACCTGTTCCTGTTCCTGCTCGGCCTGGCGATCGGTGCGGTCGGCGCGGTCATGCTGCTGCGCGCACTGCAGGCACGGGCCGATCCCTTCCCCGATGCGCTGATGAACGTGATGGCGCACCAGTCCGGCGCGCTGCGCGACGCGGCCAAGGCCAACCGCTGCACGGCCAACGATACGCTGCCGCGGCTGCAGTCGCTGCGCGCGGTGGCCAACGACATCGAGCCGGCCTTCCCCGGCCTGCGCGACGACGCCCGCTTCGGCACCGCCGCCAGCGGCCTGCGCGCCACGCTGGACAAGGCACTGGCGTCGCCGCCCGCCGATTGCGCGCAACTGGCCGCGGTGAACGAACGCGTCGGCGAGGACTGCAAGGCCTGCCACCGCGACTTCCGCTGAACAGCCGCTGATACCGCATTGCGTCATCGTGCGCCGGCCGTCGCGGTTGGCGTAGCGTTCACGCCTGCCCAAACAGGATGGCCACAGCGCATGCGCACGGACATCCAGCGCCATCCCGGCCCACCGATTCGTCACCAAGGAGAGAAACGCGATGAAGCAACGCCACCTGATCGGATTCGCCGCCATCGGCCTGCTGGCCCTGGCCGGCTGTGCCACCACCACCTCGCCCAACTACGGCTACGGCAGCCCCGCGCCGGCCTATCCTTCGCAGGTCGGTTGCGCCGATTGCGGCCTGGTCACGCGGATCGAAGTGATCCCATCCGGGCGCAGCGCGCCGTCCGCGACCGGCGCGATCCTCGGCGGCATCGTCGGCGCCGTGGCCGGCCATGAGATCTCGGACCATACCGGCGGCAGCAAGGGCAACCAGAACGTGTCGGCCGTCGCCGGCGCGGCGGCCGGCGCGATGGCCGGCAACGCGATCCAGAACCGCACCACCTCCGATACCTACAACATCCACGTGCGCATGGACGACGGGCGTACCGTGGTCATCAACCAGCGCGACCTGGGCGGCATCCGCGAGAACACCTACGTGCGCGTGGTCAACGGCAAGGTCGTGCTGCGCTGAAGCGCGGCTCGCGCCGGAGCTGAAAAGAGGAACGGCCCGCTACTGGCGGGCCGTTCCGGGTGCAGCGGAGTTGTAGCAGCGCTTCAGGCGGCCTGGACCGCATCCGCCTGCAGGCCCTTCTGGCCCTGCACGACGGTGAAGGTGACCTTCTGGCCTTCCTTCAGGCTCTTGAAACCCTGCATCTGGATGGCGCGGAAATGCACGAACACGTCCTCGCCATTCTCGCGACTGATGAATCCGAATCCCTTGGCATCATTGAACCACTTGACGGTGCCGGTCTCGCGCTCTGCCATTACTGCTGACTCCTCGAACTTTGCTGGGTGGTGGTTACGCCGTTGCCACGGCGGCTGGTTGCAAGGAGTACGCGAGGTGCAGCGATGCAGCGGACCATCACCATCGGAACCTACAGCTTCAGGCCACGGTTCACGGTGACCTTGCCAAGCGCAGCGGCCCCAAAATTACCCCGCGTTTCCGGGAAATGCAATCATGGCAAGGACTTGCCACGGCCCGGCGGACGGACCCTTCCTGGACCCTGCCCTCATGGATCCCACCCTGTTCTGGTACGCCGTCGCCGCCGTCCTGGTCGCGGTCGGCCTGGCCGGTGTCGTCCTGCCCGCCCTGCCGGGCCTGCCGCTGGTCTTCGCCGGCATGCTGCTGGCCGCCTGGGCCGGGGATTTCCAGCGGATCGGCCCGCTGGCGCTGGTGGTCCTGGGCCTGCTGACCGCGCTGTCGGTGGCGGCCGACTTCATCGCCACCGCCGCCGGCGCCAGGCGGGTCGGGGCCGGGCCGATGGCGGTCTGGGGCGCCGCGCTGGGTACCCTGGCCGGAATATTCTTCGGGCCGCTGGGCCTGCTGGCCGGCCCCTTCCTCGGCGCCCTGCTCGGCGAGCTGTGGCATACCCGCGCCCTGCGCCGCGCGACCCATGTCGGACTGGCGACCTGGATGGGCCTGCTGCTGGGCACGGTCCTGAAGCTGGCGCTGGCCTTCGCCATGGTCGGCCTGTTCGTGCTGGCCTGGTTCTTCTGAACCCGTCCGACTCTCCCCGTCCCAGGAGACGCATTTGAATCGTACCGTTCCCCTTCCCATCGCCGCATGCGCACTGGCTGGCGCGATGGCCACGTCCCTCGCGGCCCAGGCGCAGGAAATCACCGCCCGGCCCGCCTCCGCCGAAGCCTGCCTGGCCATCGCGTCCAACGCCCAGCGCCTGGCCTGCTACGACGCCGCGCTGGGATTCGAAGCGCCCACCACGCAGCAGGCCGACGAGGCCGCGCGCGAGGCGCAGGCCAAGATCGAGGAACAGCGCGCCCAGGAACGCGCGGCCGCGCTGCCCGCCGACGCCGGCCTGGCCGACCGGGCGCGCCAGCGCACCGGCGAACTGTTCCGCGACGAGGACCTCGCCCGTGACCCGGCCGACCGCGATACGGTCGCCAACGCCGGCCGCGGCTCGCTGCTGGACAGCCGCTGGGAGCTGGCCAAGGACTCCAAGCTGGGCATCTTCCAGTTGCGCGCCTACAAGCCGGTCTATGTGCTGCCGGCGTTCTGGACCAGCCGGGTCAACGACACCCCGACTTCGTCCAATCCCAACAACACGGTGACCGAGTCGCAGAACCTGGACAGCATCGAGGCCAAGTTCCAGCTCAGCTTCAAGACCAAGCTGGTCGAGGACCTGTTCGGCGGCAACGGCGACATCTGGGCGGCCTACAGCCAGAGCTCGCGCTGGCAGGCCTACAACGCCGAGATCTCGCGCCCGTTCCGCGAGACCAACTACGAGCCGGAAGTGATGCTGGTGGTCCGCAACAACTACAGCCTGCTGGGCTGGAAGGGACGGATGATGGGCCTGAGCCTGAACCACCAGTCCAACGGCCGCAGCGATCCGCTCTCGCGCAGCTGGAACCGCGCGATCTTCAGCGTCGGTCTGGACCGCGAACACTGGGCGCTGGTGCTGCGCCCCTGGTACCGCTTCGAGGAAAGCGCCAAGGACGACAACAACCCCGACATCGAGGATTTCATCGGCCGTGGCGATGCGATGCTGGTCTACAACCGCAACGGCCACGAACTGGCGTTGACCGGGCGCCATTCGCTGCGCGGCGGCGACCGTGCGCACGGCTCGCTGCAGTTCGACTGGGGCTTCCCGATCAACAACCTGCTGCGCGGCCACGTGCAGGTGTTCGACGGCTACGGCGAGAGCCTGATCGACTACAACCACAAGGCCACCTATGTCGGCGTGGGCTTCGCCCTGCTGGAGTGGTTCTGATGGCCGCGCTCGAAGTCACGATCTGGCACAACCCGCGCTGCGGCAATTCCCGCGGCACGCTGCAGCTGCTGCGCGAACGCGGGATCGAACCGGTCATCGTCGACTACCTGTCCAGCCCGCCCGACCGCGCCACCTTGCTGCGGGTGGCCGACGACAGCGGCGTCGGCCTGCGCGGGCTGGTGCGCACGAAGGAGGCCGCCTACGCCGAACTGGGCCTGGCCGACGCCGACGACCACGCCCTGCTCGATGCCATGCTCGCCCATCCGGCGCTGATCAACCGACCGGTGGTGGTCGCACCGCGCGGCACGCGGCTGTGCCGTCCTCCGGAAACCGTGCTGGAGCTGCTCGGCTGAAGCCGGCATTCCTTCCGGCCACGCGTCGGCGCCGGGGTTGCGCCGCGGCCCGGACACGGCGGCGACGAAGCGGTGGACGCGCGCGGCGGCGCGCTCAGGTCCAGTCGTCGATGCCTTCGCGCCGGTAGACCTCGGCGAACGAGGGCCGATCCTTCATCCGGCGTGCGAAGTCGCGCAGCACCGGCCAGGCATCGGTCGGACGCGGCATGTTGCGCGACCAGCGCATCAGCATGGTCAGCACGAAGTCCACCGCCGAGGGCCTCGCGCCGAGCATGTACGGGCCGTGGCGTTCCAGGTGGTCTGCGACCTGCTGCCAGGCCGCTTCGAGCCTGGCACGGGCGCGTTCCTTCACCGCGTCGATGTTCGCCTCGCCGGCCGCCTCGTCCGGATAGAACCAGTCCCGGTACGCCGGCATCAGCGTGTAGGCGCAGAAGCACATCCAGCGGTAGTAGTCGCCGCGCGCCGGCGTGCCCGGCGCCGGCGCGAGCTGCGCCTGCGGGTGCAGGTCGGCCAGGTGCATGGCGATGGCCGCCGATTCGGTCAGCACCTGGCCGTCGATCAGCAGGGTCGGCACGCGGCCGGCCGGGTTGATCGCCAGGTAATCCGGCGATTTCTGCTCGCGTCGATCGAAGTCGAGCTGGCGGAGTTCGTGCTCGATGCCCAGCTCGATCAGCAGCCAGTGGACGACGAGCGAGGCGGTGCTGGGCGAACCGTAGAGGACGATGGGCATGGGCGGCTCCAGGAGCGATGGTGGATTATCGCCCCAGCCGCAGACGGGACGCTGGCATCGCCTTTGTAGGAGCCCGTCTTGCGCGCGACCCGGCTACGCTTCCGCACGCGTCGTAATTCCGGTGGCGCCGGGTCGCCCGCAAGACGGGCTCCTACAGGAAGCCGCGTCGTCGGGTTTTCCGACACGCGTCCGGGTGGCCCGTCAGGCCACCACCACCGGAATCCTGCCGATCCGCGCCTGCCATTCCTTCGGGCCGCGCTTGTGCACCGATTCGCCGCTGGAATCGACCGCCACCGTCACCGGCATGTCCTTGACCTCGAACTCGTAGATCGCCTCCATGCCCAGGTCCTCGAAGGCCAGCACCTTCGACGCCCTGATCGCCTTGGACACCAGGTACGCCGAGCCGCCCACCGCCATCAGGTACACCGCCTGGTTGTCTCGGATCGCCTCGATCGCCGCGTCGCCGCGCTCGGACTTGCCGACCATGCCCAGCAGGCCGGTCTGCTCCAGCATCTGCCGGGTGAACTTGTCCATGCGCGTGGCCGTGGTCGGGCCGGCCGGACCAACCACCTCGTCGCGCACCGGATCGACCGGGCCGACGTAGTAGATGAAGCGGTCGGTGAAGTCGACCGGCAGCGTCTCGCCGCGGTTGAGCATGTCGATCATGCGCTTGTGCGCGGCGTCGCGGCCGGTGAGCAGTTTGCCGTTGAGCAGCAGCACTTCGCCCGGCTTGAACGTGGCCACCTCCTCGCGGGTGATGGTGTCCAGGTCCACCCGGCGTGCGTTGGCCGGGTTGTAGGTCAGCTTCGGCCAGTCCTCCAGCGAGGGCGGGTCGAGCGCGACCGGGCCGCTGCCGTCGAGGGTGAAGTGGGCGTGGCGGGTCGCCGCGCAGTTGGGGATCATCGCCACCGGCAGGTTGGCGGCGTGGGTCGGGTAGTCCTTGACCTTGATGTCCAGCACCGTGGTCAGGCCGCCCAGGCCCTGCGCACCGATGCCCAGCGCGTTGACCTTGTCGTACAGCTCCAGGCGCAGTTCCTCGGCGCGGTTGGATGCGCCGCGGGCCTTGAGGTCGACGATGTCGATCGGCTCCATCAGCGCTTCCTTGGCCAGCAGCATCGCCTTCTCGGCGGTGCCGCCGATGCCGATGCCGAGCATGCCCGGCGGGCACCAGCCGGCGCCCATGGTCGGCACCGTCTTCAGCACCCAGTCCACGATCGAGTCGGACGGGTTGAGCATGGCGAACTTGCTCTTGGCCTCCGAGCCGCCGCCCTTGGCCGCGACGATCACGTCCACGATGTTGCCCGGGACGACCTTCACGTTGACCACCGCAGGGGTGTTGTCCTTCGTGTTGGCGCGCCGGCCGGCCGGGTCGGCCAGCACCGAGGCGCGCAGCTTGTTGTCCGGGTGGTTGTAGGCGCGACGCACGCCTTCATTGACCATGTCTTCCACGCCCATGGTGGCGTCGTCCCAGCGCACGCCCATGCCGATCTCGAGGAACACGGTGACGATGCCGGTGTCCTGGCAGATCGGACGGTGGCCCTCGGCGCACATACGCGAATTGATCAGGATCTGCGCCATCGCGTCCTTGGCCGCCGGCGACTCCTCGCGCTCGTACGCGGCGGCCAGGTTCCGGATGTAGTCGACCGGGTGGTAGTAGCTGATGTACTGCAGCGCATCGGCGACGGACTGGATCAGGTCTTCCTGGCGGATGGACACGGGCGCAGGGGACGCCGGGACGGAGGACGGGCTGGAAGCGTGGCGGGAGGTCACGGCTGGCTCATGGCGGGCGGAAAACCCGCCCATTTTAGGCCAAACCGGCGTCGCGGCCGGCCTGCCGGAGCAGCACGGGCCACTCCAGGAGGTGCCTGCTCCCGTAGAGCGGGGCTTGCCCCGCTGCTCCCGGACCGGCGATGGCGCGGGCAGCGGGGCAAGCCCCGCTCTGCGAGGGCATGGCCGCGGGATCGGGCGACGGCTCAGGCGGCGGCGCCATCGATCCGCCCGCGCAGCTCCTGCCGGTAGCGCCGGCTGCACGGGACCACGCCGCCGTCCCGCAGGTGCAGCCGCGCCTCGCCGGCATCCAGTGGCTCGATCGAGGCGACCTGGCCCAGGTTGACGATGTAGCTGCGGTGGACGCGGGCGAAGACCCGCGGGTCCAGCCGCGCCTCGATCCCGGCGATCGTGCTGCGCAGCGGGTAGTCGTGTCCGCGCACGCGCAGGTTGACGTAGTTGCCGGAGGCCTGCAGCCATTCGATGTCGCCGGCGGCGACCAGGAATTCGCGGCCGAGCTTGCGCACCAGGAAACGCTCGGGCCGGTCGACCGGTTCCACCGGAGGCCCCTCGTCCGGCTCGGCCAGCAGGCTGGCCTCGCCCTGCATGCGTCGCAGCAGCAGGCGGTAGAAACCGATCAGGACGATCATGCCGGCGTAGGTGCGCACGTCCTTGACGTACTCGTAGAACAGTTCGCGCGGCCAGTCGCCGAAATCGTAGTCCTGCCCCTGGACGCGGTACGCCAGCGTGCGCAGGCCGACCATGCCCACCACGTGCGCCAGCGACACGGCCACGCTGGCAAGCAGGTGCAGCGGCAGCTGCCGCCGCCAGTTGTCCCAGTGGATCGGGAAGCGCCGGCTGAACCAGGCGATGGGCCAGACCAGCGCCAGCCACAGCAGCCCGCTCGACCATTCCCACACCATCGGTTCCCAGGACGCGTAATCCAGCCCGCTCTTGCGGATGTCGGCGAGCACCGTGTAGCTGTTGGCGACCGCGTTCACCGTGGTCAGTCCCACCCAGAAACCGGCCTCGACCCAGCGGCGCCACGGCAGGTAGCGTTCGTAGGGCGTGGGACGGTTGGTGGTCGGCATGGGCATGCGCGCATTCTACGGAGCGGACCGCGACCGCCCCATCCGCCCCGTCACCGCGTCCCGCCGTTCGTCCCTGCAGACCCGCGGCCGGTCACCCGGTCCCCGCCGCATCGGGCCGGCGAGGGCACCGTGGGCGATCCCACCTGTGCCGGGCCCTGCCATGGAACGCCGCTACGACCTCGACTGGATCCGCATCTGCGCCTTCGGCCTGCTGGTCCTGTACCACGTCGGCATGTATTACGTGACCTGGGACTGGCACGTGAACAGCCCGCACGCCAGCCATGCGCTGGAGCCGCTGATGCTGCTGTCCTCGCCGTGGCGGCTGTCGCTGCTGTTCCTGGTCTCCGGCGCGGCCACCGCCTTCCTGTGGGAACGCTGCCGGCGCGAGGGCAGCCGCTTCCTCGGCCCGCGCTCCTGGCGCCTGCTGCTGCCGCTGGTGTTCGGCATGCTGGTGATCGTGCCGCCGCAGTCCTACTTCGAGGTGGTGGAGCAGCTGCCCGGCGGCTACCACGATGGCTACTTCGCATTCTGGGCGCGCTACCTGGCCGGTGACGGTACGTTCTGCCGCGACGGCGACTGCCTGGACCTGCCGACCTGGAACCACCTGTGGTTCGTGGCCTACCTGTGGTGCTACACGGTGGTGCTGTGGGCACTGCTGCGCTTCGCACCGCGCGCCTGCACCGCCGCGGTGGAACGGGTACGCCACCTGCTGTCGCGCCCCGGTGGCCTGCTGTGGCCGCTGGCCTGGCTGGTCGTGGCGCGGATGGCCCTGGTGGGGCGCTTCGAATCCACCCATGCCCTTGTCGACGACTGGTACAACCATGCGCAGTACCTGCCGCTGTTCCTGCTCGGCTACGCCCTCGCCCGACCGGGAGCGCTGTGGGAACGGATCGAACGGGCGCGCTGGCCGGCGCTGGCCGCCGCGCTGGCCAGCTGGATGTTCATCGCCTGGTACTTCGGCCATTACCGCGACGACGCGGTGCCGCCGGAAGCATTGCGCTGGCTGCAGCGGCTGCTGTGGCCCGTGCAGCAGTGGGGCGCGATCGTGGCGATCCTCGGCTTCGCCCGTCGCCATGCGCCCGGCGACAGCCCGGCGCGGCGCTACCTGACCGGCGCGGTGTTCCCGGTGTACATCCTCCACCAGACGGTGATCGTGGTGCTGGCCGTGAAACTCGGGCCGCTGGACCTGCGGCCCTGGCTGGAAGGCCCATTGCTGGTGCTGGCGACCTTCGCACTGTGCCTGGCCGGCTACGAGTCGATCCGCCGGATCGGCTGGCTGCGCCCGCTGTTCGGACTCGGACGCCGGCCGCGGACCCGCCCGCTGGCGCGCGAAGCCGCAGGCCTCCAGGGTTGAACCCGGCCGCGCCGCGGGATCCTGCCGTTCCGGCCCTCCGGGCGCACGACCGCGCCCGGACCGGCCATTGGAATCCTCAGGCCGGCATCCGGTGTTCGATGATCAGCTGGATCGCCTGACCGCCGCGGTAGTCGTCCGGCGCCAGCCGGTAGGCCAGATGCAGCCGTGGTGACGGTGTCACGTCCTGCCAGCCGCCGAAGTGGATCGCCGCCAGCGGTTCGCGCCGGTCCGGATGGCGCAAGGTCAGTTTCAGGTGGCGCTCTCCGACCACGCGCCAGTCCAGCACCTCGAAATGGCCATCGAACAGCGGCTCGGGAAAGCCCTGCCCCCATGGCCCACCGTCGCGCAACGCTTCGGCGTGGAAGCGGTCGAACTCCTGCGGGCGCAGTTCGCCGTCGCTGAGCAGTTCGGCCTGCAACAGGCCATCGTCAAGCACGCTGGCCGCATGCGCCTGCCAGGCCTGCTCGAACGCGGGCAGCTGTGCCTGCGCCAGGGTCAACCCGGCCGCCATCGCATGGCCGCCGAAGCGCTGGATCAGGCCCGGGTGCGTGGCGTCGACCGCGGCCAGCGCATCGCGGATGTGGAAACCGGGGATCGAGCGCGCCGAACCGCGCAGCAGTCCGCTGCCGGGTTCGGCCGGGGCGAAGGCGAGCACCGGCCGGTGCAGGCGTTCCTTCATCTTCGACGCGACCAGCCCGATCACGCCCGGATGCCATTCCGGATCGAACAGGCACGGCGCCAGCGGCGCGCCGGCTTCGGCCAGGACCGCCCGCGAGAGCGCGGCCTCGGCGTCCTCGGTCATGCTCTGCTGCACCGCGCGCCGCTCGGCGTTGATCCCTTCGAGCACGCCGGCCAGTTCGCGCGCACGCTGCGGATCGTCGGTCAGCAGGCATTCGATGCCCAGCGCCATGTCCTCGAGCCGGCCTGCGGCATTGAGCCGCGGGCCGATCGCGAAGCCGATGTCGGTCGCGGTCAAGCGCGCCGCGTCGCGGCCGCAGGCCTGGATCAGCGCCTGCAGGCCCGCGCAGCCGCGGCCGGCGCGCAGGCGGCGCAGGCCCGCCGCCACCAGGGTGCGATTGTTCGCGTCCAGCGGCACCAGGTCGGCCACGGTGCCGACCGCGACCAGGTCCAGGAGCGAAGTCAGGTCCGGCTCGTCGGCGCCGACGGCGCCGGAGGCGCGCAGCCTTCTGCGCAGCGACAGGAGCAGATAGAACACCACGCCCACGCCGGCCAGCGCCTTGCTCGGGAAAGCATCGCCCGGCAGGTTCGGATTGACGATGGCGTCGGCGGCCGGAAGCCGTGGTCCCGGCAGGTGGTGGTCGGTGACCACGACCTGCCAGCCGTGCGCGCGCGCGGCCTCGATGCCGGCATGGCAGGCGATGCCGTGGTCGACGGTCAGCAGCAGGTCGGGCCGCAGCGCCGACAGTTCCCCGACCAGCGCCGGCGACAGGCCGTAGCCGTGGACCATGCGGTTGGGCACCGCGTGCGAGACCCGTCGCGCCCCCAGCATCCGCAGGCCGCGCACGCCGGTCGCGCAGGCAGTGGCGCCGTCGGCGTCGAAGTCGCCGACCACGACGATATGGCGGTCCTCGGCGATCGCCTGCTGCAGCAGCGCAGTGGCCGCGTCGAGTCCATCCAGGGCATCGGGTGGCAGCAGGCCGGCCAGGCGCGGACGCGCCAGTTCGGGCGTGTGCGCGCCGCGGGTGGCATAGATCCGGCGCAACAGCGGCGGGATCGACGCCGGCCACGCCGTACCGGCGTCGTCGATGCCGGCGCGGCGCACTATCCGCGGCGGCGCCATCTCAGCCTTCGGCCAGCGCGGCCAGCGGGCGGCGCCAGAACTGCCAGCGGCGCTGGCCGTGGCGCAGGCCGAAACCGGCGCCGTCCTCGAAATCCAGCTGCAGGGCGTCGAATTCGCGCCGCGCCATGGCCTGCAGCAGCGGCGGCAAGGCCTGCGTGGCCAGCAGGTCCAGGCTGCGCAGCCGGCGCATGTCGACCAGGCTGTCGCCGGCCGGGCCGTCAGCGGCCTCCGGGGCGGCGATCGCCGCCCCGGCCATGCGCGCCAGCCCCTGCAGCAGCGTGTCCTGGCCGCGCACGTGCAGGTAGCGCGACTGCACCGCGTCCGGCAGCCGGCCCGCGCCCCAGAACCACAGTGCGTTGATCGATGGCCTGCCCTGCGCGGCGCGCTCGCGGTTGCGCGGGTGCTGGTGCAGCACCACCTGCACCTCGGTGATCAGCGCGCGCCAGCGGCGGGCCACGGCATCGTCGCCCTGCGGCAAAGCGGCGAACAGGTCATCGCCCAGCGACTCGTCCGGACCCGGCAGCGTGGGCAGCCGCGTGCCCTCGGGCAGGCGCAGGTACCAGCGCGCCGGATGCGGCGCATCGAGCTGGAACCCGGCATCTCCGAACAGCGGACGCAGTGCCGGCAGGAAGGCGCGCACATCCTCGTCGTCCAGGCCAAGCCCTTCGCCCCAGCCCAGCAAACGCGCACCGTTGAGGTCCGGGGCCACGTGCGCCGGATCGGCGCGCAGCCAGGTGTCGGCGCTGCCGCTGCCCGGTTCGCCGTCCGCATCCACCAGCCGGGTCAGCGCGGCCACCGGCCAATGGTCCGGAACCAGGCGGAAGTGGCGTCGCAGCTGCGCGCGCGCACCGGCATCGCCGGACGAGCGGTCCGCACGCGCCAGCACCCGGCCGATCGCCGCCGGCAGCGGACCGGGCAACCGTGTCCGCTCCGGCAGCAGCAGGGTGATGGTCGCCATCAGCCGACGTAGGCGACGCCGGCGATTTCGAACTCGCGCTTGCCGCCGGGCGCTTCGATCACGATCGCATCGCCCTCCTCCTTGCCGATCAGCGCGCGCGCCACCGGCGAGGAGATCGCGATCAGGCCCCGCTTGATGTCCGCTTCCAGGTCGCCGACGATCTGGTAGCGGACCTCCTCGTCGGTTTCCACGTCGGCCAAGGTCACCGTCGCGCCGAACACGACCTTGCTGCCGGCGTTGAGCTTGGCCACGTCGATCAGGTCGGCGTGCGAGAGCTCGCCCTCCAGCTGCTTGATCCGGCCCTCGATGAAGCCCTGCTGCTCGCGCGCGGCGTGGTACTCGGCGTTTTCCTTGAGGTCGCCGTGCGCGCGGGCCTCGGCGATGGCGGCGATCACTTCCGGCCGCTTCACCGACTTCAGGTGGTCCAGTTCCTCGCGCAGGCGCTGGGCGCCCTTCAGCGTCATCGGTGCCCTCACGATTGCAGCTCCCTGTGCAGTTCCTGCAGCGACCAGACCGGGCCGGTGCCGCGATATTCGAGCGAATGGACCAGCGCCTTGGCGCCGGCAATGGTGGTGGAATAGGTCACGCGCTGCTGCAGCGCCTCGCGCCGGATCGAGAACGAATCCGAAATCGCGGCTCGGCCTTCGGTGGTGTTGACGATGTAGGCGATCTCGCCGTTCTTGATCGAGTCGACGATGTGCGGGCGGCCTTCGGCCACCTTGTTCACCACCGTGCACTCCAGCCCGTGCTGCTGCAGCCACGCCGCCGTGCCGCGGGTGGCGACCAGGCTGAAGCCGCGCTCGACCAGGGCCCGGGCCACCGGCAGCACGCGCTTCTTGTCCGGGTCGCGGACCGAGACGAACGCCTTGCCCGGCGCCGGCGCCTTGATCCCGCCGGCTTCCTGCGCGCGCGCCATCGCCGCGCCGAAGTTGCGGCCCACGCCCATCACCTCGCCGGTGGAGCGCATCTCCGGGCCGAGGATCGGATCCACGCCCTGGAACTTGGCGAACGGGAAGATCGCCTCCTTGACCGAGTAGTAGTCCGGAACCACTTCCTTCGTCGCGCCCTGCTCGGCCAGGCTGCGGCCGGCCATGCAGCGCGCGGCGATCTTCGCCAGGGCCACGCCGGTGGCCTTGGACACGAACGGCACGGTGCGCGAGGCGCGCGGGTTCACTTCCAGCAGGTAGACGGTGTCGTCGCCGTCGTCGCCGGTCTGGATCGCGAACTGGGTGTTCATCAGGCCCACCACGTTCAGCGCCTTGGCCAGTTCGACGACCTGGCGGCGCAGCTCGTCCTGGGTCGCGGCCGACAGCGAATACGGCGGCAGCGAGCACGACGAGTCGCCCGAATGCACGCCGGCTTCCTCGATGTGCTCCATCACCCCGCCGATCAGCGTCGCCCCGGTCGAATCGGCGATCAGGTCGACGTCGACCTCGACCGCGTTGTCGAGGAAGCGGTCCAGCAGCACCGGCGAATCATTGGACACCTTGACCGCGTCGCGCACGTAGCGGGCCAGGTCGGATTCGCCGTACACGATCTCCATCGCGCGGCCGCCGAGCACGTAGCTCGGACGCACCACCAGCGGATAGCCGATCTCGCGGGCCAGCACCAGCGCCTCGTCGGCGTTGCGGGCGATGCGGTTCGGCGGCTGCTTCAGGCCCAGCTTCTCGACCAGCTGCTGGAAGCGCTCGCGGTCCTCGGCCAGGTCGATCGAATCGGGACTGGTGCCGATCACCGGCACGCCGTTGGCCTCCAGCGCGCGCGCCAGCTTCAGCGGGGTCTGGCCGCCGTACTGCACGATCACGCCCTTGGGCTGTTCCAGCTCGACGATCTCCAGCACGTCCTCGAGGGTGAGCGGCTCGAAGTACAGGCGGTCGGAGGTGTCGTAGTCGGTGGACACGGTTTCCGGGTTGCAGTTGACCATGATGGTCTCGTAGCCGTCCTCGCGCAGGGCCAGGGCGGCATGGACGCAGCAGTAGTCGAACTCGATGCCCTGGCCGATGCGGTTGGGACCGCCGCCGAGGATCATGATCTTGTCGCGGCCGGTCGGCTGCGCCTCGCACTCGTCCTCGTAGGTCGAGTACAGGTAGGCGGTGCTGGTGGCGAACTCGGCCGCGCAGGAGTCCACCCGCTTGTAGACCGGCTTGACCTTGTGCGCGCGGCGCAGGGCGCGGATGCCGGCCTCGTTGGTCCCGGCAAGCTGGGCCAGGCGCGCGTCGGAGAAGCCGTCGCGCTTGAGCTTGCGCAGGCGCGCCGCATCCAGCGAATCCAGCCCTTCCGTCGCCAGCCTTTTCTCTTCCTCGATGATTTCCTCGATCTGGTCGAGGAACCATGGGTCGATGAACGACAGCGCGTGGATGTCCTCCACGCCCATCCCGGCGCGGAACGCGTCGGCCACGTAGAACAGGCGCTCCGGACCGGGCGCCTTGAGCTCGCGGCGCAGCGCGGCCAGATCGTCCTCGTCGGCCAGGTCCAGTCCGGTCGGATCGAAGCCGACCTTGCCGGTCTCCAGCCCGCGCAGGGCCTTCTGCACCGACTCGCGGAAGGTGCGGCCCATCGCCATCACCTCGCCCACCGACTTCATCTGCGTGGTCAGGCGCGCGTCGGCCTGCGGGAACTTCTCGAAGGCGAATCGCGGGATCTTGGTGACCACGTAGTCGATCGCCGGCTCGAACGAGGCCGGGGTCAGGCCGCCGGTGATCTCGTTCTTCAGTTCGTCCAGGGTGTAGCCGACCGCCAGCTTGGCCGCGACCTTGGCGATCGGGAAGCCGGTGGCCTTGGAGGCCAGCGCCGAGGAGCGCGACACGCGCGGGTTCATCTCGATCACCACCACGCGACCGGTCTGCGCGTTGATGCCGAACTGCACGTTCGAACCGCCGGTGTCCACGCCGATCTTGCGCAGCACTGCGATGGAGGCATCGCGCAGGCGCTGGTATTCCTTGTCGGTCAGGGTCTGCGCCGGAGCCACGGTGATCGAGTCGCCGGTATGCACGCCCATCGGGTCCAGGTTCTCGATCGAGCAGACGATGATGCAGTTGTCCGCGGTGTCGCGGACCACTTCCATCTCGAACTCCTTCCAGCCCAGCACCGACTCTTCCACCAGCACTTCGGTGGTCGGCGACAGCTCCAGGCCGCGGTTGACGATCTCGATCAGTTCCTCGCGGTTGTAGGCGATGCCGCCGCCGCTGCCGCCCAGGGTGAAGCTCGGGCGGATGATGGTCGGATAACCCACGCGGGTCTGGATGTCGAGCGCCTCCTCCAGAGTGTGCGCCACTTCGGCCTTCGGGCACTCCAGGCCGATCTCGCCCATCGCCACGCGGAACAGCTCGCGATCCTCGGCCATGCGGATCGCGTCGCGCTTGGCGCCGATCAGCTCCACCCCGTACTTCTCCAGAACACCGTGCTCGGCCAGGTCCAGCGCGCAGTTGAGCGCGGTCTGGCCGCCCATGGTCGGCAGCAGCGCGTCGGGCTTCTCCTTGGCGATGATCTTCTCGACCGTCTGCCAGTTGATCGGCTCGATGTACACCGCGTCTGCGGTGTCCGGGTCGGTCATGATCGTGGCCGGGTTGCTGTTGACCAGCACCACGCGGTAGCCCTCCTCGCGCAGCGCTTTGCAGGCCTGCGCGCCCGAATAGTCGAACTCGCAGGCCTGGCCGATGACGATCGGGCCGGCGCCGATGATGAGGATGGTCTGGATGTCGCTGCGCTTGGGCATCTCGTTCTCTGCTTGTTCCCGGCTTACGGGCTGCCGGCCTGGGCCGTCTTCGCGCCCGTGCCGATGTGCTTGTCGAAGAAGGCCAGCATCTTCGTATAGAGGTTCACGTTGTTGTCGAGATCGCGGAAGCCATGGCCTCCGACGGCTGGCGATCGGCATAGACGCGCATGGCCAGGTACTGGCCATCGTCGGACGGACGCAGGAAATTACCGTCTGGCGAAAGGCTGATCGAAGTGAATTCCGGGTCCTTGAAGAAATCCTGGATCGGCACTTCGCGCGCCATGGCATCGAAGCCGAACACCAGCACCACCACCAGCAGCATCCCCTTCAGCAGTCGCATTCCCTTACTCCTGTCGTGTGTGGATCATCGGAAGGCACGGAAGGCGGGCTCAGCCCGCCATCGACGCCACGAACCGGTCGAACAGCGGCGCCACGTCGTGCGGGCCCGGCGAGGCCTCCGGGTGGCCCTGGAACGAGAACGCCGGCGCGTCGGTCAGCTCGATGCCCTGGTTGGTACCGTCGAACAGCGAGCGGTGGGTGACGCGCACGTTGGCCGGCAGGGTCGACTCGTCGACCGCGAAGCCGTGGTTCTGCGAGGTGATCATCACCCGGCCGCTGGCGAGGTCGATCACCGGGTGGTTGGCGCCATGGTGGCCGTGGCCCATCTTCACCGTCTTCGCGCCGGCGGCCAGCGCCAGCAACTGGTGGCCCAGGCAGATGCCAAAGAGCGGCACCTTCCTCGCCACGAACTCGCCGATCGCGGCGATCGCGTAGTCGCACGGTTCCGGATCGCCCGGGCCATTGGACATGAACACCCCGTGCGGCGACATCGCCAGCACTTCGGCCGCGGGGGTCTGCGCCGGCACCACTGTGACGTCGCACCCGCGCTCGGCGAGCATGCGCAGGATGTTGGTCTTCACCCCGAAGTCGTAGGCGACGACTTTGTATACGAGTCCCTCGCAGGAGCCCGCACTTCCATGTGCGGACTTGCCAATGTTCTTGCCGCCGAGGCCGACGAACGTACCGGCATCCAGATCCAGCTGGCCCTCGCGCCACGGATACGGCTTGGCCGTGCTCACCACCTTGGCCAGGTCCATGCCCTTGAGGCCGGGGAACTTGCGCGCCGCTTCCAGCGCCTTCTCCACATCGACCGTCTCCCCGGCCATCAGCGCGCCGTTCTGGGCGCCGCGCTCGCGCAGCAGGCGGGTCAGCCTGCGGGTGTCGATGCCTGCGATGGCGACCACGCCGCGCGCCGCCAGCCATTCCTGCAGCGACGCCTCGCTGCGCCAGCTGCTGGGCCGGCGCGGCACGTCGCGCACGATCAGGCCGGCCGACCAGACCTTGGCGGCCTCGTCGTCCTGACCGGTGCAGCCGGTGTTGCCGATGTGCGGATAGGTCAGCGTGACCAGCTGGCGGGCGTAGGAAGGATCGGTGACGATCTCCTGGTAACCGGTCATGGCGGTGTTGAACACCACTTCGCCGACCGACAGGCCCTGGGCGCCTACGGAGTCGCCCTCGAACACGGTGCCGTCTTCGAGGACGAGGATTGCGGGTTGGGTCACGTCGTTCGCCTTGGTGTGGGGGAGCCCTGTCGCTGTCCGGCGCGTCGGAGCCGGGCTGCAGAAAACCGCGGACTCGGTGTCTCTCCGGTCCGGGTATGGGGTAACAGGCGAGCGGGAATTGTACCGGCGAAGACCCCAAAAGGGAACGCCGCGACCGGCCCTCGGAGGCGATCCGGGCCCGCCGTTCAGTCCGCGCCGAACAGGAGGCCGCGCATCGTGTGAAGGCCTGGCGGCCGCTGCGCGAGCGCCGTGGCCGCGTGCAGCGCACCGCGGGCGAAGATGTCGCGGCTGGTGGCGCGGTGCACCAGCTCCACCCGCTCGCCCTGCCCGGCGAACTGGACCAGGTGCTCGCCGACGATGTCGCCGGCGCGCAGGCTGGCATAGCGCGGTGCGGCGCCGCCGCGGCCGGCCGATTCGCCCAGGGTGAGCGCGGTACCCGACGGCGCGTCCTTCTTGTGCACGTGGTGCGATTCGACGATGTCGCAGTCCCAGCCGGGCAGCGCGCGCGCGGCGCGCTCGACCAGCTCGTCCAGCACCGCCACGCCGACGCTGAAGTTGGAGGCCCACAGCAGCGGGATGCGCCCGCCGGCGGCGGCCAGCGCCTGCCGCTGCGCGGGCTCGAGCCCGGTGGTGCCGGACACCAGCGGGCGGCCGCGCGCCACGCACAGGGCCAGCACCGGATCGAAGCCATCGGGCAGGCTGAAATCGATCGCCACGTCGAACTCCGGCACGCCGGCCAGTTCGGCGGCGGCGAAGAACGGCACGCCGTCGACCACGCGTTGCGCCGGCGAACGCCCGGTTACCGCGGCCACGATCCGCCAGGCGTCGGGAGCTTCGGCGGCCAGGCGCAGCAGGGCCTGGCCCATGCGTCCGGAAGCGCCGTGGATGAGGACTCGCAGGAGCGTGTTCATAGGCCCGGCAGGCTAGCCGGCGATGCGGCCGGGGGGCAAGCGATGCGGCTAGAGCGGCGGGTCCGGGAGGGATTCCTCTGCGGACTGCGGCTCACCAGACCAGGTCGTCGGGCACCTGGTAGCGCGGGTCGGCGTAGGGATCGTCCGCGGCCGGCGCCTGTGGATCGACCTTCAGCGCCACCGCGGGCGGGAACACCTGTCCGGCCTCGTCCAGCACCGCCGCCTCGACCAGCAGGTAGCGGCCGTTGAGCTGGACCACGCCCAGTCCGCCGGCGTTGAGCGCCTTGAGCTGGTCTTCGTTGACGTAGATGCGCTTGATCTTGCCGCCGTACTCGAAGTGCCGGGCGATCTCGGCGGCCGGATCGTTCAGTGCCTTGTCCTGCAGCAGCGCTTCCAGTTTCGCCCGCGCCTCGCGGCGCTGGCGCGCCTCTTCCTGCTTCTGGCGCTCGGTCTCGATCCGCTCCTGCTTCTCCTGTTGCGCGCGCAGCGCCCAGGCCTTGCCCAGGTCCATCGGGTCGGGCTTGCGGCGCGCACCGTCGCCGGCCTTGCGCGGGCCGCCCTCGGGCCGGCCGGCAGCCACCTTGTGTTCCTTGCGCGGACCCTGGCCATGCCGCGGCCCGCCGGCGCCCGGTTTCCTGCCGCCGCCGGGCTTGCGCTCGGGCGCGGGCGCGGACTTGAAGCCGAGGTTGAGCAACTGGTCGCGGAGGCTGTCGGTCATCGTCGATCGGGCTTGGCGTTGCCGGTCGCAGGCGAACGGCAGCGGGGACAGGCAGGGAATCAGTAATGCGGCGGGGGCGGCTCGCTGGCCGGGTCGGCGGCATACAGGGTGCCGCGCAGGCTACGCAGGTCGGCCAGCACCGCCTGCAGCAGTCCGTCGCTGCGCGCGCGCTCCAGGCGGGCCTCGGCCAGCGCTTCGCTCAGTTCGGCCAGCGCGTGTTCCTGGAAGGCGAGCCGGGTTTCCAGCTCGACCAGGCGCTCCTCCAGGGCGGCACTGGCGGGGATGCCCGGCATTTCCATCTGTGCCGGGCTCACGGGGTGCGCACCGTGGCGCCGCGAAGTGCACGGCGCCGGCGGCCGCGGCCCTGACAGGCCGGACCGGCGGCCAGCGCATCTTCAGCCCGACGGTCGCACGCCCCGGCCGACGCCGCGCCGCCCGAAGCCGGGCAGATGTGCACGAAACCGGGGCTACGGGAGATCACGCTGCGCACTGCCCGCCTCCGCGGTTCAGGGGACGATGCCGAGCAGTTCGACGTCGAAGGTCAGCGTCGCATTCGGGCCGATCTTCGGCGGGCTGCCGCCGGGCCCGTAGGCCAGGTCCGACGGGATCCAGAAGCGGTACTTGGCGCCCACCGGCATAAGCGACACGCCCTCGGTCCAGCCGGCGATCACCCGGTCCAGCGGGAACTCGACCGGCTCGCCGCGCTCGTAGGAGCTGTCGAAGACCGTGCCGTCGAGCAGCTTGCCCTCGTAGTTCACGCGCACCGTGTCGCTGGGCATCGGCCGCGGGCCGCTGCCTTCGCGCAGGACCATGTACTGCAGGCCCGACGGCGTGGTGATCACGCCCTTCTCGTTGCGGTTCTTGGCCAGGAACGCCGCGCCCTCGGCGCGGTTCTGGTCGGCCACGCCCTGCTGCTTGCGGGTCATGAAGCCCTGCAGCGTCGCCATCGCCTCCTGCTCGGTCATCAGCGGCGTGCCGCCCTGGGCCAGGCTGGTGCGCACGGCCTGCATCAGCACGGCCGGGTCGATGTCGTCCTTCAGCGGCAGCAGCGACGGGCCGACCATGCGGTCGCCGACCAGCAGGCCGACCTGTTCCTTCGACGGCGCCGGCGGCTCGCTGCCGGGCGGCACGCCCGGCACGCGCTGGCCCGAACGCGCGGCCACGGCGGCCTGCAGCGCGGTGTGGGTGGCCTGCGCCTGCTCTTCCGACTGCAGCGGCTTGCCCCCGGCCAGCGCGTTGTCCAGCGCCTTCTGCATCGCGGCGAAATCGATGTCCTGGGCGATCGGCTGGAACGAGCGGGCCACGTCCAGGCCGATCGCGTAGCTGACCTTGTCCTTTTCGGTGGCCAGCGCGGCCTTGTCCTGTGCCACGGCCGTGCCTGCCATCATGCTCGCTCCCATCACCAGCGACGCCAGCGCGCCGCGCATGCGGTTGTTCATCTAGGTTGGTTCCCTGAGGTGGTTCGGTCCGCCGGCCAAGCCGGCGCCCCGCCATTGTCGCATGCGCGAAATGGTCGGCGGGCCGTTTCAGTGGTGCGGCGGCGGTGCCTTCAGCTCGCGCTCGATCGCCGCCACCAGGTCCGGATCGTCCGGCTCGACCTTGCTGGGCCAGTTGCCGACCACGCGTCCGTCGCGCGAAACCAGATACTTGTGGAAATTCCAGCCCGGCGACACGCCGGTGGCCTCCTCCAGGCGCCGGTACAACACGGAGGTATCCGGGCCGGTCACGTGCACCTTCTCGTACATGGGGAACTTGACCCCGTAGGTGAGCGTGCAGAACTCCTGGATCTGTTCCTCGCTGCCCGGCTCCTGCCCCTTGAAGTCGTTGGACGGGAAACCGAGCACGGCGAAACCGCGCCCGGCATAGCGCTGCTGCAGCGCTTCCAGGCCTTCGTACTGGTGGGTGAAACCGCATTTGCTGGCGGTGTTCACGATCAGCAGCACCTTGCCGCCCTGCTGCTCGTTCAGGTTGACGGCGGTTTTCGAGGCCAGCGGACGGTAGTCCACGTCCAGCAATGCCGGCGAGGCGGCGAGCGCAGGCGCCGCTGCAGCCAGAATTATTGCCTTTACAATCATAGACTTGATCGACATCCGCGACTCCTGCTCAAGGGTGTATCGGAATAGGCCATCGGTTGGGTACGGCCAGGAGTTGACACTGCGTGTTTAGGTGTTATAGTTGAATACAACACCAGTCATCCAACGCAGGACACCCGCATGAAACGCATCCTGTCCGCCCACCGCACCTGGTTCATGGCCCTGGGCCTGGCCGCTGCGGTCGCAGGAACGACCCGGTGGCTGCCCGACCACGATGGACACCGTGGTGATTATGGACTCGTCGGGGCCGCCGCAGAACGCGGCGACGCGGACCTGGACGCGGCTGCGGAGCGGCCGGCGCGCAGGTTGCGGGCCTCGTCGACCATGCCCTATTTCTCCTTTGCGCAGTCCCTGCGCTCACGGGGTTGACCATGAGTGACATCCAGTGGAGCGACGGCGCTCCGATCTACCGCCAGCTGAAGGACCGCGTGATCGCCATGATGCTCGACGGAATCCTCAAGCCGGGCGAGGCCCTGCCTTCCGTGCGCCAGGTCGCCGCCGAATACCAGCTCAACCCGATCACCGTCTCCCGCGCCTACCAGGAGCTGGCCGACGAGGGCCTGGTGGAGAAACGCCGCGGCCTGGGCATGTTCGTGACCGAAGAGGCGTCCAAGCAGCTGCGCAGCAGCGAGCGCGAGCGCTTCCTCAAGGACGAATGGCCAGCGGTCGCCGAGCGCATCCAGCGCCTGGGCCTGTCCTTGCAAGACCTGCTCACCTCACTGGGGAAACACTGATGAACGCTGTCGTTTCCGATACCGCCGGCGCGGCCGCGGTCGTCTCCGCCCGCGGCCTGCGCAAGGCCTACAAGAACAAGCTCGCCGTGGCGGGCGCCGACTTCGACATCGGCGCCGGCCGCATCGTCGGCCTGATCGGCCCCAACGGCGCCGGCAAGACCACCGCACTCAAGGCGATCCTCGGCCTGACCCGGTTCGAGGGCCGGCTGACCGTGCTGGGCAAGGATCCCCGTACCCAGCGCGACGAACTGATGAACGACGTGTGCTTCATCGCCGACGTGGCGGTGCTGCCGCGCTGGATGCGGGTGAGCGAGGCGATCGATTTCGTCGCCGGCGTGCACCCGCGCTTCGACCGGGCCCGCTGCGAGCGCTTCCTGGCCAACACCCAGCTGCATCCGAAGCTGCGGGTGCGCGAGATGTCCAAGGGCATGATCGTGCAGCTGCACCTGGCCCTGGTGATGGCCATCGACGCGCGCCTGCTGGTGCTGGACGAGCCGACTCTGGGCCTGGACATCCTCTACCGCAAGCAGTTCTACCAGCGCCTGCTGGAGGACTATTTCGACGAAGGCAAGACCATCCTGGTCACCACCCACCAGGTCGAGGAGATCGAGCACATCCTCACCGACGTGCTGTTCATCCGCGACGGCAGGATGGTGCTGTCGGCGCCGATGGACGAGGTGGCCGAGCGCTACACCGAAGTACTGGTGGGCGCCGATGCACTGGAGGCGGCCCGTGCGCTGAAGCCGATCGACGAACGCGCCCTGCCCTTCGGCAAGACCGTACTGCTGTTCGACACCGTGCCTCGCGCGCAGCTGGCCGCCCTGGGCGAGATCCGCAACCCCGGCCTCGCCGACCTGTTCGTCGCCATCATGAAGGGGACCTACGCATGAACGCCCTGACCACCTCGCCCGCCGCACCGCATGCCACGGCCAAATTCAAATGGCTGCTGCGGCGCGAATACTGGGAGAACCGCGGCGGGTTCTTCTGGGCGCCGCTGATCACCGGCGCCATTATCGTGGGCCTGAACCTGATCCTGGCGGTGATCGGCAGCATCGCCGCGCGCCGCGGCATGGGCGACAGTGGCTTCGTCTTCGACAATGCCGACCCGCAGGAAGTCGCGCAGGCGCTCGGCGCGATGGGCGACGGCATGCTGCTCGGCGGCGTGGTCCTGGCCTGCGTGGTGCTGGCCTTCGTGGTGTTCTTCTACGCGCTGGGCTCGCTGTACGACGACCGCCGCGACCGCAGCGTGCTGTTCTGGAAGTCGCTGCCGGTGTCGGACTCGCAGATGGTGCTGTCCAAGGCCAGCTGGGCGCTGTTGCTGGCGCCGCTCTGGGCGATCGGGGTGGGCCTGCTGATCGGAGTGGCGCTGTGGGTGATCTCAGCACTGACGATTACCGTCAACGGTATGCCGGCCGGCCACGCCGTGTTCACCCAGTCGCATCCGCTGCGCATCATCGGCGGCGTGCTGGCCTCGCTGCCGGTGTACATGGTCTGGGCGCTGCCGACGGTGGGCTGGCTGATGTTCTGCTCGGCCTGGGCCCGCTCCAAGCCGTTCCTGTGGGCGGTGCTGGTGCCGGTGCTGGCCTGCGTGGTGATCAGCATGATGACGATCCTGCCGGGCGTGGACATCGCCCACGACAAGGTCTGGTACACCCTGGTCTACCGCGGCCTGCTGAGCGTGGTGCCCGGCGGCTGGTATCCCAGCATCGGCGGCATCGCCAATCCCGCGATGGAGATCAACACGCCCGACGACCTGGCCAACGCCGTGGATCTGACCCGCAGCTGGCATGCCTTCGCCACCGCCGACATCTGGATCGGCGCGGTGGTCGGCATCGCCTTCATCGCCGCCGCCATCCGCCTGCGCCGCTGGCGCGACGAAGCCTGACCCGATGACCGGAGGAAGTTCCATGCGCATTCCCCTGCTTGGCCTGCTGCTGCTCGTCCCCGCGATAGCGCTCGCCGACGAACCCTGCAAGCATTCGGCCCCGCGCCAGCTGCCGCTGGACCTGGCCGGAGTGAAGACGATCCGCGTCGAGACCAACCAGTTCGGCGTGCGCCTGCGGGCGACGGCCGACGCGACCCACGCGCTGCAGGGACGCGCCTGCGCCAGCAAACCGGAATGGCTGCCCGACCTGACCGTGACCCAGGAGAAGCGCGGCGACACCCTGGTGGTGCGCCTGCAACGCGAAAAGTCCGCCGGCCTGTCGAGCCTGTTCGGCGAGACCTATGCCTGGCTGGACCTGGCCGGCACCGTGCCCGATGACGTGCTGGTGCAGCTGGTGGTCGGTTCCGGCGACGCGGCGCTGGAAGGCGCTGCCACGGCCAGCGCCGATGTGGGTTCCGGCGACGCGGTGCTGCGCGGGATCCGCGGCCCGGTGACCGGCAAGGTCGCTTCGGGCGACCTGAAGGTGGAAGGCGCCGGCGCGCTCAACGTGCTGTCGATCGGCTCGGGCGACGTGGTCGCGCGCGACATCGGCGGCAAGGTGGAGGTCGGCAGCATTGGTTCTGGCGACTTCGAACTGGACGGCGCGCGCGGCGACGTGCGGGTCGGCTCGATCGGCTCCGGCGACGCGGACCTGCGCAACGTGGCCGGCGCGGTACGGGTCGACTCGATCGGCTCGGGCGAGGTGGACGTGCGTGGCGCGACCAGCCTGTCGGTCGGCTCGATCGGCAGCGGCGGCGCCAGCCACCGCGACGTACGCGGCACCGTGGACCTGCCCGGCAAGCGTTGACCCCGACTACGGAGAACCGACATGGACAATCCAGGCATCCGCCGTTTCCGCTCGAAGACGCTTCTGCTGGCAGGCCTCCTGGCGGGCCTGATGGCGACAGCGGCGCAGGCCGCCGAACCGCAGGAACAGGGTATCCACCAGGAAATCAGCGCCGACCTCGCCGATGCGCGCAGGGAGGTGCGCGAGGAACTGGCCGCCGCCCGCGCCGAACTGGAAACCTCGAACCTGGACGTGGGCGACAGCCTGCACTTCGGCAAGTCCGGCCAGCATCCGGACAACGACGGCCAATCGTTGCCGAAGGCGGAAATCACGCCGCGCGGCGATTTCCTGATCGAAGGCCAGACGGTGGCCATCGACGACCGGCAGCGCCAGGAACTGCTCTCCTACCGCGGCCAGGTCATCGACATCGCCAAGGCCGGCATCGACATCGGCGAACGCAGTGCGCAGGCAGCGCTCGAGGCGGTGGACAGCGGCCTGTTCAGCCTGGTGTTCAGCGCCATGACCGGCGGCCTGGAGCGGCGCATCGAGAAGACAGTCAAGGAAACGGTCGAACCGGGCGTGCGGCAGATCTGCCGCAGCCTGCCGGCGCTGCTGGACACCCAGCAGCGGCTGGCCGCCAGCCTGCCGCAGTTCCGGCCATACGCCACCCTGCAGGCGGACGACGTCGAGGACTGCGAAGACGAAATCCGGCGCGAATTCGCCCAGAACTAGAGGAACAGACCATGCGCAAGTTCCATGTCCTCGCCCTCGCCGCCCTGCTGCCGCTGGCGGCGTGCGGCAAGAGCGACCCGGCTCCGGCCACCCCTTCCACGGACACTGCCGCCGCACCGGCCGACACCGCGCTAGGCAGGAAGATCCAGCAAGCCATGGCCAAGGCCAGCGAGAAGCTGGCCACCGAGAACATGAGTGTCGGCGGTGAATACCACAACGGGATCCGCGTCGGCGCCGACGGCCGGAAGCTGGCCAAGGCCGAGATCACCCCGCAGGGCGACCTGCTGATCGACGGCAAGGCGGTGCCGGTGGACGCCAAGCAGCGCGAACTGCTGCTGGCGCACCGGGCCAACCTGATCGCCATCGCCCAGGCCGGCATCGCCATCGGCATGCAGGGCGCGGACCTGGGGGTCAAAGCCGCCACCGGCGCGCTGAAGAGCGTGTTCGCCGGCAATACCGACGAGTTCGAGAAGCGGATGGAAGCCGAAGGCAAGCGCATCGAGGTCGAGGCCGACAAACTGTGCCAGCGCATGCCCGCCCTGCTCGCCTCGCAGCAGGCGCTGGCCGAGGCGCTCCCGGCGTTCGCGCCCTACGCGACCATGGACCAGTCCGACATCGAGGACTGCGGCAAGGACAACCACTACGACGTCGATCTGGGCGGCGATTCGGCCGGCCCCGCCACCGCCGACGCCAACCCTGCCGATGACGGCGAACCCCCTGCCATGGATGCCGCCGCCGAAGCCGACGCGGCGGCGAAGGGTTCATCGACCAGGCAGTAACCGTCGCGTGCCGGTGCACGGCCGGCACGCTTCGCCGTCGAGCCGCGCAAGCATTCGTTCGGCTCATCCGGCCCGGCGCAGCGCGCCGGGCGTTCGCCAGGCCCGCGCGGCAGTGCCGCGCAAGCATTCTGGCTCATCCGGCCCCGCCGCCGGGCTTGCCGTGGATGCCGCCACGCGCAAGCACGGCCGGGTCGAGCAGCGGTTGCAGCGTCTTCGCCGGCAGGCCGGTGACTTCCATCGCCACCTCCAGCACCGGCCGGCCTTTCTTGTAGGCCTGTTTGGCGATCGCCGCGCCTTTTTCGTAACCGATCACCGGGTTCAAGGCGGTGACCAGGATCGGGTTGCGGTCCAGCGCCTCCTTCACCCGCCCGCCGCGCACCTGCAGCCCGGCGATGGCCGAGTCGGCCAGCAGCCGCGACACGTTGGCCAGCAGCCCGATCGAATCGAGCAGGTTGGCCGCGATCAGCGGCAGGGTGACATTGAGCTGGAAGTTGCCGGTCTGCCCGGCGACGGTGATCGCGGTGTGGTGGCCGATCACCTGCGCGGCGACCATGACCGTGGCTTCCGGTATCACCGGGTTGACTTTGCCCGGCATGATCGAGCTCCCCGGCTGCAGCGCCGGCAGCTCGATCTCGCCCAGCCCGGCCAGCGGCCCGGAATTCATCCAGCGCAGGTCGTTGGCGATCTTGATCAGGGCCACGGCCAGTGCGTTGAGCTGGCCGGACAGCTCGACCGCATCGTCCTGTGCGGCCAGGCCTTCGAACTTGTCCGCCGCGCTCTCGAACTTCGTGCCGGCCAACACCGAGATCGCCTTGGCCGCCTTCGCGCCGAAGCGCGGATCGGCGTTGATGCCGCTGCCGATCGCGGTACCGCCCAGCGGCAGCCGGCGCAGGCGCTTGAGGCTGTCGCCGATCCGCTCCTCGGCCGACCTGAGCTGCGAGGCCCAGGCGCCGAATTCCTGCTCGAAGGTCAACGGCATCGCATCCATCAGATGGGTACGCCCGGTCTTGACCACCCGGCGCAGCTGGCGGCCGCGGCGCTCGATGGTCCGGCGCAGGTGCCTGAGCGCCGGCAGCAGGTCCTCGACCACCGCCAGCTGCGCCGAGACGCGGATCGCGGTCGGGATGACGTCGTTGGAGCTCTGGCCCAGGTTGACATGGTCGTTGGGGTGGACTTTGCCCTTGCCGGCCTTGCCGGAGGCGTTGGCGAGGGCCGCGATCACCTCGTTGGCGTTCATGTTCGAGGAGGTGCCCGAACCGGTCTGGTAGATGTCGACCGGGAAATGCCCGTCGTATTCGCCGGCGGCGACCTGCAACGCAGCCGCGCGCACCGCGGCGGCCACGTTCTTCGGCAACAGGCCGAGGCCGGCATTGACCTCGGCCGCCGCGGCCTTGACCAGGCCCAGCGCGCGGATGAAGCCGCGCGGCATCGGACGGCCGGATACCGGGAAGTTCTGCACCGCACGCTGGGTCTGCGCGCCCCACAGGGCGTCGGCGGGGACCTGCAGCTCGCCCATGGAGTCGTGTTCGGTGCGGGTGCGGGCGGGCGCCGCGGCGGCGCCACGGGACCTGGCGGCTGATGCCTTGCTGCGGCGACGTGCGGGGGACTTGCTCATGACCGTCTCCAGTGAGGATGGACTACGGCGGGCGGCCGGCTGGACCGGCGGCTGGCTGGGTTGCGAAGCATACGCCAGACGGTCCTGCGCCTTGCCGCTGCGGGAGCGGCTGACCACAGCCGCCCGCATTACATTGGACGGTGGAAGCGGGGAACCGGTCGAGATCGAGCGAAAAGCATCGGCTCCGGACGGGGCCGCCGTGCCCTGGGGTCTGGCGCATCGCTCGGCTCCACCATCCATGGCTACGACGAGCGAGCGCAGGCCATCCCTGGCCTGCTTGCGCCAGACCCCCCAGGGCACGGCGTCCTTCGCGAGGGTTGAGGTCGTAGCTTCGATCAGAGCGAAGCCCGGGAACCAGACTTTCGTAGAGCGAGGCTTGCCCCGCTGCGCTTGACCGACAAAGGCAAAAGCAGCGGGGCAAGCCCCGCTCTACAAAGGCGGGCAAAGTCGAAGCGATGGCGGGCGCGCAAGGGCGCCGACCCAGGAACGAAGCCACTCCCTGAAAGCGCCGAAAGACGCGGCAGTGCGGGGATATGGCGCAAGCAGCACACGGATGTGCTGCGCTCGGCCCTCGGAGGCAGGACGCCGGAGCGGGCCGATGCGCCATATCCCCGCACTGCCGCGGCTCCCGCCGAAGCCGACCCAAACCAACGCCCTTGCTCTGCTCCTGCGGTTTCCCCCTAACCCGGGAGAAGAACCTAAAATATGTGGCCCCGTTCCCGCCGCCAGCCGCCCCCATGTCGGATTCCGCCCTGCTCGCCCTGTCCCCGCTCGACGGCCGCTATGCGTCCAAGGTCGATGCCTTGCGCCCGATCTTCTCCGAGTACGGTCTGGTCCGCGCCCGGGTGAAGGTGGAAGTCGAATGGCTGCTGGCCCTGGGCGCCGAGCCGGGCATCGCCGAGCTGGCCCCGTTCTCCGCCGACGCCCAGGCGCGCCTGCGCGCGCTGGCCGAGGGCTTCTCGGTCGCCGATGCGGCGCGGGTCAAGGAAATCGAGCGCACCACCAACCACGACGTCAAGGCGGTGGAGTACTTCATCAAGGAGCGGCTGAAAGACGATGCCGAACTGGGGCCGGCGATGGAGTTCGTCCACTTCGCCTGCACCAGCGAGGACATCAACAATCTCAGCTACGCGCTGATGCTGAGCGAGGCGCGCGATACCGTGCTGTTGCCGGCGATCGACGGCATCGCCGCCACCCTGCGCCGGCTGGCCCACGACCAGGCCGCCCAGCCGATGCTGTCGCGCACCCACGGCCAGACCGCCTCGCCGACCACCCTGGGCAAGGAAACGGCCAACGTCGTGGCGCGGCTGGAACGGCAGCGCCGGCAGATCGCCGCGGTCGAACTGACCGGCAAGATCAACGGCGCGGTCGGCAACTACAACGCCCATGTCGTGAGCTATCCGGACGTGGACTGGCCGGCGTTCGCGCAGCGCTTCGTCGAGGGCCTGGGCCTGCCGTTCAACCCCTATACCACCCAGATCGAGCCGCACGACAACATCGCCGAGCTGGGCGACGCGGTCCGCCGCGCCAATACCGTGCTGGTCGACCTGGCGCGCGACATCTGGGGCTACATCTCGCTGGGCTATTTCCGGCAGAAGCTGAAGGAAGGCGAGATCGGGTCGTCGACCATGCCGCACAAGGTCAACCCGATCGACTTCGAGAACGCCGAGGGCAACTTCGGCATCGCCAACGCCCTGTTCGAGCACTTCTCGGCCAAGCTGCCGATCAGCCGCTGGCAGCGCGACCTCACCGATTCGACCGTGCTGCGCGCGCTGGGCACCGCCTTCGGCCACACCCAGGTGGCGCTGGACTCGCTGGGCAAGGGCCTGGGCAAGCTGACCGTCAATCCGCAGCGCCTGGACGCCGACCTGGACGCGGCCTGGGAAGTGCTGGCCGAGGCCGTGCAGACAGTGATGCGGCGCCACGGCCTGCCCAATCCCTACGAACAGCTCAAGGCGCTGACCCGCGGCCGCGACGGCATCGACGCGGAGGCCATGCGCGGCTTCGTCGCCTCACTGGACCTGCCCGCCGACGCCCGCGCACGCCTGCAGGCGCTGACCCCGGCCGGCTACATCGGTCTGGCCGAACGGCTGGCGCGCGGGATCTGACGGCGGGTCCGCCGTCGGTCGCGCATCCAACGTCGTCCGCAGCCTCAAATCGTTGGCCCCGCACAGGCACAGACCGGATCCGGCCAAGCGGCCCGGCGACGGTGGACATGCCGCGTCGTCCCCACGCTGGTGGGAACCCAGTGCCTCTATCCGGACAGTCCCTTCCGCATCCAGCCCAAAGCCGCGGGTTCCCGCCCACGCGGGACGACGGGATTCTTGCCGCGCGGACTCTTGCAGCGGAACTCTCGCTGCGGAAATTCCGGCCACAGCGCTCTTGCTAGAGTCTGGGCCCCACACCTTGAATCCATCCTTTCGATGACATCTCCCCGCTTCCCGTGCGGCCACGTGCTCGCCCTCGCACTCGCGACGGCAGCCGCAACCGCCTCGGCGACACCGTCTGTACCGGTCCCGACCCGGGACGCCGCGACCCCGCCGGCCGCCTGCGCTCCCGACGCCGGCTGGGACGATCCCTCGCCGCCCTACCACGTGCATGGCGACACCTGGTACGTCGGCACCTGCGGGATCAGCGCGCTGCTGGTGACCTCGCCGCAGGGCCACGTCCTGGTCGACGGCGGCACCGCCAGGGGCGCCGCGCTGATCGAGGCCAACATCCGCGCCGCCGGCTTCCGGGTCGAGGACGTGCGTTACATCGTCGGCTCGCACGAGCATTTCGACCATGCCGGCGGGATCGCCGCGCTGCAGGCCGCCAGCGGCGCGACCGTGATCGCGCGCGAACCGGCCGCCGCGGTGCTCGAGCGCGGCCGCAGCGGCCGCGACGATCCGCAGTACGCGCAGCTGGAACCGATGGCGCCGGTCGGCGACGTGCGCCGCATCGCCGATGGCGGAGTACTCGCGCTGGGCCCGCTGCGGCTGACCGCGCACGCCACGCCCGGGCATTCGCCGGGCGGGACCAGCTGGACCTGGGAATCCTGCCAGGACGGGCGCTGCCTGGCACTGGCCTATGTCGACAGCCTGAGCGCGATCTCCGACGACCAGTGGCGCTTCGACGACCCGGCCCATGCCGGCTACGTGGCCGCGTTCGGGCAGACCCTGGACACGGTCGCCGCCCTGCCCTGCGATATCCTGATCACCCCGCATCCGAAGGCCAGCGACCTGTGGTCGCGGCTGGGCCCGGGGGCCAGCCGGCCGCTGGCCGGCGACGGCGCCTGCCGCGACTACGCCGAGCGGGCGCGCGCCGGACTGGAGCGGCGGCTGGCTGAAGAATCGGCAAACCCCGCCGCACGCCACTGACACCCGAATCGACCCGACCCACGCCGACGCGACCGACATGCAGCTGCTGATCAACATCGACGTCGACGACCTGCCCCGCGCCGAAGCCTTCTATCGCGACGCCTTCGGCCTGGCCGCCGCGCGCCGCTTCGGCGACGGCGCGGTGGAGATGCTTGGCGGGCCGGTGCCGCTGTACCTGCTGCGCAAGGCCGCCGGCAGCGAAGGCGCGGCCGGCGCGCCGCGCGATTACCGACGCCACTGGACGCCCCTGCACCTGGACGTCGTGGTCGACGACCTGGATACCGCCCTGGCCCGCGCGCTGGCCGCCGGCGCCCGCGCCGAAGGCCCGGTGCGCGAGGCGGCCTGGGGCCGCATCGTGCAGCTGGCCGACCCCTCCGGGCACGGCTGGTGCCTGCTCCAGTTCCTCGGCCGCGGCTACGACGAGATCGCCTCATGAACATCACCAGGAAGAAGACCGCCACCGCCCCGAAGAAGCCCGCCGCTCGAGCGGCCAAGGCCGCCCGGCCGATCGAGACCGACGGCGCGCGGCTGCCGCCGCTGGGCATGGACCCGGCCGTGTTCCTGCGCGACTACTGGCAGAAGCGCCCGCTGCTCATCCGCAACGCCTTTCCCGGTTTCCAGGCCCCGCTCATGCCCGAGGACCTGGCCGGCCTGGCCTGCGAGGAGGGCGTGCTGGCGCGCCTGATCCGCCACGACCGCGCCGCTGATGCCTGGAGCGTGCGCCATGGCCCGTTCGCCGAGGAGGAATTCCCCGGCCTGCCCGACCATGACTGGACCCTGCTGGTCCAGGACGTGGACAAGTGGGACGCGGACGTGGCCGCGCTGCTGGAGGCGTTCCGCTTCCTGCCGCGCTGGCGCATCGACGACGTGATGGTCAGCTTCGCCGCCACCGGCGGCTCGGTCGGCGCGCACGTGGACCAGTACGACGTGTTCCTGCTGCAGGCGCACGGCCACCGCCGCTGGCAGATCGATGCCGGTGCGAACCCGCCGCTGGATTTCCGCGACGACGTCGAGCTCAAGCTGCTGCGCCAGTTCGATCCCACCCATGACTGGGTGCTGGCCCCCGGCGACATGCTCTACCTGCCGCCGGGCGTGCCGCACCACGGCATCGCCGAGGACCCGTGCCTGACCTTCTCGGTCGGCATGCGCGCGCCGGCGGCCTCGGAGCTGATCGGCGACTGGCTCGACGAGGTGCTGTCCGGCGCCGACGAGTCGATCCGCTACCACGACGCGGACCTGGCCCTGCCGGCCGATCCGAACGAGATCGACGCCGAGGCGATGGGCCGCGTGGTGCAGGCGCTCAATGCGATCCGGATGAACGATCCGGACCGGCTGGGCGACTGGTTCGGCCGCTTCATCACCACCTACCGCGCCGCCGGCGAAGTGATGCCGCGCGGCGACGAACGCCCGCGCATCGAACTGGAATGGGACCTGGGCCGGGGCGCGGCGCTGCAGCGCCATCCCTGGTCGCGGCTGGCCTGGCGGCGCAACCGCCGCGGCGCCAGCCTGTTCTGCCAAGGCCAGACCCTGGCCATGCCGGTGGCCGACGCGCGCCTGCTGGCCGATGCCCGGCGGCTCGACGGCGCGACGTGGAATGCACTCTCGCCGGCCGGCCGCGATGCCGCCTGCGCCCTGTACCAGGCCGGCCATTACGCGCTCCTCGCCGACGATCCGGATGCCGGCTACGACGAACCCGGCGACGAATGAACCCCGGCTTCGCCATCGCCGGCGTCGACTATGCCCGCGACCATGCGCGGCTGCGCGCGGTGCGCGAGGTGGTGTTCGTGCAGGAACAGCAGGTCCCGGTCGAGCTGGAATGGGACGCGCTGGATCCGCTGTGTTTCCACGTCCTGGCCGTGGACGCCGACGGCCGGCCGGTGGGCACCGCGCGGCTGACCCCCGAACGGCGGATCGGACGCATGGCGGTGCTGGCGCCGTTCCGCGGCCGCGGCATCGGCGAGGCGATGCTGGCCGCGCTGCTGGACGAGGCCCGCCGCCGCGCCTGGCCCGAGGTGACCCTGCACGCGCAGCTGCATGCCCTGCCGTTCTACGCCCGCGCCGGCTTCGTGCCGGCCGGGCCGGTCTTCACCGAAGCCGGCATCGGCCACCGCGAGATGCGCCGGCGCCTGCCCGGTTCCAGCGCCATCGAGGATGCCGACGGCGCCGCCGCGGTGCTGGTCGCTCTGGCCGGCCACGCACGCCGCGAAGTGGGGCTTTACAGCCGCCGGATGGACCCGGGCCTGCTGGACCGGATGGACGTGCTCGAGGCCCTGCGCCGCTTCGCGGTGCGTCCTGGCGAGCGCCGGATCCGGGTGCTGCTGCAGGACGCGGCCACCCCGCAGCGCGCCGGCGCGCCGCTGCTGCCGCTGGCCCAGCGCCTGCCCAGCGTGTTCGCCTTCCGCGAGGTCCGCGACCCGGTCGATGCCCGCTATCCGTCGGCCTATGCCTTCAACGACACCGGCGGCGTGCTGTTGCGGCCGCTGGGCCATCGCTTCGACGGCGAAGGCGGCGTCGACGACGCACCGGTGGCGCGGCGCCTGCAGCTGGACTTCGACCGCGTCTGGGAACGCTCCCGCCCCTGCAGCGAGTACCGCGTCTTGTAGGAGTCCGTCTTGCGGGCGACACGGGCGTCGGAACAACCAGGGCGTCTCATGCATGGGCCGACGGCGTCGCGTCGCCCGCAAGACGGGCTCCTACAAGCTGTGGCCGACGACCCGCAATCGGCGCGGGCGTCCTGTCCCGGAGACTGTTCCCGGGACAGGCCACGCAGGCGGCGCGCACCGCGACAGGGAGTGTGAACCGCCGCACCATGCGAGGCCCCGGACAGGCATGATCCGGCCGATGGTCTAGGTCCCTGAACGGGCGTTGGGGGGTATACTTTTGCGGCTGTCATGCCCGCTCCGCGGGCCTGGGCCGGTTGCGGCCCGCCCCCCACCCAGACGCGACTCCATCGTGGACAACCTACTCAAGCAGTTTGCGCAGTCTTCGCAACTCGGCAGCAATGCCGCCTTCATCGAGGACCTGTACGAGCAGTACCTGGTCTCCCCCGACAGCGTCGATCCCAAGTGGAAGGCCTATTTCGACGGCTTCAAGGGCCGTGAAGCCGGCGACATCCCGCATTCGGCGGTCATCGCCCAGGTCGCCGAGGCCGCCCGCCACGCCGCCAACAACGGCTATGCGAGCGCGCCGGGCGCCGGCGACGAGCGCGAGCGCAATGTCGGCCGCCTGATCACCGCCTACCGTTCCCGCGGCCACCTCGGCGCCCAGGTCGACCCGCTCGCCCTGACCCCGCCGATGAATCCGCCGGACCTGGGCCTGCCCTACCACGACCTGGCCGAGCGCGACCTGGACAGCGAGTTCAGCACCGGCGGCCTGGCCGGCCAGCCGCGGATGAAGCTGCGCGACCTGCTGGCGCGGCTGAAGGCGACCTACGCCGGCCCGATCGGCGCAGAGTTCATGCACATCTCGGAAGTCGAACAGCGCCAGTGGCTGTACCAGCGCCTGGAGGCGGCCGGCGGCGACTACAACCTCGGCACCGAGACCCGCCAGCGCATCCTCGAGCGGCTGACCGCCGCCGAAGGCCTGGAACGCTACCTGCACACCAAGTACGTCGGCCAGAAGCGCTTCTCCCTGGAGGGCGGCGACTCGCTGATCCCGATGCTGGACGCGATCGTGCGCCAGTCGGGCATGGACAAGGTCAAGGACATCGTGGTCGGCATGGCCCATCGCGGCCGCCTCAACGTGCTGGTCAACACCCTGGGCAAGAACCCGCGCAAGCTGTTCGACGAGTTCGAGGGCAAGTTCGAGCACGACGCCCGCGCCCACGCCGGCGACGTGAAGTACCACATGGGCTTCTCCGCCGACATCGCCACCCCGGGTGCGCCGGTGCACCTGGCGCTGGCCTTCAACCCCTCGCACCTGGAGATCGTCGACCCGGTGGTCGCCGGTTCGGTGCGTTCGCGCCAGGAGCGCCGCGGCGACGACGAGCGCCGCCAGGTGCTTCCGGTCCTGATCCACGGCGACGCGGCCTTCGCCGGCCAGGGCGTGGTGATGGAGCTGTTCCAGATGTCGCAGGCGCGCGGCTTCGCCGTCGGCGGCACCGTGCACGTGGTGATCAACAACCAGATCGGCTTCACCACCAGCGCGCGCGACGACGCCCGTTCCACGCTGTATTGCACCGACGTGGCCAAGATGGTCGGCGCCCCGGTGTTCCACGTGAACGGCGACGATCCGGAAGCGGTGGTGTTCGTGGCCAGGCTGGCCTACGACTTCCGCCAGCAGTTCAGGAAGGACGTGGTCATCGACCTGGTCTGCTACCGCCGCCACGGCCACAACGAGGCCGACGAGCCGGCCGCGACCCAGCCGGTGATGTACCAGGCCATCCGCAAGCACCCGACTACGCGCGAGCTGTACGCCACCCGGCTGGAGAAGGCCGGCGTGCTCGACGCCGCCGCGGCCAAGGCGCTGGTCGACAGCTACCGCGACAAGCTCGACGCCGGCGAGGTCACCACCGAACTGGCCACCTCCAAGCCGGAGGACTACGAACTGACCATCGACTGGTCCAATTACCTGTCGGGCACCCTGTCCGACGCGGTGGACACCCGGGTCAAGGCCGGCACGCTCAGGCAGCTGGCGAAGATCATCAACACCATCCCGCAGGGTGTGGCGCTGCACCCGCGCGTGGCCAAGATCTACGACGACCGGGCGAAGATGACCGCCGGCGAGATCCCGGGCGACTGGGGTTTCGCCGAGAACCTGGCCTACGCCACCCTGCTGGCCGAAGGCAACGGCCTGCGCCTGGTCGGCCAGGACGCCGGCCGCGGCACCTTCTTCCACCGCCACGCGATCCTCCACGACCAGAAGACCGACAGCTACTACCTGCCGCTGCGCCAGCTGGTCGAAAGCCCCGAACAGTGCACCATCATCGACTCGCTGCTCAGCGAGGAGGCGGTGATGGCGTTCGAATACGGCTTCTCCACCACCGACCCGAACACGCTGGACATCTGGGAAGCGCAGTTCGGCGACTTCGCCAATGGCGCCCAGGTGGTGATCGACCAGTTCATCGCCGCCGGCGAGGCCAAGTGGGGCCGCATCTCCGGCCTGACCCTGCTGCTGCCGCATGGCTACGAAGGCCAGGGCCCGGAGCACAGCTCGGCGCGCCTGGAGCGCTTCCTGCAGCTGTGCGCGCTGGAGAACATGCTGGTCTGCGTGCCCACTACCCCGGCCCAGTGCTTCCACATGCTGCGCCGGCAGATGAAGATGGGCACGCGCAAGCCGCTGATCGTGATGACGCCCAAGTCGCTGCTGCGCCACAAGCTGGCCGTGTCGACCCTGGACGAACTGGCCGACGGCGAGTTCCAGCACCTGATCCCGGACAGCAGCGCCGACCCGAAGAAGGTCAAGCGCGTGGTGCTGTGCTCGGGCAAGGTCTACTACGACCTGCTGGAGGACGCGAACAAGCGCGGCGTGGACAACGTCGCCATCGTCCGCATCGAACAGCTGTATCCGTTCCCGCGCGAGGCGCTGGGCGCGGTGCTGCAGACCTACGCCAAGGCCACCGAAGTGGTCTGGTGCCAGGAAGAGCCGCAGAACCAGGGCGCGTGGTACCAGATCAAGCACCACCTGCAGGCCTGCCTGGGCAAGGGCCAGGCGCTGAGCTACGCCGGCCGCAGCCGCTCGCCGTCGCCGGCGGTGGGCCACTTCGCCGACCACGTCGAGGAGCAGCTGAAGCTGGTCGCCGACGCGCTGGTGAATCCGCCCGGCAACCAGTTCGTCTCCGAATAACACCTCACCGCCCCACCGACACCTGCCCCACGACACACCCCCAAGGACGCCCCATGGCCACCGAAGTCAAAGTTCCGGTCCTCCCCGAATCCGTCTCCGACGCCACCATCGCCAGCTGGCACAGGAAGGCCGGCGAAGCGGTCAAGCGCGACGAGAACCTGGTGGACCTGGAGACCGACAAGGTCGTGCTCGAGGTGCCCTCGCCGGTCGATGGCGTGCTCAGGGAGATCAAGTTCAAGGAAGGCGACACGGTGACCAGCCAGCAGGTCCTGGCGATCATCGAGGAAGGCGCCGCGGCCGCGGCGCAGGCCGCTCCGGCGAAGGACGACAAGCCCGCCGCCGGCGCCGAAGAAGTGCAGGCCAAGCCCGCCGCCGCCAGGGCCGAAGCCGCCGCGCCCGCCTCGACCAAGCCGGCTCCGGTGGCCGCGGCGGACGGCGGACTGCCGCCGGGCGCGCGCTTCACCGCGGCCAGGGAAGGCATCGATCCGTCGCAGGTCGAAGGCACCGGCCGCCGCGGCGCGGTGACCAAGGAGGACCTGGTCAATTACGCGAAGAGCGGCGGCGCCGGCAAGGCCGGCGGCGCGCGTCCGGAAGAGCGCGTGCCGATGACCCGCATCCGCAAGCGCATCGCCGAGCGCCTGATGCAGTCCAAGGACTCCATCGCGATGCTGACCTCGTTCAACGAGGTCAACCTGGCCAAGGTCGCCGCCGCGCGCACGGAACTGGGCGAGGACTTCCAGAAGGCCCACGGCATCAAGCTGGGCTTCATGAGCTTCTTCGTGAAGGCCGCGGCCAACGCGCTGCAGCGCTTCCCGGCGGTCAACGCCTCGGTCGACGGCGAGGACATCATCTACCACGGCTACGCCGACATCTCGATCGCCGTGTCCACCGACAAGGGCCTGGTCACGCCGGTGCTGCGCAACGTCGAGCGGATGGGCTTCGCCGACATCGAAAAGGGCATCGCCGAGTACGCCAAGAAGGCGCGCGACGGCAAGCTGGGCCTGGATGACCTGCAGGGCGGCACCTTCACCATCACCAACGGCGGCACCTTCGGCTCGCTGATGTCCACGCCGATCGTCAACCCGCCGCAGAGCGCGATCCTGGGCATGCACACGATCAAGGACCGCCCGATCGCGGAGAACGGCCAGGTCGTGGTCGCGCCGATGATGTACATCGCGCTGTCCTACGACCACCGCATCATCGACGGCAAGGACGCGGTGCAGTTCCTGGTCGACATCAAGAACCAGCTCGAGAACCCGAACCGGATCCTGTTCGGGCTCTGACCGATCGAAGGCCCCTCTCCCTGCGGGAGAGGGGTTGGGGTGAGGGTACGGCGAAGTCCGCCGGTTCTCAGGTTTCCGTCGCCCCGCCCTACCCTCATCCGCCCTACGGGCACCTTCTCCCGCAGGGAGAAGGGAAAGGCAAAGGAACTGGAAATGGCTGAACAATTCGACGTCGTCGTCATCGGTGCCGGCCCGGCCGGCTACCACGCCGCGATCCGCGCCGCGCAGCTGGGCCTGAAGACCGCCTGCATCGATGCGGCGCTGGGCAAGGACGGCAAGCCCGCCCTGGGCGGTACCTGCCTGCGCGTGGGCTGCATCCCGTCCAAGGCGCTGCTGGATTCGACCCACCAGTACTGGAACATGCAGCACCAGTTCGACCAGCACGGCATCAGCTTCAAGGACGCGAAGATGGACGTGCCGAAGATGGTCGCCCGCAAGGACGCCATCGTGAAGCAGTTCACCGGCGGCATCGCCATGCTGTTCAAGGCCAACAAGGTCACTGCGTACTACGGCTTCGGGCAGCTGCAGCCGGGCAACGTGGTGGCGGTCAAGCAGCACGACGGTTCCGAGGTCGAGCTCAAGGGCACCAACGTCATCATCGCCGCCGGTTCGGACTCGATCGAGCTGCCGTTCGCGAAGTTCGACGGCGAGAACATCGTCGACAACGTCGGCGCGCTGGACTTCACCGAAGTACCCAGGCGCCTGGCGGTGATCGGCGCCGGCGTGATCGGCCTGGAGCTGGGCAGTGTGTGGCGCCGCCTCGGCGCCGAGGTCACCGTGCTCGAAGCCCTGCCCGACTTCCTGCCGGCTGCCGATGCCGAAGTGGCCAGGCTGGCCGCGCGCGAGCTGAAGAAGGAAGGCCTGGACATTCGCCTGGGCGCGAAGGTGTCCAAGGCCGATGTCACTGGCAAGGGCAAGAAGAAGGAAGTGGCCATCGCCTACGCCGACGCCTCCGGCGAGCAGTCGCTGGTGGTGGACAAGCTGCTGGTGGCCGTCGGCCGCCGCGCCGCGATCAAGGGCCTGCTGGCCGACGGCACCGGCGTGCAGGTCAACGAACGCGGCCAGATCGTGGTCGACGAGCACTGCCACACCGGCGTCGACGGCGTCTGGGCGGTGGGCGACTGCGTGCGCGGGCCGATGCTGGCGCACAAGGGCTTCGAGGAAGGCATCGCGGTGGCCGAGCTGATCGCCGGCCTGCCCGGCCACGTCAACCTCGACACCATCCCCTACGTGATCTACACCGCGCCGGAGATCGCCTGGGTCGGCAAGACCGAGCAGCAGCTCAAGGCCGAGGGCGTGCCGTACAAGACCGGCAGCTTCCCGTTCGCCGCCGTCGGCCGTGCCGTGGCGATGGCCGAACCGGTCGGCTTCGCCAAGGTGATCGCGCACGCCGAGACCGACCGCGTGCTCGGCCTGCACCTGATCGGCCCCAGCGTGTCCGAGCTCGTCCACGAGGGCGTGCTGACCATGGAGTTCAACGGCTCGGCCGACGACCTGGCGCGCATCTGCCACGCCCACCCGACCTTGTCGGAGGCGATCCACGACGCGGCGATGGCGGTGGACAAGCGCGCCATCCACAAGGCCAACTGAAAGTTGGCCTTGTGGATGCAAGAGTCCGTCCGCGAAAGCGGACTCTTGCACGAGTTCCTCCATCCCCGCCGTTCCGCGCCCGTGGCGCGGACCGTCCCCGACTCGGGGGCTACGGCCTACAGCCGGGCTGCCATGCCCGGCTTTTCCTTTTCCAGGAAGCTGCAATCCGATCCGGGTGACACGATGAAATCGATCTGCGTCTATTGCGGCTCCAACGCCGGGAGCAAGCCGGCCTACACCGAACGCGCCATCGCCCTGGGCGACCGCATCGCCAGGGAAGGACTGCGCCTGGTCTATGGCGGCGGCAATGTCGGCCTGATGGGGACGGTGGCCAACGCGGTGCTGGAGGCCGGTGGCCAGGTCACGGGGGTGATCCCGAAGCAACTGGCCGACTGGGAGGTCGCGCACCGCGGCCTGACCGAGCTGGAGATCGTCGGCTCGATGCATGAGCGCAAATCGCGCATGTTCGACCTGGCCGACGGCTTCGTCGCCCTGCCCGGCGGCTTCGGCACGATGGAGGAGATCTTCGAGATGCTGACCTGGCGCCAGTTGGGGATCGGCAACAAGCCCTGCGCCTTCCTCGACGTCGAGGAGTTCTATGCGCCGCTGATCGGGATGATCGACCGGATGGTGGCCGAGCGCTTCCTGCATCCGGACCAGCGCGCCGACCTGTGGCACGGCGGCGACATCGACGCGATGCTGGCGTGGATGCGGGTGTATGAGCCGGCGCAGGCAAGCAAGTGGATCGACGAGAAACGCCGCGACGCGATGCGGTAGGTCCGCTGGCGACGCGGCTTTTGTAGGAGCCCGTCTTGCGGGCGACGCGACGCCATTGGCACAGGCGTCCTCGTGATTCCGGTGCTCTCGCGTCGCCCGCAAGACGGGCTCCTACAAAGGTCGGGCTTCCGGCCCGGCGTGCGCATGACAGAATCGATCCTTGGTGATGCACGAGGATCCGCCATGTCTGTTCCCGCCACCTTCCCCGCCTTCCGCATCCACGATGATGCCGACGGCTACCGCAGCGGCATCGAACCGGTTTCGCTCGACGACCTTTCGCCCGGCGAGGTCGTGGTCAAGACCGCCTGGTCGTCGGTCAACTACAAGGACGCCCTTGCCGGCACCGGCCAGGGCAGGATCGTGCGCCGCTTCCCGCTGGTCGGCGGCATCGATGTCGCCGGCCACGTGGTCGCCTCCAGCGACCCGAAGTTCCGCGAAGGCGACCCGGTGCTGGTCACCGGCTGCGGCCTCAGCGAAACCCGCGACGGTGGCTACGCCGCCTATGCCCGGCTCCCGGCCGAATGGGTCGTCGCCCTGCCCCGCGGCTTGGACCTGCGCCAGAGCATGGTCCTCGGCACGGCCGGCTTCACCGCGGCGCTGGCCCTGTACCGGATGCGCGAGAACCGGCAGACACCGGCGCTCGGCCCGCTCGCGGTCACCGGCGCCACCGGCGGGGTCGGCTCGCTGGCGGTGGCGATCTTCAGCCAGGCCGGCTACGAGGTGCACGCGGTCAGCGGCAAGGCCGACCAGGCCGGCTACCTGAAATCGCTCGGTGCCAGCGAGGTGCTCGGCCGCGACGCGCTGGACGCGAAGCGGCCGCTGGAATCGGTGCGCTTCGGCGGCGGCCTGGACAATGTCGGCGGCCCGATGCTGGTCGGCCTGCTGGCGCAGACCGCGCCCTACGGCAACGTCGCCTCCGCCGGCCTGGCCGCCACGCCCGCGCTCGACGCGTTGACGGTGATGCCCTTCATCCTGCGCGGCGTGTCGCTGCTGGGAATCGGCTCGGCCGGCACCGCGCGCGACATCCGCGACGAAATCTGGGGGCTCCTGGCGGGCGAGTGGAAACCGGCGATGCTGGACGCGATCTGCACCCGCGAAACGACACTGGAGGAACTGCCGGGCGTGTTCGACACCATGCTGGCCGGCGGCTCGCTGGGCCGCACGGTGGTGCGGCTGGGCTGAGCGCCTGCGCCTGGGCCGGCACCTCTTCGGCAGGGGCCTGTCGGCGGCGTTGCGTCGCCGGCTGAACCCACCGCCCGCAAACCGTGCGCATCCGGGGCATCAGCCCTCGACCAGCGGATACACGCGCACGTAGTCCACTTCCATCCACGCCGGGAACGCTGACTCGTCCACGCCCTGGGCCCCGCCCCAGTCGCCGCCGACGGCCACGTTCATCAGCAGGTGGAACGGCTGGTCGAACGGCCAGGCCTCCGCTCCGGTGCCCTCGTTGGCGAACCCGAACACCCGGACGTCGTCGATGTAGCCGTGGATCCAGTCGGGCGTCCAGTCCACGCGGTAGCGGTGGAAACCGGTGCCGACGCCGGCCACCGGCGTCTGCGTGCCGCGCTGGGTCTTGATCGCGTGGTTGTAGGCGCCGGTGTGGACGGTGACGTGGACCTGGCCGGGGTCGTAGCCGACGTGTTCCATGATGTCGATCTCGCCCGAATGCGGCCAGCCGCCGTAGCGGTTCCCGGTGGGCAGCATCCACAGCGCAGGCCAGGTGCCGCGCCCGACCGGCAGGCGCGCGCGGAACTCGATTCGGCCGTACTGGAAATCGCCCTTGCCGCGCGAAACCAGCCGCGCCGAGGTGTACTTGCTGCCGCCCGCCTTCTGCCGGCGCGCGACGATGGTCAGCAGGCCGTCGCCGACGAACGCGTTCGCCGGCCGGTCGCTGTAGTACTGCAGTTCGTGGTTGCCCCAGCCCTTGCCGCCGATGTCGTAGCTCCACTTCGCCGGATCGGGCGGTCCGTCGTAATCGAACTCGTCCTGCCACGCCGGCGTGGATCCGAAGGTCCACTCCCGGGCCTGCGGCTGCTGTTCCGGCGCGGGCTTGTCCTGCGCCGCACAGGCACCCGTGGCAATCAGCCCGGCCAGCATCCACGACGCCAGTCCGGCCCATCCCGACGTCCGTCCACCGATACGCCCCATCGTTCCTCCCGTGCGGCCGCGCTGCGCGGCGGCGTCGATTCTAGACACGGTTGCGCGCGCCGGACACCACGCCACGCCACGCCGCGCCGCGCCGCGAGCGCGGCGACCGGGACGGTTATCCTTTGGGCATGACGAACCGATCCGCGCGGACGCCGCGCCTCATCCGCATCGCGCCGGCAATGCTGGCCCTGTCCGCCCTGGTGTCGCCCGCCGCATCCGCGGACGATGGATCCGGCAATCCAAACGCCGCGGTGCCCGCCCACTCCGCGGCCGCCAGCGCGCAACGCCCCGCCATCCTCGTGTTCACCCGCACCCGCGGCTGGCGCCACGACTCGATCCCGCAGGCGGTGCAGGCCCTGCGCGAACTGGCCGACGCCGCCGGCTTCGACATCGTCCACAGCGAGGATCCGGCGATGTTCGACCATGCCGGCCTGGCGCGCTTCCGCGCGGTAGTGTTCGCCAACACCACCGGCGAGGTGCTCGCGCCGGCACAGCAGGCGGCGTTCGAACGCTACATCGCCGGCGGTGGCGCATTCATGGGCGTGCATTCGGCGGCCGACACCGGCAAGGCCTGGCCCTGGTACGGCGACCTGGCCGGCGCCTGGTTCAGGAGCCATCCGCATGGTCTGCAGACCACGCAGGTGCGCTTCGAGGGCGGGCGCGGCCCCGACGGACTGGAGCGCTGGCAGGTCACCGACGAGCTCTACAACTACGACCGCAACCCGCGCGCGGTGGTGGACGTGGTGGCCACCGTGGACGAATCCGGCTACGAAGGCGGCACCATGGGCACCGACCATCCCATCGCCTGGTGCCATGCCGGAGCCGGAGGCCGCGCCTGGTACACCGGCCTGGGCCATGCGCAGGCGCTGTACGCCGACCCCGTGTTCCGTGCCCATCTGCTGCGCGGACTGCGCTATGCGACTGGCCTGTCGGACGCCTGCTGATGATCCCTGCGGACCACCGCACTGTGCGCGCGGTCAATGTTCGCGCCGGCCGCTGCGACGCGGAAGGCTTCCTGCCGCCCGGCGCAGCGACTACACTCCGGCGCAGGGGAAACACCGGGGACGCTACATGGCACGCATCCTGATCGTGGACGATTCGCCGTCCCAGCTCATGGGGATCCAGCGCATCGTCGAGAAGCTCGGGCACGAGACCCTCACCGCCGAGGACGGCGCCGCCGGTGTGGCGGTGGCCAAGGCCGAACTGCCCGACCTGATCCTGATGGACGTGGTGATGCCCAACCTCAACGGCTTCCAGGCCACGCGCACGCTCAGCCGCGAGAGCACCACGCGCGACATCCCGGTGGTGCTGGTGACCACCAAGGACCAGGACACCGACCGCATGTGGGGCATGCGCCAGGGCGCGCGCGCCTACCTGACCAAGCCGTTCTCCGAATCGGACCTGTCGGACGTGATCGGCCGGCTGCTCGGCGGCGAAGCCGGCGCGGTGCCCGACCAGGCCTGAGCGCGGGACTTCAGTCCCCGAAAGCCTGGGCCAGATCGCGATAGGCCTGGCGCTGGGCCTCGGTTTCCGGCGCCGGCGCCTGTACCTCCAGTTCCACGATCTGGTCGCCCGCCTGCTCCGTCGACGCGCCGCCGGGCAACCCGCGGCCGCGCAGGCGCAGCTTGCGCCCGGAATCGGACCCGGCCGGGATCTTCAGCTCCACCGCCCCACCCAGCGTGGGCACGCTCAGCGCGGTGCCCAGCGCCGCCTGCCACGGCGACACTTCCAGCGTGTAGAGGATGTTGCGTCCGTCCACCTCGAACTGCGGGTGGGCCTGGTATTCGATCTCCAGCAGCAGGTTGCCGCCGCCGTTGCCCTGCCCGGCCAGGCGGATCGCCTGCCCGGCGCGTATGCCCCTGGGCACCTTCACTTCCAGCTGGCGGCCGTTGAGGGTGATGCGCACGCTGTCGCCGCGATACACCGCCTCCAGCGGCACGGCCAGCCGCGCACGGGTATCGCCGCGCGGCTGCGGCCCGGCGCCGGGGCGCGGACCGCCGGCGCCGCGCTGGCGCGCGAACAGGCTCTCGAAGAAATCGCTGAAACCGCCGCTCCCGCCGCCGCCGCGCCCGCCCATGTCGCCGAAGATCTCGTCGAAGTCGAAACCGGCGCCGTCGAAACCCTCCGGCGGCGGGTGGAACTCCTGCCCCGGCCGGTAGCCGCGCGCGCGCAACTGGTCGTAGGCCGCGCGCTTCTGCGGATCGCGCAGCGCCTCGTAGGCCTCGCCGACCGACTTGAACTTCTCTTCCGCGTCGGCCTCCTTGCTCACGTCGGGATGGTACTTGCGCGCAAGCCGGCGGTAGGCCGACTTGATCTCGGCTTCGCCGGCGGTCGGTTCGACGCCGAGGATCGCGTAGTAGTCCTTGAATTCCATCCGTTCACCCATCGATGGTTGCGTTGCGCCTGCGCCCGTCGCACGCAGCGGAAAAACACGGAAGCCCGCGGCGCGGGCGCCACGGGCTGGATTCTAAGGGTTCGTCGCCAGCGCCGTGCGGGCGCCCACTGCTGCGGCGACGGCGGGCACGTCGCCACCGGCCGCACGGACGCGGACCGGTGGCGCGTGCCCGGCAGGCATCACTGCACCTGGATGCGCCGGGGCGTGGCCTGCGGGCGCTTGGGGATGTCGATCCGCAGCACGCCGTGGCGGCCGCTGGCGGTGATGCCGTCGGCATCGGCGCTGTCGGGCAGCGCGAAGCGGCGGTGGAACGCGCCCCAGGCGCGCTCGCGGCGCGAATAGCCCTTGCCTTCCTCGGCCTCCTCGCCGGCGCGCTCGCCCTTGAGGGTCAGGATGCCTTTGTCCATCTGCACCTCGATGTCCTTCGGGTCCACGCCCGGGATGTCGGCGAAGATGACGAAGCGGTCGGCTTCCTCACGGATATCCACGCGCGGCGCCCACTGGCTGGTCACCACGTCGGACGGATCGGCGCCGGCGTCGCTGAAGAAGCGCTCGAACACCTGCCTGAACTCGTCCTGCAGGTGGCGGCCCGGAACGGTGTTGTAGCGGACGATGGCCATGTCGTTCTCCTTGCTCGATGTGCCGCGTCGATCGCGCGGCGATGCAGGCAAAATGGACCCGCCGCCCGGATTTTCAAGCGCTCTCCACGCAGCGGCCACGCCGTTGCGGCTAGACTGCGTTCAGCCTACCGGCCGCGCCCGGCCCTCCCCACAGGACACCCCCATGACCATCCAGATCGGCGATCGCATTCCCGAAGTCGTGCTCAAGCGCATCCGCGAAGGCGTGGAGAGCGTGGACACGCCGACCCTGTTCGAGGGCCGCAACGTGGTGCTGTTCGCGGTGCCCGGCGCGTTCACCCCGACCTGCTCGGAAAAGCACCTGCCCGGCTTCATCGCCCGCTTCGAGGATTTCCGCAGCCGCGGCATCGACGTGGTCTGCATGGCGGTCAACGATCCGTTCGTGATGCAGGCCTGGGGCAAGACCCTGGACGCGCCCGACGGACTGCAGCTGGTCTCCGACGGCAATGCCGAGCTCACCAAAGCGCTGGGCCTGGAAATGGATGCCAGCGGCTACGGCATGGGCCTGCGCGCCAAGCGCTTCGCCCTGTATGCCGAGGACGGCGTGGTGAAGCAGTTGTTCGTCGAGGCGCCGGGCGAATTCAAGGTGTCATCGGCCGACTACGTGCTCGAGCACCTGGGCTGAGGGTTCGCCCACGCCGGCCACGCGGAAGCGCACCTGCGCCCAGGCGCCGCTGTCGGCCAGCGCGGTGAGCACGTGGTCGCCGCGGCCGGCACCGGCGTAGTCGTGCTCGAAGCCGCCTGCGCCTTCGGTGCGTGCGATCGCACGCCCGTCCAGCAGCCATTGCACCGGCGCGGAGGTGCCCAGCGCGCGCGCATGCAGGCGCAGCCCACGCGTGCCGCCCGGCGGCGACGCCAGGGTGGCGCGGTCGGCGATGCCTTCGATGCGCAGCGACTCGTCGGCGCCGCGGCCGTCGGGCGCGCAGTCCGGCGACAGCGCCGGCAACCGCGAGGCACGGCGGACGTCCGCCGGCAGCCACGGCGACAGCAGCGCCGGCCAGCGCGCGATCTCCGCGCTCCGTGCCCGGTGCGGCCGCGCGCAATCGGCCGACAGGCGCAGGCCGCTGGCCGCATCCACCTGGAAGCGCTCGCGGCCGGCGTTCCACAGGCGCGCCTCGCGTTCGGCGAAGGTCGGCGGCACGACGCCGTCCAGCCGCCAGGCCTGCATGCGCCGCTGGCACAGCGCCGGCGGCGTGTCGACGGCCGCCAGCCCAAGCGGCCAGCATGCCTCGACGCGGTCCACGCTTGCCGGCCGCGGCAACGGATCGGCATCGCCCGGCGCGCGCGGCAGGCTGTCGATGGTCTCCAACAGCAGCGGCAAGGCCGTGATCGCGCCGTACTGCCCCGGCAACGGCGTGCCGTCCGGGCGACCCACCCAGACACCGACCGTGTAGCGGCGCGTGCCGCCGACCGCCCAGGCGTCGCGGAAGCCGTAGCTGGTGCCGGTCTTCCACGCCACCGGCGGTCGCGCGCCGGTGTCGAAGACCGCGCGCGCCTGGCCCGGACGCGGGTTGGCCTGGAGGATCTCGCGCACGATCCACGCCGCCCCCGGCGACAGCACCCTGCGCTCGCGCAGCGGCTGCTGCGGCGTGTAGCGCACTTGCGCGGCCACGCCGCCGCGCTGGAACGCGGCGAAGGCGCCGACCAGCTCCTCCAGGCGCACGCCGGTGCCGCCGAGGATCAGGGCGAGGTTCGGCCGCGCGCCACGCGGAAAGCGCAGGGGAATCCCGGCATGGTCCAGGCGCGCGGCGAAGCGCGCCGGGCCGACCCGGTCGAGCAGGTCCACCGCCGGCACGTTCAGCGACAGCCGCAGCGCTGAGGCCGCGCCGACCGGCCCGTTGAAGGCCTCGCCGAAATTGCCCGGGCGGTAGCCACCGAAATCCTGCGGTGCGTCGACCAGCAGGCTTTCCGAATGGATCAGGCCATCGTCCAGGGCCATGCCGTACAGGAACGGCTTGAGCGTGGAGCCCGGCGAACGCCAGGCGCGGACCATGTCGACGTGGCCCAGCCGGTCGCGGTCGCCGAACTCGACCGAACCGACGTAGGCGCGCGCCTGCATGCTGGCGTTGTCGACCACCAGCAGCGCCGCCGAGGTCCGCGGCGGCAGCGCGGCGAAATAGGCCGTCACCCGTTCCTCCAGCGCGCGCTGCAGGTCCGCGTCGAGCGTGGTGGCGATGCGCTGTGCGCCCGGCTGCGCCTGGCGCAGGCGCTGGGCCAGCAGCGCCGCGTGCACCGGCACGTGCAGCGAACGCGCGACCACCGGCTCGATCCGCGCATCGGCCACGTCCTGCGCCGACCAGTCCCCGAGCGCCTGCATGCGTGCCAGGACCTTGTCGCGCGCCGCGCGCGCCGCCTGCGGATGCCGGTCCGGGCGCAGCCGGCTGGGCGCCTGCGGCAGCACTGCCAGCAGCGCGGCCTCGGCATGCGACAGCCGCGAGGCCGGCTTGCCGAGGTAGGCCCAGCTGGCCGCTTCGACGCCCTCGATGGTGCCGCCGAACGGCGCGCGCTCCAGGTACAACTGCAGGATCTGCCGCTTCGACAGCCGCGCTTCCAGTTGCAGCGCGCGCGCCATCTGCCGCAGCTTGCCGCCGACGCTGCGGGTGTCGTGGCCGTCGAGGATGCGCGCGACCTGCATGGTCAGGGTCGACCCGCCGGACACGACGCCACCGTTGCGCAGCCACTGGCCGGCCGCGCGCAGCAGGGCCAGCGGGTTGATCCCGGGGTGGCGATGGAACCAGCGGTCCTCGTAGCCGAGCAGCGCCTCCAGGTAGAGCGGCGAGACCGACTCGGGCGTGGCCGGATAGCGCCAGACGCCGCCGCCGTCGGCAAAAGCGCGCAGGGGCGTGCCGTCGGCGGCGGTCACCACCGTGGCGCTGCCGGCGTTGGCGGCGGGCCGCGGCGGCGGGAAGGCGAGGTCCAGGAGGAGGACGGCCAGCAGCATCGCCACCGCACCCCAGCGCAACCAGGCCAGGCACCGGCGGACACCGGGGCGTTCGCCTACGGTGCATGTGGCTGTCGCACCCCGTCCGCCCGTCATCGGTGATCCATGCCGTCCACTGGCGCCATTTGAAGCCATCGCCGGCCCCGATGAAAGGCTCTTCTCCCGATTGCGGGAAGCAGGTGCAAGGGTCGCCTGTCCGTGTTGGCCGGGGTATCGGGCGGACAGGTTGGCTCCGGCCACCGCGGGTGTGTACTCGGTCGATAGCGAAGAGCTTCGGCGTCGGATAGGGCCGAAGCTTGTTGGGGGGTTCGAAGTGAAAAGCATCGGCTCCGGACGGGGCCGCCGCACCCTGGGGGTCTGGCGCATCGCTCGGCTCCGCCGTCCATGGCTCCGACGAGCGACCGCAGGCCATCCCTGGCCTGCTTGCGCCAGACCCCCAGGGCACGGCGTCCTTCGCGAGGGGTGGGGTCGTAGCTTCGATCAAAACAAAGCCCGGGAACCGCGCGCTCGTAGAGTGGGGCTTGCCCCGCTGCCTTTGCCTCGATGCCGGTCAGGAGCAGCGGGGCAAGCCCCGCTCTACGAGGGCAGACAAGGTCGGAACGACCGCAGGCAGGTACGGAAGCCGAGACCAGGAACGAAGCCACACCCCAAACGCGCCGAAAGACGCGGCAGTGCGGGGGTATGGCGCAAGCAGCACACGGATGTGCTGCGCTCGGCTGTCGGAGGCAGGACGCCGGAGCCGGCCGATGCGCCATACCCCGCACTGCCGCGGCTCCCGCCGGAGCCGACCCAACCCAACGCCTTTGCTCCTGCAGTTGCAGTTGCAGTTGCAGTTGCAGTTGCAGTTGCAGTTGCAGTTGCAGTTGCAGTTGCAGTTGCAGTTGCAGTTGCAGTTGCAGTTGCAGTTGCAGTTGCAGTTGCATTCTCCGCTCACCGCAAAAGGAAACGGGGCTCTTCCGGCCCCGTTTCGAGATTCCGCAGCTCCGGACCCGCGCCTCAGCGCAGCCCCGTCTCGCTGCGCGCGATGACCAGGCGCTGGATCTCCGAGGTGCCCTCGTAGATCTCGGTGATCTTCGCGTCGCGGAAGTAGCGCTCCAGCGGCATCTCCTTGGAATAGCCCATGCCGCCGTGGATCTGCACCGCCTGGTGGGTGATCCACATCGCCGCCTCCGATGCGGTCAGCTTGGCGATCGCCGCCTCGGCCGAGAACGGCTTGCCCTGCGCCTTCAGCCAGGCCGCCCGCAGCGTCAGCAGCAGCGACGCGTCCAGCTTGCACTTCATGTCCGCGATCTTGGCCTGGGTCATCTGGAACGTGCCGATCGCCGCGCCGAAGGCCTTGCGCTCGCGCACGTATTCCAGCGTCTTCTCGTAGGCTGCCCTGGCAATGCCGATCGCCTGCGAGGCGATGCCGATGCGGCCCGAATCCAGCACGCCCATCGCGATCTTGAAGCCGTCGCCTTCCTTGCCCAGCACGTCGGCCGGCTGCGCCACGTAGTCGGCGAACTCGATCTCGCAGGTGGCCGAGGCGCGGATGCCCAGCTTGGGCTCGGTCTTGCCGCGGTGGAAGCCCGGACGCGCGGTGTCGACGAGGAAGGCGGTGATGCCGCGCGCGCCCTTGTCCGGCTCGGTCATCGCGAACAGCACGATGTACTTCGCCACCGGGCCGGAGGTGATCCAGCTCTTCTTGCCGTTGATGACGAAACTGCCGTCGGCCTGCTTCACCGCGCGGCAACGCATGGCCGTGGCATCGGAGCCGGACTGCGGCTCGGTCAGGGCGAAGGCGCCGATCTCGCGGCCCTCGGCGATCGCACGCACGTAGGTCTGCTTCTGCTCTTCGCTGCCGTGCTTGAGGATGCCGGCGCTGAACAGCGAGTTGTTGACCGACATGATGGTCGAATGCGCGGCGTCGCCGGCGGCGATCTCGACCATCGCCAGCACGTAGCTGACCGGGTCCATCCCTGCACCGCCGTACTCGTCGGGGACCTCGATGCCCATCAGCCCGTTCTCGCCGAGCAGGCGGATATTGTCCAGGGGGAACTCGCCGTTGCGGTCGAAGTGCTCCGCACTCGGTGCGATCACGTCCTGGGCGATGCGGCGCGCGACGTCCTGCAGCATCAATTGTTCTTCGGTGAAGCTGAAATCCACGGCTGACCCCTCCGGTCACAGGCAATGGTGCCAATTGTAACCAACCGCCATTCGCGGACGTACGCAACTTGACCGCGGGACACCGCGCCCGCCAGAATATCTCTATATCGCGATAGGAAGATATTTATGGACCTGGAAGACTGGTCGGTCCGGCTGAAGGTCTTCGCCGATGCCACCCGCGTGCGCCTGCTGGCCCTGCTGGAGCTGGAAGAGCTGACCGTGGCCGAACTGTCCTCGGTCACCCGCCTGGCCCAGCCGCGCGTCTCCACCCACCTGGCCAAGCTCAAGGAAGCGGGCCTGGTGCGCGACCGCCGCGCCGGCGTCTCGGCCTACTACCGCTTCGACGAGGCTGCGCTGGACCCGGCCCAGCGCGCATTGTGGCAGGCCCTGAGCACTGGCAGCGACGATCCGCTGCTGCGCCAGGACGCCGAGCGCCTGCCGTCCGTGCTGGCCGCCCGCGCCGCCGACCAGAACTGGGCCGACAGCGTCGCCGGCGACATGGAACGCCACTACTCCCCCGGCCGCACCTGGGAGGCGCTGGCGCGCAGCGCGCTGCCGCTGCTGGAGACCGGCGACGTGCTCGACATCGCCTCCGGCGACGGCGTGCTGGCCGAACTGCTGGCGCCGCATTCCAGCCGCTACGTGTGCATCGACACCAGCGCGCGCGTGGTCGCCGCCGCCAGCGAACGCCTGCGCAGGCTGGAGAACGTGGAGGTGCGCGAGGCCGACATGCACGCGCTGCCGTTCAAGGACGGCAGCTTCGACCTGGTGGTGCTGATGCATGCGCTGACCTATTCGGCCAGACCCGCCCAGGCCGTCGCCGAGGGCGCGCGCGTGCTGCGCAGGGGAGGCCGGCTGCTGCTGAGCAGCCTGGCACGGCACGAGCACAAGGCCGTGGTCGAGACCTATGGCCACGTCAACCTCGGCTTCCCGGCCAGGGAACTGCGCAGGTTCGCCGAGAAGGCCGGGCTGGACGTCACCAGCCTGGAAACGGTCACCCGCGAGCGCCGCCCGCCGCACTTCGAGGTGATCTCGCTGATCGCCCACAAACCATGAGTCCGCGTCCATGAACACCCTGCCCTGGCTGCACCCGCATCGCGTCGCCCTGCTCGAGCAGGCGCTGCGCGAGCGCATCCTGGTCATCGACGGGGCGATGGGCACGATGATCCAGCGCCACGAGCTGCAGGAGGCCGACTACCGTGGCGATCGTTTCGCCGACGGCTACGACTCGCTGCACGATGCCACCGCGAATGCGTCGGCCAGCGATGCCGGCCCCTCCCCTGTGGGACACGCGCACGGTCCGGGCTGCGACCACGCGCCACAGGGCCATGACCTGAAGGGCAACAACGACCTGCTGCTGCTGACCCGGCCGGAGCTCATCGCCGGCATCCACCGCGCCTATCTGGAGGCCGGCGCCGACCTGGTCGAGACCAACACCTTCAACGCCACTTCGGTCAGCCAGGCCGACTACCATCTCCAACACCTGGTGTACGAGCTCAACAGGACCGGCGCACGCGTAGCGCGCGAGGTCTGCGACGAGGTCGAGGCGGTCACCCCCGACCGTCCGCGCTTCGTCATCGGCGTGCTCGGCCCCACCAGCCGCACCGCCTCGATCAGCCCGGACGTCAACGATCCGGGCTTCCGCAACACCAGCTTCGACGAACTGCGCGGCACCTACCGCGAGGCGGTCGAGGGCCTGATCGACGGCGGCGCCGACACGCTCATGGTCGAGACCATCTTCGACACGCTCAACGCCAAGGCCGCGCTGTATGCGATCGAGGAGGTGTTCGACGCGCGCGGCGGGCGCTTGCCGGTGATGATCTCCGGCACGATCACCGATGCCTCCGGACGCACCCTGTCCGGACAGACCGCCGAAGCCTTCCACACCTCGCTGGCGCATGCGCGGCCGCTGTCGATCGGGCTGAACTGCGCGCTCGGCGCCAAGGACCTGCGCCCGCACGTGGAAGCGCTGTCGGATGTGTCGCCCTGCTACGTCAGCGCCCATCCCAATGCCGGCCTGCCCAACGCCTTCGGCGGCTACGACGAGACCCCGGAGGAGATGGCCGAGGTCCTGCACGAATTCGCACAGGCCGGCCTGCTCAACCTGGTCGGCGGCTGCTGCGGCACCTCGCCCGACCACATCCGCGCCATCGCCGAGGCGGTGCGCGGGCTGCCGCCGCGGGTGCCGCGCACCGTGCGGGAGCAGGCCGCGTGAGCACGTCCCTGCCTCGCCACACCCGCCTCTCCGGACTGGAGCCGCTGGTCATCACCCCGGAGCTGCTGTTCGTCAACGTCGGCGAGCGCACCAACGTCACCGGCAGCGCGCAGTTCCGCAAGCTCATCAAGGAAGACCGCTACGCTGAAGCGGTCGAGGTGGCGCGCCAGCAGGTCGACAGCGGCGCGCAGATCCTCGATGTGAACCTGGACGAGGGCCTGATCGATTCCGAGAAGGCGATGGTGAAATTCCTCAACCTGATCGCCTCCGAGCCGGACATCGCGAAGATCCCGGTGATGGTCGACTCCTCCAAGTGGGAGGTGATCGAGGCCGGGCTGAAGTGCCTGCAGGGCAAGGGCGTGGTCAATTCGATCTCGCTCAAGGAAGGCGAGGACGCCTTCGTCGAGCACGCGCGCAAGGTGCTGCGCTACGGCGCCGCCGCGGTGGTCATGGCCTTCGACGAGCAGGGCCAGGCCGACACCTGCGAACGCAAGGTCGAGATCTGCACCCGCGCCTACCGGATCCTGGTCGACCAGGTCGGGTTCCCGCCGGAAGACATCATCTTCGACCCGAACATCTTCGCCATCGCCACCGGCATCGAGGAGCACGACAACTACGCGGTCGACTTCATCGAGGCCACCCGCATCATCAAGGACACCCTGCCGCACTGCCACGTGTCCGGCGGCGTGTCCAACGTCAGCTTCTCCTTCCGCGGCAACGAGCCGGTGCGCGCGGCGATCCATTCGGTGTTCCTGTACCACGCCATCAAGGCCGGCATGGACATGGGCATCGTCAATGCCGGCGCGCTGCCGGTGTACGACGACCTGGATCCGGAGCTGCGCGGGCGCGTGGAGGACGTGGTCCTCAACCGCCGCGCCGACGGCACCGAACGGCTGCTGGAGATCGCCGAGCAGTACAAGGGCAGGAAGGGCGAAAGGAAGACCGAGGACCTGGCCTGGCGCGGCAAGCCGGTGCGCGAGCGCCTGGCCCATGCGCTGGTCCACGGCATCGATGCCTTCGTCGAGGAGGACACCGAGGAAGCCCGCCAGCAGTCGACGCGCCCGCTGGACGTGATCGAAGGCCCGCTGATGGACGGCATGAACGTGGTCGGCGACCTGTTCGGCGCCGGCAAGATGTTCCTGCCGCAGGTGGTCAAGTCGGCGCGGGTGATGAAGAAGGCGGTGGCCTATCTGCTGCCGTTCATCGAGGCCGAGAAGCTGCGCACCGGCGACGTCGGCAAGTCCAACGGCAAGATCGTGATGGCCACGGTCAAGGGCGACGTGCACGACATCGGCAAGAACATCGTCGGCGTGGTCCTGGCCTGCAACAATTTCGAGGTCGTGGACCTGGGGGTGATGGTGCCGGCGCAGAAGATCCTCGACACCGCGCGCGCGGAGAACGCCGACATCATCGGCCTGTCGGGGCTGATCACCCCGTCGCTGGAGGAGATGAGCCACGTCGCCCGCGAGATGCAGCGCCAGGGCTTCACCATGCCGCTGATGATCGGCGGCGCCACCACCTCGCGCGCGCACACCGCGCTGAAGATCGATCCGCACTACAAGTCGCCCACGGTCTGGGTGAAGGACGCCTCGCGCGCGGTCGGCGTGGCGCAGTCGCTGATCAGCGCCGACCTGCGGGCGAAGTTCGTCGCCGCCAACGACGCCGACTACGCCGAGATCCGCACCCGCCACCGCAACCGCGGCGACGCCAAGCGGCTGGTGCCGCTGGAGAAGGCGCGCGGGCAGCGCTTCGATGGCGGCTGGGACGCGTACGTGCCGCCGGTGCCGAACCGGCCTGGCGTGCACGCGTTCGACGACTGGCCGCTCGATGACCTGCTGCCGGTCATCGACTGGACCCCGTTCTTCCAGGCCTGGGAGCTGGCCGGCAAGTACCCGGCGATCCTGACCGACGAGGTGGTCGGCGCGCAGGCCAGCGAGCTGTACCGCGACGCGCGGGCGATGCTGGACCGGATCGTCGCGGAGAAGTGGCTGACCGCGAAGGCGGTGTTCGGAATCTGGCCGGCGCACAGCGTCGGCGACGATGTGGTCCTGCGCCACGATGGCGGCCAGGCGACCTTGCACTTCCTGCGCCAGCAGGTCGACAAGCCGGTCGAGCGCCCGGACTTCTGCCTGGCCGACTTCATCGCCCCCCAGGACAGCGGCGTGCAGGACTGGATCGGCGCGTTCGCGGTCACTGCCGGCATCGGCATCGAGCCGCACGTGGCCCGCTTCGAGGCCGGGCACGACGACTACAACGCGATCCTGCTCAAGGCACTGGCCGACCGCCTGGCCGAGGCGCTGGCCGAGCGCCTGCACCAGCGCGTGCGCCAGGAGTTCTGGGGCTACGCCGCGGACGAGGCGCTGGACAACGAGGCGCTGGTCGCCGAGAAGTACCGCGGCGTCCGCCCCGCCCCCGGCTATCCGGCCTGCCCGGAGCACAGCGAGAAGGCGATGCTGTTCCGGTTGCTCGATGCCGGCGCCAACGCGGGCATGACGCTGACGGAGAGCTTCGCCATGCTGCCTACCGCGGCGGTGTCCGGTTACTACTTCAGCCATCCGCAGAGCCAGTACTTCGTGGTCGGCCGCGTCGGCAAGGACCAGGTCGCCGATTACGCCCGGCGCAAGGGCGTGGACGTGGCCCAGGCCGAACGTTGGCTGGCGTCGAACCTGGATTACGACCCGGAGTAGCCACGGATCCGCTGCGGATCCGTGCGGCGCGGAAGACAGCAACGGCAACGGCAACCCCAGGAGCCAGGGCGTCGGGTGGCGTCGGCTTCGGCGGGAGCCGCGGCAGTGCGGGGGTATGGCGCATCGGCTGGCTCCGGCGTCCTGCCTCCGACAGCCGAGCGCAGCACATCCATGTGCTGCTTGCGCCATACCCCCGCACTGCCGCGTCTTTCGGCGCCTTGGGGGCGTGGCTTCGTTCAATCCCAACCGGCGTCCCAGTGTTGTAGGAGCCCGTCTTGCGGGCGACCCGACACCGTCGGCATGGACGATGCCTTCATGATTCCGGCGCCCTTGTCGCCCGCAAGACGGGCTCCCACAGGGGACGGGGGCGATGGATTGTTGCCGGTGCTGCGGGCGGTGCGTTGCTGTGTTCTGCCGTCGCCTGGCCACTGGCTTTCACCAAACGAAGCCACGATCCCAATCCTCGCGAAGGACGTCGTGCCCTGGGGGTCTGGCGCAAGCAGGCCAGGGATGGCCTGCTCGCTCGTCGGAGCCGCGCCCCGGGATGCTCTCCCCTGCGAGAGATAGAGGGGCCGTCGCCACGGCCCGAGGCAAGGAGAGGCCCGTGGCCCGCTGTCGACGGACGGCGGAGCCGAGCGATGCGCCAGACCCCCAGGGTGCGGCGGCCCCCGCCGAAGCCGACGCTCTTTGATCTTCAAACCCTTCAGCCGCGGCGGTTCCGCTTGAAGTCGACGCACCGGATTTGGCGTTCGGATCGGCAGTTGCTCTGGCTTTGGCTTTGATCAGGTGTCCAACCCGCGCATCGCGATCCCGCCGCCCCCCGACCGCCCCCTTACAATAGGCCCCCTGTTCCCCGGAACCTGCCCATGCAGCCCGAAACCATCCGCGCCGTAGTCACCGGCGGCGTATCCGGCCTCGGCCTGGCCGTGGCGCGGAAGATCGTCGCCGACGGCGGCAAGGTCGCACTGCTCGACGTCAACGACGCCAAGAGCGCCGAGGCCGTCGCCGTGCTGGGCGAGGCCAACGCCCGCTACCTGCGCACCGACGTCACCGACGAAGCCGGCGTGGCCGCGACGCTGGACCAGGCCCGCGATTTCCTCGGCAGCCTGAACGTGGCCGTGAACTGCGCCGGCATCCTCGGCTCCGGCCGCGTGCTGGGCAAGGACGGCCCGATGCCGCTGGACGGCTTCGCGCGCACGGTGATGGTCAACCTGGTCGGCAGCTTCAACGTCGCCAAGGCGGCCGCGGCGCTGATCCAGCACAACGAACCGGGCGAAGACGGCGAGCGCGGCGTCATCGTCAATACCGCCTCGGTCGCCGCCTATGAAGGCCAGATCGGCCAGGCCGCCTACTCCGCGTCCAAGGGCGGCGTGGTCGGCATGACCCTGCCGATGGCGCGCGAACTGGCCCGCTTCGGCATCCGGGTGATGACCGTCGCTCCGGGCGTGTTCTGGACGCCGATGGTCGACGGCATGCCCGAAGCGGTGCAGCAGTCGCTGGCCGCGACCATCCCCTTCCCCTCGCGCCTGGGCCGGCCGGAGGAATTCGCCGACACCGTCGCCTTCATCCTGCGCACCCGCTACCTCAACGGCGAGACCATCCGCCTCGACGGCGCGACCCGCCTGCAACCCAAATAACCTTCCCGCCCGCAGCGGCGGGTACCACCAGCAAGAACCGACACCCATGAGAGCCAGCGAAATCAAGAAAGGCAACGTCGTCGAGTACAACAACGGCGTCTACCAGGTCCGCGACATCGAGCGCAGCTCGCCGCAGGGCCGCGGCGGCAACGTCCGCTTCCGTTTCATCATGTATTCCGTGCCCGGCGGCGCCAAGCTGGACGCCAGCTTCGATGCCGACGACAACCTCGTCGAAGTCGAACTGCTGCGCCGCCAGGCCACCTTCTCGTACAAGGACGGCGACGCGTTCGTGTTCATGGACGACGAGGACTACACCCCGTACACGCTGGACCCGGATGCGATCGGCGATGCCGCCGGCTACATCACCGACGGCCTGGCCGGCATCTACGTGCAGGTGATCGACGAGCAGCCGGTCGCCATCCAGCTGCCGCAGCACGTGACCCTGGAAGTGGTCGAGACCCCGCCGGAGCTGAAGGGCGGCACCGCGACCAAGCGGCCCAAGCCGGCCAAGCTCAACACCGGCATCGAGATCATGGTCCCGGAGTACATCACCACCGGCGAGCGGATCCTGGTCAACACCACCACCGGCGAGTTCGGCGGCCGCGCGGACTGAGGGCGTTCCACTACGCTTCATGGAGCGGGGCTCGCCCCGCTGCTTGGGGACGGCGAAGGACAGAAGGCAGCGGGGCTTGCCCTCTACGGATAAGCACCGCGCGACAGCGTTCCCACGCTACGGGGACGCCAGTTCGCGCAGGCGACCGCCGAGCAGCGCGACATTGGCCTCGGCACCCTCCAGCGCCTCGCGGCGTGCCGGCTTCAGCAGGCGCCTGAGCCCGGCCTGCAAGGCTTCGACCTCGGCCTGCCGGCGCGCGGCATCGTCCTGCACGCGCACGGCCAGCGCGGCGCGCTCGGCCGCCTGCGGCAGGCCGTAGCCGGGGACGTCGTCCAGCCAGGAAGCGGGCCGGCTGAACGCGCCACCCAGGCGCAGGAATTCCCGCAGCGGAGCGGCCAAGTCCGTACCGGCGTCGGCCAGTTCCGACGGATCGCGCAACCAGCGCCGCTTGAGTTCGTCGCGCGCCAGTGCTTCCTGCTGGCGCAGCGCCGCCGATTCCAGCACCAGCAATGCGGCCGCGGCCCGCAACCTGGCCTGCCGCAGCGCCGGCGCGCGTGCGCGCGGCGCCAGCGCCATCCAGCCAGCCGCGTCCGGCGGCGACAGGTCCAGTTCGCCGCGGGCGACCGCGTACATCGCTTCATAATGGGCGCTGGACGGTTCGAAGTAGTAGCCCCGCCGGATCTGCTCCGTCGGATCGATCGGCACCCTGGCTTCGTCGGTCGCCCCTGCCGCGCGCAACCGCTCCAGCAGGCCGTTGGGGCGGATGCTCGAGATCGGCAGCGCCGCCAGCCGCGGCAGTGCGTCGTGCAGCAGCTTCCAGGTCTCCACCGCGCAGTTGTTGGAGAGGAACCAGTAGCGTCCGTCGTAGTTCCAGTGCAGCTGCGCCGCGCGCGCGGCCAGCGCTTCGATCTCGGCGCGGTCCAGCGCCAGCGGCACCGAGCGCAGGCCGCGCAGTTCCACCTTCGTGTATTCGTCGATCACCTGGCCCAGCGGCAGCGCGAACAGGCGCGAGGGATACGAGCCGGTCAGCCCGCGCCAGTTCGAGATCTGCACGTCGCCGACGAAGGCGCGGAACGAGAGCACCAGGTGATGCTGCAGGTCGAGCCGGCAGTCCGGCCCGCGCGGGCGCCCCGGCGCGCACACCACCAGCCGCAGCATGCTGTGGCCCCAGCGGCTCATCGGCTGGTCGTTGCCGTCGGCCAGTAGGTAGTCGACCGCGTAGATGCGCTCCGGATCCAGCGGCTGCGGGGCGCCGGTTTCGCGGACCGCGTCGCGGACGAACAGCAGTCCCGGCGCGCACTCCGTGCCGGTTGCCGGGGCCGTGCCGAAACGCGCGTCGAAGTATCCGGCCAGCGCCGGCCGGCGGCAGGCGTAGTCGGGATCGAGCAGGTAATGCTCGAGGTTGACCGCCACGTACTCGCGCGGCGACTCCAGTTCGTACCGGTCCGGGCTGCGGTCGCGGAAATCGTTGCGCGCGCGGCGGCCGGGGCGCAGCGCCGCCACCTGCCAGCCGGCCAGGTCGAGCAGCCGCGGATCGCGCGACAGGCCGCCGGCGCGGCTGCGGTCGTACACGTGCGCCAGCTCGTGGATCACCGCGGCCAGGGCGGCGCGCGTGGCGGTGTCCTCGAGGCCGGCGCCGGGCGGGCGCCGCATCCAGCCGTCCAGCAGGTGGCGATCGAGCAGGATCCTGCGGTCGTACGCGCGGCCGTGCACCCCGTCGGGCAGGTCGTCGCGCCATTGCAATGCGATCGGCCGCTCCAGCGCCGCCGTCCACGACGGCGGCAGCCGGCCCGCGGCCTGGTCCAGCAGTTCGGAGGTGGCGACCCGTTCGGCCGGTGACAGCGTGGCCGGCAGTTCGAACACCGGCACGGCTGACGCGTGCGCGCAGGCCAGCAGCAATGCCGCCAGCGCCGCGCCACGCGCCATCCCGCGGCCGATCATTCGGCGGCGAGGATCTTCCGCGCCAGGGCCAGGTCGCTGGCCTCGCGTGCGGCCGGGTCGCGTTCGCGCAGCACCCGCAGCGCCGCTTCCAGCCGCGCGCTGCGCACCTGGCCGTCGCTGGCGACGAAGCCCGCCGCATCCTCGCGCGCTTCGCGCACCAGCTTGTCGTCGCCGGAGGTGCTGTTGGATGAGGCCGAACTGCCGGCCGAGGACGCGCCGGCCGAGGAACCGGCCGAGGTGCCGGCGAAGCTGCCGGCCGATGCGGCCGGTACGACGGCCAGGCACAGGACCAGTGCGGCGAGGAACGGATTGCGGTGGGTCATGGATGTCGGAATGGGCAGCCGCACTCCGCGGCCGGTGCGCCAAGGGTAACCCGGAGCGCGTCCGCCGGCGCGGCAACCGGTCGCAGGTCAGGCGTCGAACAGCTTGCCCGGGTTCAGGATCCCGTTCGGATCGAACACACGCCTGACCCCGCGCATCAGTTCGACTTCCGCCGCGCTGCGGGTGCTGTCCAGGTAGGGCTTCTTGACCAGGCCGATGCCGTGTTCGGCCGAGATGCTGCCGCCATGCGCCATCAGCGCCTGCGCCAGCAATTTGGTCACCTGCTCGCACTGGGCGACGAAGTCGGCGTCGGACGTGGCCTCGGGTTTGAGCACGTTGATGTGCAGGTTGCCGTCGCCGATGTGGCCGAACCAGACCACGTCGAAATGCGGGTACGCCTCGCCCAGCAGCGCCTGCGTCTGCGCCAGGAACGCCGGCATCGCCGAGATCCGCACCGAGACGTCGTTCTTGTACGGCTTGTACTTCGCCACCGCCTCGGTGATGCCTTCGCGCAGGCGCCAGATCTGCTGCGCCTGCGCCTCGCTCTGGCTGATCACGCCGTCGGCGACCCAGCCCTGCTCCATGCAGTGCTCGAAGGCGGCCATCGCCGCGGCCTCGGTGGCCTCGTCGTCGCTGGCGAACTCGGTGACCACGTAGTACGGATATTCCTCGTCCAGCGGCTTCTGCGCGCCGTGCGCGAGCACGTGGCGCAGCGCGCGGTCGGTGAAGAACTCGAACGCCTCCAGGCGCAGGCGCCCGCGGAATTCGGCGAACACCTGCATCAGCACCTCGAACGAGGGCAGCGCCAGCAGCATCACGTTGGTCGGCGGCGGCGGGTCGGTCAGGCGCAGGACCGCTTCCACGACAATGCCCAGGGTGCCTTCCGAGCCGATCATCAACTGGCGGAAGTCGTAGCCGCTGGAGTTCTTGACCAGCGCGCGGTTGAGTTCGAGCACCTCGCCGGCGCCGGTGACCACGGTCAGCCCGGCGATCCACTCGCGGGTGTTGCCGTAGCGGATCACGCGGATGCCGCCGGCGTTGGTGGCGATGTTGCCGCCGATCGAGCACGAGCCGCGCGCGCCGAAGTCCACCGGATAGACCAGCCCGTGCTCGCGCGCGGCGTTGTGCACGGCCTCCAGGACCATGCCGGCCTGCACGGTCAGGGTGCGGTCGACCGCGTCGAAGCCGAGCACCTTGTTCATCCGCTCCAGGCTGAGCACCAGCTCGCCGTTGGCCGCCACCGCGCCGCCGGACAGGCCGGTGCGTCCGCCCGAAGGCACCACGGCCATGCCGTGGCGGTTGGCCCAGCGCACGATGGCCTGCACTTCGCCGACCGAGCCCGGCAGGGCGATCGCCAGCGGCGACGGGGTCCAGCGCCGGGTCCAGTCGCGGCCGTAATGCTCCAGGTCGGCGGCGTCGGTCTTCAGGCGCAGGTCGGGCAGCGACTGCTGCAGGTCGGCCAGGCGGGGATCGGTCATGGGGGCTGGAACCGGGCGTGCGGGAGCGCGAAAGCGTGCCAGCGATGGGCCTGTGCGTCCAGCAGGCGTTGAGGTAGTTACCCTTGAAATTCGGTGGACTTTGGAAGTCTGTCGCGCCTTCCACTTGCCATCGTCCCCACGCAGGTGGGGACCCCGTGACTTTCGCTTCCGAAGCAGAGCGCTGGCTTCGGCGAGGCCGCCGCACTTGGTTGGCTTGAAGCAAGAGCGTCGACTTCGGCGGGGGCCATGTCTGATGGGCTTGAAGCGAAAGCGTCGGCTTCGGCGGGGGCCGCCGCACCCTGGGGGTCTGGCGCATCGCTCGGCTCCGCCATCCATGGCTCCGACGAGCGAGCGCAGGCCATCCCTGGCCTGCTTGCGCCAGACCCCCCAGGGCACGGCGTCCTCGGGCGGCGTCGAGGTTGTGGCTTCGATCGGGGGAAAGCGGAGCCTCGGGAGCCGGGCTTTCGTAGAGCGGGGCAAGCCCCGCTCTACGAAGGCAGGCCAAGTCGAAACGACGGCAGGCACGCAAGGGAGCCGACCCAGGAACGAAGCCACGCCCCGGAAGCGCCGAAAGACGCGGTAGTGCGGGGGTATGGCGCAAGCAGCACACGGATGTGCTGCGCTCGGCTGTCGGAGGCAGGACGCCGGAGCCAGCCGATGCGCCATACCCCGCACTGCCGCGGCTCCGTCCGAAGCCGACACCGCCCGACGCCTTGGCTCCTGCGGTTGCGGTTGCGGTTCACTCCCCCTGTTTCAGCGGCAACTTTCGCCATTCCGCCATTGCCGCGCAAAGCCGCACACGGTGTTCCGCGAAGTACGCGAAAACGCCATGCCGCAGTGCGGAAAACGGCGGGTGCTTCTGGCATAGTTGGCGGCTCCGCCACGTCCCATGTCCTCCCAAGGAACCCGCCGCGCATGTCGCCCAAGAAGACCTCCTTCCCGAAATCCGACATCCGCGTGCTCCTCCTCGAAGGCGTCAGCCAGACCGCGGTCGAGACCTTCCGCGCCGCCGGCTACAGCCAGATCGAATTCCACGAGAAGTCACTGCCCGAGGACGAACTCAAGGCCCGCATCGCCGAAGCCCACATCGTCGGCATCCGCTCGCGCAGCCACCTCACCGCCGAAGTGCTGGCCGAAGCCAAGCGCCTGATCGCGGTGGGCTGCTTCTGCATCGGCACCAACCAGGTCGACCTGGACGCGGCCGAGCTGGCCGGCATCCCGGTGTTCAACGCCCCCTACTCCAACACCCGCAGCGTGGCCGAACTGGTCGTGGCGCAAGCGGTACTGCTGATGCGCGGCATCCCGCAGAAGAATGCCGACTGCCATCGCGGCGGCTGGTCCAAATCGGCCACCGGCAGCCACGAGGTGCGCGGCAAGACCCTGGGCATCATCGGCTACGGCCACATCGGCACCCAGGTCGGCGTGCTGGCCGAGGCGCTGGGCATGCAGGTGCTGTTCCACGACATCGAGACCAAGCTTTCGCTGGGCAACGCGCGCTCGGCGACCAGCCTGGACGACCTGCTGGCGCGCTCGGACGTGGTCACCCTGCACGTTCCCGAGACCGCGTCGACGAAGAACATGTTCGGCGCCGCGCAGATCACGGCGATGAAGCGCGGTGCGCACCTGATCAACGCCTCGCGCGGCACCGTGGTCGACATCGACGCGCTGGCCGCGGCGCTGGAATCGGGCCAGGTCGGCGGCGCGGCGGTGGACGTGTTCCCGGTCGAACCCAAGGGCAATGCCGATGCCTTCGTCTCGCCGCTGACCGCGTTCGACAACGTGATCCTGACCCCGCACATCGGCGGCAGCACGCTGGAAGCGCAGGAGAACATCGGCGTGGAGGTGGCGGCCAAGCTGGTGCGCTACAGCGACAACGGCAGCACCCTGTCGGCGGTGAACTTCCCCGAGGTCACCCTGCCCGAGCACGAGGACAGCCTGCGCCTGCTGCACATCCACCGCAACGTGCCGGGCGTGCTGTCGAAGGTCAACGAGATCTTCAGCCGCCACGCGCTCAATATCGACGGCCAGTTCCTGCGCACCGACGCCAAGGTCGGCTACGTGGTGATCGACGTCGGCGCCGACGAGGCGCAGGCCGCGGCGCTGAAGGACGAACTGGCGGCGATTCCGGGGACGCTGCGTACGCGCGTGCTGTACTGACCCTCCGCCAGCGCGCCTGGCCTACAGGGCAACGGGGCCGGCAACCGGCACCGTTGCACTTTTCCGGGTTGCCAGCCCGCTCCTTGCAGGCGCCGGTCTTGCCGGCGACACGCCATGTCGGCACAGGCGACTGCCTCGTTCTTCCGACGGCCGTGTCGCCGGCAAGATCGGCTCCTACAACAGACCGGATGCGGCCAGCCATTTGCCGGCCATGCGCCGCATCGATTCGTCGCAGGCCGGATCGGCGGCGAGGGCGGCGATCCCGCGCCAGGCAAGGTCGTTCGATTCCCCGCTGACCGTGAAGCGCTCGTCGCTACCGGCACGGACCACGTAGCGGGCGTCGTAATGCCAGTGGCCGGGCACATCGTCCCGTTCGGGGATCCAGTGCCGGTCCAGGTCGAAGATCGCGCCGTCCTCGAGGCGCAGCCCCAGCACCCCGGTCTCCTCCTCCGCTTCCCGCAGCGCCACCCGCGCCAGGTCGGCGTCGCCGTCGGCATGGCCGCCGGGCTGCAGCCAGCGGTCCAGTTTGCGGTGGTGGGTCAGCAGGGTGCGGCGGCCGTCGGCGCTCACCACCCAGGCCGAACCGGTGAAGTGGCCGGCCAGGCGTTCGCGCACGAAGGGGTCCCGCGGATCGGCCAGCAGCGCCAGGAACTCCCGCACGACCTCAGCCTCCCGCGGCCAACGCCGCGCATAGTCCGCCAACGCGCCGGCAAGTCCGACCCCATGCCCCGATTCCATGCTGCCCTGCCGCATCCGTTCCCGTTGCCGGAAGCCATTATCCGCCGGCTTCCACTGGCGCGCTTGTGATCCCCGGGCCGCTTTGGCAAGGTACGGCGCTTGGGCTTTCCGCCAGGGGGCGGCGGCGCCAACCATCCAACCAGGCTCATGGACGGCCGCTTCACCGGGGAAAACAACACCAATGTCCAAGGGTCTATTCATCGTCAAGCCGGTCGAACCCGCCGGCCACGTCGACGCCGGCGAGCCGGTCGAAGGCAGCCTGCAGGGTGAAGCGACCCTCAAACGGACCCTGACCGCCCGCCACCTGATCCTGCTGGGCATCGGCGCGGTCATCGGCGCGGGCATCTTCGTCCTGACCGGCCAGGCCGCCGCCAACCATGCCGGCCCGGCGATCATGCTCAGCTTCGTCCTGGCCGGTTTCGCCTGCGCGCTGGCGGGACTGTGCTACGCCGAATTCTCCGCGCTGCTGCCGGTATCGGGCAGCGCCTACTCGTTTTCGTATGCGACCCTCGGCGAATTCGTGGCCTGGTTCATCGGCTGGTGCCTGGTGCTTGAGTACCTGTTCGCCTCTTCGACCGTGGCGGTGGGCTGGTCCAGTTACCTGGTGAGCTTCCTGACCAGCACGCTGGGACTGCCCTTCCCGGCCGCGCTGGCGCAGGCGCCGATCGACTGGAACGGCACTGAATTCGTCCACACCGGCGCGATGTTCAACCTGCCGGCGGTCGCCATCGTCGCCGCGATCAGCGGCCTGTGCTACGTCGGCATCACCCAGTCGGCCACGGTCAACGCGGTGGTCGTGGCGATCAAGCTGACGGTCATCGTCGCGTTCATCGGCTTCGGCATCCAGTACGTGGATCCGGCCAACTGGACGCCGTTCATCCCCGAATCGCAGGGTCCCGGGCGGTTCGGCTTCGATGGCGTCACCCGCGCGGCGGCGATCGTGTTCTTCGCCTACATCGGCTTCGACGCGGTCTCCACCGCCGCCGGCGAGGCCAAGAATCCGCAGCGCGACATGCCCATCGGCATCCTCGGCTCGCTGGCGATCTGCACGGTGATCTACATCGTCGTGTGCGCGGTGCTCACCGGCATGACCAACTACACGCTGCTGGGCACGGCCAAGCCGGTGGTCACCGCGATCGAACCGTTCCCGTCGCTGTCCTGGCTCAAGACCGCCACCGAGATCGGCGCCATCGCCGGCCTGTCCTCGGTGATCCTGGTGATGCTGATGGCGCAGCCACGCATCTTCTATTCGATGTCCCAGGACGGCCTGCTGCCGCGCATCTTCGGCAAGGTCCACCCCAAGTACCAGACCCCGTACGTCGGCACGATCATCGTCGGCGTGGCAGCCTGCGTGCTGGCCGGCCTGATGCCGCTCAACGTGCTGGGCGAACTGGTCTCGATGGGTACGCTGCTGGCGTTCGCCACGGTCTGCGCCGGCGTGCTGGTCCTGCGCTACACCCGCCCCGAACTGCCCCGCCCGTTCCGCGTGCCCGCCGCGATCGTGATCTGCCCGCTGGGCGTGCTCGCCTGCCTTTACCTGTTCTGGCAGCCGTTCACCGAACACTGGAAGATCTTCGTCAGCTGGACGGTGCTGGGCCTGCTGGTCTACTTCGGCTACGGCTACCGGCACAGCAAGCTGCGCAACGCCGGCTGACACCCACCACGCGAAGCGGCCGGCCCAGTGCCGGCCGCTTCGTTTCCACCTCCGGGCTCCCACTTTCCAAGAGCAGGCGCAGATGAGCGCAACGTCCGCACGCAAGATCGGCCCGGTCCTGGCGACCTTCGTGGTCGCCAACAACATGATCGGCTCGGGGTTCTTCCTGCTGCCGGCCACCCTGGCCAAGTCCGGCGGCGTGACCGCGCTGAGCTGGCTGCTGTGCACGGTGCTGGCGATGATGCTCGGCGGCGCGTTCGCGCGGCTGGCCAAACACCATCCCGACCTGCAGTCGCCGGACGACTACGTGCGCCCCTCGCTGGGCCGGGACGTGAGCTTCCTGGCCACGACCATGTACTGGGTCTCGTCGTGGATCGGCAACAACGCCATCGCGGTGGCCGCGTTCGGCTACCTGCTGGTCCTGCTGCAGACCTGGATGCCGATCGGCGATGGGCCGGGCGTACGCCTGGGCGGGCAGATCGCGCTGATCTGGCTGATGTTCGCGCTCAACCTGATGGGCCCGCGGCCGATCGCGCGCTTCCAGTCGCTGTGCGTGGTGCTGGGCCTGTTGCCGGTGGCGCTGATCCTGACCGCCGGCTGGGCGCATTTCGATCCGACCCTGTACCGCGCCGCCTGGAACGTCTCCGGCCAGTCGGACGTGGCGGTGGTGATGCACTCGCTGGCGCCGATCTTCTGGGCGTTCGTCGGCCTGGAGACCGGTGCGATGGTCGCCGGCGTGGTCGACGACCCCGACCGCAACGTGCCGCGCGCCACGCTCGGCGGCATCGCCATCGCCGGCGTGGTCTACCTGGTGTCCTCGGTGCTGATGATGGGCATCGTGCCGACTTCCAAACTGGCCGATTCCAGCGCGCCGTTCGCGCTGGTCGCCGGGCGCATGTTCGGGCCGTGGGCGATCCCGCTGATCGCCGCCGCCGCCGCGCTGAAGGCCACCGGCACGCTCGGCGGCTGGATGCTGGTGACCGGCGAGTCCGGCGCGCGCGCGTCGCAACGCGGCTTCCTGCCGTCGGTGTTCGGGCAGCTGCGCGGCAACGGCTCGGCCGGGACGGGCCTGTTCATCATCGCCGTTCTGATGACCGTGCTGGCGATCGTGACCCTGTCGCCGACCGTGTCCGGCCAGTTCGAGACGCTGATCGAGATGGTGGTGATTCTGGTGGTCATGGCCTACGCCGCCGCCGGCCTGAGCCTGCTGCTGGGCACGCCGCAGCGGCCCTCGACCCGGCACGAGCGCGTGCTGGGCATGGGCGCGCTGGTGGCCTGCGGCCTGCTGGTCTATTCCACGCCGGTGAGGACCCTGGTCGGCGGCCTGGTGATCGCGCTGCTGGCCTGGGCCGCGTACCGCGGTTTCGCGCGGCGGTCGCCAGCGCCGGCGCGGTAGACTTCGCGGCATGAATGCCAGCGCTTCCCTTCCCTACAATCCGGCCCGCCTGCGCGAACTGGCGCAACGGCTGATCGCCAACATCCGCGAACTGGCCGAGGCCGGCTGGACCCCGGCCACCAGCAGCAACTTCTCGCACCGGCTCGACGACCGCCACGCGGCGATCACCGTCTCCGGCCGCGACAAGGGCCAGCTGGTCGAGGACGACATCATGGTCGTGGATTTCGACGGCCAGGCCGTGGGCCGTCCCCTGCGCCCCTCCGCCGAGACCCTGCTGCACACGCAGCTGTACCGCCGCTTCCCGGAGATCGGCTGCGTCCTGCACACCCACTCGCCGGTACAGACGGTGGCCTCGCGCCTGTACGCCGGCGCCGGCCACGTCCGCCTGGAAGGCTACGAGCTGCTCAAGGCCTTCCACGGCAACAGCACACACGAGACCGCGGTCGACGTGCCGGTGTTCGCCAACACCCAGGACATGACCGTGCTGGCCGCCCAGGTCGACGCCCTGCTCGACCGGCAGTGCCTGTGGGGCTACCTGATCGACGGCCATGGCCTGTACGCCTGGGGGCGGGACATGGCCGAGGCGCGCCGCCACCTGGAAGCGTTCGAGTTCCTGCTCGGTTGCGAGCTGGAGCTGCGCAAGCTGGGCGCGCGCGGCTGACTGCTTATTCCGGGAGCGGATCCGGCCGTTCCACCGGCGTTATCAGCCGTCCCGGACCCAGCTGGTATTCTTTCGGGCCCACGCGGCGCCTTCCGCGCCATCGCAGCTGAGATACCCCCATGAGCCGACTGCGCATCTTCGACGAGAACGATCCGGGCCAGCCCCTGTTCGCCAGCAGCGACGGGCCGGCCATCGCCGCCGAGCTGGAGAAGATCGGCGTGACCTTCGAGCGCTGGCAGGCCAGCCAGCCGGTCGCGCCGGGCGCTTCGCCCGAGGACGTCATCCGGGCCTACCGCGCCGACATCGACCGCCTGGTCGCCGAGCGCGGCTTCAGGACCGTGGACGTGGTCAGCATCGCGCCGGACAACCCCAACCGCGGCGAGATGCGCCGGAAGTTCCTCGACGAGCACTTCCACAAGGAGGACGAGGTGCGCTTCTTCGTCGCCGGCTCGGGCCTGTTCACCCTGCACGTGGACGGCAGGGTGTACGAGATCGAGTGCGTGAAGGACGACCTGATCGCGGTGCCGGATGGCACGAAGCACTGGTTCGACATGGGCGAGTCGCCCAGTTTCGTGGCGATCCGCTTCTTCACCGAGCCGGACGGCTGGGTCGGCCATTTCACCGGCACCGACATCGCCGGCAAGTTCCCGCGCTACGAGCCCGAATCGGCCTGAGCGCCATGCCTCCCGCGCCCCTCCCCGGAGGGGCGCTTCATTTCGCACAGGCCGCCATGACCCGCGCCATCCTCACCGATATCGAAGGCACCACCAGCAGCATCTCCTTCGTCCGCGACGTGCTGTTCCCGTACGCGCGGCGCGCCCTGCCCGGCTTCGTCCGCGCGCACGGCGACGAAGCGGAGGTCCGGCGCTGGCTCGACGCCGTGGCCACCGAGGTCGGTGGCCTGTGCCAGGACGACATGATCGTGGAGACGCTGCAGGGCTGGATCGACCAGGACCGCAAGCACACCGCGCTCAAGGCGCTGCAGGGTCTGGTCTGGGAGGCGGGCTACCGCCAGGCCGACTTCACCGCGCCGATCTATCCGGACGCGGCGCAGACCCTGCAACGCTGGCACGCGCTGGGCCTGCCGCTGTACGTGTACTCCTCCGGCTCGGTGCCCGCGCAGAAGCTGTTCTTCGGCCACAGCGACGCCGGCGACCTGACCGGGCTGTTCTCGGGCTGGTTCGACACCGAGGTCGGCGGCAAGCGCGACGCGGACAGCTATTCGCGCATCGCCCAGGCCATGGGCGTGGAACCGCACGCGATCCTGTTCCTGTCCGACGTGGTCGAAGAGCTGGACGCGGCGCGCGCGGCGGGGATGCAGACGGTGCTGGTCGATCGCCCCGCGGACTATCCGCAGCCGCGCCAGGGCGATGCCGCGCACGGGCACACGCACGTGGCCAGCTTCCTCGAGATCGAACTGCCGCTGTAGTCCGCATGGACGCTTCGCGCAAGGCCACTTTCGCCGGCCTGCTGGCGATCCTGCTGTGGTCGTCGCTGGCCCTGCTCACCGTGGCTACAGAAGGCCTGCCGCCGTTCCAGGTGCTGGCCATCGCCTTCTCCGTCGCCGCCGCACTGGGCCTGCTGCGCGCCGGCCTGCGCGGCGGCGCCGGCTGGGCGGAACTGCGCCAGCCGCCGGCGGCGCTGGCGCTGTCGACCGCCGCGCTGTTCGGCTACCACGCGCTGTACTTCATCGCCCTCAAGCGCGCGCCGGCGGTGGAGGCCAACCTGCTCAACTACATGTGGCCGCTGCTTATCGTGGTCTTCGCCGGGTTCCTGCCGGGCGTGCGGATCGGTCCGCTGCAGTGGCTCGGCACGCTGATGGGCCTGGCCGCGGCGGTGCTGCTGGTGACCGGCGGGCAGCGGCTGCAGGTTGATGCCGGCTACCTGCCGGGTTACCTGGCCGCGATCTCGGCCGCGCTGGTCTGGGCCGCCTATTCGGTGCTCAACCGTCGCCACGCGCAGGTTCCCAGTGCGGCGATCACCGTGGCCTGCGTGGGCGTGGCCGTGCTCGGCATGCTCGTCCACCTGCAGATCGAGCGGACGGTGGCGCCGACGCCCTGGCAATGGGCGGCGCTGCTGGCGATGGGCATCGGCCCCACCGGCGCGGCCTTCCTTCTGTGGGACACCGGCACCAAGCGCGGCGACATCGCCCTGCTCGGCAGCCTGTCCTACCTGGCGCCACTGCTGTCGACCGTGCTGCTCTGGTGCTTTCGGGCCGCGCGCAACCGCATCCGTTGCAGGCGGTGGCGCTGGCATTGCTCCTTGCCGGCGCCTGGCTGAGCACGCGCTCGCGCGCCTCACGATGAGAATGCCTCGCGTTTGAACGACGATCGGCGCGGCTGGCTAGACTGCGCGCCACGCAACCAGCACGCATCGCGCGCCAGTCACGCAATCCGCGCCAGCCAGCATCCGCCAGCCAGCCGCGGACATACCAAGGACGCCCCGCACGGGGCGTTTCTTTTTGGTTCTTCTCCGAATCGAGGGTGAAGAGGCGCGCGAACCGCAGGAGCAGGAGCAAGGGCGTCTGGTCTGGCGGGCTTCGGCGGGAGCCGCGGCAGTGCGGGGCTTGCCCCGCTGCTCCTGACCGACATCGAGGCAAAGGCAGCACCGCGGCGTCCAGAGCCAGCCTATCTATCCGGCACCCGGGCCATTACGGAGATGTGCTCCTTGCGCCTGCTTCCCACAATCGGGACAAGAACCTTTTTTTCGGCTCCGGTCTGCCTCAGTCCGCTGCGTCCTGCAGCGAGTAGCCGGTCGTCGCCACCGCCTCGCCCTGCCAGCGGTCGAACGCACGCACCTCGACCCGGTGTTCGCCCGCGCCCAGCTCCGTAGCCAGCGCGCCTCGCCACAGGTGCATCGACGGCGTCGCCTCGGGCGAACGGTCGAAGCCGCGCAGCGCCGGCGCCAGGTCGTCGGCGACGTTCTCGACCAGCAGGCGCGGGTCGCTGCGTTCGACCCGCCGCATCGGCTTCCACTCGCCGCCGTCGATCCGGTATTCGACGCGGGTCTGCGCATCGCCCATGAACACATTGGCGAACACACCCCAGGCCGGATAGGCGCCACGCCGCAGCACCCGCGGCGCATGCAGCGCCATGGCCTGGTTGAAGGCCGCGTCGGCGGCCGGCAGGCGCGCCGGATGGTAGGCCAGCGCATAGTCGCCCGCGCCGTCCACGACCAGGGTCGCGTAGCCGTTGGGGGTGCCGTCGCTCATCGTCGCGTCCGGGATTCCCTGCGCATCCGCCACGCCCGACCAGAACGCGCCGCAGACCGCGCCGACGTTGTACTCGTGCAGCGGCGCCGCACCCTGCCAGCCGCCTTCCGCGCCGTGCCAGTAGTGCTGCTGGTTGTGGGAATGGCCGCTGAGCAGCAGCAGCTTCGGCCGGTCGCGCAGCAGCGAGAACAGGCGCGCGCGGTCGGCATGGCGGAAGGTCTCGCGGCCGCCGGTGTCGAACACCGGGATGTGCATGCCCAGCACCAGCAGGCGCTCGCGCGGCAGTTGCGCCAGGTAATGCTCGAGGAACTGGAACTGGTCCTCGCGCAGGCCGCCGATGTAGCCCGGGCCCTGCCCCGGCTGCACCACCACGTCATCGAGGAACACGAACGCCGCCGCGCCTTCCTCGACCGCATAGGTGTCCGGTCCGTATACCGCGCCCCAGCTGGCCAGCGACGCGGCATCGCTGGCCGGGCCGGGATCGACATCGTGGTTGCCCGGCACATGGAACCACGGCACCCCCAACTGCGCGGTCACCGCATTGAGCGCCGGGTACAGGTGCGCTTCGTCGTCGACCAGGTCGCCCAGGGTCACGCCGAGCGCCGCCGGATAGTGGCCGACGATCGGTTCGACGATGTCGCGCCGATAGTAGTCGACGTCGCGCGCGCTCTTGACCTGGGTGTCGGTGAACAGCAGGACTTCGGTCTGCGGCCGCCCTGCCTGCCCGCTGTCGTGCCCGGCTCCCGCGAGCAGGGCGAAGTCGGCCTGCAGGGAGGATCCGGAGGCCGCGCCGACGCGTTGCCAGAACGCCGGCAATCCGTCCTCGCCGGCGACGAAACGGTGGCCGGCCGGCTTGATCACGAACACGGCCTGGCCGGGCGTCGCAACGATCCGGTAGCGTCCCTGCGCATCGGTGCGGACGATGCCGGTTCCGTTGGAGACCGCGATGCCGGCCAGCCCCGCGTCGCCGGATCCGCGCCCGGGATGGCCATCGTTTTCCACATATACGTAGCCCGACACCGCCACTGTCGCCTCGGCCGGCGGCGTATCGGCCTGCGCGCGTTCGGCGCGGACCAGGCCGGCGCAGGCCAGGAGCAGTACGGCTAGCGGGCGCAGGGGCATGGCGGCTCTCCGGGAAAGGACCGGATTGTAGGCGCAAGCACGAGCGGAACGGGCCAGGGGCGCGCCGGCATGACCGGCGCGCGATCGCTTCCGGGAAGGCGCCCGCGCGGTGGAGCCTGCGGCGCGGGCGACTCCCTCATGGCCCCGGTGCCCGGGTCGCCCACAAGATGGGCTCCTGCGACAGGCGCGGCGATGCAGATGGCGACGCGCCGATCCCGGCCGGCGCCGTTGCCGCGCCGCGTGTCGCCGGCTCAGCCCTTGTGGCGCTGCTCCAGCACCTCGACCGCGTGGGCCAGCGACAGTCCGCGCGAATGCAGCAGCACGGTCAGGTGGTAGACCAGGTCGGCCGCTTCGCCCAGCAGTTGGTCGTCGTTCTGGGCCACGCCTGCCAGCGCGGTCTCCACGCCCTCCTCGCCGACCTTCTGCGCGATCCGGCGCACCCCCGCCTCGAACAGCCGCGTGGTGTAGCTGCCCTCCGGCCGGTCGCGCGCGCGGGTGGCGACCAGCGCATCCAGCTCGCCCAGGAAACCGACGTCGGCGGCGATCGCCTGCGGCGCCTCGGCCCGCGCCGGCGCATTGTCGAAGCAGCTCACCCGCTGCAGGTGGCAGGTCGGGCCGCGCGGCCGGGCCAGCACCAGCAGTGCGTCCGAGTCGCAGTCGGTGCCGACGCCGACCAGTTCCAGCACGTGGCCCGAGGTCTCGCCCTTGGTCCACAAGCGCTGCTTGCTGCGGCTGTAGAAGGTGACCAGGCGGTTGGCCAGGGTGGCGCGCAATGCGTTGCGGTCCATGTAGCCGAGCATCAGCACGCGCAGCGTGTCGGCGTCCTGCACGATTGCCGGCAGCAGGCCGCCCTCGCCCTTGTCCCAGTCCAGCGATTCGGGCAGCAGGGTCGGGCCGGCCAGCGCACGCGGCTCCGCGGCGGGGGCGGAAGGATCAGGCATCGCGCACCTCGATTTCCCGCTGTCGCAGGAAGCGTTTCAGTTCCGGAATGGCGATGGCGCCGCCGTGGAACACGCTGGCCGCCAATGCGCCATCGACGTCGGCCTGCTCGAAGACCTCGGCGAAATGCGCCTTTTCCCCGGCGCCGCCCGAGGCCACCAGCGGCACGCCGCACAGCGCCCGCGCCTCGCGCAGCTGGACGATGTCGTAGCCGCGGCGCACGCCGTCGCTGTCCATGCAGTTGAGCACGATCTCGCCCGCGCCCAGGCGTTGCGCCTCGGCGATCCAGTCCAGGGTGCGCACCGCCAGCGCCCGGGTCTTGTCCGGGTCGCCGGTGTTGGTGCGGACCCGCCACTGGCCGTCGGCCTCGCGGATCGAATCGATGCCCACCACCACGCACTGCACGCCGAAGGCGTCGGCCAGTTCGGCCACCAGCGCCGGCCGCTCCAGCGCCGGCGAATTGACCGATATCTTGTCGGCGCCGGCATGCAGCACGCGGCGCGCGGTTTCCACGTCGCGGATGCCGCCGGCCACGCAGAACGGGATGTCGATCAGCCGCGCCACCCGCTCGACCCAGGCGTAGTCCACCGAGCGTCCTTCCGGGCTGGCGCCGATGTCGTAGAACACCAGTTCGTCGGCACCCTGGTCGCGGTAGCGCAGGGCCAGCTCGACGATGTCGCCCATGTCGACGTGGTCGCGGAAGCGCACGCCCTTGACCACGCGGCCACCGCGCACGTCCAGGCAGGGAATGATGCGCCGGCTCAGCATGGTGGTGCCTCCTGGCGGAGCGCGTCATCCAGCGCGAGCCGCCCTTCCAGCAGCGCCCGGCCCAGCACCGCGCCGGCGCAGCCGACCTGGCGCGCGTTGCGCACGTCGTCGGCATCGCGCACGCCGCCGGAGGCCTGCACCGCCACGCCCGGCGCCAGCGCATGCAGGTGCGCGTACAGGTCCAGGTTCGGTCCGGACAGCATGCCGTCGCGGGCGATGTCGGTGCACAGCAGGTGGCGCAGGCCGGCGCGCACGTAGCGCGGCAGCAAGGCGTCGAGCGTCGCACCGGCATCCTCGGTCCAGCCGTGCACCGGCAGTTTCCAGGTCCCGTCGGCGTCCTGGCGCGTGTCCAGGGCGACGGTGATGCGTTCGCCGCCGAATTCGCCCAGCCAACCGGCCACCGTGTCCGGTTCGCGTACCGCCAGCGACCCGACCACCACGCGCGACGCGCCCGCCTCCAGGATCCGCGCGACGTCGTCGCGCGAACGTACTCCACCCCCGGTCTGCACCTGCAGGCCGGTCTCGCGGGCGATGTCGCCCAACAACGCGGCCAGCGTGTAACCGCCGGCCTTGGCCGCGTCCAGGTCGACCAGGTGCATCCAGCGCGCGCCGGTCGCGGCGAACGCTGCCGCGCGCGGCAGCGGATCGTCGCCATACTGCGTCTCGCGCGCGTAGTCGCCCTGCGCCAGCCGCACCACGCGGCCGCCGCGGATGTCCAAGGCGGGATAGATCGTGAACGCGCCCATCAGAAATCCATCTCCAGGAAGTTGCGCAGGATGCGCGCACCGGTCGCGGCCGAGCGCTCCGGGTGGAACTGCGCGCCGCAGCGGCGCCCGCGCTGCACTACCGAGGCGAACAGCCCGCCATGGTCGCTGGCGGCCACCGTGTCGGCGGTCACCGGCGCGGCATAGCTGTGCACGAAGTACGCGCTGGCGCCTTCCGCCACTCCGTCCAGCAGAGCCGATGGACGCATCGTGCGCAGGCCGTTCCAGCCCATGTGCGGGATGCGGATGCCGAGGGCGGGCGTGAGGTGCCTGACCACGCCCGGCAGCAGGCCCAGGCACTCGACATCGCCTTCGTCGGAGCGTTCGTACAGCAGCTGCATGCCCAAGCAGATGCCCAGCAGCGGCGCGTCCAGCTCGCGCAACGGCTGCACCAGCCCCTGCGCCTGCAGGCGGCGCATCGCTTCGGGCGCAGCGCCCACGCCGGGCAGGATCACCCGGCCGGCGCCCTCCAGCCCCGCGGCGTCGCGCACCACTTCGGGCCGCACGCCGAGGCGTTCGAGCGCGTAGCAGACCGACCCCAGGTTGGCGCCACCGGCATCGACGACGACGACGCGTTCCGTGGCAGCCCCGCTCACAGCACCCCCTTGGTCGAGGGCAGCGCGTCGCCGTCGCGGCGGATCGCCTGGCGCAGCGCGCGCGCCAGCGCCTTGAAGCTGGCCTCGATCTTGTGGTGGTCGTTGTCGCCGTCCACGGTGATGTGCAGGTTCATGCCCGAGGCGTCGCACAGCGAACGGAAGAAGTGCGGCACCAGTTCGGTCGGCATGTCGCCGACGCGCTCGCGCTGGAACGTGCCTTCGTACACCAGGTATGGGCGCCCGCTGAAGTCCAGCGCCGCACTGGCGCGGGTCTCGTCCATCGGCAAGGTAAAGCCATACCGGCCGATGCCGCGCTTGTCGCCCAGCGCCTCGCGCAACGCCTGGCCCAGCGCCAGCGCGGTGTCCTCGATGGTGTGGTGCTCGTCGATGTGCAGGTCGCCGTCGGCATGGATCGCCAGCTCGAAACCGCCGTGCTTGCCGATCTGCTCGAGCATGTGGTCGTAGAACGGCAGGCCGGTGTGGATCTTCGGCTCGCCGGCGCGGTCCAGGTCGACCTCCACCCGGATCTTCGTCTCCTTCGTATTCCGCTGCACGACCGCGCGCCGCGGCGCGTCGGCCAGTTCGTGGGCGATCCCGGCCCAGTCCCACTCGCCGCCGAACTGCGGCGTCTCCAGTTGGAACGCGCGGATGCCCAGGTTGGCGGCGAATTCGTTGTCGGTCGGCCGGTCGCCGACCATCGCCGAACGCTTCCAGTCGATCGTGCGGTCCTGGATGTAGGGCAGGACCAGGCCGATGCCCGGCTTGCGCGTGGGCTTGTTCTCGTGCGGCCAGCTGGTGTCGATCAGCACGTCGCGGAACACGATGCCCTGGCTTTCGAACACCTGCATCATCAGGTCGTGCGGACCGTCGAAGCTGGACTGCGGGTAGTTCTCCGTGCCCAGGCCGTCCTGGTTGGAGACCATCACGAACTGCCAGCCGGCATCGCGCAGCTTCAGCAGCGCCGGGACCACGCCGCGGACGAAGCGCAGCTTGGCGTAGGCATCGATCTGGAAATCGTCCGGTTCCTCGATCAGGGTGCCATCGCGGTCGATGAAAAGGATCGGTGTCATGCGGCGGCTTCCTTGGCGTCCAGCGCGGCGAGCACGCGGTCGTTCTGTTCGGGGGTTCCCAGGGTGATGCGCAGGGCATCGCCCAGTTGCGGCACGGCGCGCTGGTCGCGCACCACCACGCCGGCGGCCAGCAGCCGGGCGAAGGCGCCGTCGGCATCGGCGAAGCGCACCAGCAGGTAGTTGCCGTCGGACGGATACACGCGGCGCACGCCCGGCAGCGTGGCCAGCGCGTGCTGCAGGCGCGAGCGCTCGCCGCGCAGTTGCGCGACGCGGACCGTGGTGCGCTGCAGGGCCTCGTCCGACAGGCCGGCCAGGGCCAGGTCGGCGCACGGCCCGGGCACCGGGTATGGCGCCTGGCAGGCGCGCAGCACCCGCACCAGGGCCGGGTCGGCGATCAGCACGCCGATCCGCGCGGCCGGCAGCGCATGCGCCTTGGACAGCGTGCGCAGCACGGCGACGTTGGAATGCGCGGCCATCAGCGTGGTCGCCGACGGCACATCGGAAAACTCGCCATAGGCCTCGTCGACCACCACCAGCGCGCGCCCGGCCAGGCGTCCGGCCAGCGCGGCGATGCCGTCCAGCGGCACGCTGCCGCCGGTGGGATTGGACGGCGAGCACAGGAACACCAGCTTCGCCGCCCCCTGCTCCGCCGCACGGGCGACAGCCTCCAGGTCCACGCCGAAGCCATCGGCGCCATCGACCAGCGGCACCTCCAGCAGCGGCGCGTCCTGCAGCCGTGCGCTCACCGCGTACATGCCGAATACCGGCGGTGTCACCACGATCGCGTCGTGCCCGGGCGTGCACAGCGTACGCACCAGCAGGTCGATGGCCTCGTCGCTGCCGCGGCCGATCAGCAACTGCGCCGGATCGCAGGCGTACAACCGGGCCAGTGCGGCGCGCAACGCCGGCGGCTGCGGATCGGGATAGCGCCGGTTGCCGCCGCCCGCGTCGGCCGGGTTCGGCCACGGACTTTCGTTGGCGTTGAGCCAGACCTCGCCCTGCATGGCATGGCTGCGCGCGGAGGAATAGCCGCCGAAGCCGCGCAGGTCCTCGCGTACCAGGCGCAGCAGCGATGCGTCGCCCTCGCTCCCGCCGGTCCCGGCCGCCGGCGCGGGAATGGTGGAGGCCGCGCTCATGCCGCGGCCTCCTTCAGGCGCAGGGCCACGGCGTTGGCATGCGCGTCGAGCTGCTCGGCGCGCGCCATCGTCACCGCGCAGCCGCCGATGGCGAGGATGCCTTCGCGGCTGGCCGCCTGCACGCTGACGAAGTTCTGGAAGCTGGCCACGCTCACCCCGCTCCATGCCCGCGCCGCGCCATTGGTCGGCAGCACGTGGTTGGTGCCGCTGCAGTAGTCGCCCAGCGCTTCCGGCGTCCAGTCGCCGAGGAACACCGAGCCGGCGGCTTCGACCCTGTCCAGCCAGTCGCGCGGCTGGCGCAGGGCCAGGATCAGGTGCTCGGGCGCATAGGTGTTGCTGATCGCGAACGCTTCGTCCAGCGAATCGACCTGGACCAGGCGCGAGGCCGACAGCGCCCTGCGCGCGATGTCCACGCGCGGCAGCGCGGCCAACTGCGCGGCCAGCTCCACTTCCACCCGATCGATCAGCGCGGCGCTGTCGGACAGCAGCAGCACCTGCGAATCCGGGCCGTGCTCGGCCTGCGACAGCAGGTCGGCGGCGACGAACGCGGCATCGGCGCCGGCGTCGGCGATCACCAGCACCTCCGACGGGCCGGCCGGCATGTCGATCGCCGCCGCGCCGCACTGCGCGATCTGGCGCTTGGCCTCGTCCACGTAACTGTTGCCGGGGCCGAAGATCTTGTCGACCGCGGGCACGCTGGCGGTGCCGAAGGCCAGCGCGGCGATCGCCTGGGCGCCGCCGAGCTTGAACACGCGGTCCACGCCGGCCAGCCGGGCGGCGACCAGCACCGCCGGATCGGCGGTGCCGTCGGCGCGCGGCGGCGTGCACAGCACTACCTGGTGGCAACCGGCCAGCGCGGCCGGCACGCACAGCATCAAGGCGGTCGACGGCAACGGCGCGCTGCCGGCGGGCACGTACAGGCCCACCCGCGGCACCGGCCGGATCATGCGTTCGCAGACCACGCCGGGCGCGGTCTCGACCGCGTAGCCCTTGGCCATGCCGGCGCGGTGGAAGACTTCGATGCGCTGCGCGGCCTCGGCCATGGCCTGGCGCAGTTCCGGCGCCACCGCGGCCTCGGCGGCGGCGAACTCGGCGGCCGCGACTTCGAAGGATTCCAGCTCGACCTTGTCGAAGCGCAGGGTCAGTTCGCGCAGCGCCGCGTCGCCGCGGCTGCGCACCGCGTCGAGCACCGCGGCCACTGCCTGGCGGGTGGCGTCGGCCACGCCCTGCACCGGCCGGGTCAGCGCGCGGGCGCGGGCGGCGGCGTCCAGGGTCGACCAGTCCAGCCGGTTCCAGGCCGGCGCGGAAGGATTGGCGGATACCGCGCTCATGCCAGCGACCTCTCCACGGCCAGCACCATCAGCCCGCGCGCACCGGCGCGCTCCAGCTCTTCCAGTTGCTGCCAGCTCACCGTGCCTTCGCACATGGTCTGCAGCGACAGCGCGCCATTGCCGTCATGGCCGTCGTGTGCGGCGGGCAGCTGTACCAGCGGCCCGGCGTCGCGCAGCAGCTGTTCCAGCGCCGGCAGCGATTCGCGCAGCGCGCTGAACATCAGCAGCTTGCGTTCCTTGAGCTGGAGCACGCCGTCCATGCGCCGCAGCAGCATCTGCGCCAGGCCGGCGCGGGCGTCGTCGAAGCCGCCGGCCGGGCCGGCCAGCACCGCCTCGCTGTCGAGCAGGTTCTCCACCGGCTTGAGGTGGTTGGCCGCCAGCGTAGCGCCGCTGGAGACCAGGTCGCAGATCAGCTCGGCCGTGCCCAGGCGCGGAGCGATCTCCACCGAGCCGGACAGTTCCACCACCTGCGCGTCGATGCCCTGCGCCGCCAGCCAGCCGGCCAGCACCGCCGGATAGCTGGTGGCGATGCGCAGGCCCTGGCCGCGCAGCTGGTCCGGACCGGTCCAGTCCCAGTCCTCGGGCACCGCCAGCATCAGCCGGCACTGGCCGAAGCCCAGCCCGCGCAGTTCGCGGTAGGCCGCCGGCATGCCGTTGCGGGCGCGTTCGCCGGCCTGCTCGTCCAGTTCGTTGCGGCCGACGATGCCCAGGTCGCAGACGCCCTCGGCGATCAGCCCCGGGATGTCGTCGTCGCGCACCAGCAGCAGGTCCACCGGCAGGGTCTCGCCGTAGCAGAACAGCTTGTCGCGGCTCTCGCGCCAGCTCAGGCCGCAGGCGGCCAGCAGCTTGCGCGCCGGTTCGGCCAGGCGGCCGCTTTTCTGGATGGCGATGCGCAGGCGGTCGCGGGTGGCGGTGCCGCCCAGGGCCATGGGGGGAGTCATGGGGTGGTTCCCTCGCTGGTGGAAGCGCGCGGCGCGGACGCCTGCGCATAACCGCCAGTGCCGCGCTCCAGCGTGCGCGCGACCCGGCCGATGGTGGTGACGCTGACTCCGGTCAGGTCATGGATCTCGCGGTACGGCATGCCTTGCTGCAGCAAGGGCACGACCCGCCAGCGGTCGGTCATCGCCTCCAGCTCGGCCGGCGTGCACAGGTCGAGCAGGAAGTCGCGCGTCGGGGCCATGCCGTCCAGCCCGGCCACGGCCACGGCCAGCGCCTGCAACCGCTGCTCGAAGCTGTCGCTGCTGTCTTCCCCGTTGCCCTGGGCCCGCCGTTTCATGCCGTCTCGACCAATGTATTAACGCATTAGTACATTAGATCAGGGGAGGCGTTGGCGGGTCAAGCGCCGGGGTTCCGGGATGCAGCGTCCGGGTTCAGGGCTCGGCGTGCCGAGTTCAGGGCTTCGTCGGCCGAGTCCAGGGCTCGGCGTGCGGGGTTCCGGGCTCCATCGACCGAGTTCAGGGCTCGGCGCGTCGAGTTCCGGACTCCGTCGGCCGAGTCCAGGGCTCGGCGTGCCGAGTTCCGGACTCCATCTGCCGAGTCCAGAGCTCGGCGTGTCGAGTTCCGGACTCTGGATGTTGCACAGGAAACTTTTTCCGGTGGGAGCCTCTTTCCTGGCACGACCCGCCTGCCGCCGCGCGGCGCGGCGACAGCCCTCAGCCGGCCGCCGGCACCGCCTGCAGCAGTTCGCCGGAAGCGACCAGCCCGACCATCGTCGCCACTTCGCCGTCCAGCGCGCGGTCCCGCTCCAGGAACGGCACCGCCGCGCGGATCCGCGCATGCGCCGTGGCCACCGCCGTGCCCGGATGGAACGCTTCGGCTTCGGCCAGCTGCGCGCGCAGCGCTTCGACCTCGGCCAGGAAGTGGCCACGACCGGCGCCGTCCAGCGCCGGCCCACCCTGCACCTTGGCCGCCAGCGCCGCAGCATCGGCGCGCCGTGCCAGCGCACGGGCGGCATTGATCATGTCCCGGCGCAGGTCCAGCGCCTGTGCGGCGGTGTACAGCTCCAGCGCCAGCACCTTGCCCAGGTCCTCGACCATGGCCAGCACGTGGCGCGCCTCGTTGGCGCCCATCGACACGTGGTCTTCGGCATTGGCGCTGGTCGGCACCGAGAACACGCTGGCCGGATGCGCGCGGCTGGCCAGGTCGTTGACGATGGCCGCGGCGGTGTACTGCACGATCATGTGGCCCGATTCGGTGCCGTCCTCGTTGCCGATCAGGAACGCCGGCAGGCCGTCGCTGGTGGCCGGGTCGACCAGCTTGTTGAGCCGGCGCTCGGAAATCGAGGCCAATGTGGGTATCGCGGCCTTCAGGTAGCTCAGCACCAGCGCCAGCGGCATGCCGTGGAAATGGCCGGCAGAGATCACCTGCTCTTCCACGTGCGCGGCGTCGGCCCTGTCGGGGAACACCAGCGGGTTGTCGGTGACCGCGTTGAGTTCGATGTCCAGCACGCGCGCGGCCTGGGCGGCGGCATCGCGCACGGCGCCATGCACCTGCGGGATGCAGCGCAGCGAATAGCTGTCCTGCGGCTGGTGCTTCTTGCCGCCGCGGAACGGCAGGAAGCGCAGGTAGAACTTCTCGCGGCCGTGGCGCTGGTCGGCCGGCACCCAGTCCCAGCCGATGTCGAAACGCAGTTCGCGCGATTCCTCCGTGTCCCAGCTCGACGGCAACCACGGGCGGAACCTGGGCACCAGGTGGTAGGCGATGTCGGCCAGGGTCGAACCGGCCAGCAGGCCGCGCAGGTTCGCCGCGACCTGGACCTGGCCGGGGTGCGGCCGCAGCGCGTGCACTTCCGGCGCGAACGCGCCCAGGCGTCCGGCGAAGGCATCGATCGTCATCGCCGCGGCCAGGTCGGCGGTATCGAGCATCTGCTCGAGCCGGTGCAGCGCCAGCACGCCCATCGCCAGCATCTGCGCGGTGCCGTTGTTCAGCGCCAGGCCTTCCTTGTAGGAGAGCGACACCGCCTGCAGGCCGGCGCGGCGCAGCGCCTCGGCGCCCGGCATGCGTTCGCCTTCCAGGAACGCTTCGCCACCGCCGAGCAGGACGATGGCCAGGTGCGACAGCGGCGCCAGGTCGCCCGAGGCGCCGACCGAGCCCAGCTGCGGCACCACCGGCACGATGCCCGCGTTGAGCAGCGCAGTCAGCGCCTGCAGGGTCTGCACGCGGATGCCGGAGTGGCCCTTGAGCAGGGTGTTGATGCGGATGCACAGCATCGCCCGCACCACGTCGGCGGCCATCGGCTCGCCTACGCACACCGCATGGGTGACGATGAGGTTGCGCTGCAGTTCCTCGTGCAGCGAGCGGCCCGAGGGCGTCGCGCCGGGCAGCTCGTCGCGCAGCGGGTGCGCGCCGAGCAGCTTGTCGGCGTTGCTGCCGAAGCCGGTGGAGACGCCGTAGATCGGTTCCTCGCGGCGGACCTGCTCGGCGAGGAAGTCGGCGGCGCGCTGCACGGCTGCCAGTGCGCGCGGCTCGAGTTCGACCGGCGCGCCATGGGCGACGGCGACCAGGCGGTCGCGGGTCAGGGATTGGCCGTCGAGGCGGATCGTGTTCATGGCGAATGCCTGGGTTGCGTTCTGTAGTGCGTCTGCAACGACGCCGGGGACGGCGCCGTCGGCCCGCCCGGGGATTTCGGAATGCCGGCCTGCGTGCCGCGCGCGGCGGCGCGCGTCGCCGGCCGGATCAGCGTCCTGCCAGGGCGCGCGCCTGCTCCAGCTCCACCCGCAGGGTGCCCGGCAGTTCCTCGCGCGGGACCTCGAACTGCTGTTCGCGCAGCAGGTCCTTCACCGCGACCACGCCGCGCGCCAGCTCGTCCTCGCCGGCCAGGACCACGAAGCGGATCCCGGCGCGGCTGGCGTACTGGAACTGCTTGCCGACCTTGCGCGCTTCCATCTGCACTTCGGTGTTGATACCGCCGGCGCGCAGGTGGCGGGCGATGTCCAGCGCCTGCGGCAGCTGCGACTCGTCCATCAGCGCGACCATCGCCTGCACGCTGCTCTCGGCGATGCCGTCGATCAGGCCGGCCTCGCGCAGCTGCCAGAACAGCCGGGTCAGTCCGATGGAGATGCCCACGCCCGGCAGCTTCGATTTGGTGTAGTGGCTGGCCAGGTCCTCGTAGCGCCCGCCCGAACAGATCGAGCCGATTCCCGGATGGTCGACCAGCTGGGTCTCGTAGACCGTGCCGGTGTAATAGTCCAGACCACGGGCAATGGAGAAGTTCAGGCAATAGGCCGACTCGGGCACGCCCAGCGCCTTGACCAGCGCCAGCACCTCGCGCAGTTCGGCCGCGCCGGCGCGCAGCGATCCGCTGGCCGCCGCGCCGGCTTCCGCCAGCACCTCGTCGATCTTCGCCAGCGCGTCGTCGTGGGACTGCGAGCGCACTTCGACGAAGCCCAGGATCCGCGCCACCGCTTCGGCCGGCAGGCCGAACTCCGGGCCGGTGAGCGTGTCGCGCACGTAATCGGCGCCGCGCTTGTCGATCTTGTCGACCTCGCGCAGCACCAGCGCCTGCTGCTGCGGATCGGTGACGCCCTGGGCCTCGAAGAAGCCGCGCATCAGCTTGCGGTTGTTCAGCTGCACCTTGAACGCGCCGATCCCCAGCTCGGAGAACACCGCGTGGATCACCGCCAGCACCTCGGCGTCGTAGCGGATGTTCAGCGCGTCCTTGCCGATCACGTCGATGTCGCACTGGTAGAACTCGCGGAAGCGGCCGCGCTGGGCGCGCTCGCCGCGGTACACGCGCTGCATCTGGTAGCGGCGGAACGGGAAGCTCAGTTCGTGCTCGTGTTCGGCCACGTAGCGGGCCAGCGGCACGGTCAGGTCGAAGCGCAGGGCCAGCTCCGGCAGCCCGCCCTCGCCGTCCCCGGCCGCGGCGTTGGCCAGCGCGCCGGTGGACTGGACGAAGTACACCTGCCGCTCGGTCTCGCCGCCGGACTTGGTCAGCAGCACGTCGGACAGCTCGAACACCGGGGTTTCCACCGGCAGGAAGCCGAAGCGCTCGTAGTTGCGGCGGATGACGTCGAGCATGCGCTGGAACGCGATCTGCTCGCGCGGCAGCAGCTCCATGACGCCGGGCGGGGTGCGGGGCTTGATCAAGCGGGGGACTCCTGGCCGAACGCGCGAAGAACGCAATTCTACCTTGAGCGGCCGCCGCGCCGGTCGCCGCGGCGGGTGTCCCGCGCCGGTATCATGTGCCTGCCGATCACCGCGATGCGCCGCATGTCCTGGCCCCCGTTCGACAGCCCCTGCCTGACCCCCGCACCGGAGGACGCCGGACCCATCGGCCCGTGCCTGCATTGCCAGGTCCGGCACCTGGCGGTGTGCTCGGTGCTCTCGCGCGAGGAGATGCGGGCCCTGGACGCGTCCGCCAGCCTGCTGACGCTCGAAGCCGGCGCGGCGCTGGTGCGCCAGGGCGAGCCGCGCCGCCACGTGTTCACGGTCACGCGCGGCGCGTTGCGCCTGGCGCGGCTGTCCGCCGATGGCCGCCGGCAGGTGGCCGGCTTCGCCCTGCCCGGCGACTTCGTCGGTCTCAGCGGCGCGGCCACGCACCAGCACGACATCGAGGCGCTGGCCGACACCGAGCTGTGCCGGTTCGGCATCGACACCATGCATCGGCTGGGCGAGAGCTACCCGCAGCTGCGGGGCAAGCTGCTGGAACGCGCCTGCGTCGAGCTGGACGCGGCCCACGAACAGATGATGGCGCTGGCGCGGATGAACCCGACCGAGCGCGTGGCCGATTTCCTGCTCAAGCTGGCGGCGCGCCAGGCCCGCGCCGGCGATCCGGGCCCGTCGGTCGCCCTGCCGATGCCGCGCGCGGACATCGCCGACCATCTCGGCCTGACCGTGGAAACCGTGAGCCGGTGCCTGACCGCGCTGCGCACCCGCGGCCTGATCGCCCTGCCCGGCACTTACCGCGTCGAAATCCTGGACGCGGCGGGACTGAAAGCGGCCTGACACCGCGCCTGGCGTCGCGGCGGCACCGAAGGCTTCCGCGACAGTCGCGACAGCGCGAAACCGGAAGCGTCGGCTTCGGCCGGGGCCGCCGTGCCCTGGGTGTCTTGCGCATCGCTCGGCTCCGCCGTCCTTGGCTCCGACGAGCGAGCGCAGGCCATCCATGGCCTGCTCGCGCCAGACACCCAGGGCACGACGTCCTTCGCGAGCGTTCGGGTCGTGGCTTCGATCAGTGAAAACCAGTGGCCAGGCGAAAGCAGGACGCAGCAACGCACCGTCCGCATCGCCGGCAACCACCAATCACCCTTGTCCCCGCGCAGGCAGTTGTAGGAGCCCGTCTTGCGGGCGACAAGGCGTCGGAGTCATGGGCATCGCCTGTACCGACGGCACCCATCGGAATCATGAAGGCATCGCCTGTGCCGACGGCGTCGCGTCGCCCGCAAGACGGGCTCCTACAACCCCGCCTGTGCGAGGACGACGGCGGCAGGCCCTCGATCCGGTTCTCGATCTCTGGGTTCCACCCCGGGGAACGACGGTTGAGCGGGTTGAACGAAGCCGCGCCCCCGACGCGCCGGAAAGACGCGGCAGTGCCGGGGTATGGCGCAAGCAGCACAGGGATGTGCTGCGTTCGGCTGTCGGAGACAGGACGTCGGAGCCAGCCGATGCGCCATACCCCCGCACTGCCGCGGCTCCCGCCGAAGCCGACGCAACCAGACGCCCTGGCTCTTGGCTCCGGCGGTTCGCGCCGCCCCTCAATCCGGAGAAGAACCAAAAGAAAAGAGCGGGCCGAAGCCCGCTCTTTTTCAAGGACAACGCCGGCGGCGCGGATTACTCCGTCACGCCCTCGCCTTCCTCGACTGCCTTGATCGACAGGCGGATGCGGCCCTGCTTGTCGACTTCCAGCACCTTGACCTTGACCAGGTCGCCTTCCTTCAGCGCGTCGCCGACCTTCTCGACGCGGTCGTTGGAGATCTGCGACACGTGCACCAGGCCGTCCTTGCCCGGCAGGATGGTCACGAACGCGCCGAAGTCCATGATCTTGGCGACCTTGCCTTCGTAGATGCGGCCCGGCTCGACGTCGGACGTGATCTGCTCGATGCGCGCCTTGGCGGCCTGGCCGGCGGCACCGTTGACCGAAGCGATGGTGATGGTGCCGTCGTCCTGGATGTCGATCTGCGTGCCGGTTTCCTTGGTGATGGCCTGGATCACCGAGCCGCCCTTGCCGATCACTTCGCGGATCTTGTCGGGGTGGATCTTGATGGTGATCAGGCGCGGCGCGAACTCGCTCAGCTCCTGGCGCGGCGAGGTCAACGCGTTGGCCATCTCGCCCAGAATGTGCAGCCGGCCGGCCTTCGCCTGCGTCAGCGCCTGCTTCATGATCTCTTCGGTGATGCCCTCGATCTTGATGTCCATCTGCAGCGCGGACACGCCGTTCTCGGTACCGGCCACCTTGAAGTCCATGTCGCCCAGGTGGTCTTCGTCACCCAGGATGTCGGACAGCACCACGAAGTCGTCGCCTTCCTTGACCAGGCCCATGGCGATGCCCGCCACCGGCGCCTTCACCGGCACGCCGGCGTCCATCAGCGCCAGCGAGCTGCCGCAGACCGAAGCCATCGAGGAGGAGCCGTTGGACTCGGTGATCTCCGAGACCACGCGGATCGTGTACGGGAACGCTTCCATGGTCGGCATCACGGCGAGCACGCCGCGCTTGGCCAGGCGGCCATGGCCGATCTCGCGGCGCTTCGGGCCCATCATGCGGCCGGCTTCGCCCACCGAGTACGGGGGGAAGTTGTAGTGGAACAGGAAGTGGTCCTTGTACTCGCCGGCGACGGCGTCGATGATCTGGCCGTCGCGGGCGGTG